>Ga0315282_10014749_pt1 | contig 11600 bp, 10 predicted proteins | sample YL17G07_20_MG_FD_203693 | JGI IMG/M metagenome (GOLD analysis project Ga0315282, IMG submission 203693) | Sediment microbial communities from Yellowstone Lake, YNP, Wyoming, USA - YL17G07_20 | ecosystem: Environmental > Aquatic > Freshwater > Lake > Sediment | place: USA: Wyoming | collected...
GAGTCAAGAAGGCACCTGATGAAGAACTGGTTGCAATTGTGGAAACAGATGCCTGTGGCGCAGACGCTATTCAAGTGATGACAGGATGCACCTTTGGAAAGGGAAATTTTCTTTTCAAGAATTATGGGAAACATGCTTTTTCTCTAATAGACAGGAGGCAAAGGAAAGGCGTACGTGTTTGTCTCCGGTCCGATGCTTTCAAGATAGACCCGGAATCTCTTTCCCTTTCTGAAAAGGTCCAGAAGGACAAGGCATCGGCAAGGGAGATAGAACGGTACAGACAACTCCAGCAGGAACGAGTAGAAAACATTCTAAAGGCCGATACTGAGTCCTTGTTCAAGATTGAAGAAATTACCCCGGAGATTCCTGCTAAGGCCAGGATCATGGACTCTGGAATCTGTGATTTCTGCGGAGAATCAACCGCAACAGACTTCTTACGTGAGATTGTTGGCAAAAGGATTTGTATCCCCTGTGCAGAGCGACAGGGTTCAACAAAGTTTTAATATGCTAATGAAAGAAGAATTTCAGCTAATGCAAACGACCTAGAATACCGGAATGACACTCGCAGAATATCACGCCTGTAGGAGTAGGCTTACAGAAGCTCAAGACGGTGCAGCTGAGCGCTACAGGAATGGATGAAGATAAAAAAAGCCTTCTAAAAGAGATCGAAGAGCTTGAAAATGTAATAAAGAGGCTGAAAACGAGGAGCCCTCACCATTCGGTGAGATATGACATGATCCAGTTGCAGGAAGAAAAGGAGGTGGAACTCAAAAGAAGAACGGATTTTCTCCAATCCATGAGAGAGTGAAGGATTGAAACGTATGAAAAAACATATTCCGATTTACCCCATGTTGACTTACATTAAAGTCTAAGGAGGTTTCTTTTATGAAAACACTGAGCGATTTCAATGCGTATGGAGAAGAACTCGAGGCACGACTCCTGCTAAAGACGAGTCCTATAGCGATCAAGATGCTGAGAACGGAGACGGATATCCCCGAGGGTGCGATGAGGCCCATGAAGGATACCGGATCACATCTGGACCTCTGCCAAGCTTTTGCAATATCGCGTCGGGAAAGGGGAACTGTGGCAATGCTAAAGGAAGACCACTGGTGTTATGTTCCCGTGATTGCACATGGTCTTGCAGAGCCTCCTGACTACGTCCTGGAGGGCAAGATGGATTTTCCCGCGAGGGTCGCCGATCAGCAGGCAGCGAAGGATCTGGCGAAGAACTCCCCACGTTTGGAATATGGAAAATACATCGGCGTCGTGTCAGCCCCGCTCAGAAAGGCCAATTTCCAGCCTGATCTGGTGGCTATCTACTGCAACTCCGCCCAACTGAGATGTCTGCTCGTCGGCATAAGATATCAAAAAGGGTATGAGGTTACGTCAAAGCTCGCGCCGGGTGGCGCCTGTGTCCATTGCACGGTTCCTGTACTCAAGACAGGAGAATGTCAGGTGACGGTACCGTGTGCCGGCGATCGCAGGAATGCACTGGCCCAGGATGATGAATTGATCTTCTCCGTGCCCGGCCATCGGATGGAAGATTTAATCGCAGGGCTGAAACATTTTGATGAGGCGGGCGCTGGCTATAGTCAGCTTGTCCCTGCCATGAAGAACGAACATCCTCTTCCCGGGCCGTACGTGAAAATGGCAAGAATGATCGGAATGGATGTGCATGAATAGTGAAAAAGGGGAACGAGTCAGGTGATAAGGAAAGAGCATCCGGAGCTGGAAGAGTTTTTGTGGGGAGATAGCTTTGGGGCGGATGGGTATCTTGTCGAAACAGTAGGCAACGTTGATGAAGACGTGGTGCGGCGATACAGGTGATCCCGAAAACGGGTGGTCGCAGCATCATTTCAGGTCCAGGAGTAGCCGCCCCGACTTTCTAAGAATACCCAAAGAATTGGACTGATTCAAAAGATATATGAGGTTGATCCGCTAAACGTACCCCAAACAGAAATGTGATGTAATCCTTATATCAGAAATCCTCAACCCTTAGGTGACTATCTAATCTCCATCCTTTGTGCAAGTGATAATTGAAAGGAACGAGGTAGAGAGCATATGTGGAGGTGTCACTATCTGCTATGAATCTCTTGTTTCCGATATCTCAAGGAAAGCGAGGATTTGATTTCCATATCTTCACATGTGATACATGATTTCTAGTAATTCTCGGCTCAGTCTAACGCGTACGCTTCGCAGTCCACGGGTGAGTTCCCTCAAACGGCCCCCCTTTTACTTCCGCACTGCCGTCGATCATATCTCCGCGAATGTGCCCCTGAAATTGCATCGTCACATTCTGACCCGCGATCTCGTCTCTAACCCGGAAGCTCATTTGATCGCCCTTCAACAGTCCATCGGAAATTGGAGACTCTCTGGTTTGTGCCCTGACGTGTCCGCTGATCTCCTGGAATTTCTGGGTAACATTCAAGGTGTAGTCTCGCTCCCCTCCCGGCGTCTTTACGTTCCAGCGCCATAGCCCAGCGATATTGGCTGGAATGACCCAGTAGTAGAATTTTGTATCACGCACCCGTGTCATATCGTCCGGGAAGAAGAACTCGACGTTTCGCATCTCGCCCATTTTGTCGGGTTTCCACTCTCCCATGTCGAAGTCGTGGGAAACAATCCGTGTGCCCGGCTTGAGTTCGTGAAATAGCTTAGGTCGAAGCTGCAGGTTAAGCTCGGGCGTCAGATAGAGAGCCACAACGGTGGCCTCCCGTATGTCCGTCTCAAAGAGGTCTTTCAGCAGAAACCGTACACGGTCCGTGACTCCTGCTTTCCGAGCTTTCTCCTGGCACACCTTGATCAACTCCGGGTCAATGTCCACGCCCACGCCACGAGCGCCATATTGCTTGGCCGCAGCAATCACAATGCGGCCATCTCCGCAACCGAGGTCATAGACCACGTCATCCTGGGTTACTTCTGCCATGTTGAGCATCTCTGCCACCACCTCATGCGGAGTGGGCACGTATTCCACATCAGGGGGTCTTAACGTTGAGCAACCGAGAACACCCAAGATGAAAACAACAGGAATCAAGAATAAGATCGGCAATACAGTTTGACGAGTCGAAATCATTTCATCTCCTTCGTTCCTCATTTTGAAAAAATGGGGGGATACTTTTGGACTCCTGAATGCGAGCAATTTTAGCACAAGCGGCGTTTTGACACATCTTCCATTTTGCTTCAACCCCCTTTATAGAAAGCCTGGACAGAACTGCAGTAAGGGGGAAAATGTCTTATAAGGAATAACTGGCGCGAGAAGAAACGCTATGCGCTGGGTAGCACGGAGGTCCTATGCGATTTGGCTTTCACATCTCGATTGCAGGTGGCTTCTCAAAGGTCATTGACCGAGCCAAGAAGCGGGGCTGCGAAACCCTTCAGCTCTTTTCCCGAAACCCGAGAGGCTGGTCCTATAATCCCCTGAACGAAAAGGATGTCGAGACGTTTCGATCATCCATCACTTCCTCTGACCTTCATCCCATCTTCCTTCACATGCCTTACCTTCCGAATATGGCTTCTCCAGAACCGGGGTATCATGCTCGCTCAATCGATTCGATGGCAACAGAACTGGAAAGGGCGGAACAGCTGAAAGCCCAATATGTGATCATCCATATCGGACACCGAATGGAGTCTCCCGAAGACAAAGCAATCGATACTGTTTCTCAAGGGATCAATGAGGCATTAGCAAGAGCGACAAACTCAGTGGTTGTCTTGTTGGAAAATACAGCCGGACAGGGATCTGAAATCGGATCGACCTTTGAACAGATCGCTGCGATCATGGAACGGATTAAGGATCAGCGGAGAATTGGGGTGTGTCTCGACACAGCCCATTCTTTTGAGGCAGGATACGACCTTTCCAATCAGGATGGCATCGAAAGGACGCTTGAATCCTTCGATCGATTGGTTGGGCTGAAACGACTGTACCTCCTCCATCTCAATGATTCCAAGACCGTCTTGGGATCAAGGAGAGATCGACATTGGCATATTGGTAGGGGACGTATTGGGCTTGAGGGATTTCGTCACTTGATCAATCATGCTTCATTGAAACATCTCCCTGGTATCATGGAGACACCGAGGAAGGATACGGTCGAAGATTTGAGAAATATGAGAGTTATCCGGAACCTTGTCCAGCAGGTATGACCCTTTGGGTCCTTGTCCGGCGATCAAGTAAAGCCCCACCCCAACCGTCATAACTGCCTTAAAGTTCTAAGGCTTAAGCGTTGCATCCAAGAGTCTTCTTTCGTATAATTTAACTGGTGGATTTCAAGATAAGTTCCGGATGACATCAAGCCTATATAGGAGGTGTATCCATGAAGACTAAAATCATTGCATTGGTGTTTTGTTTCACGCTTGTGTCTCTATCGATTGGGTGTTCAACTGTCATGGAAGAACACCGGGGAGCAGCGGTGGGAGCTGGGGCTGGAGGAGCCTTAGGCGGGATTGCAGGAGCCGTGATCGGGCACGGTACTGGAGCGGTTGTTGCTGGCGCCTTGATAGGGGCGCTGGTGGGTGGCGTGGTCGGACACTTTGCCTACGACCAACAAAGAACTAAGGAACAGACAGCCACCACCTATAAGTACAATGAATCTAAGGGAACGGTTCTCACCATTGAAAACGCCTTTACCTCACCTCCCACGGTCCGTCCGGGAGACGTTGTCGATCTTAAGCTAACCTATGCACTCCTGACCCCCTCTCCTGACACCAAGACCAAGATCACGGAAATCAGGGAAATCACTTACAAGGGTGAAATGGTTGGCAGACCTGAAGTGCGCGTTGAGCACACCGATGGGACCTATACCTCCACGGTGCCACTCCGATTGCCTTCGAGTGCGGCGAAAGGAACCTATCGGGTGAAAACCATGGTGGAGTCACAAGTCGCAAAGGATACAAGGGAAACAACCTTTACGGTCCAATAATTTGATCGTTTCCCTAACGAAGAAATAGAAAAGGCAGGGTCTTCTTAGCGAGCCGATCGCTTAACGTGTTGAAGAAATGTGAAAAGGCCTTGAACCACAAAGGTTCCTGGCCTTTTCTTTTGAGAAAAAATCTTTGAAAGCTGAGAGACAGGTGCTCTGGCCGATTAATCAGTAGTTATCAACAGTTCCCGGCATTTTCGATGCAAAGGTGAGTCTATTTTCAACACGTTAAGCGATCGGCTCGTCTTCTTAGCCCTGCCTTTTTGTTAGCCCTCTTACACGTCCGGGATTCTTCAATGGTGTGAGGGAGACTATTATTTACTTATGAGGTATTCGTGAATTGAATTGCCTGCCTTTCTTCCTGCACCCATCGCAAGAATGACTGTGGCCGACCCGGTGACAATGTCTCCCCCTGCCCAGACCCCGGGTTTGGTCGTCTTTCCTATTTCAGGGTCAGCAACGATATATCCCCTCTTGTTCAATTCCAGTCCCGGAGTCGTTGTGGGGAGGAGCGGATTTGCTCCGGCTCCGATGGCCACGACAGCCATATCGCACTCGAGCTGAAACTCGGATCCTTTAATGGGGATGGGTCTCCTTCTTCCGGAGTCGTCAGGCTCCCCCAGTTCCATCCGAAGACACTCCACTCCAGTGACCCAAGCATTATCGTCTCCCAAGAATTTGATGGGTGCCGTTAGCAAAAAGAACTCAATCCCTTCCTCCTCGGCATGGTGGATTTCTTCGATTCGGGCGGGCATTTCCTCTCTTGACCGACGGTAGATGATTCGGACGCGGTCCGCTCCTAAACGCAAAGCCGTCCTTGCCGAATCCATCGCCACATTACCCGCTCCAAAGACGGCCACATTTTTTCCTCGGGCAATCGGTGTATCGTACTGAGGGAAAAGATAAGCCTTCATCAAGTTCGATCGAGTCAGGTACTCATTGGCCGAGTAAATGCCACAGAGGTTTTCCCCTGGTATGTTCAGGAATTGAGGGAGTCCTGCTCCCAATCCGAGGAAGATGGCATCATATTCTTGAAGCAACTCATCGACAGTTTCTATTCTTCCGATGACACAATCGACCTCTACCCTAACACCTAATCGCTCCAAGTAGTGAACCTCCGCGTCGACAATTTCTTTTGGGAGACGAAATTCCGGAATCCCGTAGATCAAAACGCCCCCGGCTTTATGAAGGGCTTCAAAGACAGTGACCTCGTGACCCTTGAGAATGAGATCTCCGGCCAAGGTCAATCCGGCGGGGCCTGCTCCCACGACCGCGACTTTCTTCCCTGTGGAGGGAGCCTTCTCCGGAACAAAGACTTCCCCTTTTCCCCTCTCCCAATCTGCGGCAAAGCGTTCCAGTCGGCCAATCGCCACGGGGTCATCTTTCTTGCCAACGATGCAGACTTTTTCACACTGATCCTCCTGGGGACAGACTCGACCGCACACCGCAGGGAGACCATTCCGTTCCTTCAGCTTTCTGGCCGCGCCCACATAGTCCCCATCTGAAATGAGTTTGATAAAGGCGGGGATATCGATCTCCACCGGGCATCCTTCAATGCATTTCGGCTTCTTACACTGGAGACAGCGGCTCGCCTCCAATTGGGCCAGTTCGGGTGAGTAGCCGAAAGGAACCTCCTTAAAATTCTTTGCCCTGACCTTTGGATCCTGTTCAGGCATCTTCTGTTTGGGTATCTTCGGTTTCTCCTTCTTTTCCACCATCTCAAACCCCCTCTATCTCGCCCCTCCCATGAATCGATCCATGGAGGCTTTTTCCTCCGTGAGATAGGCCCGCTGGCGTTTCACCAGCTCATCATAGTCCACCTCGTGGCCATCAAATTCCGGTCCGTCCACACAACAGAATCGCGTTTTTCCAGCGACGGTGACTCGACAGGCACCGCACATTCCAGTGGCATCCACCATAATCGGGTTCAAGCTCACAATGGTCTTAACGCCGTATTCTTTGGTCATCTTACATAGAAACTTCATCATGGGAACGGGTCCGATTCCCACTACCAGTTTCACATCCTTTTTTTCATCCAGGATTTTTCGAAGGACATCGGTCACAAATCCATGGTGGCCATAGCTTCCGTCGTCTGTGGTGACCCGCAGATCGTGACTGGCTTCCCGCATTTCCTCCTCGAGGATGAGAAGGTCTTTGGTCCGAGCTCCAACAATAGCGATCACATGGTTTCCTGCCTCTTTGTACGCTTTGGTGATCGGATACATCACAGCCACACCCGTGCCGCCCCCGACACAGACGACTGTCCCCTGGTTTTCGATATGGGTAGGTTTTCCCAGAGGACCGATGATGTCTTGGATCGAATCTCCCACGTTGAGTGCCCTCATAAGGGCCGTGGATTTTCCTACCACCTGGAAGATGAGCAAGATGGTTCCTCCCGCGGTATCCGTGCCCGCCATGGTGAGAGGAATCCGTTCTCCAGTTTCATTGACCCGAAGGACGACGAATTGGCCTGGTTTAGCCTTTCGCGCAATTCGAGGTGCCTCGACCCTGAGTTGGCAAACTGTGTTCTCGGCCATCTGTCTCTTTTCAACAATCTTATACAATCGCGCCACCCCTTTCCTAATGATGTCTTGTCAGAAAATCCCGCTAAATATAAATGAGCAAGGTATGAATGTCAACAACATTGCCTGACCCTCTCGAATGCTTTAGATGAGGAAACATAGAGCGAATCTGCCTCTCACGATGGACCAGTGAAGCAGCTTCGATCAAAAGTCTCAAGGAAATTCTCAGATAGAAATGGCACTAGAGATGTGGACCTCATGGTCAGAACAGGCGAGGTGTTCACGGGCAAGTCGGCTGGATGCCCCGCCTCGGCGGGGAGGAAAGCCGACCCTGTAATCATATCCACATTTCCCGGAAGCCCCGCCCTGTGGGCGGAGAGCTTCAATGGGTTTGATCGGGCGCATTAATGGCGACCAGCAGTCCCTTTTCTTCGCGTTGAAGGAAACCCTGTCGAGCAAGAAGAGCCATCGCCTCTGAGGAGAAGGCCTTCACGTCGTTGAAATCGAGAGTGATCCTTTGGATCCTTGCGTCCAACGCCCCCTTGAGCCTCCTGGCAAGTTCCTTGGACCCTTCGAGGTCAATGGAACCCTCGAGTCTGACGAGAAGGGTTTTGAGCCTCTCATTGTAAAGCGAGTAGAGCCGAAGGGTATCAGTGGCCCTCTGACCGATGGCTTGCTTTTTCTCGGTGATTCTTTCCCCGGCCCTCTGGATGAGATCTCGGGTGTTTCTCACCGGGATCGTGTCGTTCATTCTCTGCAGAATTCTGGACAGACTCGGGACAGCACTTTCCGGCGTTCCCTGGGTAAGGCTTCGATAAGCGATGTTCGAAAGGAGCCGGGTGAAGAAACGCTGCTGAGGGTGGATGACTCTCTTGAAGATCGAATGCAAAGAGTAACCCTCTTTACAGACCCAGTTAAATCCCTGTTGAAGTGTTTCCTCCGTCATGAGCTTCGGCCTAAAGACCACGTTGGCTCCGTTGTACTGCTTCCAGTCCTGATGCAGAAGCCTCTCCTCGGATTCCATCCTTTGAAACAGAGGGGTTCCGGGGAGGGGAGTGAGTAGAAAAAAACTCGGCAATTCAATTCGGTTTTGCTCGCAGAAGCGAAGGGTTCTTTCGAAAACGCCCTCATCGTCATAGTCGAGCCCAAAAATGAATCCTGCCAGAATCATGATGTCATAGTCATGAAAGGCTTTGATGGCGTCCTCAAATTGACCTGGACGATTGAATGATTTTTTCACAGATTCCAGATTGGCGGCCGAAAGAGATTCCATGCCAATGAACAACGAAACACACCCACTGTCAGCCGCCAGCCTCAGAAGTTCAGGATCTCGGGCGATCGTGATACTGGCCTGGCCAGCCCATTGTTTTTTCAGAGGTTTCAACTGAGTAAAGAACTCTTTGGCATACTGACGATTCCCCGCAATGTTGTCATCGATAAAGACTAGAAAATTTCCCTCCAGGTGGTTGACCTCTGCGATGACTTCATTCAGCGGCCGGCAGCGATAGGTATTCCCAAAGAAGTGGGTGACATGGCAGTAGTCACAACGGTAGGGACACCCTCTGGTCGTCTGGACACAGTTGATGGTCCAATAGGCATCTTTCTTGAGAAGATCGAGCCTCGGAGGAGGAAGGCCCTCCATGGAGCAGTAGTCATCCGCTCTGTAAAAGGGTTTCAGAGATCCGTGCTGGAAGTCTCTAATCAAATCCGTCCAGACCTTCTCTGCCTCACCCATCACGACGGCGTCCACATGTTGCTTGGCTTCAAGGGGGAGACTCGAAGCGTGGGGGCCGCCCATCACAACAGGGACACCTCTCTCGCGAAACCGGTGGGCAATCTCATAGGCCCTCGAGGCGTGAATGATCATCCCGGTCACGCCGACGAGATCCACGTCCTCGTCAAAATCAACGGGTTCCACATTTTCGTCGGTGATCCTCACGTCGATGTCTGAAGGAGTCAGGGCAGCCAGGGTCGTTAGCGTCAGGTGAGCAAACCAGATGCGCTTAATCACTTTTTGTGAGTGGCCGATAAAGGGGTGTTCATAGGCGGGATCAATCAATCGAATTTTCAAGGTGCGCTTCTCCCCGAGTGAAGGTTTCCTCAGCGGTGTCAGGCGATAGCACAACGAAGGGATGGAAACTCGTCCACTATAACTCTATCCTCGGGGAGATGTCAATCCAAAAATTTGTCTTGCCCACCTTCACTTTTGAATAGGTGAACCGGGGACGATGAAGCATATTCAATTTTGGGGAGGCATTTTTGATCGGAGAAGGGTCAGCTTTCGAGAGAATAGGATCCCTCAATAACGAGTTTCATGGCAGAGGGCGTGGCAAAGAAGGCAGCAATTCCAGGGCTTCCACCAACACTTTTACGTAAGAGACAACAGTTCTGTTCAAGGCAGAGCTGCATTTGCCTGGGGGGATGAAGGGTTCACTGCTTAAAAGAAAGTTGGATGGGCTGAGGAGGCGAGAGGCACCACTGAATAACACCTTTGCCCCGAGATAAGCGATGGAGCATCTTGAGAAGGTCTCGATCCGCCTGTTTAGAAAACTTCTTCAAAGAGAGTCGCAAGATTCCGATGGAGAGTACCGAAAGGGTTCGGGTGGTGCCATGGCGAGGTTTGGACCGTTTGATTTCCACAAAGGCCCTCACAGTCTGAGCCTCTTGGGTGGAGCCTAAGGATAGACAGAGCAGATAGCTTAACGAGAAGGCCAGAAGCAACCGAGTTAGACGAGGCGCAGGATTGTCTCCGTAAAAGATCAAGCCCCGAACTCCGAGATGAGTCTTCCAATCTCGAAACCCTTGTTCAATCGACATACGCTTGGAGTAAAGTTCAACAATCTCTTTAGCGGTCAGAGAGGTTCCTGAAGGAACCAAGAGATACCAAGGTTCCTTGTAACCTTTCCGAAAATAGATAATCAGGTCCAGAGGTTCCTTTTTCTGCGAGTGATAGAGAACCGAGTAACGGCGGATCTGCCCCGGTTTGATCTTAAACCGACCCAGGGTTTGGCCTTTTCTCTGCCCCTGAAGGTAGACCATAACGCTGCGCTTGGCCCGGCACAAAAAGGGAATCCCTTCTTGGCGCAGGTGAATCAGTAAAGACACTCGGGCATAGCCCCGATCCAAGATCAACAAAGGACGACACTCCACGGGGAAACAACTCATCGCGGCCAGGATCAAACTATGTTCCAGAATGTTTTGGCTTTTATGAATGAAACGTTTCATAAAACAGGAAAAGGCTATCGGGAGCACGCGCCCTTCAAAGACCAACCCGATCAGCAGCGTTTCAATTCCCCGAATACTGGTCTGATCGAGAATCATCGGCAGACGCTCCCGAAGCTTCGTTCCGCAGGCCAACGCAATATGCAGCGGAATCAGAAGCTCTGGGGTCAAACGGATATTGTCCAAAAACCGATAGAGTCGCTGTTCTCTTTCCTTGGGCCCGGTTCCCAGCGGCAAACATCGAGCCAAGGCCGCTTTCGAAAGCCACCCATTTCCTCCCCGAGCCCCATGAAACAAGATGATCAATGCATAAGTCACCAAAGCAATATTCTTGAGGATCGTTACCCGAATCATTCCCCGGTAAACGAACAAAAGCTCCATGAGCTTGCGAAGCAGATCATCCGATTCAATTCGTTCTCGGTTAGGAAAACAGCGAGCCTTCCTCACCGTCCCTCGGCCTCGATCTCAAAGGTATTGGGAGCTGAGCGGGAAAGACCCTGACGCCGATGAACCTTCTTGACCAACGCGCTGACCAAGGACTCTCGGTCCAGGGTGACCCCGTACTTGGCCTTTACCTGAGCAATGATCTGGGAGATATGAAGGGGCCTTTGGGCTCGCCTCAGTATGTCTATCGTCATATCCATATTAGACATACCTTCATCTTCCTTCCGTTTAGACTTTTTCGGTTTCGGAGATTTCAACTGTCGGACCGTACGCAGTTGAGCCGAGAATAGGCTTTCATAGAAGGAGAAGAACCATTCTGGGATTTTAGATTCCATATGAGCCTCCTTTGATTAGGTTAAAAGGAGGATAGCACACTTAAATAAGTATGTCAATAACAAAATAACATACCTACATGAGAGGGTTTTTCTGAAGCTATTTTACTGACTTGTAGAAAAGTGAAGGTGGGCAAGCCAACAGTTTGTCTTGACAATATGCTTTT
>Ga0315282_10014751_pt1 | contig 11599 bp, 9 predicted proteins | sample YL17G07_20_MG_FD_203693 | JGI IMG/M metagenome (GOLD analysis project Ga0315282, IMG submission 203693) | Sediment microbial communities from Yellowstone Lake, YNP, Wyoming, USA - YL17G07_20 | ecosystem: Environmental > Aquatic > Freshwater > Lake > Sediment | place: USA: Wyoming | collected...
GGCTTCACGGAAGGGGAGGCCAAGGAAGCGTCACCGCAGCCGACATCATAGCCGTCTCAGTGATAAACGAGGGCAAATATGCGCAAGCTTTCCCGGTCTTCGGCGCCGAAAGAAGAGGAGCCCCGGTTACAGCATTCGTGAGGATCAGCGATCAGAAGATCGACATTAGAGAAGAGGTCTATTCACCCGACATCGTACTCGTCCTCGACCCAACGTTACCGCGTGTCGTAAAAGTAAACGAGGGGCTGAAAGAGGATGGGACGGTTATCCTCAACACGAAAAGTTCCCCCGACGAGGCGAGAAAGATCGTGGACACAAAGGGCAAAATCGCCACAGTCGATGCCACGAAGATCGCGTTGGAGGAATTGGGAGTCGCGGTTATGAACACATCGGTACTGGGCGCTTTCGCCAAGGTGACAGGAATGGTCAAAATCGAATCAGTCTTAGAAGCAATCAAGGAGCATTTCCCAGGAACCGTGGGAGAGAAGAACGCAAAAGCCGCTGAGCGAGCCTACAACGAGGTTAAGATATCGGGCTAGAAGGGATCGCGTATGGCAAAGAAAGGTTGGAGAGAATTGCCGATCGGGGTTGTTATAGCCGAACCCGGAAACACATCTCAATACAAGACCGGAGACTGGAGAACCTTCAGACCGGTAATAGATAACGCAAAGTGTATAAAATGCAACATCTGCTGGACCTACTGTCCAGACTCCGCCATATACGTTACCAAAGAGGAAGAATACAAGGTCAACTTAGACTACTGCAAAGGCTGCGGCATATGCGCTAAAGAATGCCCAGTGAAATGCATCGAGATGGTGGGGGAGGCTTAGATGGCGAAGAGGATAGGCATAGAGGTAAGCGCCGCGGTCGCAGAGGCGGCGAAGCTGGCAGACGTAGACATCGTCGCAGCGTATCCGATTACGCCGCAGACCCATGTTGTCGAGACCTTGGCAACTCTCGTAGCGAATGGAGAGCTAGACGCAGAGTACATAAACGTCGAGAGTGAGCATTCTGCGATGAGCGCATGTGTAGGAGCCTCAGCCGCCGGCGCGAGAGTCTTCACTTCAACCAGCTCACAAGGTCTAGCCTTGATGCATGAGATGCTTTACATAGCCTCCGCCTGCAGACTTCCCATAGTCATGTCCGTGGTCAACAGGTCTCTGTCAGGACCGATAAACATCTGGTGCGACCATCAGGATTCGTTAGGCGAAAGGGACACGGGCTGGATCCAGATCTACGTGGAAGATGGGCAGGAGGCGTTCGACACCACCCTGCAGGCCTTCAAGATCGCTGAAGATCACAGGGTCTTAACCCCTATCATGGTCTGTCTGGACGGCTTCATCCTCAGCCACGTCATCGAGCCCATAGCTATTCTTGACGAAGAAGAGGTTGGAAGGTTCCTAAGCAAGAAATACACGCCAAAGAATTCCCTGCATCCTGAAAACCCGGTATCCATAGGACTGTTGGCAGGGCCCGATTACTACTTCGAGTTGAGGAGACAGCAAGTCGAAGCCTTGGATAGCGCAAAGAAAGTCATCTTGGAGGTAGACGAGGAGTATAGAAAGCTGTTTGGCAGAGGATACGGCCTCTTCGACTCATACAAGATCGATGACGCTGACGTGGTCTTCCTGACTGTTGGATCGATGACGGGAACAGCCAGAGTCGCGGTGGACAAGTTAAGAGAACAGGGAAAGAAAGTTGGCGTCCTCAAACTCAGGGTCTTCAGACCCCACCCATACAAAGAGATCTATGGGGCTGTCAGACGCGCAAAGGTCTTAGCGGTCGTCGATCGGGACCTCGAACCGGGCGCGTATGGCGGCGTATTCTTCGGCGAGGTCAGATCCGCATTCCTCGACTATGACGAGAAACCCAAAGTCATCAACTTCATCGCCGGCCTAGGCGGTCGAGACATCACGGTCACAGACTTCCTATCGATGGCCGACAAGGCGCTGAAAGTGGCTGAAACAGGTGTCGTCAAGCAAGACGTTGAGTATGTTGGATTGAGGGAGTGATAGTGTTGTCTGAGAGAGCCTTTGAATCGATCAAGAAGCTTCCAGCGGAAGAGTTCTTCGCACCGGGACACAGGGCGTGCGCAGGCTGCGGCCCAGCCATAGCAACCAGACTCATCTCGAAAGCCGCCGGTAAGAAGACCGTCTTCGTGTCCGCCACGGGCTGTCTTGAGGTCGTTTCATCCCCCTACCCTGAGACCGCGTGGCGTGTCCCATGGATACACGTCGCCTTCGAGAACGCCGCGGCCGTGGCCAGCGGCATCGGAGCCGCTTACAAGTCGCTGATGCGGAAGGGAAAGATGAAACAGGAGGACATAAATGTGCTCGCAATTGCTGGTGACGGTGGAACCGCGGACATAGGCCTCCAAGCGCTCTCAGGAGCGTTGGAGAGAGGTCATGACTTCCTCTACATCTGCTACGACAATGAAGCCTACATGAATACGGGTATCCAGCGAAGCGGTGCAACGCCTTACGGCGCATCCACCACGACCAGTCCTGCTGGCAAAGTAAGTATCGGGAACGTCACATGGAAGAAGGATATCCCAGGCATCGTTGCGGCACACAATATCCCTTATGTTGCCACCGCATCCGTCGCTTATCCCGTTGACTTGATGAACAAGGTCAGGAAAGGCCTCGATGTGAAGGGTCCGGCCTACATACATTGTCATGCCCCCTGTCCGCCGGGCTGGAGGATGGGTTCAGAACAGACCATACAAGCGGCGAGACTCGCGGTGCTCACGGGAGTCTGGCCTCTATATGAGGTCGTGAATGGTCAGTTCGCCTTAACCTTCAAGGTCGGAAAGAGGAAGCCCGTATCAGAGTACCTCAAGCTTCAAGGCAGGTTCAGGCATCTAACCGAAAAGGAGATCAAATACATACAAAAGCGGACAGACGAGATAGCGCTGAAGCTTGGTTTGGGTCCTGTTGGCTAGAAGCCCCTTTCTATTCAAGATAACTCTTCGAAGCTGTTGTCTTAGGTCTTTCTGAGACAGAATCCTTTCCTTTTTTTCATTGATGTCTTCTTTGTGTGTCCGAAACACTAATCTTGGCAATCCGAGAGACAATGACTATTAGGTTGAAAGATAGTGGTCACGCTTGTCAAGTTAGATGCGCTAAGGCCACATGAAGGCATCGAGCAAGGACGCCTGAACGCGCTTATAGAGGAGATAAGGTCTGAAGGCGTTTTGAAGTTATCTGTAGCCGTTGATGTACACACCAACATTATCATAGACGGCCACCACAGAGTTTGTGCTTTGAAAGAATTGAATTGCACCAAAATCCCAGTGACTTTTATTGATTATCAACTTGCAAGAATTAGAGTGGCCACATGGAGAAACGATGGCATATTATCAAAAAATGATGTAATGACTGCTGGTCTTGGAACAATAAAACTGCCACCCAGAACCTCCAAGCATATTGTCAATTTAGAAGGTAAATGGAAACATATCTCTGCTATTGAAGAACAAATCAATATTCCGCTTGAAGAATTGAGAGGATAGTATCATAGTGAGCTTGTCGCGCACGAGACAGTTGAGATGCTTGAGAAAAGAGAAATTGCAGATAAAAATGATACGGGGAGTGGGGTTTGAACTCCACTGCTTTCATCGCATGTGATGTGTTACTTCAGGAACACGCTCCCAAAATGTGAACACCAAATTCGTTCTAGAATATAGAGTACAAAATGGACTATGAGCTTTCTCTAAGACCAATCAACACTAAGGTTAAGCACGTGCAAAATAATGCCATTGGGAGCCAGAATGCAAAGTTCACAAAGAAGTTCTGGAAGTCAATGAACCACTTATTCTCCGCACCCATGAGAGACGACGTCTGATGTATAAGCCAGAAAAGCGGATAGCCATATTTCCAATGGTCGAAGTCTGGCAGCGGGAAATGCTCGCTACGAAACAAGCCTAACAGCACGATCGACATCATATAGAAGAGCAAGAGAAAGGATTGCTTACTCATGGAAAGTATCAATCCTATAGAGAAGATCCTTCTCAAACCGTCTGTAGTAAGCGAAGCACCGAAACCCCAGAAAGTCAGGGGCAGACTCTCTATGAACTGCTTCTCCCATGGTGGAGGATAGATCTCTATCCACATCAGTTGCCTAGACCACCATGCCAAGACGAAGCCGACAACCACTAAAAAGACGCCGAAAACGGTTTCGACAACGTATGTTCTTCTAATCTCCAACACAATGCACGAACAAAACCGTGCAAAATGAAGTTAATAATACCATGTTTTAGAACAGAGACGCGCGGGACTCTAATCCAGTGATCGTTGACCTGCGGTGTCTCAATCTCGCTTATTATTCGGTTGGCCACACATCGATGATTTTGAGCAACCTGAGCCCTAAAGAGGCAGTGACCAAAGCCGAAATCGTAACCTTGATGGGTGTGACTACGGCGCCAGCAACCCATATTGCCTGTAATGCTTCAACAGGCAAACCGTATAAGAAGCGATAGGTTTGGCAAGGTACGAAGAGGAAGATCCTGAAAAGCACATCGGCCTCCAAACCAACGAAAGCATAAGTTGCCAGAAAGACTGGATTCCTGTTCACCCCTTTAATTGATCCGCCTTTAGCCGCTACCAAGAGTATTATCGCTAACAATGCGATGTACGCGAAGTAAACATCCCACATACCCCAAGCTGGAAGTTGCCAGGCGACAGGCGTAATGAAGTACGATGCTAGCAAGACCGAGTAATAGGCAAGTACCTTCTTCCGACCTCCTGTAAACATTAGGCCCGAGACCATGGCCCCTATTGGAGCCCCGATTGTGAAAAGAAACTCTTCAACTCCTCTAGGACTTATCACATGGCTTACCATGACACCGATGAAGGTGGACAGAAAACCCGCGTAGGGACCGAGCACGATGCCGGTGATCGGCTCGCTAATGAAAACCAGTCCATACCAAACTCCTTCGGAAAGCTGAGGGAAGACTATGGCATCGCATATGAAGTTTATAGTAGCGAAAGCGGCAACGAGGGACACAAGGCGGCTCTTCTTCACCTTGAATTCTCCCGACGTCTTTATGATGCTGGTGGCATATAAGATGCAGTGTCTTGCATCAACACTCGATCGAAAACAAGAATGGTATCCCTTGAAGACGTTGTGAGAGAAGCACATAGGAAGCGCATCAATTAATCGTCAGACGTCTTCTCATACAGTGAGTTTGAAGTTATCTCATCTGCATTTTCCCATTTACGGGATCTTTATAGAACTGTTTTAGAAACTGTTAAGTTTTATTAGAACCTTCTAGATAGTAGAAACAGGAGAAAGGTCAGAGTTGAGTAAGAAGGTTAACGATGAGAAAGCTGGCGAGAATAAGCCTGAAGAGAAGAAGACGAGAGCAGACCCGCTTCCAATCATTGTCGGACTGATCTTCGGTATAGGCGTGCTCCTCTTCGCGTTTCTGCTCATAATCGGCGTCCAGTACGGCTTTATCGTCTTATGATACCTTGTGCGCGTTAGGTTCGCCAGTTCCTATGCGAATAGGGCGAACGCAACGATAAGCGGACCACATATGGAAGCGACGAGCGACATCACCGTTATCATAGTGTTCAGCGAAGGACCCGCCGTGTCCTTAAACGGGTCGCCAACGGTGTCACCCACAACTGCGGCCTTATGTGCATCAGAGCCCTTGCCGCCGAAACCACCCGCCTCTATGTACTTCTTAGCGTTGTCCCATGTTCCACCGGCGTTTGCCATAAATAATGCAAAAATTGTTCCAGTGAATATGCTGCCCGCCAGGAAACCGCCTAAAGCCTCCTTTCCAAAGACGAATCCAACGGCGATCGGAGCGATTATAGACGCAACACCCGGCAGCATCAGCTCTTTCAATGCCCCTTTTGTTGCAATATCAATGCATCTAGCGTTGTCCGGTTTGGCTTTGCCTTCAATCAAGCCCGGGATCTCTCTGAACTGTCTTCTGACTTCTTCAACCATTCTGAACGCGTTTCTTCCAACGCCAAGAATCAGCATAGCAGACAGCAGAGGCGGCATCATAGCGCCTAAGAATACTCCCGCAATGACTCTTGGATCGATAAGGTTGATCTTGTAGAAGTTGGTTGCTGGGTCAATGGGGATCTTTACAAGTTCTGCGTACGCGACAAACAGAGCTAGGACGGTTAAGGCTGCCGCTGCTATCGCAAACCCTTTGGTGATTGCTTTGGCGGTGTTGCCCGCCGCATCCAGCTTATCCGCGACTTCTATCATCTCCTCTCCACACCCCGCTTGTTCAGCGATGCCTTTGGCGTTATCTACAATTGGCCCGTAGGCATCAGCGGAGATCACCATTCCAACGATGGACAGCATTCCCACTGCTGAAATGGCAACCCCATAGACAGCGAACTGGGTTCCGTGCACGCCAGCCAAGAACCAAGCGGCTACCGTTGCCACGCTTATCCCCACGATAGGCGGCACGATGCTTATCACACCGTAGGAGAAGCCGGTCAAAATATTGATCGCTGCACCGGTCTTCGCGGCCTCCGCCGTCTTCATGACAGGGGCTCGGTCGATCGACGTAAAGAAATCGCTCGTCATGCCGATTACGATGCCGGCAATCAAACCAGCAAGGGTGGCGTAGAAGACGCCGATCTCAAGCCCCAGATAATTGAATATCAGGAACGCAAGAACAGCAAATATTATGGTCGTTGCATAGGTTCCACGGTTCAGCGCTGCACCGGGGTTTCCACCTCTCACACCAATGGGCACGAAAAGCATCCCAATCAGAGACGCAAATATCCCGGCTGCAGCGAGAAGGAGCGGCAGAATCACATAGGTTGGATTTACGGTGGCCAAAGTTAGACCAATGATCATGGCAGCTACGATACTAGCTACATAAGAGTCAAAGAGGTCGGCACCCATGCCGGCCACATCCCCAACGTTATCGCCCACGTTGTCTGCAATCACCGCCGGGTTTCGCGGGTCATCTTCGGGGATGTTCAGCTCCACTTTTCCGACAAGATCTGCCCCTATGTCAGCGGTTTTCGTGAAGATTCCTCCGCCAGCTTTTGCAAACATCGCCAGAGAACTTGCTCCAAAACTGTAGCCTAGAATGATCTCCGGGTCTTTGTAGATGTAATAGAAGGCGTATATTCCGAGCAAGGCTGTGCCAACTACAATCAGCCCCATTACAGCGCCACCGTAGAAGGCTATGGGGAAGGCTTTGTTGAGGCCCTTCCTCGCCGCGTTCGAGGTTCTAACGTTGGCCCTAACCGTCACGTTTAGCCCAAAGAAGCCGGCAAGCGCGGAGGAGGCTGAACCAACAACATAAGCCAACGCCATCGGGTAGCCTAGACCCAGTGCCATGATAATGGCTACGATTCCTACAAAAACCGCGAGTGTCTTGTTCTGCCTCTTCAGATACGCGTTGCCACCTTCCTTTATGGCTAAGGCAATCTCTTGCATCTTCGGGTTTCCACTGTCTTGCTTATTTACGTACAAGTACAAGCAAACTGCAAATGCGATCGAAGCCAAACCCGCGAGTGGTGCAAGCATCAACAATGTATCCATGACCGCATCCATCCCTTGAGCATTTTATCTTCGTGAAATATTGCTTTCGGCTTTTAACGTTTGCGTAGACTTACACAGTCAAAACTAGACGAAACAGGTGTAAAGAGAATCCAGTATTTGTGAGAAATACATTTAAGATCAGAAAGGTCTAGCTCATAGCAAAATGTTAGAGTAAGGTCGAGCGACTAGATGGGTTCTGCATGGCATGCCATGGATAAGGAAGCGGTTATCAAGACTCTGAAGGCCACCCCCTATGGCCTAAGCACTGAAGAAGCCAAGAAGCGTCTGAGCGAATACGGGTACAACGAGTTAAAAGAGAAGAAGAAAAGAACCGCAATACAGATGTTTCTTAGCGAATTCAAAGACGTTTTTATTATGCTGCTTCTTGTTGCCTCGGTGCTTTCAGCGGCAATAGGGTATTATGAGTCGATAGGCACCCAACAAGGTTTTCTTGAAAGCTACACAGACACGATTACCATTGGCATAATTGTGCTTCTCGTGGCAATCGCTGGCTTCATTCAAGAATACCGGGCTGAGAAAGCCGTTGAAGCCTTGAAAAAGTTGACGGCGCCAAAGGCGCGTGTGATACGTGATGGCAGGGAGACGATTATTCCCGCGAGGGAGCTGGTACCGGGTGATCTGTTAGTCCTCGAGCCTGGTGACGCTGTCCCTGCCGATGCGAGGGTCATAGAGTCCGTTGATTTGGAGGCAGACGAGTCTGTCTTGACAGGCGAATCGGTTCCCGTGGGGAAGAGTCCAGACCCACTTAAGCCAGAGACATCTGTTGCCGAAAGAAAGGACATGCTCTTCATGGCTACTCATACGGTATATGGCAGGGGAAAGGCTTTTGTAACCTCAACCGGCATGGGTACCGAATTCGGCAGGATCGCTGAACTTGTCCAGGCGGCTGGGGAGGAAGAGACTCCTCTTCAGAAGAAGCTTGATTTTTTCGCGAAAAGAATTGCGAGGATCGTCCTAGTTCTCTGTGCATTCATTTTTGTTCTCGAACTCTTCGCTGAAGAAGCATTCATAAAAGGTGGCACTACATTCATTACCGCGATACTCGACGGTTTTATGTCGTCAATCTCATTGGCAATATCGGTAGTTCCTGAAGGATTGCCCGCCATAGTCACTATTACTCTGGCCTTGGGCGCTCGGGAGTTTGCAAAACGAAACGCCATAATCAGGAGACTATCATCCGCTGAAACCTTGGGAGCTACAACTGTAATCTGTTCAGACAAGACAGGAACTTTGACGAAGGGAGAGATGACTGTTCGTCGACTTCACAGCAGTGGCAGAAGCGTTGAAGTCACAGGCGTGGGCTATGAGCCAAGAGGCGAATTCCATGGGAGTGATGCTCTTCTTAATCCTATGGATAACAAGGATCTTTCGCAACTGCTGACTATTGGTGCGCTCTGCAATAACGCTATCTTGAACGAAGACAATGGTACTTGGAACGTTATGGGGGATCCGACCGAAGGCGCGTTGGTTGTGGCGGCTTCCAAAGCTGGATTTGAACACATTAAACTAGAAAAGCAATATCCGCGTGTGCATGAGATTCCGTTTTCATCTGAGAGAAAACGCATGACGACAGTTCATCGAACATCCGGAGGGGAGCAGATCGCGTTTCTCAAAGGCGCTCCTGAGATAGTCCTTGAACTTTGCACCAGTGTCTTGGAGAATGGCAGAGAACGGAAGTTGACTGATTCAGAAAGACAGCGAATCCTAAGAACTAATGAAGAGTTTGCGAGCGAAGCTTTACGGGTGCTTGGAATGGCATACAAGAAGCTGCCTAGTACATTGAAAGAGTTTGATGACAAGAATATTGAGAATGACCTTGTCTTTGTTGGTCTAGAAGGTATGATCGATCCACCTCGCGAGGAGGCTATTGAAGCTAACAAGAAGTGTTCGGACGCCGGCATAAGAACAGTTATGATTACAGGAGACCATAAACTTACGGCTGTGGCCGTCGCGAAAGAAATCGGGATTATGAAGGAAGACAGCCTTGTTTTGACAGGCATAGAGCTAGATAAGATGAACGACGAAGATTTTGAAAAGGTCGTAGAGAATGTTGTTGTCTACGCACGAGTGTCGCCGGAGCACAAGTTGCGCATAGTTAAGGCATTGAAGAAGAAGGGTCATGTTGTAGCGATGACTGGCGACGGTGTCAACGACGCGCCAGCCATCAAAAACGCTGACATAGGAGTCTCGATGGGCATATCTGGCACAGATGTTACCAGAGAAGCTTCAGACATGGTTCTTGCAGACGACAACTTTGCAACGATAGTCAAAGCGGTTGAAGAAGGACGCGTCATCTACGACAACATCCGCAAATACGCTAGATTCCTGATATCATGCAACTTCGACGAGGTTTTGGTCATAGGAACCTTTGCTGTCCTGGCTGGACTTTCAGGCATTCATGGGGAAATCCTGTTCCCACTACCTCTACTACCAGCAATGTTGTTGTGGATAAATTTGGTCACAGACGGAGCCCCAGCGGTGTCCCTATCAATGGATTCGCCTGACGAGGATGTGATGAAACGTCAGCCGCGGAAACCAGGTGAAGGCATACTCCACGGAATGGGCGCCTTCATAATAACATCTTTCATTTTACAGTCTGCTGGAACAATACTCCTCTTTGTTCTAAACTACTATGTATTTCCGACCCATCCTTGGGGCTGGCCAAACGGACCCTTCATTGAAGCAAATAGACTGCTGACCTTGGACGAGGCGAGGACCACGGCATTCGTGCAGGCAACCATGTTCGAGTTATTTGTTGTCTGGAACTGTAGGTCGGAGAAGCACAGTATTTGGCAGATGGGACGCAGCGCTTTCAAAAACAAGTTCTTCGTCATCGCCGAAATATCATCAATAGTGCTTACGCTCGCTATACCATACATACCGATTACCGCAACCATGTTCCATCTGGTTCCATTGACCTTACCTGATCTAATACAGGTCATAGCAGTGGCTAGCTGGGGCTTGTTTTTTGTACTTCCAGAATTTCTTATGGGCAGAAAACTTTGGCGCTGGGAATAGAGGCAAGGTGAGACCAAGATGAAGAAATCTGATAAAGTTTGGCTGGTTGCATGGGCGTTGTTTTGGTCGTCATTAATCGTTACTTTTCTTGTTGATTATTTGGGTCTTGTTGAAACTAGTAATTTAGGTTTTGTTGAGGCTATCTGGATTTCTTGGATGCTGTGGACTGTAGGTTTAGGACTTACCCTAGCAACTCTCACACGTTTCATTATGAAAGATTAAGCCACCAAAATCTCGTCGTGAGAAACGAGAAAACGAAACGTGAAAGTAAACCACGGGTAACGAGCCAAGGGGGATAAAAACTACAACGGTACTTGACGCGTCATGGGCGATCCAACTGATGGAACATTGGTTGTTGCAGCTGCGAAAGCAGGTTTTGAGCGCACTGAATTAGAGCATTACCCATGCATAAGCGAGGTTCTGTTTACCTCTGAAAGAAAACGCGTGACTACGGTCAATTAGACCCCGGAAGGAGAACAACGAGCTTTCTTAATGGGGCTCAAGGAATAGCCCTGAACGTTGTATCCGCATCTTAGAAAAGGGCAAAGAAAAGAAACTGACAGATGCCAAAAGAAAGGAGAATTTAGTAGCCAATGAGAAACTCGCTGGCGATGCGCGCGAGAACTCTTCATGGGAAAGAAGATATGGCGTTGGGGATAAAACAAGTTCCAGTCTAGGGCTTTAGAAGACTAACCTGGCCGTTACTTCTCTACACATGTTTCTTAGTGTAGGCTTCCTTTCATGAATTTGGAGACCCGATGTTCAAGTATCGATGAATCCTCCCTTATCCTTAGGATGTCTTTTCCTAGGTGTTCAAAGCTGCAGAAGGCCAAGATTTTGCCTTTGGCCTCCGATCGGAAGTCTTCGTATTCCGCCACAGTTCTCACGCATACTATCTTTGCGACATCTTCGTCCTTTAGGACATGTCGGGAAAAGCCCTCAAGGACAAGTACATCAGCATCAGGGATCCAAGAGCGTAGTCTGTCCAACGTGAACTCCGCGACTCCGTCTTTAATCAATATCGCAGTCTCGACAT
>Ga0315282_10014753_pt1 | contig 11599 bp, 7 predicted proteins | sample YL17G07_20_MG_FD_203693 | JGI IMG/M metagenome (GOLD analysis project Ga0315282, IMG submission 203693) | Sediment microbial communities from Yellowstone Lake, YNP, Wyoming, USA - YL17G07_20 | ecosystem: Environmental > Aquatic > Freshwater > Lake > Sediment | place: USA: Wyoming | collected...
AATCCGGTTTGCGCTTTGAGCTATAAGGACGGCGGATGGCTATTCACATTGGACTGCTGTCGGGGTCCCAGAAATCCGGTTTGCGCTTTGAGCTATAAGGACGGCGCATGGCTATTCACATTGGACTCCTGTCGGAGTCCCAGAAATCCGGTTTGCGCTTTGAGCTATAAGGACGGCGGATGGCTATTCACATTGGACTGCTGTCGGAGTCCCAGAAATCCGGTTTGCGCTTTGAGCTATAAGGACGGCGGATGGCTTTATCGCCACGCCGTCCGTGGTGATTTTGCCCTTTTCTATCAAGGATAATCTCATGATCACAGATTTTATTTTGGACAAGAGTGTATCGAGGACAACAAAACAGGCTGAAGCCCGCACTACAAACTTTGACAGGCTGAAGCCTGCACTACAAACGGGTGAAAAGAGCGGGATTTCTTACGCGGCGCGGCTGTGCTTGAGGCGGTCCACTCCCACCGCCACGATAATAATGGCGCCGATCACGATATTCTGGATGAAATTGGGGATGCCAACCGCCACGCAACCGGAACGCAGGATGGCGATGATCAGCGCGCCGACCAGCGAACCGACGATGCTGCCCTCGCCGCCGCTCAGCGAACCGCCGCCGATAACGACCGCCGCGATGATATCCAGCTCCATCCCCATGGCGCCCGTGGGATCTCCCACGGAGAGGTTTCCGTAGGACATGACGCTCGCGACGCCCGTCAGCGCGCCGCACAGGGTGTAGATCCACACGCGGTTGGTGTTCACGCGAATGCCGCAGAGGCGCGCCGTGGCCTCGTTGGATCCGATGGCGAACACGCGCCGTCCGAACACGGTGTAGCGCAGCACCGTGAACATCAGCCCAAGAAGAAAGAGCATGATCCAGACGCCGGGGGCCATGGAATACCAGGCGCCGGCGGTCGGCTCGACTTTCATGAGGCCGGTAAGCCAGTTGGGAGGGGTGCTGACGGTGCTTTGCTCGGAAATGCCCAGGGCGGCGCCTCGCACGATCTGCATCATGCCGAGGGTCACGATGAAGGGCACGATCCGGAACAGAGAGATCATGGCGCCGCTGAGGAACCCGCAAAAAGCGCAGGCCGCCACAGCCGCCAGCGCCGCCAACAAAGGCAGCCATACCCCAGCAGTCTCCATCTCCAGACCCGGCTGCGGCTGGCCGAATCTCCTGAGGATGACCGCCGTGACAACGGTGCCCAGGGCCACCATGGAACCCACGCTAAGGTCAATGCCGCCGCTGATGATGACGAGGGTCATGCCGAAAGCGCCGATGGCGATGACGACGGTTTGGGTGAGAATAGTCTTGGTGCTGTACAGGGAGAGGAAATTGGAGGTGGCCGGGGCCACAAAGACAAAGATCAGATAGACGAAGATGAGGCCCAGGAAAGGCCCAAAGAGCGAAAAAACCTTCGCGATCTTCTGGTTCATGATTGTTTCCTTACCACAGAGGGAAAAGGATGAAGTAGGAAGGATGAAGGATGAAATCTAGACGTATGATCCGAAGTCTTCTGAGGAAAAAGCCATGCGACTAACGAATCTTTCTTTCTTCATCCTTCATACTTCATCCTTCCAACTTCTCTGTGTCTCTGTGCCTCTGTGGTAGATTCAGTTCCCTAGTTCCCGGATGTCGCCACCCGCATGATCTCCTGATCCGTCCATCCGGATACCGGCTTTATGGTGCTGATGGCGCCGCGGTGCATCACGGCGAGGCTGTCGCAGATCCCCAGCAGTTCGGGCAGGTAGGACGAGACGAATATGATCCCCTTTCCCTGCGCGGCCAGCCGGCCCACAAGCCGGTAAATCTCCACTTTGCTGCCGACGTCAATGCCGCGTGTCGGCTCATCCAGCAAAAGGACATCACTGTCTTCTTCCAGAATCCGCGCGATCGCCACCTTCTGCTGGTTGCCGCCGGAAAGGTCCCGCACGGTCTGGCGCGGGCCGCGGCACTTGATGTTGACCTTCTCAATCCAACCCTCCACCGCCTCTTTCTCACGCCGCAAACCTAGAAGGCCCCACCCGTTCAGTCCCGCGTACCGCGGCAGACGGGATAGCGTGATGTTGAACGCGACGTCCCGGCTCGTGGCCAGGCCTTCTTCTTTCCTGTTCTCGCTGAGGAAGTTGACTCCCATTCTCAATGCCCGCTGCGGCGTCATGTCCGCAAGAGACAGGGCCTTGCCCTCCAGGATTTGAAACACGCCGCTAAGGGAAGGATCAAGGCCGAAGATGCGGCGGAGGGTCTCGGTTCTTCCAGCTCCGACCAACCCCGCGATTCCGAGGATTTCCCCCCGGTGGAGATCGAGCGAAACCCCGCGCGGAAGGGGGGAACCGTCGAGCCCTTCCACGCGCATCAGCAGTTCCCCCCGGCGGTGGTCAATCCTGGGAAACATGTCCTTGAGTTCGCGCCCGATCATCATCTGGATGATCCGGGGGATGGTGGTTTGGGTCATCTCGCCCGATCCCACCGTCTCGCCGTCGCGCAGGACCGTGTAGACGTCGGCGATCTCGGTGACCTCCTCCAGGAAGTGGCTGATGTAGATGATCGCGATGCCCTTTTCCCTGAGGCGTCGGATGGCCTCGAAAAGGGCGCGGGTGTCCGCCGCCGAGAGCGAGCTGGTCGGCTCGTCCATGATGATGATCTCGGCGTTGCTGATCAGCGCCCGCGCGATCTCCACCACTTGCTGAATGCCGATTCCAAGGGTGCGGACGGGCGCCTTGAGGGGGATGTCCGTGTGCTGGAGGAGTTCGAGGGCTTCGCGGATCTTCCAGCGCTGGTGGCGAACGAAACCCAGGGTGGTTTTCTCCAGCCCTAGCGTGAGGTTCTCCTCCACGGTCAGGTGGGGCGCCAGGGTAAGTTCCTGGTAAATCATGGCGATGCCATGTTCGCGCCCCGACAGCGGGGAATCAATCACGCAGGGCCGGCCACGCATCTCGATGGAGCCGGAATCGGCCTGGTAGGCGCCGCTGAGGACCTTCATGAGGGTGCTCTTGCCCGCGCCGTTCTCGCCGATGAGGGCATGGACTTCGCCGGTGCGCGCGGCCAGATTCACCTTGTGAAGAGCCCGCGTGCCCCCAAAGGTCTTGCAGATATCCTTGAGTTGTAAGAGAACTTGCCCGCTTTCCACGCGTCCGTCCCCGCCTTACTTCTTCGCGCTTTCCCGCTCGGGCGCGATCAGGTTCTGGATTGCGGGCGTGTTCAGGTTCTCGAGCGTGACACAAGCCAGGTTGGTCGGGATGCGCTTCTCGACCTTCTTGCCTTCGAGAACCGCAACGGCCGTCTTCACCCCTTCGTATCCCATCGAAGACGGGTCCTGGACAATGAGCGCCTTTATGGTCCCGTCGGTCAGGCCTTTGATGAGATCCTCGCTCGCGTCAAAGCCGACATAGTTGATCTTCCCGCTCTTGCCGGAGTTGATCAGCGCCCGCATCATGCCGTGGGCGGAGGATTCGTTCGGGCAGAAAATGCCCTGGATCGTCTCGCCGTATTTGTTGAGCAGGTTCTGGGATTTCTGCTGGGCCGTTTCTATGGTGACTCCCGCGTATTGATCGGTTGACACCAGTTCGATTTCGGGGAACTTCGCCTTCATTTCCTCGAGGAAACCGGCCTCGCGGTCCGCGGTGCTGGCCGAGTTTTCGTTATAGCGAAGGAGAATGGCCTGGCCTTTGCCTCCCATGGCCTTGCCCAGTTCGCGCGCGGCCATGCGGCCGCCTTCCACGTTGTCTGTGGCCACGAAGCTGGCGATCTTCTCGGACTTGAGGCCGGAGTCTATGATCACGACCGGGATGTTGCGCTCCACGGCGATCTCCACCGGGTTGACCAGCGCCGTGTCATCGAGCGGGGCCAGAACGATCGCATCCACCTTGCGGCTGACGAAGTTCTGGACCAGCTGGATCTGCTGTGCGCGGTCGTTTTCGTTCTGGGGGCCTTGCCAGATGATCTTCACTCCGAGTTCCTTCTCGGCCTTGAGTCCCCCGGCGTGAACGGCCTTCCAGAACGAATGCGCGGTTCCCTTGGGAATAAGGGCGATCGTGCGCACCTTCTCCGACTTACAGGCATTGAGCCCAATCAGCGCGGAGAAAACGGCAACGGCTATCAAAGAGAAACGAATCGTTTTCATGTGGGCATCTCCTTTCCAAGAGATCGTAGGAGGAACATTATCCGGCCCTAGGGGGATTTTGCAACAACAAAGATCCCTCCGGGAGCCGGGAAGACGTGAAAAGGCGTGAAAAGGCGTGAAAAGGCGTGAAAAGGCGTGAAAAGGCGTGAAAAGGCGTGAAAAGGCGTTGTGTTTGCTGCCGTGGGATGATATCCCAGTCCTGCGTGTGGGAGAACGTGAGTCCCCTTTGTGAGATAAGCCGCGCTTCCGCCGCCGATCTTTTCAGACAGGCCTGATTCCGTGTCCGATTCCCCGCTGCTGACGAATCTCAACCCTCCGCAACGCGACGCGGTTACACGGACGGAAGGGCCGCTTCTGGTGATCGCGGGCGCCGGGTCGGGCAAGACGCGCGTCATCACCCACCGGATCGCCTACCTGATTGCGGAGAACGGGGTGGCGCCGTGGGAGATCTTCGCGGCCACGTTCACCAATAAGGCGGCGCGAGAGATGAAAAGCCGGGTCGCCCGCCTGTGCACCGCGCACGACACCGTGCAGCTTTCCATCGCCACCTTCCACTCGCAGTGCGCAGGCATCCTGCGCAAGGAGGCGAAGGCGGTCGGGCTGTCCTCGCACTACACCATCTGCGACGATACGGACCAGATCGCCCTCCTGCGCAGCTGTATCGAGGAACTGGGGCTGGACAAGAACACGCTGAAACCCGCCGACATCCAGGCGGTGATCTCGCTGGCCAAGATGCGGCTGCTCGAAGACGCCGAGGCGGAGAAGCATATCCTGTCGCTGCGCAGCGGCCAATACGCGGACGTGTACCGTCTATATCAGAAGCGCCTTCGGGAAAGCGACGCGGTGGACTTCGACGACCTGCTGCTGCTGGGGGTGAAGCTGTGGCGTGAGAATCCCGCGATCCTCGAAGCCTACCGGCGGCGCTACCGCTACGTGCTGGTGGATGAGTACCAGGACACGAACCTGGCTCAGTTCGAGCTGGTGCGGCTGCTGGCGGGGCAGCACCACAACCTGTGCGTGGTGGGCGACGAGGACCAGAGCATCTACTCGTGGCGCGGCGCGGAAATCACGAATCTCCTTGATTTCCAGAAGCACTTTCCCGACGCGCGGGTCATCCGGCTCGAGCAGAACTACCGTTCGACAAAGAACATCCTCGACGCGGCCCACGAGGTGATCGTCCACAACACCCAACGCCTCGGGAAAGACCTGTGGACGGAGAAAGAGCGCGGCGACCCGATTGTGGTGATCGAGGGGAGCACCGAGACCGCCGAGGCGCGCAAGATCGTGGGGCAGATTCTGGATTTGCGGGAGGGCGGGCTTTCGCTCGAGGAAATCGCGCTTTTCTACCGCACCAACGCGCTTTCCCGCATCTACGAGGAAGCCTTGCGCGAGGCGAACGTTCCCTACCGGGTAATCGGCGGCGTGCGCTTCTATGACCGCAAGGAGATCAAGGACCTGCTGGCCTACATGCAGGTGATCGTGAATCCGGGCAACCAGATTGCCCTCATGCGCGTCATCAACGCGCCGCGGCGCGGGATCGGCAAGTCGGCCCTCTCGAACTTGGTGAACCACGCGCGGGAACAGAATCTGGCGGTGTTCGAGGTCCTGCTGGACCACGAGAAGCTGACGGCGGCGGGGCTCAAGGGCAAGGCGGCGGAGGGCGCGGCGGGCTTCGCGGACATGATCGTGCAGTGGACCGCGATTTCGACGCGCATCTCCCTGCGGGCGCTGGCGGAGGATATTCTAAAGAAAACCGGCTATATCGAGTCGCTGGGAGACCCCAAGTCGCTGGAGGTTTTGTCGCGGCTGGAGAATATCCAGGAGTTTCTCGGCGCGCTGGATGAGTTTCAGGAGCAGCGGCCCCAGGCGGACCTTGCGGACTACCTGGAGACCATAGCGCTGCGCGGGGCGGATGAGGCGGACAAGGCGGACGGGGTTTCGCTGATGACGGTGCACAACGCCAAGGGTCTGGAGTTCGACGTGGTGTTCGTGGTGGCGCTCGAAAAGGACATCTTTCCGAACGCGCGGGCCGTCCGCGAGCAAATGCACAACGAGGAGGAACGGCGGCTGTTCTACGTGGCTCTGACGCGCGCCCGGAAGCGGGTCTATCTCACCAACGCTTATGTGCGGCGCCTGTACGGACGTACCGAAAACGCGTACCCCTCGATTTTCCTGGGGGAGATTCCGAAGCAACTTCGCGCGCGGCTGGAGAAGGCGGACTTGGGGCCGGTGATTCACGAGGGGAAGGCACGGCGCGCACGAACGGACGCGGCACCGGCAGTCTGAACTCTGAACAGGTCTCGCCGATTCCGTCGTGGCGGCGTGCGCTTACTGTACTCTTCGTTTCTCCACAAGACAATCTGCGCCCAGTGGCCAATCCTCTTTTTGTTTCTTATCCAACTTGCCGCTTTCCGATTGAGATCTGAGAATCTGCTCTCGATCACCGATTGCGTGAAAGAATATCAAGCATACCTACATGACCGTGTTCGCCTCTGTAATCCATTTCGATCCCACGCCCAGCGGTTTGCTTCTGTTTGTTTCTATCAAGCCAACACCTGACCACTTTTGCCGAGTCAAAACGCACGCAAACGGGTTCTTTACCCTGAATGGAAATATTCAGGGTCCCATCCCGCAGAATGGTGTTCTCTTCGACAGAGCATTCCTCGCTGCTGAACCCGCCCAAAGAGAACTCATGACCCGCGCAGCTTTTTTCATCACGTGGGCACTGTCCATTCGGGATAGATCCGCATCGTATCTCCATTTGGAAGGAAGGTGCTTTCGCCCGTTCAAATCTGCGCCATACCCTGCCGTTCGCAGCCCGACCAGTTTCAGGAGGCTGGGCAAACAGGGAGAGAAACACGTCACTGTTTGTGAGAAAGAACTGGTTCCTGAACAAAGCGCTCCTCTGCAATCGCATGAGAGACTCGCGGCTTAGATGAAGTGCATCCACGCTGAGATGTTCCAGACATTTGACAATCGCTTGAATATACTGATGATGACACTCACCATCAGGACATGCGCATTCAACGATAGCGGTGAAAATCTTGGCAAGCATCGCAGGATTCCTTCTTGTCCATGCGACGTGCTCAATCAGTCTTGCAGCGTCGCTGTGATTTCCATGTTTCATAGAGGCGAGGGTCTCCTCTTCAAGAATCGCAAAGCACATGTTGCGCCACGGATCTGGAACATTCAATTGGTTGCGATCTCCAAGCAGAGAAAGCGATCCAAGCTCAGTTAGCGCATAGTCTCGCACATCTCTATGAGCGCACGCTAACAAGTCGGGAAGTGTCTGGCAGAAAATGGAGTAAACATTCGGATTCCACTCCGTAAGGGGAAGTGTGCTCGTCCGGAAGCTGCAATATGCCTTCCTCACTTCCGGCGTCGAGTGCAGATATAGCCTTGCATAGTCGTGTAGCGTATGAAGACAACTATCCGCGAAAGCCTTTTCTCCTTCCATAAAGGAACGAAAACTCTCTAACTGGCTCGTAATCACACTGGGATCATTCGTCAGCGCAATTTCCCTAGCCAACTTGCTCCACGGCATTGGCACTTTTCGCCACAGCAGCATGCGTAAACCGTTTATCTTTTTCTTCAGGACAGATTCGCACTTTCTCCAAGCTATCGGTGCACAAAAGCCCAAAAGCAGTCCACAAATGCCGCACGCAGTGCCCCACCATTTCCCAAGAAATGAGCCGAGTCCACCCGCTAACACGGAGCAGAATAGTGGTATCCATATCTGTCTTAGACGGCTCTTCATGTCATTCCTCCCGCAAAACAGGCACCATGCACCGGATCTGCCCCAGTTGGAAGGGTGACGGGGGATTTCCCCTGCACCTCCCACCTGAAGCGATTATTCCATTCCTCTTCTCGCAAAGAGCTGGATACATGCAACTTACCTCCTATGACCAAACTTATTCTATCCGTTCAGAGAGCCTAAGTCAACAATAAAGCAACAAAGCAGGTGTTCCCGTTTTCCCCTCTTAAGTCACTGCTTGGAGTCCGATCGTTGCGGGATTTCACCGACTGGTTGGATTCCATTGTTTCGTGAAAGATGAACGGACGGGATTCACAGAATCAATGGCATGGACGGGAAAAAGGAGTTTTCTGAGGTGTCCTGCTAATCCTGTTGAAAAAGAGAAGACGGATTGTAGGATAAGTCTATTCGGGGTGAGATTTCCGCTCCATCCATCCTGCGCCGGAGTTCTTCAGCCCTGAAGAATCCAGGCCTAGGGAGGGTCTTGCGAAATAGACGCGTCGGCGAATTCAGGCACAATATGTTTTGACGGGCGAGACGCCCGTCCTACAATATGTGACCGCGGAACGTCGGGAACAGGCCATTTCGCAAGACCCTCAGGCCTAGGGATTTCTATACGTTATCGGCTTGACTTTCGTGTTTTCTTCGTGATAGGATATGAACAAGGGGTATGGATTCCGCCCGGAAGGAGAAACGTCATGGCGGCGGTATTGACGAAACGGCAGCGCGAAATCCTGAGTTTCCTGGAGGAATTCCTCTCCAGGAACGGCTACTCGCCATCCCTTGAGGAGATCGGGCGGGGCGTGGGGCTTTCCTCCATCGCCACCGTGCACGTCCACTTGCGCCATCTGGAGGAGAAAAAGACCATTCGGCGGGGCTGGAACCGGGGCCGCTCGATCGAACTACGCACCCCGCCCAAACAGCCGCGGCGCGGGATCGTGGAGCTTCCCCTTCTTGGCCGCGTGGCGGCGGGCGCGCCCATCGAGGCGGTTCAGGGACCGGAGACGGTGGAGGTGCCGGAGGAGTTCGCGCGGGGCAAGGAGACGTTTGTTTTGCGGGTGCAGGGAAACTCGATGATTGACGAGCAAATCCGGGACGGCGACCTGGTGATCGTGGAGCGGCGGGACACCGCGCGGGGCGGCGAGACGGTGGTGGCGCTCGTGGACGGCGAGGCGGCCACGGTCAAGAAGTTCCACAAGGAAAGCGGGAACCGGGTGCGTCTTCAGCCGGCGAACGCGGAGATGGCGCCGATCATCATTCCCGCGGACCGTTGCGTGATCCAGGGCGTGGTCATTGGTCTGTTGAGGAGGTATTAGAGCCAGAGAGAGTGAAGGAGGAAGGATGAAGTAGGAAGGATGAAGGATGAATTGCGGACAAAATTCCCCAATGAGATGCGCCGGCGGATACCCACCTAGGGAGTCATTTCTTTGCGTTCATCATTCATCATTCGTCATTTCCTCATGCGGGATCGGCATAAAAAGCGATACTGGCGAAGGATACGAGGCTCTGGGTGGACTCTTCGACGCTGATGTCGTAGTCCAGGAGCTCGGCGGTGCAGTGGTCGCCCAGGGCGTGCATGACGGTGTACATCGGGGGCAGTCCGCAGACTTTCTGGCGGTCGTTGTCGGCCTGCAGGTGGCGGAAGAAGCCCTCGGGGCGACACGCCACCACGTGCTTGAGCATTTCGTGGTCTCTTTCGCGCGTCCATTCCACCAAGTCGTCGCCGAGCCCTTCCTCGTCCCCGAATTTCCGCCCCATGTGGCTCAGATCGGCCCCCACCACATAGCAAACCCGGCCGGCACAGCCTTCCAACGCGGCGCGTAACGCCGAGCAGAAACCGGTGAAGGCCTCATGATCCGAGGGAAGAGTATCGGAACCGAGGAAGAGTTGGAACGATCCGGCGAGGATCGGGAGAATCTTGAAAGGGTGGCTCTCCCCGTACAGGTGCTGAAGGAAGAGAAGCGGGAACTCGATGGAGTGTTCGTGCTTGTGCAGAAACTCCTCCTCGGTCAGGTCCGCGGGGTATCTCTGCTGCAGGGCCTGGGCCGCCTCGAGGTCCACTTCGACGGTTCCGAGGGGAGTCTCGAAGGGCTTGCGGGTAAGGGAGAAGAGGCGCGCGCCGGGTTGGTGGGAAGTTCCCAGGAGGACAAAAAGGTCCGGCGGAGGCGCGGCGCTCCGGCGGAGGGCGTCGAAGGCAAATGCGGAGGTGGTCCCGCCTGCGCGGAGATCAATGTGTGGCGCCACCAATCCCCGGAGGACCTTTCCCTTGGGAGGCGGCGGAGCATCCTTGGCGCGCGGGCCTTTTTCCATGGCGGCATAATACGAATCCAGCTGGCGCCGGAGGGCCTGGGGGTCTTTTTCGTATGCGGACCCGGCGTGGGCGGCCTTGCGGACCTTGGAGTCGCGGAACTCCCGGAGGGCTTCCTGGCGCATTTCCTCGAAACGCCTGGTGAACAGGAGGCCGAGCTCGTCGAGTTCCTCGACAAAACCCTGGACGTCCGCCAGGGAAATCTTCGCGCTGAACTGCTTCTGGAACTCCTGCTGGATTTCGGCGGCCGTGCGTTTGCCGTTCATGAAAGTGAGGAGAAGGTAGGCGGGGACGGAGATCGTGAGGACGTCGGGTTGATAATGGAACGGATCGCGCAGGAGGACCAGTTCCTCGCCATCCTGTTCAAAGGGGATCGCCTCAATGGGCCTGACGCGGGGAGAGACTATAGAGGAGTCTGTCATGGATGCTCCAGTGGCCCGGCTGTCCAGGGTGAGAAACAGGCGCGCGGGCGCATTGATACGGTTGGAGGATACAGGCTTGCGGCGCGGAAAGCAAGAGAAGTGTGGGCAGGAAAGGCGCGCCGACGCACCCAGGGTCGCTGATTCTACGGGGAGGGGGTGGCAACGGCCGATCCACTCGCCTTTCCAAGCAGCGCGTCCACCTGCTCCTGAGTCAGGCGGATGGTGAAAACGGGGATCTCGGTTGGGTTGGGCGGAATCTGGTAAGGGACTTCCGATCTAAGATGCAACTTTGCGAAATCATGCACGGAAAAGACTCCTTCTGTGCCGGGCTCCACATAAAACTGCGACACGCCGTTTTTATCCGTGTTGTGCGGCACGCGATAACTCATTATCCCGTCTGAACTTATGGCGCCGCGCCGGACGGGAATGCCTTCAAGGGGCGCGCCATCCGGGCCCACAACGCGAGCCAGCGCGGCCCAGCCTACCTCCGCAGTTACTTCGCCGAGATCTATGGTTTCGCCCTGCCGCGGTTGGAAAACGCGGTTAAACCGTATAGAGCGGAAATTCTCTCCGGACGCTTCGAAAAGGATTTGATACTTCACGCCAGCGGGCATCGGAAATGCTTTCCGTTCGCCGGCAGCGAGCCAAGTCGCATTCACATACCCTTGCCAAGGCAGATGCGGTCTATACGCAAGGTCGGCGGTCCACGCTGGAGCAGAGGTTTCCTTATCCAGTATCCACATCGGCCTGAAAGAAGGATTCAGATCGCCCTTGTCGGCTCCTGTGATTTTCACCAGCATCTTTGCCGCTGGAAAGAGAAACATATCCGGGATGCGGACGTTGCCCTGTTCATCGGGCTTTAGGCCGCCCGTTTGGCAAGAATACGCCAGGAAATTCTCTTCAACTGCAATAAAGCCATAGTAATTGGCGGTCGGAGAGGGATCTATGCGGAAAGCTCCATCCGGCCCGGTTCGCGCGGCATAGCGGA
>Ga0315282_10014754_pt1 | contig 11598 bp, 6 predicted proteins | sample YL17G07_20_MG_FD_203693 | JGI IMG/M metagenome (GOLD analysis project Ga0315282, IMG submission 203693) | Sediment microbial communities from Yellowstone Lake, YNP, Wyoming, USA - YL17G07_20 | ecosystem: Environmental > Aquatic > Freshwater > Lake > Sediment | place: USA: Wyoming | collected...
CATTCCAAATCCGGTGGCTTCAGGCGACTTTGTCGATGTTACCGGTACAAGCCACCAGATGATAACAGATACAAGTGGTAACCCAGCTGCGATTACTGGACCACCATATACGATAGCGAGACCAGTGGTTCACCTGGATCCCCTTACGGGTGTTCCAGCAGACTTCACCGATGTCATGGGAGGAACCATGTTCTACGGCGACAGTATAAAGTTTGACGCTTCAGGAAGCTACGACCTAGACAACAGCGGAAACCCAACACCACTTAACACAAGTGCTTTCAAATGGACCATCAAGGTAGCGGGCGAGAACACAATAAGAGGCAATGACGCCGTATACGAGTCTGGCACAGAACTGCCGTACGGACCAGTATTTTCGTACAAGTTCCCTGGTGCACTTCCCATGATGTACTCGCTATATGGTGCAACGCACCTTGGATGGCACCTGTTGACTTTGCAAGTCACTGACTCAGACGGCAATATTGCAACCTACAGCACTTGGATCCGAATCTTCAGAATTTCTCCCAGCAAAACAGTGATGACTAACATACCTAGCAAGCATGTGCACGTAGGCGACACAATGCTCATCGGAGGCAAAGTGCAAGACCGAACAGGCACAGGAGCTTGGCCATGGACTGCTCTGGAATCGTACGTTTCGCTAGGTCGAATGATAAACGGATTCGACTGGACAACTGTAAGGTTCACTATCACGGACATGGCTGGGAACAAAGTGGCCACTCTATACTCGGATGCTGTACATCTAGCTGGCACTGAAGTACCTAATGATCCAGTGTATGTGTCTTGGAAAGTGCCGAATTTAGCTCCAGGAATGTACACCGTTTCAGCTAGAGGGCTCTACTGTGGCACAGGAATCGGATACGGGCTATCATCAACTGGCACGTTAGACGATTGGTTCGAAGTCCTACCGTAAGACAGAGCATAAAAAAATCATCTTCCCCCTCTTTTTTTGTATATCTTTATCTTAGAGAAACCACACTATCATAGATAAGACGGATGATTAGTATTGGAGCACAAGAAGGCGATTGTCACAATCTTACTCACTTCAATGATGATGGTTAATATAGCATTTCTTCCACGGGCCAATGCAAGCAACTATTTGAAAGTAATATGGTCAGGCGAAACCCTGTTCACTGTTGACCCGACTTTTACGTATTATGAGCCTGAGATCAAAAAAAACATTACAATTTATTATACCCCCGCGGATGAGTGGCCCTCAGTTATGGCTACGAGAGACAACCAAATTTGGGTCGCATGGCAATCTGAAGTTCCTCCTGAGAATCCCTTAAAATTCGAAATAGTTTACAAAGTCTTTAATGGAAACTGGGGCAACATGACTCAGCTAACCAACAACGCGAGTGTTGACGTCAAAACCCCCGCAATTATCCAAACCCTAGACAACAAAATATGGATTTTCTGGGAGGCCAACGAAACAGGAAACTATGACATCTTCTATAAGACTACATCCGACGGTGGTGCCACATGGTCAAATGAAATAAAGGTCACGAATGATTCGAGAAGAGACAGCAGTCCAGCGCTTACTGTGACAAGCGACGGAAAGTTGTGGCTCGTCTGGTCTCGGCAAGTCAATTTAACTACTTATCAAGAAAACATATTCTACAAGACCTACAACGGCGCGACATGGTCAAACGAAACTCAACTAACCACCGTCAACGCTATCGACCAGTTGCCTTCAATCACACAAACAAAGGACGGAAAAGTCTGGGTTTTCTGGAGCCGAAACATGACAAACGTCTACAATATATTCTACAAGATCTACAACGGCACAGCATGGTCGGGTGACTCCCAACTCACGACCGACACAAAATACATTAACTTCGATCCAACGGCTTTTGTGGAGAGGGATGGAACCCTGTGGCTGTTCTGGGAGTTAAAATCAACCCAAATATCTAGCAATTACAACCTCTATTACAAAACTTATAACGGCACATGGTGGCCCACCCAGCAATTCACCAACGACAACAGCAATGAGAACGAGCCCACTGCCACAATAACTCCAGACCAATCTATGTGGGTAATCTGGACATCCGATCGAGTTGACCCAAACAGCAACCCAAACATTGACCTTTACCTTAGACGCTCCATGTTGGGTGACGTGAACAAAGACGGCTGGATAGACAATAACGATCTGAGCATAATCGCGAAAGCCTTGGCAACAGATTCCTCTATGTTGCCATATGGAACCGGTTGGAACCAATACAATCCAAATTGCGACCTAAATGCTGACAACAAAATAAACATTATAGACTTATCCATAGCAGCTTTAAATTTTGGGCAACATATGTAGCCTTAGAAAAACTAACAAGTCCAGCTTAAATCGTCTCGCAATGTATGAAGAGACCCTGGTTTGGACGCTCTGAAGGTAACATAAAGTTTAAATTCCTTAGCTTGACTATAAGTATAACAAATCTACATAGAATAAAAACAAAGACGGTGCAAGGCAATGGATAAGAAAGCGGCGTCATCGCTGTTATGCATTATGATTTTGATTCCACTGGCGTTGGCAATGATAAATGTGAGCAGTGCGTCCTCAACTCCCAACCTTTACGTTTATGACCCAACTACCGAAGGAAAGGTAAGCTCAGCCCCAATAGGCCAAACCTTCACTATTCAAGTCATTGTGGCAAACGTTATGAACCTCGTAGGCTTTGAATTCTATGTGACATGGAACACCTCTCTATTGCGCTTTGTCAGCGCTGCTGAGGGTCCATTCCTAAACTCAAGTGGAGCCTATCAGAGTTACTATGGCTCCAAATATATTTTGCCGAAATACCCCTTGAACGATACGGTTTATGTGTATGATACGCTTCTTTCTCCACAGCTTAGCACATCAGCCACTGGAACAGGCGCATTAGCCACAGTGACTTTTAGTGTAATTGCGCAGGGAATCGGGAAGCTAAACCTACATGATAGCATACTCGCCAAGTATGACCCATACGTGCCTAAAGCCATAATTCACACTGAAGAAAGCGGTTATTTCGCTTTGCCTCTTCCAAAGACGGTTGTTGAACCCGCGGAGATAATTAGTTCAGCTATAGCCCCAAACCAGAACATCACCCTAAACATAACCGTCTTTAATGTAGCAAACGTCTACAATTGGACTCTGACTCTAGAATGGACACCAGCCATGTTGAGCGAGGCCAGCGTGACTGAGGGTCCACTCCTTAAGAATGCAGGAGCCACGAATTTTAGAATGAGTGTTGACCAAGCAGGAGGCTTTCTATACATGAATAACACATTCACTGGTGAGCCTTCAGGAGGCGTTTCAGGCAACGGCACTTTGGCAACAGTAAACTTTAAGGTCGAGGCACGGGGAACCACTGACATCGATATTCCAAACATTGAAATGTTCAAGAAAGATGGAACATTTGTACCAAGCGCCACAGAAAGCGGATTCTTCAGCAACGTCGTGCGAGACGTAGCGATAACAAGCCTTACTTTAAGCTCTAGCTCGGTGGAGAAGGGTCAGTTTGTTAACATCACGGTTGTCGCCGAAAACCACGGATTCGTAAACGAGACTTTCACTGTCAGAGTCGACTACGACAGTCACAACATAGGAAGCACTCCTGTAAATAACTTAGCTCCCAACGCGTCGACGACCCCCATGGTCTTTAGATGGGATACAACAAATGTTGATTCTGGCTCTTACACGATAAAAGCCACTGCAAGCACGGTCCGAGGCGAAGCGAACACTGCAGACAACACTCGAACTGCTGGACCAGTAACGATTTCTGGCGGAGGCTCTGGTCTAAACTTAATGTTGATTGGCGGAGCAATAGCAGCAATCGTACTTATCGCAATAATAGTCTTCTTCTTCTACAGACGATCCAAGAAATGAGACGAAACTAAACTCGATTTACTTCTTAACTCTTCTCCTATTATTTTAATATCAGTTCTTGAACTTTCACTTTAGGACAAACACTTGCTTTCCTTTCAAATTTTTAGTTGGCTAAGTCAAGAATTCGTTAAAGTGACTTCAGACACTGACGAATCGATTTGTGTTCTAGAAGTTTAAGCGAAGAAAGATTCAAATATACGATGTTTATTCATTTAATGTGCTCAAAGAGGGAGAAAAAGGTGCAAACCAAACACGCAGTTTCTATGTTGTTGACTCTGCTTTTGATTTCGTCCATAACAGCTCTTAACATTGCTTTTTTGGTGCCAAGAACCTTTGCTCCTTTAGGACCAAGCCCGGCTATGTGGGTTACGCCTCCACTGAACGTTTATGAAAAGAATTCGTTGTTTACTGTAACAATTTACCTGAATGATACAAAAAATCAGTATGGCTACAACGTAGGAGGCTGGGCGCTCACGTTGGGATATGACCCCTCCGTACTCAGCATCAGTAGTGTAACAGAGGGTCCGTACCTCAAGAGCAGCGGTGCAACTACATACTTTTCTTCCAGCTCTGGGCCAAGTGGCGAGTCTATGTCATGTCTTATTACCTCGTATGCATGGGCCAATGGACCTGGAGATTTGGTTTACATCCAATTTAATGTGGTTGGCAATGGAAAAGTGAACCTGGTTCTCTCAGGGGCTCAGCTGCTTGGACCAAATCCAGATTACACCCCGATACCTAATCTTTCAACACATGACGGGTTATTTTACACGACTTATCCAAAGGCGTATTTCTATTATTTGCCATCAACCACTGCCCCCACTTTGCCGTGGATTCCCGACTATATACGACGTGATCCAGTCCTAGGCGACAACATTGTTTTCAACGCCTCAGCTTTTACGTTGGGAATCACCTATCTAGGCAGCTACGACCCAAATGGTGGCACCATAACAAATTACAGATGGAATTTCGGTGATGGCAACGTCACATCAGGAGCTAGCTACTCGGTTATAACGCACAGCTATGCGAGTGAAGGGTCGTACCATACGGTCCTCAACGTTACGGACGATGAAGGAAAAACCGACAGTTATGACAGAAGCGTATCGGTGTTGAAGCGCGATGTGGCAGTCACAGGAATCGAAGTGTCACCAACTTTAGCTAGCCCAGGCGAAGACATATCGATAAAAGTAACCATCAAAAATTTAGGAACAAAATCAGGCATTGAGTACGTTAACGTCACTTTATTCTATAACACAACTCTCATTTGGTACAACACCACTCGCACCCCCAAACTGTCAGCTTGGTCCAACGTGTTTGAAATCGACCCTGTAAGCAGAGTCGCACCTATGCAATTCCTACAGGGACAGAGCATAACAATTAACTACACATGGACGACATCAGGCGTCTCTCTGGGCAATTACACAATTTCGGCCAACATAAGCCTTGTAGACCAAAGCGCCCAAAACTTCCTAAAAGACTTATACCTGAAAGAGTTGGACTTCAATATCACAAACAACGAAAAAACATGGAATGGCATAGTTACTCTTTCCACGCTCCACAACTTAGCAGTAACGGACATAACACTCTCACCCGCACTTAAATCTCCATCAGTAATATCATATGGGGCAACTGCAATCACAATAGACGTCACAGTTAAGAACACAGGCGATTTTGACGAAATTTTCTATCTGACACTGTATCAAAATTCAACTCTACTAATGAATTGGACAAGCGTCACTCTGGCTGCAAAGTCAATGATAATCGAAGAATACATATGGAATCCGTCTAGCCTTCCAATAGGTCACTACAGCATTGTAGCAACAGCGAGCAACGTAACAGGAGAGGTTCAAAACGGCAGAACCGGCGACAACAAGCTGCTACTTCCAATAATCATAACAAGTCGCCCTACAGCTATATTCTCATACTCACCAAGCAAACCTACGATTCTAGATACCATACAATTTGACGCCAGCGGCAGCCAGGCTGCACCGGGCTGGAGCATTACCCAGTACAGTTGGAGAGTAAACGGCACAGCTGACAATATAATGAATACTTTTGGTGCAAAGCCACAAAAACCCTTTTCACAAAGAGCTACATACAACATATCGTTGACAGTAACTGACAGCGCCGGAGTAACAAACACCACATTTCTAATAATACACGTTGGCATAACACCACTGTCAAACTTCGCCTTCACACCGTCAACTCCAAAAGCGGACCAAACTGTAACTTTCGACGCCTCACAATCAGCTGCTGATTCAGTGTCAGCTCCAGGCACCGACGTCCTCACAAGCTACAGTTGGAACTTCAGCGACGGCACTACATTTATTCTGGTAGGCCAAAACTTAACCAAGTCAACAACTCACAGCTTCACCAAAAGTGGTAACTTCACAGTCACTTTAACAGTCTTCGACGGCGAAGGACTAAACGCGACCATACAGAAATTTGTTCTTGTATCTAAGATCACCAGTGCAGTATCACTAACTCTAAGCGTGCAGACGATCAAGGTAAGCCAGAACGTAACAATCACTGGACAAGTTACGCCTCCGCGGCTTGGAGCAAAAGTCACTATTCTGTACAAACAAGGAAGCGGAGCGTGGACATTTCTCCAAAACGTTACGTCCGATCAATCTGGAAACTACAACTATGTTTGGATAATCAACACTGCAGGAAACTACACGGTGAAAACCCAAATTTGGGGTGACGATAAATATACCAACGCGGAAAGCCAACCTAGCACAATTCAAGTTCAAGCAGCTATAGTTCAACCGCCGCCGGGTCTAATAGACTTGACCCCATATTTCGTGGCAGGCGTAATTATCATAATCGTAATTGGGGTAGCCTACTACCTAATGAAACGAAGGAAATGACTTGGGTAAAATCTCTTCTCTTCTTTATTCGTCGACTTGAATGAAAATAGGCAACATTCAGACGGTTGGAACAACATTCAAAAGCCACAATTTCCCACATTCATAATAGAAGGAGCTGTTCCTAGAGTGAGGGCAGAAAAAACAGCATCAATGGTTTTCATCTTTATGCTTGTTTTGAGCTTCGTATTCATAAACCGAGCCAGCTCTCCACTGTCATCTAGCACAATCTTTTTGGATCCTCCAGAAATCATTGATACGGTTAACACGCTAAGCAACTTCACAATCAACATGAACATATCTTCACGCGCGAATCTCAACTATTGGGAAGTTAAGATGAGGTATAATCCTGTCCTTCTTTATACTAACAGCAGCCTAATTAAGGAAGGCCCCTTCCTGAAAAGCGGTGGTCCCACAGTTTTCTCGGTATACCTTGAAACAGACTACCTTGACATCGGTTGCATTATCCCAAGTTACAGCTGGGCCGCGCCTGGAAGCGGAACTCTGGCCAACGTCACATTCGTAGTTGAAAAAAGAGGAGAAACATTGTTAGACTTAATTGACACAAAACTTGCTAATGTTGATGGAAATCCTATACCTAATACATCGCAAAATGGTTACTTCAGGAATATTGATTCAAGCTTGATACCTGAAGCAAGATTCGTGTACTACGCTCAAACATACAATGTAACGTTTAATGCCACTTCAAGTTTTTCGCCAGATAGCACGATTCAGACTTACAATTGGGTGTGGGGCGGCAGCTCTCTTGACTCAATTAAGCAAAGTGCAACGTCTTATCCTGTAATGTGGCATCAATATCTTCAGACGATACCGCCAGAGATGGGAAACGCCATGGTTCGGCTTATCGTCACAGATTACAAAAATGTAACTAGCAGCATCCTCATAAAGTTGATAACATTTGGGGTTCCAATTGATGATGTGGCGTTGGTGTCTGTTGAATCATCGCCAAGAAACGTGCTCATCGGCAACTACAGCAGCACGGCGATCAGCGTTAACATCACCAATTATGGAAATCAACTTGAGAACACAAGCGTTACCATCTCTTACAACTCGACTTTTTTTGACTTCCAGAACATAACTGCAACTCAATGGGTCATTCTGCAAACGCAACCTGTCAACCAACTGGCGGGTTTCGAAAACAGAACAATATTGTTCGTGTGGAACACAACTGGATATCTGCCTAGTTACTATGCCATAAAGGCTGAAGCAAGTCCAGTTTTGGGAGAAACTAACATGTCTAATAACGTGTTGGTCGGTTCAGTCAGAATAGTGACTGTGCTGTTGGCTCCAATCGCGATTTTCAAATATTATCCCACTTATCCACAGACTGGCCAGCAAGTCGTATTTAACGCGTCGCAAAGCTATGACCCTGACGGCAAAATCGTAAGCTACAGTTGGGACTTCGGGGACTCTTCTCAACTGTTAACCTCTCAATCCTTAACAAGTCACATTTACGAGAAAGGGGGGGCTTTCAACGTCACCTTGACAGTAACTGACGATGATAAACTTGAGAAACACACTACAGTATCTATAGTAGTCTCCAAACTGGAAAGTGCCATTTCGCTTTCCATATTCCCAAGCATGGTTGTAGTCAATTCCAGCGCGGCAATAACAGGCGCGGTTTCTTCCAAGCAGTCAGCAGCAAACATCACAATATTATATCGAATGTATGGACAATATGACTGGAATATTCTGGCAAATACCGAAACGAACTCAGAAGGTCTGTTTTCGTACTCTTGGAAGCCCACTGCTGCCGGCACTTACGAATTCAAAGCGGAGTGGGATGGCGACCAAAAATATGTTGGAGCCACAAGCAACGTCATAGTGGCAACTGCAAAATTCAGCAGCTACTTGTTTCTTTCAATAGATCAACCATCTGCAACGGTTGGCGAAACCGTAGAAATCGGTGGATATGTTACGCCGGCTCGTTATGGAGCAGTTGTCACCATTTTATACAGGCAAGGTGATGATTCATGGAGCGTGCTTGCGAAAACTGTTACTAACGAAAGCGGCGCGTATACACTGGACTGGAAGCCCACTGCTGCCGGCACTTACCAACTTAGGGCAGAGTGGGATGGAGATGACCAGACCCTGAGTGCTGAAAGCTCATTGGCGGCACTAATTGTTACGGAGAGTTTAAGAGTGATGAGATATCTCCCCTTCGCTTTGGCAGCGGTGGCTATTGTTTTAGTGATGGTGCTATTTTGGATTCTTCGCAAACTCAGTACAGGGCGGAAGAAATAGTAGAGGCTTGCCACATATTGACTGTGTTTCGTGGAAAATCTTGTGAGCGCGTGAACAACAGTTTCTCGTCTGCCCGATGTCTCCATCATTCCTGAACTCTAGTGCGCTTTGAAAACAATTTTCATTCAAATCATGTTGAAATAGCAAAGTATTGCGCGCTCTGGGGCCTTTCAACATGGAGTTTGATGAACTTTAAAGGCTATCTGACCTTATTTCAGGCTTCTTTCATTGAGCAGAGTATGCATCGAAGGTTTTGCTCTGTGAAAAAAAATATTTTTTTTCTGCAGGATTTTCAGCATGTCCAAGAGCCCCCAAAACGTCTCAGAAATACTTTCAGTAAGTCTAAGAACAAAGAAGGGGAACTTGCGGGAGACATCGCCACTTATCAGTGGATTCAAACGCCGCACTTTTTATGGTTTCATTTCTTGGTTTGAGAATATTAAATCGTATATTCTGAGTGGAATTCGGAACTTGCTTGGATATAGATGTAGGCCCGAGTTTGATGCGTTTGCATTCGTAGAATACTGAGAGCTAGAAATGCAAATATAGTGTTTGAGGAGATTAGGGGATTGCTGAATTCGTCAGTTCAGCAACTTGCTTGTCTACATGTTCCCAAAATTTTTTTTCGAGTCTATCCAGGGATTCTCGAAGTCTCAGTTCGCTGCGGAAGAAGACGCCTCCTCCTATAATTGTCGCGATGTAGCTGAACACCATTGAAGACGAGAGGAATCCCTTTCTCTTTGAGTCAGTCATGAATTCTATTGTGAAGTCATTTGGCTCGCCGTATATGTTCACTAGTATTTTGAGTTGCACATCTAGAATCTTCACGGTTGCTGCTTCAATCTTGTATCCATTCGGAATCTTTTCCTCGGCGGTTTCGAATTGACTCTCTGTGAAGTATTGCCTGATGCTTTCGGTGAGCTTGTCTAAGTCGACGTTGCTCCCATGCCATTGGTCTTTCATGTGGTTATCGATTTAAACAATGATAGTGGGCACTTTTAAATCGTTTCCTAGGGCAGTTCAAAAGACACCGACATAAAGATGTGGTTTAAACGTGTTTTTTCGGTAAATATCTTCTTGCTCTGACTCTCTTGGTCTTCGGCTTGCGCGACACAGCGTACACGGTCAGAATGGCTGCTGCTATGAATGCGCCGCCCAAGATTATGGGTTCCGGGTCGATAGGTGAAGCGGTGTTATCGGGGTTGATTTTTGTTCCTCCTTCCCATATGTTGGTTCTGTTGATTTTGATTATTATTGACGATAATGCACTGTAGCTTTCGGTATTGTCTTGTTGGAAGAATCGCATTTCATCCATGATGCCCGAGGCTCTGTCCCAGCGCCACTCGAACGCTCTGCTGCCTATCTGTGTGTACTCGGTTGTGTTTGAGTAGTTGGTTTCACGTTTTACATTTGCGTAGGAATAGGAGCCTGTCATCAGTATTTTGATTAGCGCCGAGTTGCTTATCACGTTGTCGCCTATATTTAGATCGCTGGCGATAACTGTGTAGTTGAGTGTGCCTGCGCCTGTTTCAACGTTGCCCCAGATTGTTGCGGTTCTCTTGGTGCCGTTTATGAATTGTGTGATTCTGGTCACTGTCACGTTTTTTTGTGTGACTCTTTGTATGGTCATGTTTATCCATTGAGTGTTACTTGCGTCCATGATGGCTTGAGGCATCGGGATGGTGGCGTCTGACGGGTTCCATCCCCATTGCACAGAGTATTGCGCCCATTCACCAGCTTTTACGCCCACTTCATATGCGGTTGCTGATGCTTTTAGAATTGGACCTGACAAGGTGCCAGTTACAATTAGAGCCAGCAGGAGGAACATGATTGGCGCATGCGGGCGCTTTATTGAGTTTTTCATCTAAAATAGATGAATGCATGTCCATCCTATAAATTGTTAGTTGCCCGCTCAGTTCAGTCAGTTTTTTGTCTGATGTGGTGTTCAAAGATGATGATTTGATTAGCTGATGATGAGGTTTCGTTGTCAACTGGTCTTATGTTATATAAAACTTTATCAGAAGGTTAAAATATACAGTAGTCTACTAATCTGTTTAGAAGAGGAGAGAGAGGTTACAGTATGTCGAAAATATATAATAGAGTTTCAGGGTTGATGCTAATTACTGCTTTGATTGTTGCAAGTGGCATTCTAATGCAGCCAGCTTATGCGGCGAATCCATCGATTTTCATTGCTCCACAGAACACTATTGGCAATCTCACACCTGCGCCAGGGTCGATAGTCCAATGGAAAGTTAACGTGTCCAACATTCCATCGCCAGGCCTCTGGAGCTACGAGTTCTACACGGCTCTTGACAAGAAAGCCTTTCCAGAACAGCGTCCTATTACCAACATGAATTTCACTGGTAGTAACACTGGCTGGACGGTCACTCCAACCATTTACAGTGGAACACAAACAAACGGCTACGATGGTTCCACTGGTAATCCCGCGCCTGGATCAGGCGTCGGAAGCGAGAGGCTTAGAGTCAATTCCACTGCGTCTTTAGCAGGGGACGTGTTGTTCGATTGCTATTCTCCGTCTTTCACTTGGACGGTGGGTGGGCCACCAGATGGTGGTGCACTATTTTCCTTTGC
>Ga0315282_10014755_pt1 | contig 11598 bp, 14 predicted proteins | sample YL17G07_20_MG_FD_203693 | JGI IMG/M metagenome (GOLD analysis project Ga0315282, IMG submission 203693) | Sediment microbial communities from Yellowstone Lake, YNP, Wyoming, USA - YL17G07_20 | ecosystem: Environmental > Aquatic > Freshwater > Lake > Sediment | place: USA: Wyoming | collected...
AGAGCCGCTCAGGAATCAAGCTCAGTCACTCCAACACCCTCACGTGGGGTAGGACCCCGACGAGCCTAGCCAACAGACAGAATCAACGAAACGGGAAACAAAGAGATTTTCATCTCGTCACTCCAATATCATTTAGGCTATGCGGATCGGTAGAGGATCTGTTCTCGATTGATGCTGACGCTCTAACAGTATTTCAACGGTCCTGAGATGTCTTACCAGATCTTTGTGTCGTCGTCTACAGTATGCTTGTTTCTTCTCTTCCGGGCTAGAAGATATCCTCCAAGAAAAGCAAATGCAGCAAGAGCCACGGAAGCTGAAGCCAAAGTCGACACAGAATGTTCAGTCGTTACATCAGTGACCGTCTGAATCAGTGTCACGGTGGTAGTACGTTTGGTTTGGACCAGCCATCCAAATATGTTGAGGGCGAATCTCAGGTTATCGTACTTGTACAAGTTGCGATCGTGGAAAACGCCGTCATGACCAACATAGACTACTCTTCCGCCTCCAAATTCTACTGCTGCTGCAAAGGGAGGATGTGCACCTACTCGATACGTGTAGGTCGAACTCGATCTAGCGTATGAATCATCATCTCCCCATACCACCGGCTTGGCATCACCTCGAACACTGAGAGACGATGGCTCCCCCTCTATCCCTATTCTGTGAAGCCCGGTCGCGACTGGATGGTTCGCAAACTGGTGAAATGTCGGAGCGGAAGGCCCGCCCACATTGTCCGTAGGATCATATATTACGTCGTCGTTCACGACGATCCCAAACACACTTCCAATCTGGTTGGCAGGATTCGATGCAATATCGACCTTGGCATAACTGACCCACGACCATCCGACAGCTGCCATAAACAAACCTCCTTCTGCGCTCACGAATCGTCTGATAGCATCGATCTCATCAGTTGTCAGGGACCTAGGAGGAGTGAATGGCGCCATAATGGTGAACGCATCATACTGTGAGAGTTTCTCGTACGTTATCGGTCCTTGTGTCAAGGCATCGACTGCATACCCTAGACTCCTCAATTCTCGTGCCAGCCCGGCGTATCCCGAGCCGATTCTACTCTCTCCGTATTCATTGAGCGTCTCGTCGAATAGGATACTTCCGCGGGGTTGTGGCTGAGCAGCGAGCAAGGTATTGCTGCCTGCACCTGTAAGAGTGAGTATTGCGAACAAGACCAACAAGACCCTTCCGGGGCTTCTCAATGTTGAATCCCCATGATTCCATCATAGGGTACCCGAAGGATTCTTCTATAAGAGCTACGATCGCGAGACCGCAGTCTTGCAAGGAATGGCTCAAGCTGCAGCCAGCAATGATCCAAAGCGGTGCCCTCTGTAAGCAAGGTCGTACGATTACCGGTCGATTGACGGGAAATCAGTCGGTCGAGCAATAAATGTCTGCTCGCCTCATATGATAACACTTCATGAACAAAGGGCCGTACGGGTGGTCGAGACCATGAGAACAGTCCGCAACCACAATTGCGGCACGTCACTGGAGAATCACACGCAATGGTACTGGTTCTGTTGTGAGAGAACGAACGCAAGCCTTTCCGATGATACTCGCACCTGGTGATCTATCATCCGAGATCCAAGATGTCCCTCACTTCATCATCTACCTGAAGTAGTTAGATTCGTAACTCTTATAGTAGGACACGCCTTCCGGATCTGAATGATCGACACTTGGGCGGTCCAAGCAAAGAACTGTGGCTAGTGCTCGCCATAGCGGTGCCATTGACAGTAATCGAAATCGTCCTGATTGCACAGGGCGGTACCGGAGAGTTCGCACTTCCCATGGTTCAGATCGTGGTCATCGTTGTCGGTGGTGTTCTTCTTTGGCACATGGGGGGAAAGATTGTCGAAGGAATGACTCGGATCTATGAAGAAGCCACCAGATTCTTTGGAGGGCCAGACAACGCCCATGGCGTCCAGATCGCACGACCTGCTACACCTCAGCAACAACCAACCGGGGGAACCTCTTTGTTTTGTGTGCACTGCGGATCCGTCATTCCGGAGTATGCCACATTCTGTCGATACTGCGGCAAAAGACAATAGTTGAACAAGAATCCGGAATCCGAGAAAAGTACGCCTTCTGTTTTCGAGGCCGTCTCCTCTTTACGACATCTACGAGCTAAGGGATGTTAGTATCTATCATCGATGGCAATGTCGAGGCGGAGCCTTGGGAGCATTCAATTATCATTCGGGTAGCGGATGCTCCGTGACGGCTACATCACGGTCTCGTTTGCCGATGTAAGCTGGAGTAACTATGTGTCGTCTTACGATCCGGCTTTCTACTCGGGTGTTGCACTTTTCGGATCTTTCTGTCCAGTGATTCAGTACACTCTTGTTTCTCCGCGCACGCGTCGTCGATCGATCACATACACGCCCAGAGCCAGAATCGATACAACCAAGAGAGCAATCATCGTATTGCCAGTGCCTACGATAGCTGCTAAGGGCAGCGTTGCCTGAGTTGTTGACTTTGTGCTTGTGGTCTCCGTCACCGAGGTGACGATGACCATGATGTATGTAACTATCTCCAGATCAACTCTCTCATCGAGTAGAAGATGAGGGACATTGGTGAAACGATCGACTTGGCAGGCAACATGTACGTCGCTAGGCTCGTGTTCGGGAGTCTGAAATTGGCGAGTTTCGCCGGATCGAATTACGTCTATGGGAAAGTCAAAACTGTATTGCACCGCCCCCGTCCCCGTCCCATACGAGTACAAGATACGGGCCAACACCTCACGGGCATCAGACCCCGTCGGGTTCTCGACTGAGAATGTTACATTGATCTGCCGGAGGTAGGCTATGCACCATTGGACCGGGTTTTGCACACCTATCTGAGTCACCTGGTATTCGTACTTCGTCTTGTAGCCTTGGATGAGTGGTCTGAGCTTGTCGGGAGACTCATCTCCGGCGACAATGTGTTGCGATGTGGTTCGGACAACTAAAGTCGTAGTCTGAACAACCACTTCCGAGCTTGTTGTGAGGAGTGGAACGAAAAGCCCGGCACACACTGAGATCACGAGGAATAGACTGATCAAGACAGTGTGTCTCAAAACAACCAAGTCCAACGCTGCCCTAGTCCTGCTTTCGACATATGTGCATTTCGAGTTCTCTTGGATTCCCAGTACGAACAAAGACGTGAACAATGTCGTGACTGAGGGGAAGGTGTCTTTTCTCAGTAGACCTTGGTTTCGTCACGTAGCGATTGTCCGCATCTACCGCAGTAGTCATTGTCTGGAGGGTTCTCGTGGCGACAGCTTGAACAGATCAGGCTCCTGTTGGTTTTCGTTAGAGCACCGGACGATCAACAGTACGTCGCGCTACTGGGCAACTGCGTACCGCACCTCCGGCAAGAAACCTGCGCCAAACCGGGGTCTGATGTCTTCCAGCTTGCCTTTCACACCTGACACGAAAAAGATGAAACTCGATTATTCGGCTCACTCAATCTGATTCTCTGTCTATCGACCACGCTTCGCTGAAAATCAGTTGGCTCGCCTCACGAAAATTAACTCGGTGATAGAAATGAATGGAACGTGTTTGTTGCCTGAGGACATCTTCTCCGTGTTCGCAAGCGCTGGGTTTTCGAGGTACGAAGCGAAAGTGCACGCGACGCTTTGCGCGTGTGGAAGAATGAAGATGGAACAACTCGCCGAATATTCGATGGTTCCACAATCCAGGATATGTACGACGGAGCAGATGGCTCACGAGCAGATGATATTCAGATACGAGAATCCGACCGGGATAGTCATATATTCAAAGAATCCGGTCGTAAGGGAGAAAGTCCTATTCTAGATAGCTTGCAACCTTCGGGCGTTGCACGGCATTTCTGGGTCAGGATCTGCAGGGCGGTGCTTATCCGTTTGATACAATCACGTCTTAGTCGCGTGTTTGAGTGTCTTGGAATGTTGCCCTCTTGTTCAAGAAGCCTTCTCAGCCAAGGAAGCGATGTCGCATGCTATGAAGGTCCGCATAGAGGCCGTGCTATCTCACGCCAAACGTGAACATATTCAGTTGGAAGTCGATTCAGGCGCCTCTGTCAGAGATGTGAAGGCCCAAGCGTGCAAACAGTTACGCTTGGTCTCTGAGGATCATCAACTAGAAGTAGAGCTCTTCGTTCCAATTCCAGGCTCGTTTGCGTCAGCTCAAGATCCGGCGACTGGAAAGTGGAAGCGGACAGGCAAGAAGCTACCTCTCAGGCTCCCTAGGCCGCTCAAAGAAGATGAACCATTATCGGAGCTGGGGATTCCGGAGTCAGTTGAATTGCTCCTCGTTCGGAAACTGGACTCCATCCGCCGCTGCCCTGTTTGCAGATGCGAGATGAAGCTGTTCTGCCTCGATTACGGTTTTGACATGTTTTCGGAGATTCTCGTTTGTCCAGCGTGCAATCGAGTCGACCGCGTCCTGATTGGAGAAGATCACGACTTCAGCACAGAATACTCCGGAAGCGTGCTGTGACAGACAGACGATGTCCTCACCGTACGAGTCGGGGCTGAACTAGTGAAGGTCTACGAACTCTACGGCGAAGCACATGCTTCGGTTGCGGCAGAAGATCGAATCAGGTACCACCGCGAAACAACATTCGTCAATCCTAGCCTAGAGAAACTTCAGGGCACATTCAGGGATAGGATCTTTGAAGCTCTTCTGTGCGACCCCGAAACTCGTAATCTGCATGATCGCGCCCTTGCGCTGCGAATCCTGGATGACGCACCGCGCAACCCAAAGGTGTGGGCGGAGATCATCAAAGCAGATCTCCAAAAGAAATGCAGCCGATTGCCAGGGCCGGGCAACTCAGCCAAGGATTTCCTCCGAAACCTTGCCGAATCGCTGGAGACACTAGATGCCCTAGGTGCTTCCCTCAACGAGACTGAGAGGAGCAGACTTCGAGGATACGTGCTGCAGCTTAGGAATCCTGACGGAGGCTGGACTCGTGAGATAGAACTCAAGAGCGACCCGAATGGCGACGCCAAGTTGCCAATTGGTACATACCAAGCTGTTCTGTGCACAGAGAGCCATGTGGAACCAACGTATTGGGCTGTTGCGACACTCAACGTATTGAGTGTTGATCTTGAAGAGAGAACGAGAACTGTCGAGTTCCTTCAAGGACGCCAATTCCCAGATGGCGGATTCAACGAGGGCCGATCATCCACGCCAAGAGCTTTCTTATCTTCAACATTCCACGCAGTCGAAGCCTTGCACATGCTAGGAGCGAAACCGAAGCATGCCGAGGATTGCGTTTCGTGGCTTCAGGATCATCAGGGGCTGAACCTACTCTTTCGAGTTTTCGGCAAGCCCTATGGCGGCTTTGCCTCGGGCGAGCCTGAGGCAGCGTGGTCGACGCTGACCAGAATGGAGAAGCCTTCACTATGGTGCACCCATGAAGGAATCAGGGCGCTATCGACACTAGATTCGAGGCCAAGAAAACCCGACCGATGCGTCGGCTACGTTCTGGGAGAGCGAACAAGATTCGGATTCGGGCGCGGATGGTCATACGATATCCTTTGTGCACTTTCAATTCTCGAATCGCTGGATAGTGTGGGGGAGATCGATCGATTACCTTGAACTTGCTTCCAATCTGGTCCGCCAGAAAACGTAGAAGTAGGTGTGGAGCCAAGTGTTCGCGTTCATAAGCGACATTCACGGCAACTTCGAGAACCTTCACCGGTTCACCGAATCCTGCAAAAAAGATTTCCCGGATCTAAAGTGCCTCTTAGTCGGTGGAGATTTATCCAGAAAGCCATCTTGGAGCGAGGACTGGATACAAGCCAAGACGAACAGCATGATAGAGGCGGCCCAGATTCTCTCCAGCTTCGACCTGAAAACGTTCTTCATTCCGGGAAACGATGACATAGAAGACCCGTTCCCAGATTTCCCCAAGTTGAGGAACGTCCTTTGCTTGAGAAATGAAGTGGTGGAGGTTGAGCCAGGAATTGGCTTACTGGGGTTCTCGTATGTTCCTCCAACGCCTTTCTTCACACGTTATGAGCGAGATGAGAAGACCATCCGAAATACGCTTGAACCATTATTCAAGCAACTTCAGGCTTTCAAGTTCAGAATCGTGATGTGCCATGCACCTCCTTACGGCACCAATCTGGACCTTTCAAAGGACTGGTACATCAAGAACCGTCAGATCCAACGGGAGATTCTCCGCCACGTTGGCTGCAAGTCGATACACAAGCTAGTCAGCCGCTATCAGCCAGACATAGGTCTCTTCGGCCACGTTCACGAGTCTGGAGGCACATGCAGAATTGGACGTACGCTCTGCGTAAACCCTGGAGCATCTGACAAGCAGATGAACGGTTGCGTCTTTGGACTTGATTGATTCGCCAGGATTGGTGATCTCAGCACGATGAAGATACGTGCGTAGCTCGGGAGAGATGTCACATGAGAGTCAGGATAAAGGCAGTGTTGTCCGTCGACAGACGTGAGTCTGTCGAGCTTGACGTTGAAGCTGACTCCAAGGTCAGAGACCTCAAAGATGTTTTGTGTAAGAAGTACAGCTTGATCACTGACGATCACGTCCTAGAGAGAATACTTCACGTCCCAATGCCTGCAGGTAAGGAACTCAAGTTTGATTCGACCGGCAGACTCGCTTACACTGGCCGTAATGCAACCGTCAGAACTCCCACTCCCATCGACGAAGACAAGACGCTCGCAGAACATCAGGTATCAAGTGCTGATGAGTTGGTGCTCGCGTGGAAGCGTGATGCCCACACACGCTGCAGGGTCTGCCGGCGTCGGATGACAGTCTTTGCTGAACAATACGGCGATGACTGTAGCAGTAGGCTTCTGACATGTTCAGGGTGCAACCGCGCAGACTGGATCCTAATTGGAGAACACAATGAGTTCGTTACAGAATCTTCAGGAAACACTCTTTGGGAGGGCGGCGACCTCCTGCTCGTAGAGAACATGCATGATGTCACCATATACGAGCTATACGGCCAACCTGAGTTCTCACTCTTTCCGGGAAACAAGGTTCGAAGGCATCGCGCATATTGTCTGGTAGATCCAAAGCTTGAGGCGGTCATTCAAGGTAGGTTCATTGACCGGGTCAAGGAGGTCCTGCTGAGCCGAAGAGAGTCACCTTGCATTCTTGAATCGTTGCTTGCCCTGAGAGTTCTGGGCGCGGAGCCACGTGATTCAGCTGGAAAGGCAGAGCGTTTGTTATCCCGGCTGATAGACTACAAAGCATCACCCGGGCCTGGCGGATCTCCAGACTACTTCCTGTCGCATCTGACGAACGATCTTGAATGCCTCGGAAGCGTTGGCGTTACGCCTGACTCGTACGAGTCTAGGAGGCTTTCAAGTCTGGTGTTATCGTTGCGGAATCCGGACGGAGGGTGGGCAAGAGAGATTGCGCTTGTTCATGACAAGCATGGCGAGGTAGAGGATCCGCCTGGATCCGGTTGGCGGTTCCGGATTGTTTCACGATCGGAGAGCAACACTACTCGTACGTTCCTCGCCCTGAAAGCACTCGATTGCCTATCTGTGCATGTCGAGAAGGAGGATAGGACCGTTCGTTCAATTCAGAGTCTGCAAAATGCTGATGGTGGATTCAGGAGTTGCCATTCCGGGGTGGCGAAGTCATTCATTTCATGCACGTTTGAGGCCGTCGAAGCTTTGCATCTCCTTGGGGAAGGACCGCGGAACCTTCAGCGATGCGTAAAATGGCTGTTGGCTCATCAAAGGTTGGATGGCGGATTCGGGGATGACCCAAGGGAAATGGACTGGTCAACCATAATTACGGGAGGCAAGAAGAAGACCGTTCAATCCCGAACATCGCTTCGACAAACCTACTATGCCAACAAGGCTCTCTCCACGCTGAATGCAACCCCTAACGATACCAAGTCATGCGTGAACTACGTGATGAATCAGCGCACAAGATTTGGATTTGGTAATGGGACATCGTCGGATGTATTCTACGCGCTATCGATACTTGGATTGCTCGAAGAGGTTAACGAAGTCAACGGAGTAGATTGAGACGACCCGAGACGTGCAAATGCATATTGAAGGCACCGGAGTGGCCTATGATGTAAGCGGCTACGGACCGGATGTGCTCTTCATTCACGGCTGGGCTGGGTCACGTGTTCATTGGAATCTAGCTAAGGATTTCCTACGAGGCTACGGGATCATAGCTCCAGATCTCTATGGATTCGGAGACTCGGATGAACCCATGAGGGGCGCCACCTTAGACGATCATGTCGCGCTTGTTCTCGCCCTGATGGGCCAACTCCATGTTGGGCAGTGTGTGGTAGTAGGGCATTCGATGGGCGGCCTTGTTGTAACGCAACTTGCGAGCTATTGCCCAGACAGGGTGAAGGGTTTGGTGTTGGTTGAGGCTCCAGTGATGAAAGAGCTGGAGCGAGTGAAATGCCCGATTCTCTTGGTTTTCGGAGAAGAGAATTCGGACATGGGTGGCATGTCAAGAGGAGAGGTAGCCAGAGAACAATCTAAGCACAGTCGAAGGACAACCGTCGCCTTTGTCAATAATGCAGCGCATAATCTAATGCTTGAGAACTCAACTGAATTCTATGCCATTCTAGGAGACTTTCTAGCCATTCAACCTGTGAAACAATTATGCGTAGGCTGAATTAGTTGAGCTGATGGATGGTCTCCGCATGAGTCGTGATGTTCGTGTGGCGGATGCCGCCACCGCAGAGCCTGTTGCGAAACGCTATCTCGAGTCGCGGAAGAAGATGATTGAGGTCAACGTCATCAGGGTCTGGCCTCCCAAGGGAAAAGCGAAAGGTGTCTGGGAGGTCGATGGCATCATGGCGATCAGGAGAGAGGTACTCGCGAAGGAACGAAAGTTCTTCCGTTTGCAGATCGACTCAGAGACTGGTGACGTGACGGACTTGAGTCAGTAGGAGAATGACATCTTGGATAAAAGACAGCGATTGTGAAACCGAAATCATGCGGAAACCCTGAAGGCACCTAATGTGAGCGGAGAAGCCAGTCGTTATACACAAATCTGCAGTTCAAGAGGTCGTCACAAAGATTCAGATGAAGGCGATCGAAGCGCCCTTCTCCATCATGATCTCCCCGTACAGTCCGCCAAACGGCCATGTTAGTTCCAACATCGAACTGGGCCGGTCGCCGTCGTCCTTCTTCATCTCCCGTTCTCTGAGGAAGGTATGCAGTTGCTTGACCACACGATCGATAGCCGGAACATTAGGCATGAAGCCTCCCGAACTCCCAAGAGGCAACTCCTCCAGTGTCGAATGCAGCTTCTCGACAGTATCCTTTCCCCATCTTAGCTTAAGCGCATCCAAGAGAAAGGCCGTACCGCGTGACTTCACCAACTTCTCGAAGTCCTGCGAAATGAATCCGGGGAACATCGCCCATTTTCTCGTGTAGTTCAGCTTCGACTCCAGTGAGACGAGCGCTACCTCATCAAGTATGGTCGCGGTAGTCTTGCAATTGTCTGGTATGGATTACCGGAGCGAAGTAGTTCCGAAATTCGCGGCGATTGTTGGTACGTTGGAAATAGTCGGAAGCGCCTTCCACTCCTTCAAAGACGAGCGCAACAAACTCATCGAAACCTTAGAGAAAGATAATGGAAAGGATTGGACCAACGCAAGCTCTTCGACGCAGCCCGTTTGATCGGTTTCCTTGAGAACCTTTTCCAAGGAATCCAGAATGGCGAGCAATGCAAGAAGAGGGTCATCCGTTTCCTCCTCACATTGAATCGACTTGTGTTGCGGTATTGAAGGCGTGTCATCTTAGAACTGGATTGTTGCTCGATAGGTTCATGACAACTCGCCGATTCGGAAGAGACGTTGAGTCTTTCGCTGCGAGTTATCGCATATCTCTTTCAGAAGTCTCGCATCTCGATTTGGTAGTGATTGCTATATCATTGAGGAGTAGGCGAATATTCCTTCTCTTCATATTCTGCCTAACTATGTGGTGCGAGGGTGGGATTCCGCGCCAGTGTAAGGCTTAGAATGAGCACTCCTGTTTGAACATCATGAGGGTTTGTACCGGCTAGGAAATCTCGCAGACCCGAAAAGACTCAGGCATCAGTGGAATGTTCTCCGTGGCCGCTCAAATCTTGACATCTAGTCTAACCCCGGTTCTCTTGCGGGGGTGTGGGCCCCTAGCGTGTCGGCGAGTGTCGCGTTGTTTCTCTGAATGGCAACTATGACGTTGTTTATGCGTGTTCTCACATCGGCACGGGCTTTGTCGACGATCTTGATAATTCCTCGCAACGGTTCGACGAGTGATGGATTGTTAGTGAGGCGGTCTACGAGTTCTCGTGATTGAAGTAGTGTTTGGAGCGTGTGTCCCTTACTCGTAAGTCTGTCTAGGGGGTCCTAGTCGGCCTGAACGACAGTACAATGCTGGTAAGGAAGAAATCGAAATAGTTAGGATCTCAATTCGCTACATCGCGCAGCGATGGGCTTAGCTATCTCGGTTGCAATGATTCTATCGAGCTCTTCGTCGTCCGGCAGCAATGCAAAGAGATCTACTTCCTGAACGACGATCACGTTGAAGTCTGTTAACTTCTTAATGCTTTCTGAGAGGATATAGAACTGAGGCTCCACGTCGAACTCACCCAAGATCACAGCGTGTAGAGATGCGAACTTCTCGGTTCCAGCCAATCGGATGAGCCGTCCATACATGTGATCTTGTCGGTACCTCGACCGATACGCAAGGTAAAGTTCTACTGCATGGGTTTTGCCAGGGCAGAATATCATAATATCGGGATCGTCACCTTTCCCAGACCGCTCTATCTTGCAGTCTGGAAGAACTTTGTTGAGGCGTCTCGCTATCCTATCCTCAAGATCGGACATTACATAGTTCATCGATCGTGGTGCCAATTTAGCGGATTTTAGATCCGAGAGAATCGAGTCTGCTTTGCGTCTCTTAGATTCGCTGGATATCACATAAACTGTCTCACGCTTATCGGTAGACTCCCCTATGTCGATCAAACCTCTTTCTTGAAGCTGAGACAAGCCTGCATAAACACTGGCTAATCGTTTTCCCAACTCCTCTGCTCCTTGGCTTGCGGTTATCCCTGAAGGGGATCCCCTAACCAAGCGCAACAGTCTGGCTAGCAATGGGCTTGTGGACAGATCTTCAGCCATGCTCTTTGTGCAGCTCAAATACTTAATGTGTAATACACTTTATATGCTTGCCGTGTTCACTCTATGCGCGTGACAAATACTCTATGTGTACGGTAGATAAAGCAACAGGTACTCCGAGCGGGCAGGCCAGCAAGTCACCTGACTTGGAAGAAATCAAGGTGAAGCCGCCAATTGACCTTCAAGGCCAGCATAGGCTAAAGGCGTCGTGCCTTGACGTTCTTGTGTCCTATTCGAGATTCATTGGAATGGATCCTGACGGCTTCGCTCGCTTGCTGGTGCGGCGCGTCCCGAAGGCTGCCAGGTCGCAATCGCCGCAACAAGCGAGAGAGAAGCTGGGATCTATTGCTTCGAAGAAGCAGACTTACGAAGTGTTCAGATTAGCTAATGAGTTCCAAGTAGTTGGTTCCGGAGGAACTCGCGATCGGAAACGGACTGTATCTCTGACATTCGCTTCGGAAGTCCATGATTACATCTCAAGTGGGAGTCGAAACTTTGCCGAGATCAGGCGC
>Ga0315282_10014756_pt1 | contig 11598 bp, 12 predicted proteins | sample YL17G07_20_MG_FD_203693 | JGI IMG/M metagenome (GOLD analysis project Ga0315282, IMG submission 203693) | Sediment microbial communities from Yellowstone Lake, YNP, Wyoming, USA - YL17G07_20 | ecosystem: Environmental > Aquatic > Freshwater > Lake > Sediment | place: USA: Wyoming | collected...
CAACGGGTTCTAAGAATCGCTCAGAAACACAGCGCACTTGACCATCAAGTGTGACCTTGTATTGAAAACCTCTTGAACCTTTGATTACCTTATTTACGGTTCCTATTCGTCCAGTGCCTATGTATCTAACATTCTGCCCTTCGGAAAACCTTGGAGACCTCTCATTCATACTTTTCACCTGCTATAACCGTAGGAAGAACTTTCTTATAGATTTGCAGGCAATGAGATATTTATTTGAAATTCGTAAGCTTAAAAAAGCGTTCATAGTAAACAATAATTTTGTAGGATTGGAAGATTGAAAATGAAAAACAGAGCGCGCGCGCAAATAAGGGGCTTTGTAAGGCGAAATTCTTGAAGAATTCCAAAAACAAGAAAGATGCCAGCAAGCTTGAGAATGATGAAAAAAGCAAGTATTACTGTTCTGTTTGCGGGCGGGAAATCAGCGAGGAAGACTATGAAAGCTATGATGGTATGTGTTGGGAATGCTGGGACGACCAGCTCACCGAAGAAAGTGAAGACATGTTTGGAGACGTCATGTAAATGAGCGGGGAAGAAGTTTACGAGTGTATGAGATGCGGTAAAAGAATTACTAAAGAAGAATATGAAACTTATGATGGTATGTGTGAAGAATGCTATCAAGTTGAGATAGACGAACTAGACTATGAAGACGAAGAGGGTTGCTGAAAATTTTTCAAATGAAAACTGCTATTAGCTGAGCTTTCTGCTTGTCTGGTCTCCAATATTGTGGTGAGCATCTTCCTCGAGTATTATTTACCTTATCTAAATCTGACACGTAATCTTTCATTGTTTTCCTTTAATTAGCGTACGCCTTCGTTTAGAAGCAGCTTGTTTGAGCTTCCTCTTCTATTGCAAGAGCAATTTTTGTCTCAGGTTTTGCTCTGCCTCTTTCGATGAACTCGATTTCTCTTGGCGAATAAAGTATTGCACGGTAGAGTTCGTACGCGTCGGAACGAGATACACCAAGCTTTTTCATCCGCTTTTCAAAATTGGAATCCGGCGCTTTGCCTTTGCCAGCGTAGCTGTATGCTAACCGCCACGCCATTTTAGAATAGCTCTTCCCACGAAACCTTACAGACGACATAGCACATCACTGCATTAACCAGTGCTTAAATTTTAACTGAAGCTTTGTTAATTGGAAATAATTAGCTAAAATAATAGTTCAAAATGTACATGCTATAGTTGTGCATTGTTTAAAGCGTTCCATAAAATTTTGGCTTTTTCTTAAATTAGGGTTTAATTAAAGGCTTGTTTCAGAATTTCTTTTATTTTCCTGGCTTAACAATGTTCTCGGCGTTGAATAGTCGCCTATTTTCCAGCAAATCGTTGTTGCCATTGGCACATCTTTCTACACACTCTCTCGCTGTGTGCGTGTGTGGTTTGTATGGATATATATAGTGGGTGGGTGTGAAAGGGTTAGCGTTTGAGAAATTGATTGATATCACGTAAGTGATGTTGGTTGGGTAAAAGTGTTAAACTCTCAACGCCAAAAAGATAAGATGGTAAGGGCTACGCCCTTATTCATGGTTAAGAAAGAAGTGTTCGAATGGATAAAAGCAGGCAAAAAGACGATTGAGTTGAGGAAGGGCAAAGCGAAGTCTGGAGACCAAGCCGTTTTTCAATGTGGCGGAAACATTCTTAGAGGAAAAATAGTCAGAAAAGACGAAGGAAACCTGCGAACACTTCTGCAAAGCCTTGACTTCAAACAAATAATCTCCACAGCCAACAGCATCGAAGAAGCCGAAGCCTACATCGAAAGGCTATACGAAACGACTGATGGAATTTTCACAGCCTATCAATTTGCCTTATCAAGGTGAAAACATGAAAAGAGTTCTAAGAATGAGGTGCCCAAGCTGTGGACATTGGAACCGAGTTCAAGTAAACAAACTCTTCATTGAGCAACCGAGCCCAGAGCCCAAAGTTCGAGTCATGATTCCAATGTATGAACCAATAGAAGTTACTAAGTGTAAGAAGTGTGGTAAGGTTATAGCAGAGCCTAAGGAATTAATTAGAATATGGAAGCAAGAATATGGACGAGGAAACCCTGAAGAAAGTATGTGAAGAGTTTAGGAAAGTTGAAGGGCCAGCAAGCTTTTATGATGTTGCTTTGGAAATAGTAGATGCTCATCCATTGCAAGCATCCATAATAATTCTGGCTGTATGGAACACTGGAAGGTTCAGGTTTATAGCAAGTGACACTCAGAATCTTCTTGACCTACAAAAAGCAATCGAAGAATCTAAACCTTTATTTGAGAAGGTGAGAGGAAAGGATTTCAAAGCAGTTAATTTTGATGAAATTGGAGACGCTGTAAAACAAATATATTCTATACTTTCCAAGGTTAAAGGTGTTGAATACACTGGTGCCTCCAAAGTCATGCATTTACTTAACAAAGAGTTATTTGTGATGTGGGATACAGACATCAGAGACGAATATGGCTATGACGTAACAGGTGAAGACTATTTCAAGTTTCTAAAAGAAATGCAAGAAAAATTCAAGGGCGTAGCATGGAGCATATCAGACAGAACTTTTGCAAAGGCTATAGATGAATATAATCAAGTAACTATCACCTTTCCTAAGAGAAGAAAAGAAAAACAAAAGCGAAAAGAAAGAAGAATCTAAGTTGATTTGTGAATCTTTCTTTCCATGAACTATGGAATGTTTGTGAATTCATCATGAGAATAGTTTGAGAAGGTGACCAAAGTAGCCTTCCGATAGCTCTTCATCCAATCATAAATGCTTGCCAAAGTATTTTCAACATTTCAGCAGTTTGTATTTAAGTTTATTAAATTATGATAGAACGGATTAAACCGTGTGTAGCTTCAATTTGGATAAGTCATATAGCATGGTGTTTATTGGAAAGCATAGTGCTGAAACTAGGCCATGCCAAAAAGATTTCCAACATTCAACGTTTCCAACATAGAAACTAGAAACCGTTAACTTTTGCTATATGGATGAGCTAAATGTATGGGTTGTAAAGTGAAGGACACGAGCCACAAGAAAATACATACGCAAAAAGCGTAAGCCTAACAACAGAAAGAGGTTCACGGAAAATTTAGAAACTGCCACTACACTTAATATTTTAATTCATTGAAATGGTTTAGGCTTTCTGGCACAAATTTTAACATTCTTGAGGAAGCCATCCAAATTCTTGTATTATTCTGAGTCGAATTTTCGTTTTTATCTGTTTAGGGGCTTTACAGATGTAGGTCTTGGCTTTGCATAATGTCTCGCCTTTAAGGTTTCTTAGATATTCGATTACGTTATCTTCATTAAGTTCCTTGAAATTTGAGCATAAATCTGTCCAAACAACCGCATCGAGCTTCTTTTCTCTTGCCCAACGTTGAATGATTGGCAAAATGTTAGGAACGGTATTACAGTGGCTACTATTGTTTAGAATATTAGCAAATCCTATATTACCTTTTGATGTTTCCTCTCTGCATGCAAGATTTTCTATTGATTGTTTCAAGTCGTTGTAAGCTGAAAGCGCCCAAAGAGTTTGAACATTCGAGGCATGTGAATAAAGAACAAGCGTCAATCTTCCATCCTTTGATATGCGAGCGAATTCTATTGGAAGAAAAGGCCCATCTGTTTTCCAGCAACCCTTTATTTTCAGACATCCAAGTTTCCAAATTAGCGAACCCCAGCCGAGAAAAGTGATCCTCATTATAGAATCACGGTTTCATTTTCATCTACGTCTTATAGCTCCTTGATTTATGTTTTCTGATTTTCAGGAAGTATAGTGCTGTTCCAAGAGCAACTATGATCACTGTTGCAACAACAATTATTTCTTCCAAGTAGCCTAGTCCGAACAGTGGACTTGTGTTTACAATGAAACTGACTGCTTCTTGTTTTACGTTTTCGGCATTATCAACCGCCTTAATTTCTATTATATGATTTCCATCACTTAGTCCTGTAAACGTGTAGGTTGTGTTTGCTCCCATGTTGACCCAAGACGCGTCGTCCAGCCTAATTAGATAATAGCTTATGCCTGAAGTTTCATCCGAGCCTAACCATGTAGCGTCTATGGTAGAGGACCTTATTTCAAGATTCGGACTCAGAAAAGTCATTAACACGGAGGGAGCAGTCGTATCCATTATGATAGTGTCAAAGTAAGATTGAGAGACACATCCTGCATTATCCTTAAACTGCACATAAACAGTTTTTGCTCCATCTCCGGTTGGTAGGATCCAAGATTTTAATGCAGCATAGGGTTCCCATGTAGTCCATGTTGTTGCATTATTGCTGAAACCCATCTGAGCTACATCTGAAGCAGTGTCCTCTGCAAACAGCGTTAGGGCTACTGACGTTGAGTTTGTGTAGGTTGCGCCTTCATTAATTGTTATGGAACCAATGGGAGGTGTCTTGTCCAACTTTATTTCACTCAATACTCTATGCGGAAACTCTTCATTTCCGGCATTATCTATACTCCAATATTCCAATGTGTTGTTAGTTCCTTCTATAGTGATGAGTGGATGTCCATGTACACTCACATTTTGAGTTGGGCCATCATTTATTCTGTAATATGTTTCCTTCACCCCGCTTAGTTCGTCTGTGGCAAGAAGGTAAATATTGAAGTTCGTGCTTTGCCATAAACCATTATAAGTATCAATAGTTGCTGGTGGAGTAGAATCTAAATGAGAATATGGGAGCATTAGCGGATACTTGTCAGGATTAAGCGCATCAATAACATATTGTGTATCACCTATTCCATCACTTCCGGGCTGGTCTTGATTTGGTCCGCTTTTCTCGTCTACACCAGCGTAATCACTCCAAAAATTTCCGCCAGAAGGATAGCCGTCATCCCAATGTTCTAAAGCTGTCACAATAGATTTGCCATCAAATGTATCGAGGTTCCAAATGCCTATGTACTTGATGCTTGCGGACCTAAGATTACTATTGTCTATAAAATTATTATTGAAAATTCTATTGTAACCAAATATCAGAGAGATATGACCATAAGTGTTTAGGATGCCAATGTTTTCGCAGTAGACTTCTATGACATAGTCGTTATTCGTTACATTGTTTCCTTGTACAATGTTTTCTCCGAATGTGATGCTGTCACCATCTGATAACGATAGAATGCCTAAAGAGTAGTTTAAGTAAAAAGCATGAAAATTGTTTAGCACTGTGTTTCCCCGTATGACATTGCCCCCATAGACTTTATTTGGACTTGGTATGCCTATGTCATAGCTGATCAGAATACCGTAGCTGTTATCTACCAGAATATTTCCAAAAATGTTGTTTCCATAGATTGTATTTGGCGGAATACCCATTTTAGAGTTAGAGAGTATACCAATGTTATTGCTGCTTAAGATGTTTCCACATATGCTATTTCCTCCATATGTTTGCTCAAGCATGCCAAGTTCGTTGTAGATTGATATTGCAATGTCCTTATTTGAAACGTTATTGTTAGAAATGGTACAAGAGTCCGCGTTTTTCAAGAAAATTCCATCACTTGAACTCCCACTTATTGTGAAACCATTTAAAAGGATATCATCTGCTTCAACAGAAACACTCCCTTGAATAACACTCCTTTGATTTTCCCCATAAATTCTCAAACCAGCTTTGTTGATAGTTACGTCACCATTATATGTTCCAGCTTTGACAAAAATTGTATCACCTTCATTCGCGTTGCCTACTGCAGCCTGTATTGTTGCATAATCATCAGGAACAATAATCGTGATCGCCCCTTCTCCTTTTGCTTGTTGAATGTATGACGCAAATGCAACGATACCTATTGATAGGAGCATCAGCAAAATCACAGAGAACGGCTTCTTCATTTTTCCTTTCTTCTTTCTAAGTAAAACGTTATTTTACCTCAAAGTTGGCTTAAAATTTACGAAAAAATCTTCTATCTGTTATTTTGCGTTTTCTGTGTGCACGCACGCTTTTGCCTATTTCCATTGTCTTTCTGTTTCTCGAATAGATAGCTCTGAGGCTTGGGCAGAGCGAAAGCGAAACCCTACGCATAGCCTTCATAGAATACGCCAAAGAACTTAACTTAGTAACAGAAAAAGTTCACAGCTAAAGCCAAAAATAAAAAAGAGTTCTGAAACTCGACTCTAATGAAACTTTCCTTTAAAAAACCGCCAGAAAATAGGAAAGACAGGAAAAAGGCGTTGAATTCACGTAACCTCTTTTGTTTTAATCAATTGTTTAAACTTTATGGTTTCTATTCAAGATATTGTCTTCCATACCTTAGAATAAGGTAGAGGGCTTGGAGAACTGCTCCAATAATGATTAGATTTCCACCCCATGTCCTGAGTTCTGGGCTGTTCATTTGCTGACCAGCGATAAGCAAGATAACACCCATTACAATACATATTGCTGGAAAAGTATAGGCTAACACTCTGATATTTATAGCCATTACATCACCCGACTTTTACTGTTTTGTTGTTCTTCTATTTTTAAGTGTTACTGATTTGCATAACTTTTAAAATGTAAATACCTCTAATATGAGTCACACATGTGTAGATATGCTCATCATAGACTGTTTTAAATATAAATTTCATGTTCCAAAGGACGAGAAAGAACTTGAAGGAATGGTTAAAGAGCACTTCGCCGACATTTTTGGCGAAAATTCCGCGCGATCAGTTTTGCATATTTTATTGCTTTCTGTTAAAGCTAAACCTGTTAGTAAGATAGTCAAGGCGAATCTATTCTTCTCTCTATGTGAACTTAGCATTGTATAATGTAGTGCTGAACGGGACATCAAACAGAATCACATGAGCGACACCGTCAAGTCTCACTATTACCGTGCCTCCGCTGGTTATGAGACCATATAATACCATTGGGACGTCCGTAATGTAGAACATTACTGGAACTGTTATGCGTGTGCGTCCGTTACCGCCTACGGTGAAGGAGCCAAAATTACCACTGCAAAAGTGCTGGTCGTTTATGTAAACTTCAAAGTCCCCGCTTGGAACATATAAAGGTAGAACGTTCGGGTTTTGAACTTCAATAATGAGTCTTATCTCCGCAGATGTGTATGTCACGCTTCCCAATCCAACACCAACCAAGCTAAGCTTCAACCTTCTATAGGCATTGTTATAGTATATTGCCAAACTGACCAGTACGATTAAGATAGACAGCAAAACAACCAGCATAATCTTCCTTTTACGACTCATTTTCTAACTTTCCTCGTTTCTCCTCAATATATCAATAACATTTATACTACAAAATGTTTTAGGTTTGGCAAAGTTTATAAAGTTAATGAAAGATACATTCAATTCAAAGGGAACTGGAGATGCGCTATTCAGTATTTGTATTGGTTTTCTTGTTTATCAGCCTCCTAATAGTCGCACCTGGATACGCTGCACCCTTAAGCGTATCTAACGTCTACATTGAGCCAACAGGCTATGAAGATCCATCGACGCATGAGTGGAAGGGCTCGTTTTGGATTATAGCAGCCGTAACTAACACGAGAGAATCATATTTGTTCTACAAATTTAACCAAACCGCATCAGCTTCGTTTGGACAGAACAAAATCGGCAACGATACAATCATTCCAACAGCCACGATAAAGATTACCATAACCCCAAGACAACCTTACTGGGAAATACCACTGACATCAGAATCCTATATGGTTTACCCGATGACATATGGAACCTATTTCAACTACATAGATAAGATTGCTTCAAAGATTACGGACAAATACGTGTCTGCATTATACGCAAACGTGTTAGAATGCACCTCTGATGATGTCTGGATGCAACACACTCCGTTTGATGTCACCATAGAGAAAATAGGAAGTAACGCTTTCACAAAGACTGTTCAAGTCGACACTGTTGGCGGAACAAGCACAATAACCGTAGTGAATCCAACAGACGCATCTGAAAAGCTGATGATAAACGATCTGGGAAAAATCGGAACTGGCTATGGTCAACCCTCAGTAAACAACGTTATTGTTTTCAATAAGACGATTGCTTTTGAGAGAACCGAAACCGTGTTAAGTGCAATCAAGTATGGATTGGATATAAAAACTGGAACAAGATTAGCAGACTTAAACTATGCTTTCTATTGGTTTGGAGGGGGCAGATTATACAGAAGTGAGAACCAATGGGATATGAAATTCTGGCGTGATGATGGTTCCCCGTCCCATACATGTCAAAAGACATTCCTTAACTACCCCAGCCTTGTAGAGGACTCAGACTTTCCTGGGTCATATAGAAAAGACGGCCCTAATTTCTGGGATCAAAGTGCCTTGCCCATAGCGGCTGATATATTATATGACAACAGCAGCTTAGACCATGGTGGTTTAAGTCTTGTGAACTATTTGAAGAAGAACGTTTCTGATTCATTAGACTTGGACCTTTGGAAACAAGGATGGACAATAGCAAGTGGCAATAAACTGCGTATCAACATGCCTTATGGTGCTGCTTCAAGCTTGATAACTATCAAGATGTCAACTGAATTAGCAGACTCAATTGTTTATCAGCCGATTGTCGGATGTGGAAAATGCGAACAAGCTTTCTGGGATTCTACAAACACAGCAAGTTCAACCATAATCGATAATGACACAGCGGTTTTGAAGGTTAAGCAGTTGGCAACAAGCACTTCTAAGATAACTGTTACGCCTTCCATACCTTCTGGCGTACCCGCCTCAGTGACCCCATTAACAGATAGTGCCATTGTGGACCCGAACGCCGTTCACACTTTTCAGTTCAAGGTTACCAATCTGGGGACTCAAACAAATCAGACTTCCACGATCACATTTACCATTAGCAACGACCTCGGAACGGTAACCGACACGGTGACCTTGGATTTTGATCTTATAGTCATAGAGAATCCTCAAACAAATCCCCCGCCTGGAAATACAGGCATCGAAGGGGACCCCTTATGGATATGGCTAATAACAGTTATTTCAATCACGATGGTAACAGCCTCTGTATATGGTGTTTACACCTACCGCTCTTCCAAAAAGAAACAAAATCAACAAAGCAAACAGTAGAAAATGAAAATTCGCCAACAACTTCATATTTTTATAGCTTTCGTGTCCTTAAACGAACTTAAATGTGTGTGCGCGTGTGCATGCACGCTCTGCATAGTTCTGTTTTCTCGATGATTCTCTTAACAGTCCTCTACCTCTCTGGAACTTCGAGTTTACTGCTTTCAAGGAATACGCAGAAAAGCAACTTTGAGGCTGAAATGTTCTCCATTTTTAGGCTCTAACGACTAATAGTGGTACACGTCACATCGTGGATGGTTTTCTATCTACACCAAAAACAAACGGTAGAGCCTCTTCAGAACCTCTATGAGAGTGTGTTTCAGAGGCTTGTTTAGGCGAATGGGGCTTGTTTTAAGGCTCTGCAAGAACACGTTATGATTTGTTACGCTTTGTATGCTGATGGAATACGCAGGGATTACTTAAGCCACATTTTCTGCATAGAGAATGAGCATTCACCGTGCATTTGATGGAAACTTGATGAAAACTTGGTGACGGCGTCACCAAACACTTTTCTACTGAAAGTAGAGAACGAATGGAAACTTACTCATGGCATGAGTAAATTCACGTATGGAAACTTGCTAATGGCATTAGCAAATTCTGTTTCTGAAGCTGAGAGGCTAGGCGAAGATTTTAAGAGAACACGTATTTTCGCTATGGTTCTGGTAACTCTTTGGGAGATAACAATATTTCTAAGACAGATTTGAAATTCATAACCGTTAAAAGCATGCTCTATGAACCCCAAAAGATAGTGAACCAAAAATGGGAAAAGACAAAATTGCACTGGCAATATGTTTCTGTTTGATTGTAGTTTTGGCTGGATTCAGCACTTTGTTGTATGTTGGCGCGCGCACATTGAGATTTTTACTTTGAACCAGAAGAATGGAAAATCCCTTGCAGATTCCTTTTTTATTTTAGATTCGCACTATTTGTTTAGAGATGTGCAAGTGATCGAGAATAGTCTCGAAGCACGCGTCAATTCAGCAGGAAATGGGCTCCCAGATCATAATGAGCAAGACACGTAAGTTTTAATATAAACCTATAGTCAACTATTAGTTGTTAAGACACTGAAATTTGGAGAGAGTTATGTGACTTGGTTTATCCATTGGGACCCTAGTTTCGACTTGGCTAAGGGTGGTGTTGAGTTAAGTTTTCGAAAGTCCGAGGATATGGCACACCTTCTAGTAGAGACTGAAGCTGTTAGATCCGTGATGGGCATAGCAAAGAACATCAAGACCCCCAATATCAGCTCAAGATATCACATCATAGGGGCAAGAGGGTTTGGAAAGTCTACGCTTCTGAACTTTGTCGCATTTTCCTTGTATAGTAACATCCAATCTCAAAGAGTAATCCCCGTATACGCAAGTTTACTCGGTACCGCTTCGCAGGAGAAAGAACTTGAATTCGTATTTTTCCGTAGCCTTCTACAAAGTCTCTTTGACATTCCAACAGACATGAAAAGATTCTATCCTAAGGATGTGTTCGCCGAACCCATGGCAAGACTAGCTTCCGCTGAGGAAGAGTACAAAAAGAAGTTGAAGGAATTTGGGGCAGTCACTTTAGAGTTCGTATATGAAGCATTTGAAAATCAGTTGAAACATCTTAGAGAGCATTTCGATAAAATTGTCTTTCTCATAGATGGTCTAGACAAACAAGACACTGATGTTGTTTTGGGATTCCTTAGGAACACCCAAGAACGCTTCAATACCATTATCAATAAATATGATTGTGTCTTTATTGACGCAGCTGATCCGTCTTGGAGAGCAACTTTAGATTCAAAGGAGTACAGCGGGGTTAGAGGCATAACTACTAATCTCAGGGGATGGACCGCAGATGAGGTTGAAGCTCTAATCAGAAAACGTTTGGAGAGAATCGGGATTTTTGAAACTCCATTTGATCGGAGAGCTCTGGACATTTTGGTTGAAGATTTTCAAGGTAATCCTAGAGAGATCCTTCAGTATGCAACAACTCTCCTGCATTACGCGGTCAAAGAAAGACATCGAACTATAGGACCGGGAATAGCACGAAAGATCGTATGGAGTGACGATTCTAAGGACAAGTTCTTCAACAAGCTGATTAGCGACACAAACATGAGATATGCTTTTGAGAAATTGAAAGACTTGTATCCGCAAAGACAAGTGATGAATATTCTGATTGGACTATACTACCAAAGAAACAGGATTCTGTATACGAATCTGGATTACGCTGCTAGAACCTCCATTGGGATCACACTAAGTGATATAGACTTCAAGCGGAATCTGGAAAACCTGATCGCTAAAGGATGTCTGAGAAGGTCAAAAGCCTCGAACTTTGTGGAATTGGAAGACGATCTGTTCGAGCTCCTAGACTATGCCGTACAACTAGGTCAATCACTTGTTGCTCTACCTGTGATACTCAGCGAACTTGAATCGAAAGTTAGAACAGCTGCACCTCGTCTTGCAGAAGAGGTTATAATAAAAGATGAAGTTCAAAGAATCCTCGAACAACATCCAACTGAATGGTTGGACTACAAAAGAATAAAGGAGCTTATCCTTGAAAATCCCAGGACTGCTCAGAAGGTTAAAGATTATTTCAAGGAGAATCATGATAAAAAGATAACTCGTACAATTCCATTAATTGTGCATAAGCTGATGGA
>Ga0315282_10014757_pt1 | contig 11598 bp, 6 predicted proteins | sample YL17G07_20_MG_FD_203693 | JGI IMG/M metagenome (GOLD analysis project Ga0315282, IMG submission 203693) | Sediment microbial communities from Yellowstone Lake, YNP, Wyoming, USA - YL17G07_20 | ecosystem: Environmental > Aquatic > Freshwater > Lake > Sediment | place: USA: Wyoming | collected...
TGACGCCATGATCGAGATGATCGCTTTTGCCAAGGCGCGCTCCCTGGTGCTGGGAGCCGTAAGCCCGCTCCCGCCGGAGCGCATCGAGGTGACTGCCGCGGACGGCAGGGTCCTGGCCGAATCCACCGCGGCGCTGGTGGATCTGCCCTCGGCCCGCATCGTGACCAGGGACGGGTACGCGATCCGGTCCGAAGACGCCAAGGGGAAGCGCAAGCTAAAGGTGCGGGGCGCCGCCATGGCCGGCTCGCCCTATCCGCAGCCGCTCCTGACCGCGGAGGCGGTCCGGGTGTCGGCCGGCGCGGTGATCCCGGAAGGGGCGGACACGGTCGTCCCGGATGAAGAGGCCTCCTGCCGCCGGGACGAACTGCGGGTGACCGCCGCGGCGGCGCCGGGCCGCTTCATCCGGAACCAGGGCGAGGAGTTAAAGATCGGGCAACCCCTCTTCCCGCCGGGCACGGTGATTGACCCGCCCACCCTCGGTCTCCTGGTGGCCGCGGGTTATGCAGAAGTGAAATCGCATCGCCGGCCGCGGGCGCGGGTCCTGGCGGTGGGCGACGAGCTTCGGACTCCGGGCCGGCCGCTCGTGCCGGGTCAGGCTTACCCGAGCGCGGCCTGGACCGTGGCCGCGCTCCTGGAAAGGCTGGGTCTGGAAGAGGCCCGGGTGGACCAGTGCGCCGACGACGAGGACGAGATCCTGGAGTTCCTGCCCGAGCCTTTGGCGACCGATCTCATCATCACCCTGGGCGGCACCGGCCACGGGGCCCGGGACATGGTCATCCCGGCCTTGCAGCAGCGCGGCTGCCGGTTCGAGTTCCGGGGCGTCAAGATGCGGCCCGGCCACTACACCTCGTTCGGCATGCTGCAATCGGCGCCGGTCTTCTGCCTGCCCGGCGGTCCTTCGGCCGCGGAAGCCGGCTTCTATCAGTTCCTGCGCCCGGCGTTGCTGAAAATGGCCGGCTGGCTTAAGCTCGAACTCCCTCGGGTCCGGGCGCGGCTGGCCGATGCGGTGGAATCGCCGAAAGGTCAATACCATCTGCTTCGCGGCCGGCTGGAAGCCCGGGACGGCGGGGAGTGGTTTAAGCCGCTCCGCGAGAGCAGTGTGCATCACGAGTTGGCGCTTTCGCACGGCTGCCTCGCGGTGGCCGAAGAGATCGTCCATCTGGACGCCGGCAGCGAAGTCGAGATCGAACTCATCCGGGAGCGCCGGTGAAAATTCGGAACCTGCATCGCTCCGAGGCGAACCGCTTTCGCGCCGAGGAGGCCCGGCCATGACCGCCAGGTCTCGAAGTCGCCCGACCCAGCTGGGCCTGAGCGCGCTTTTGCTGCTTTTGCTGGTGAGCTGCAACAGCCACAACCATCGCTCCCAGACCGGGGCCAACGCCCCGCCGGCGCCGGCCCTTGACCCCTATTCCACGCTGCGGGAAGCGATGGTGCGGGAGCAGATCGAGGCGCGGGGGGTGAAGGATCCCCGGGTGCTGAAAGCGATGCGGACCGTGCCCCGGCACGAGTTCGTGCCGGAGGCGGTGCGCGACCAGGCCTACGAGGACCATCCCCTGCCCATCGGCCATGACCAGACCATCAGCCAGCCTTACATCGTGGCCTACATGACCGAGGCGCTCCAGCTTAATGGCCGGGAGAAAGTCCTCGAGATCGGCACCGGCTCCGGCTACCAGGCCGCGGTCCTGGCCGAGATCGCGCCCCAGGTCTATTCGATCGAGATCGTCTGCCCGCTCGAGCGTTTCGCCCGCCAGAACCTGGACCGTCTGGGCTTTCAGCGCGTCAAGACCCAATGCGCGGACGGCTACCAGGGCTGGCCGGAGTTCGCTCCGTTTGACGCGATCATCGTTACCGCGGCGCCGGACCACGTGCCTCAGCCGCTGGTGGACCAGCTCAAGCAGGGCGGGCGCCTGATCCTGCCGGTGGGCAGCTTTTGGCAGGAGCTGGTCCTCATCACCAAGACCCAAACCGGGATCGAGAAGCAATCCCTGCTTCCGGTTCGCTTCGTGCCCATGACCGGGGAGGCGGAACGGAAGCATTAGGCGAGGGTTCTCAAGAAGAGTCGGGGGTGCGACAAAAGGAGGCATCGGTATTTTTCCCCGGTAGGGGCACGGCATGCCGTGCCCCTACCTCTTGACCGGAAATCAGGGCGGAAGAGTCGAAATTATTTGCTTAGCCCGGGGAATCGGTTAAAATAGATAACTTTTAGAGGAGCACAACCGCGGTGGCCATTTCCAATAAAAAGCGCAAGTGGATCCTGCGCAACTACCCGGACCTTTCCATCGCCGAGATCGCGCGCCGGATGGGGGTCAAGGAACGGGAAGTGGCGGCGGTGCTGGAAGAGGGCGGCGCGGATCTTTCCAACGCGCGGGTGGCCGGCCAACCCCTGATTGCCTCGCGCTCCGCCCCGGTGCAGGGCTGGGCCATCCTGATCATCGTGCTGTTCACCGGGCTGATTTACGCCAACACCTTGCAGAACGAGTTCCACTACGACGACATCCATTCGCTCAAAGACAACCTCCAGATCCGCTTCCTCGGCAACATCCCGAAATATTTCACCCACCCGGAAATGTTCAGCGCCCGGCCCAGCGTGATGATGCCCCGGCCGCTCTTGCTCATCACCTTCGCCCTCAACTACGCCTGGACCCAATACCACGCCTGGAGCTGGCTGCTCGTCAACTACTGCTTTCACATCGGCAACGCGGTCCTCGTTTACCTGGCCGTCTGCCATCTGCTCGGCATGCGCCGAAGTGCGCTGCTCGCCGCCTTGCTCTTTGCCTGCCACCCGGTCAATACCGAAACCGTGAACTACATCAACTGCCGGTCCTCCCTGATGGCCGACATGTTCATGATCCTGACCACCTACTTTTTCTTCCGCTCTCAAATGCAGAATCGGATCGGCTTGTATGCGACCTCCCTGGCGTGCCTGGCCGCAGGTCTCCTGACCAAGGAAGAGGCGTTCATGACGCCCTTCCTGGTGCTGACCCTGGATTGGCTTTATTTCGGCGATTGTTCCCGGGAAGATTGGGGCCCGCGCCTGCTCAAACGCCATCTCCCGCTCTTCGGGGTGCTGGCACTTTACCTCGCTTATCGCCGCCTGGTTCAGGGCTTTACCCTCACTCCTCCCACTTACCAAAACCAGCCCGAGCAGATTCTGGAAAATTTGATGACCCAGAGCCGGGTCTTGATCCATTACCTCAACGTCCTGCTGATCCCGATCCATCTCAATTCCAGCTACGAGAACATTCCCTACGTCCACTGGCTGGGCGATTACGTGATCTTGGCCTTGCTGTTTCTCGGCGGGCTGATGCTGCTCGCCGTCGTCCTGCGCCGAAAAGCGCCGGTGGCGAGCTTCTTCATCGCCAACTTCTTCCTCACCCTCGCCCCCACTTCGAGCCTGATCCACTTCAACGCTTTTCTCAATGAGCATCGCCTTTACCTGCCCTCCCTGGGGTTTTGCCTGCTCTTCGCGTTCAGCCTGGAGAAACTGGACGACCTCAAGCCCAATCGGTCCATCGCCGCGGCCTCCTGGCGCACCCTGATTAACAGCCTGGTCGTATTCATCTTCGTCTGTTACACGGGCCTGGGGGTCTCCCGCAACTTTCTCTGGCAAACCGACATGAACCTGTGGCGCGACTCGGCCAAGAAGTCGCCCATGAAGGCTCAAGTGATTTCCGACCTGGGCAACGCGTTCTACCGGAACATCCCGCCGGACCAGGATGCGGGCACCCATCCTTTCCTGGACCGGGCGGAGCAGCTTTACAACTGGGCGATCCGGGCCGACGGGACTTACTTCAAGGCCTATCACAACCTCGGCACCATTTATTACACGCGGGCCAACAGTGTCGAGCGCCGGAACCAAAAAGATAAGGCCCGGGGTTATTACCAAAAAGCCGTGGAGTATTTCCAGGGCGCGCTCAAGATCCAATCTTACAACGCGGAAACCTGGAACGATATGGGCTCGACCCTGATCCGGATCGGCCGCCTTTCCGAGGCGGAGACTGCTTACCGGAACGCGATCAGCATTGACCCCCAGCTCTACAAGGCCATGATCAACCTGGGGGTAGCCCTGTTCTATGAGGGCAATGAAACGGAGCTCAAAGACCCCCAAGCCGCCCAGGCGCTATTCGAGGAATCGGTATCCTGGCTGGAGAAGTCCCTCATCGTCTATGATCGCGATCCCACGGCCTGGTTCTATCTCAGCCAGATCTACGTTGCCAAGCTCCACCAGCCGGACAAGGCCTACCGCTGCATCAAAAAGGCCCTGGAGCTGGCTCCCGATAATGAAATCTATCGGAGAGCTCGGTTACAAATCGAAAAGGCCGTTTCCACCTCTGGTTCCCCTCCTTAAAGCAAGAGCCGATGGCCCGCCGCTCCTGGCTTGTCTTTGCCCTGGGACTCCTCACCATCGGCCTGCACCTTCTGCCTCTGCTCGGCGCTCGCGGACTCTTCGGACTCGACGCCCTGGTCTACCTTCCCCGCGGCTTCACTCTGGCCTGGTGCCTGGCCGCAGCCGTGCTGCTGCTGCCTCCGCTCGCGGCGCGGCTTCTCCCCGGCGATACCGCCGCTCCGCCCCGGCCCTTCTCCGCGATCCTGCCCGTTCTGCTCAGCTTGATCTTGTTGCCCATCCTCGCGGTCGCCACGCCCCTGCTCGGCGACGGGCTTGACCGGATCGAGGGTCTCACCCAGGGCTGGAAAGCGCTTCAGGGTCAGCCCGCTCCCGCCGATCTCGCTCTCCATCTCCTGGTCCGGCGATTCCTGGCCGCGCTCCCTGCCCTCACCGCTTTTGACCGGGCCTGGAAAACCTATCGCCTGGTCTCTTACCTGGCTGGAGTCCTCGCCATCTTCACCTGGTGGCAACTGGCCTGCCGAAGGAGCCGCTCCGCCTGGGAACAGGGCCTGCTCTTCGGCGGCCTCCTGGGAATGGGCACCACCGTCCTCTTTTGCGGCTATCCCGAAAACTATTCCGTGCTGGCCGCCATGCTCTTTGTGCACCTTAAGCTGCTCGACCGCAGCCTCGAACCCGGCCGCTCCCCGCTCCCGCCCCTTGGCTCGCTGCTCTGCCTGATCGGCCTCCACTTCTTCGCCCTGCTGCTCCTGCCTCCCACCTTCCTCGCGCTCATCCGCGCCGGACGCTGGCGACCCGGCCGCGCCTTCTCCGCCGTCCTGCTCGCGGTCGGACTGGCTTTCCTCGCCTTCCTGGTCCTGATGCTCGAGCGCCATTACCGCGGCATCGCCATTTTCCTCGCGCCCGCGCAGATCTTCTCCTTCTCGCGCTTGCTCGATTTCTTAAACGAACAATTGCTCGTCTGCCCCGCGCTGCTCCTGCTCGTGCCACTCGCGTTCTCTCCGGGCCGCAGGTTTTCAACCTGCGGCTCATCAAACTATCTTGCCTGGGCTTCGCTCATCTGGCTCCCCTTCTTCTATGCGCTTCGCCCAGTGCTCGGCGCCGGCCCGGACTGGGACCTGTTCAGCCTGCCGGCCCTGATCTATACCCCCTGGCTTTTGTTGCGCCTGCGCGATAGAATTTCCTCCCAACCCCAGGCGCGTTACCTGGTCTGGGCGATTTTGGTCGTGAGCTTTTTTCATACCATTCCCTGGATTGCCGTGAACGCCCGGACCGGGGCAGCCGTGGCGCGCTACCAAAACCTGGTCATTGACCTGGAAGGGAAAAACCCCTGGGCCGCGGGTTACGGCTGGCTCAAGCTCGGCAAATACTGGCAGCGGCTCGGCCGCATGGACCAGGCGCTCTCGGCTTACGATCACAGCCTGGCCGCCAATCCGGAATACTCGGTGCTTTACCGCGAGGTGGGAGAGAAGATGATCGAAATCGGCCGCTTGGATCTCGCGGTGAAACGTTTCGAGGGCTTCCTCCAACACAATCCCACCCATCCCGGAGCCAAGCCAACCCTGGCCCGGGCGCGCACTCTCTACGCGCAGAGCCTGGAATGGCAAAATCGCCTCCCCGAGGCCGCGGCACAATATCAGGCCATCCTTGCGCTCTACCCCGACCATGCCGAAGCGCAAGAAGCCCTGGCCCGACTGCGCGAGAAAATGGCCGCCGGAACCGGGAGGTAGAGCGGTGCGCTGGGCCGGTTTCAATATCTTTCTGCTCTGTATTTTCCTGGGCTGCTCTTCTCAATCCGAGCGTTTCACCCCGGGCGTGCTGCGCTACAACCTGACCACCGAGCCACCCACCCTGGATTGGACCGTGGCCACGGACAGCGCCTCGATCCGGGTGATCAATAATATCATGGAAGGCCTGACCACTTATGACCGCGACCTCAACCCCATCCCGGCCCTGGCCGAGCGCTGGGAAATTCTCGATCAGGGCCTGCGCTACCGCTTTTATCTGCGCCAAGACGTGCGCTGGACCGACGGAGTTCCGCTCACCGCGGAGCACTTTGTTTATTCCTGGCGCCGGCTGATCGCCCCTCCAACCGCGGCCCAGTACGCCTACTTCATTTACGACGTCAAGAACGCGCGCGCCATAAACTCCGGCGACATCAAGGACCTGACTCAATTAGGGATCCAGGCGCTCGACGCGCACACCCTGGAAGTCGAGCTGGAAAAGCCGCTGGTCTTCTTCCCCAGCATCACCACCTTCGTCGTTACTTTTCCCGAGCGCCAGGACGTCATCGCCCGCTGGCCCGAATCCTGGTCCGAGCCTGAGCATATCGTGACCCTCGGCCCCTTCCGCCTCCGGCAATGGCGCCATGAATACAAGCTGGTGCTCGAGCGCAACCCGACCTACTACGGGGAAAAGCCGCCCCTGGACCGCGTGGTGATGTACATGCTCAACGAGGCCAGTTCCGCCCTCACCCTTTACGAAACCAACAGCCTCGATTTTCTGCCCCACGGCTCCGTGCCTCCGATTGCCATCCCCTCTTTGCGCGGCAATCCCGAGTATGTCAAGCTGCCGCTGCTGGGCACCTATTACTATGGCTTCAACGTGACCAAGCCGCCGATGAACAACGTGCTGGTGCGCAGGGCTTTGTGCCTGGCCGTGGACCGGAGCAGGATCCCGGAGATCCTCAAGGGCGGCCAGATTCCCGCGACTTCCTGGATTCCCCGAGGCATGTTCGGCTACAATTCCAAAATCGGGTATGCCTTCAACCCCGAGTTGGCCCGCCGGACCTTGGCCCAGGCCGGATACCCCGGCGGCAAGGGTTTCCCGACCATCAGCATCGCCTTTAACACCGACGAAGGCCACAAGCTGGTCGCCCAGTTCGTCCAGCAGCAATGGCGGCAAAACTTGAACATCCCGGTCGAGATCAACAACATGGAGTGGAAGGTCTTCCTCAAGGAGCTGGAGCACGATCCGCCCCAGGTCTGGCGCTTGGGCTGGAACGCCGATTATCCGGACCCGGATAACTTTATGGCCATCTTCACTTCCGAGAGCGGCAACAACAACACCCGCTGGAAGAACAAGGAGTACGACGCTCTCGTGGCCCGGGCCGCGGTCGAGTTCGAACCCGCGAGGCGCCAGGCCCTTTACGACCAGGCCCAGCGAATTCTCTGCGAGACCGAAGCGGTGATCGTGCCCCTCTACATCTACACTCAGAACAACCTGGCCAAGCCCTGGGTTAAAAATTATCCCTGGAACGCCATGGACAACCTCTACTTGCGCGAGGTCCGGGTCGAGGCCGGGCCATGATCCGGACTTTCTTGATCCGGCTGGTCAGCGGCGCCCTGGTGGTGTTCGCGGTGGCCACGCTCACTTTCTTTGTCATGCACGCCGTGCCCGGCGGGCCGTTCGACAGCGAGAAAAAATTTCCGCCCGAGATCAAGAAGAACATCGAGGCCAAGTACCACCTGGACCAGCCGGTCTACGTCCAATACGGCTACTACCTCCGCGACCTGGCTCACCTCCGCTTTGGTCCCAGCTTAAAATACATCAACCGCCAGGTGGAAGATATCTTGATTGATACTTTTCCGGTCTCCCTGGTGCTGGGCCTGGCGGCGCTCTGCTGGGCCGTGGCCGTGGGGGTGCTGGCCGGAGTCGTCTCCGCGATCCGGCGCGACACGGTCCTCGATCGGCTCAGCATCCTGGGCGCGACCCTGGGCATCTCCATCCCCAACTTTGTGCTCGGCGCGCTCCTGATCCTGGTCTTCTCCCATCGCCTGAAAATTCTGCCGCCCGCGCTCTGGGAGGGCTGGCGCTACTTGATCCTGCCCGCCCTCACCCTGGGCGCCGGCCCGGCCGCTTACCTGGCCCGGCTCACCCGCTCGAGCGTGCTCGAAGTCCTGGAAAAAGACTACGTGCGCACGGCCAGAGCCAAGGGCCTCTCCGGCGCCATCGTGATCGGCAAGCACGTGCTCAAGAACTCGCTCGGCCCGGTGGTGACCGTGATCGGACCCCTGACCGCCATGCTCGTCACCGGCTCCTTCATCGTCGAGAAAATCTACTCGGTGCCCGGCATGGGCCGCTACTTCATCACCGCGGTCACCAACCGCGATTATCCCCTGGTCATGGGCGTGACCATTGTCTATGCAGTTTTGATTGTGAGCATGAACTTCGTCGTGGACCTGGTCTATACCTTCCTCGACCCCCGCATCCGCATCGGATAGTTGCAATGTCGCCTGGAGTTGGCAAAAAATCAATTTGCTGTAGGGGCGCGATTAATCGCGCCCCTACGATGGCCGAAAGAAGCGATTGTTGCCAATGGAAAGGCCAGCCCATCAAGGCAGGATCGGTAACGCGATGAAGGCCCTTTATTTCGACCAGAAGCTCTCGCTCCGCGATCTGCCCAAACCCGCGCCCCGGCCCGGCGAGGCCTTGATCCGCGTCAGTAGCGCCGGGATCTGCAACACCGACCTCGAAATCACCCGCGGCTACATGGGCTTTCGCGGCGTGCTCGGCCACGAGTTCGCGGGCCGGGTCGAGGCCTGCGAGGATTCATCCTGGATCGGCCGTCGGGTCGTGGGCGAGATCAATCTCCCTTGCGGCCAGTGCGAATTTTGTCGGGCCGGTCTGGGCAACCATTGCCCGGATCGAGCGGTGCTCGGCATCTCGAATAAAGACGGCGCCTTTGCCGAATACCTGACCCTGCCGGTCCGGAACCTCCACGCCCTGCCCGATTCGGTAGAAGACCTCCAGGCGGTCTTCGTCGAGCCCCTGGCTGCCGCGCTCGAAATCCTCGAGCAAGTGCCGGTGAAAAAATTCAAGCAGTGCGTGGTCCTGGGCGACGGCAAGCTCGGCCAACTCATCGCCCGCGTGCTCAAGCCCCACTGCCAAAACCTGCGCGTGGTCGGAAAGCACGAAAGCAAGCTCGCGCTCCTACAAGCGGCCGGGATCGAGACGCGGTCGCTGGTAGCCCTGACCGCGCGCCTTCCGGCTCCAGAAGACAAACCCGACCTGGTGATCGAGGCCACCGGCTCGCCCTCCGGCCTCAGCCTCGCCTTCCAACTTATCCGGCCTCGCGGCACCATCGTCTTGAAAAGCACCTTCCACGGCCAGGCCGACCTCAACCTGACCCCGGTCGTGGTGGACGAGGTCACCCTCATCGGCTCCCGCTGCGGACCCTTTACCAAGGCCATTGACCTCCTCGCTTCCGGCCAACTGGATTTACAGCCGCTGATCAGCCGGGTCATGCCGCTCGAGCAAGGCCCCGAGGCCATGAAGAAAGCCAGGGAAAAAGACACGCTGAAAATCATTCTCCAGGGATGAAGCGATGAACACAAGTCTAGCAAAAGTCATCGGCGCAGGTTTCATGATTCTCGCCGCGGCCGCCTCGGCCAAAACCCCGCCCGGTCCCATTTGGCAAAATACGGAAACCGTGGTCTTGCCGATCACCGAAAACTCCAAGCTCCAAGTGCTGAACAGCCGCTTGGGCTCTCGCTTGATCTTCACCACCTCGTTCGAGCGCAAGAGCGTGGACATTGGCGCCATGGGCTTCGGTGAAAAGAACCACTTTCGGGCCGTCCCTCATTACCGGCCTTATGAATTCATCGCCTCTTTGAACGGCTTTCGCCTGCTCCCCGCCTCCTCGGGCCCGCTGCTCTCGGCGCAGAACCTGACCCTGGGGCTTACTTATGCTTGTTACTCCGGCCAAACTCCCCAAGGCCTGATCTTCACCGACTGCGTGGTCTCGCCGTTCAGTTGGGTCAAAGCGCTGGACGATGAAGCCGACCTCAAAACCGCGATCGCGCCATTCCTCTATCACTTCCTCACCGTGGAAAACCAGACGGACTCGCCGCAAAAAGCCAAGGTGGTCTTTGCCTTGCAAGGCCAACTGGCGGAGAAGCGGAGCGGGCCGCAGGGAGCGACCGTGATCACGCTGCGCGAGCCGCGGACCAACCGCCTCAGCCGCAAACCTCCGGAGTTGGCCCTGGCCTCGTTCGAGCCTGATGCCGAACCCATCGCCGGCACCGACCAGGGCTTCGCCTTCTCCCTCGACCTTCCGGCTAAACAAGCGCAGACCCGGCTGGTGATCCTGGCCGGTTACACCGACCAGCCGGTGGTCAAGAGCAAGCGCGACGGCTCTCGCTATTGCTTTTACTACACCCGCTTCTGGAAATCGCTGGACCAGGTGATCGCCTATGCGCAAGCCGGGCAAGCCCAAATCCTCAGCCGCACCGCGGCCGCGGAACGCACCCTGAGCGCCGCCCCGGTCTCGCCGGAGAAAAAGTGGTTCCTGGCCCTCGCCTTCCACAGCTATCTCGCCGATACCTGGCTGCTCGTGCCTGTGTCCGGCTCGGGCGACCCGCGTTTCTACGTGTGGGAGGGCGACTACCGGATGTTCTCCACGGTGGACGTGGCGCACGAGGTGGAGGTGCTCGCCTATTTCATGCCCTGGGCGCTCCGGCTCCAGCTCCGGGAGTGGGCCGCCAATCAGAAGCGGACGCGCTACGGCCCGTTCCTGATGCACGACATCGGCTCCGACCAGGTGGCGGACTTCTCGGTCTATGAAGCGAGCTGGAAGCGACCCTTCAAGCTGAGGGCCATGCCGGTCGAGGAAAACGCCAACTATGCGCTCCTGCTCTATTGGTATGACTATCTCACCCACGACCAGAAGACCGTGGCCGAGCTGGCGCCGGTCATGGCCAGGCTGGTGCTCGCTAACCGCGGCCGCGATACCGACGGCAACGGGATCGCGGACCAAGATACCGACACTACCTACGATGAATCCAAAGCACTGCATCTCGCGCCGAACAATGTTTACCTGGGGATCAAGGAGCTCGCGGCCTACAGCGTGGCCGCGGATCTGTGCGAGCGCTACGGCTGCGCGGAACAGGCGCCGGCGATGCGGGCCGAGGCGAGGAAGATTCTCGAGACCCTGAAACAAGCCCGGACCAAGTTCGGCTATCTGCCGGTGGCGCTGGACCAGAATTACCCGGGCTGGGAGCAGCACAGCGTGGTGCTGGGAGACGGGCTGCTCTACCCCGCGCTTACCGGGTTTCGCTCAACCGAGCTTGCGGAACTGATCCCGCTCTTGCGCGAGGGCTTTGAAGAGGCGGTGGAGCGATCCACCCGAGACTGGGGCGTGGTCTTGACCGAAGGGGAAGACGCGATCTTTTTCTCCAAGGTGCTGGTGCAGGAGCCGGTGAGCAAATACGTTTATACAGAACCGTATCAATTCTGGGAGCCGTTTTATCGTT
>Ga0315282_10014758_pt1 | contig 11598 bp, 7 predicted proteins | sample YL17G07_20_MG_FD_203693 | JGI IMG/M metagenome (GOLD analysis project Ga0315282, IMG submission 203693) | Sediment microbial communities from Yellowstone Lake, YNP, Wyoming, USA - YL17G07_20 | ecosystem: Environmental > Aquatic > Freshwater > Lake > Sediment | place: USA: Wyoming | collected...
TGTAGCGAATGTATAAGAGATATTCCGCATCTTCCTGGCGTTTATATCATGAAGGATGCATCAGGCGAAGCGCTTTACATAGGCAAAGCCAAGGATCTTTCAAAAAGGGTGTCCAGTTATTTTCAAGAATCAAGGCCAAGGACAGCAAAGCAAATGTTGCTATTGGAAAAAGTGAAAGGCCTGGATTATGTGATCACGGGTTCGGAAGAAGAGGCGCTTATATATGAAGCAAGCCTTGTAAAAGAGAAAAAGCCGAAATATAATGTTGAGCTCAAGGACGATAAGAGTTTTCCGCTTTTAAAAATTACATTGAACGATAAATTTCCAAGACTTACTATAACAAGAAAAAAACTTGATGATGGCTCCAGGTATTTCGGACCATATACAAAGGTTAAACTTTTAAGAAATGCCGTGAGTATATTAAAAAATATATTTCCTCTCAGGATTTGCAAGAAAATTCCTGATGAGTTATGTCTGGCGTATCATATAGGGCAATGCCTGGGGCCATGCATAAAAAGAATAGATGAAAAATCATATAATGAAATAGTCGAGCAATTGATTTTATTTCTGGAAGGCAAAAAAACAAGATTGACCAGGGAATTAACGGAAAAAATGAAATATTTTGCAGATAAAAAAGATTTTGAACGGGCAGCAGTTATCCGCAATAGGCTTTCTGCTCTAGTGGAGGTATCTGACAAAAAGACAGCTGATTATAGTTCATGGGGGAATGTTGCTCTAAAATTAAAAAAAATTCTTAGGCTTCCCTGCCTACCCTTTAAGATAGAGGCATTTGATGTGTCAAATATATCTGGCAAAGAAGCTGCTGGCTCAATGGTTTATTTTAATAATGGCCTGCCTGATAAATCGAACTATAGAAAGTTCAGGATAAAGAGCGTAAAAGGCGTTGATGATTATGCTATGATCAGAGAAATTGTAGCCAGGAGGTACAAAAGATTAAAGGAAGAGAATAAAAAATTTCCAGACCTTATTGTAATAGACGGTGGAAAAGGCCATCTAGGGGCGGCATATGAGGAGCTTTTGAAATTAAATGTCAGCCATGTTCCGGTAATAGGTATTGCAAAAGAGGAAGAAAAGATATATACGCTGGGTTCATCAGAGCCGTTGGATATAAACAGAGATTCAGAGATCTTGCATTTTATACAAAACATAAGGGACGAGGCTCACAGATTTGCGTTAAAATATCATCACGCTCTGAGGCGTAAAAACATTCCTAACTTTACAAATGGTGCTTGGCACCATTTGTAAAGTTAACGCGAAGCTCACTTCGTCCTTCGTCGCTCTGCTCCTCAGGATCAGGACGATCCTGAACGAAGTGAAGGATCTGGTTCGCTTCGCTACTCCAGAATCTTTTGGAGTAGCGGAGCAAAGCTCCGCGCAAAAAAGGAAATTCCTACTATATCAAGTTACAGGGGATTACATGTAGTAAATGGTAAAAGAATTGACACATTTTGAGAAAAGGGTATATACTGTGGTGAAAAGTATCCCTTCCGGCGAGACCAGGACTTATAAATGGGTCGCAGAAAAGGCGGGAGCTAAAGGCGCTTCGAGAGCTGTAGGGAACGCGCTTAATAAAAACCCTTTCCCTCTAATAATTCCATGCCACAGGGTTGTGCGTTCAGGCGGATCTATCGGCGAGTATGCGTTCGGCAAAGATTTAAAGCAAAAATTGTTGAACTTGGAAAGAAGCTATGCTAGCGGAAATAAAAGAAAAATTGGGAAAATTGGAAAATAAACTACGGGAGCTCAGGGCCTATTTGGATATCGATAAAAATGAGGCATTGCTGAAAGAGCTTGAGGCGCAGATGGCTAGTTCCGGATTTTGGAATAATCCGGAAGGGGCGCAGAATACTATTGGGAAACTGAAGCATATTAGAGCGACTATCGGCGAATATTTTAAATGCATAGGCGAACTTGGAGAAGCAGGCGCTTTAGCGGAGTTACTTTCCAAAGAGCCTGATCAGGAGATTATGAGTGAAACAATGGAGTTACTGACAAAACTGGAAAAAGATATAGATGCTTTGGAATTTAAAAGTCTCATGAGCGGGGATAGCGATTTAAATAATGCCATATTGAGCATTAATGCAGGAGCGGGCGGCACTGAGGCATGCGATTGGGCAAGCATGCTTTTAAGGATGTATTCAATGTGGGGCGAGAAACAAGGATATAAGGTGGAGATGATTGACATGCTTTCCGGTGAAGAGGCAGGTATAAAAAGCGCGGATATTATAATAAACGGACCTTACGCGTATGGTTATTTAAGATCAGAAAAAGGCGTGCATCGCCTGGTAAGGATTTCTCCGTTTGATTCAAATAAAAGGCGGCATACATCTTTTGCGTCAGTCGACGTTATACCTGAGATTGCAGACGATATAAAAATAGATATAAACGAAGCTGATTTAAAAGTTGATACATTCAGGGCTGGAGGCGCAGGCGGCCAGAATGTAAATAAGGTTGAAACAGCTGTCAGGGTTACTCATGTCCCTACAGGTATAGTTGTTCAGTGCCAGAAAGAAAGGTCTCAGTTTAAAAATAAGACTACTGCAATGAAGATATTAAAGGCAAAGCTTTATGAGCTAGAGATGGAAGAGAAGAAAAAGGAGCTGGAGAAAGAGTATGCCAAGAAGCAGAAGATAGAATGGGGCAGTCAGATCCGTTCGTATGTCATGCACCCGTATTCAATGGTAAAAGACCACAGGACTGACCACGAGACATCCAATGTTGATGCAGTAATGGGCGGTGAGCTGGACGAATTCATGGAAACGTTCTTAAAATGGAAAACAAAAACCAGTAACTAGGAACCAGTAACTCGTAACTAGGAATTAAAAGCAAAATCCTATTTATTCATGGATTTAGAATTCCCAGTTACTAGTTACGAGTTACGAGTACCAAAAATATGATGAATTGGATATTAAGTAAGATTATCGGAACGCAGAATGAGAGGGAGATTAAGAGGCTTAGGCCTTTGGTAGAAAAGATAAATTCTCTTGAGCCAGAGGTCCAGAAACTTTCTGATGCCGAGCTTCGACAGAAAACAGATGAATTTCGTAAGAGGCTGGTAGATGGCGAAACTCTGGACGATATTTTACCTGAGGCTTTCAGCGTGGTGAGAGAGACAGCTAAGCGTACAGTGAATATGAGGCATTTTGATGTCCAGCTTATAGGAGGAGTGGTCCTTCATCAGGGGAAAATCAGTGAGATGGCGACAGGCGAGGGTAAAACTCTTGTTGCGACATTGCCCGCTTATTTGAATGCATTAAGCGGCAAGGGTGTGCATATCATAACAGTAAATGATTATCTTGCGCGAAGAGATAGGGAATGGATGGGGCCTATATATGAATTTTTGGGCCTCACGGTTGGTACTATCCAACACGACATGGATCCTCAGTTAAGGCAGATGGCTTATGGAAGCGATATTACTTACGGAACGAATAATGAATATGGTTTTGATTATCTCAGAGACAATATGGTTGTCAGAAAAGAAGAGATGGTCCAGCGCGAATTGAATTATGCGATCGTGGATGAAGTGGATAGTATTCTTATAGACGAAGCGCGTACCCCTCTTATCATTTCAGGCCCTTCAGATGAATCTACTGATAAATATTATATATGCGACAAGATTGTCCCTAAATTAAAAGGGAGGATTATTTTAGAGAAAGATGAGATTGATGCAAAGTTTAAAGGCATAGACTTATCAAAAGGTTATGATTATATAATTGATGAAAAAGCGAATACAGCTCATCTTACAGAAGATGGAGAAACGAAAGCTGCTAGGATGCTTGGCATAGATAATATGCATGATATCTCAACAATGGAATACCGGCATCATATGATACAGGCATTAAAAGCCCACAGTGTCCTTTTTCAAAAAGACGTGGATTATGTTGTAAAAGACGGAGAAGTCATTATTGTAGATGAATTTACAGGCCGCTTGATGCCAGGGAGAAGATGGTCGGACGGGCTGCATCAGGCAGTAGAAGCGAAAGAAGGGCTTAAAATAGAAAGAGAAAATCAAACGCTCGCTACAATCACATTCCAGAATTATTTCAGGATGTATAAAAAACTGGCTGGCATGACAGGTACTGCGATGACAGAGGCGCAGGAATTCAGCCATATATACAAACTGGATACTGTTTCAATACCTACGAACAGGCCTTTAGTAAGAGTGAATAACCCTGATATAATTTACAAAACAGAGAAAGAAAAATTCAACGCAGTCTGTAACGAGATAGAGGAAATGTATAAAAAGGGGAGGCCTGTACTTGTCGGTACTATTACTATAGAAAAATCAGAGCGCTTGAGTTCAATTCTAAAAAGGCGTGGCGTTCCGCATAATGTTTTAAACGCGAAATACCATGAAATGGAAGCGACTATTGTGGCTCAGGCAGGCAGGTTAAGCGGAGTTACGATTGCTACAAATATGGCTGGCCGCGGTACAGACATTTTACTTGGCGGCAATCCGGAATACATGGTTAATGACTGGTTGAAGGCAAAAGGCATGGGGCCTAAAGATGTAGGCCAGGAAGAGCGCGAGAAATGGCTGGCTGAGGCGAGAGAAAAAGTAAAAGAAGAACATGATAAGGTTGTGGGTTTAGCCGGGCTGCATATTATGGGAACCGAACGCCATGAATCCCGCCGCATAGATAATCAGCTGCGAGGCCGTTCCGGCAGGCAGGGTGACCCCGGCTCGTCTAGATTTTATATATCTTTAGAAGACGACCTGATGCGGCTTTTCGGTTCAGACAGGATTTCTTCGATTTATGATAAGCTGGGCATAGAAGAAGGCCAGGATATACAGCACCCGCTTATATCGAGGGCTATTGAAGTTGCCCAGAAAAGAGTGGAGCAGCATAATTTTGAGATACGTAAACATGTTCTTGAATATGACAATGTTATGAATAAGCAAAGAGAGGTTATATACGAAGAGAGAAAAAAGATTCTGATGGGCGAGAATGTAAGAGAGCATATTTATGAGATTATAGAAGAAGTTTTAGACGACGCAATAATAATGTATATGAATCCTGATGTGCACAGAGCTGACTGGAAATACGCGGAATTTAATGAATGGCTCTGGGCAAAGTTTAATATAAAAGTTCAGAATACAGAAGAGATAGTCGAAGGGAAAGATGCAGAAGGCATATTGGATTATTTTATAGAAATAATAAAGTCAGCGTATATAGAAAAAGAAAAAAATATGCCCCAGGGATTGATGGCCCATATTGAAAAGATGATTATGCTTCAGGTTATCGACACAAAATGGAAAGACCATCTTTATGCAATGGATAATCTGAGAGAAGGTATAGGCCTCAGAGCATATGGCCAGCGTGACCCGCTTGTAGAATACCAGCATGAAGGCTATGATATGTTTATGGCAATGATAGAAAGCGTAAAACATGAAACAATGGAATTTTTGTTCAAAGTTCAGGCAGTAAAAGAAGAAGACTCTATTAGAGGGGTTTTTCAGTCTTTACCGCAGGAGTTCGTAAAATCAGAAGCAGCCCCAATGTCTAAAATTTCTACGCCTCAGATGCAGGAAAGAGGGGAATTTCAGGAAGATCTGCCAGAAGAAAGGTCCGCAACAGAACAATATAAACGCTCAGACCCAAAAGTTGGCCGTAATGACCCGTGTCCGTGCGGCAGCGGCAAAAAATATAAAAAATGTTGTGGAAAATAATTATTTCTGCAGTGTTATTGATTCTGGCTTTTCCGAATTTTAATCTTAGTTTTCTCGCCTTTATCGGTTTTATCCCGCTTTTTTTTGCAGTTGAAAATGGAGCCCCAAAAAAAGCATTTTTAATTTCGTTTATCACCGGATTTATTTTTTATCTGGGAGTTTTGTACTGGCTTTATCATGTGACAATTGCAGGTTTAGTTGTTTTGTGTTTATATTTGGCAATTTATTTTGGAATTTTTGGAATAGTTATAAATCGTTTTGGTGTATTAATAGCTCCGGCTGCATGGGTAGCGCTGGAATATATACAGGCGCATCTTTCTATTATGGGTTTTGGCTGGGCGTTGCTGGGATATTCACAATATAAAAATTTGCCATTGATACAGATTGCTGATTTTTCAGGAGTATATGGCGTGTCGTTTGTGGTGATGTTAGTGAATGTGATAGTATGGAAGTTAGTCAGGACTGTTGCAAAGCGCAGAGAGCAGAGCGCAGAGAACAGAGAAAATAATTTGCGACGCTCTATACCCTCTGCTCTATACCCTCTGCTCTATACCCTCTGTGCTATGCTGTTAATCCTGGCGTTAGTTTATAGCTATGGTTTTTTAAGGCTAAATGAAAAAGGACCTTTTAAAGATGCGATAAAAGTTTCAGTTATCCAGGGCAATATCCCTCAGGAGCTTAAATGGGACCCAGAAGCTCAAAGCATGATAATAGAAAAATATGTTGCTCTTACAAAAATGGCAGCACTTGACAATCCTGATTTAATAGTTTGGCCTGAGACATCTTTTCCAGGATTTTTTGAGACAGGTGAAGAGATGACAGATGGGGTTTTAAATTTAGCAGAGGAGATCAAGATTCCGATTTTGCTAGGAGCTAATACAAAGAGACCTCCTCCACCGCGTAGGTGGGATTTAAACCCCACCTACGCGGTGGAGGAGGTGGATTACTTCAACAGCGCAGTGTTTATTTCCAGCGAAGGGAAAATGATAGACAAATATGATAAAATTCACCTTGTTCCATTCGGCGAATATGTGCCATTTTCAGATAAATTTCCGTCGTTTCATAAATTAGTCTTGGGAGAACTTGGAGAATTTATGCCAGGGAAAGATTATAAAATTTTTGTAGGGGACAGGCATGCCTGTCCCCTACCTGTTAAATTTGGCGTTCTTATTTGTTTCGAAGATATTTTTCCGGAAATTTCCAGAAAATTTGTTAAAAATGGAGCCAGGTTCCTGATTGTTATCACAAACGACGCATGGTATGGAAGAAGCGGGGCAGCGTACCAGCACGCAGCATGCTCTGTTTTCAGGGCGATTGAAAATAGAGTTCCTATAGTAAGATGCGCTAACACAGGCTATTCCTGCTTTATAGATTCAAGAGGCAGGATATATGATAGCGTAGAAGAGAAAAAATCCCACCTCTTTATTACAGGTTACAAAACTTCAGCGCTTCCTATTAACTAACTGAGCAGTCGGGGAGTTTTTTCGTCTATCCGACTGCTCATCCTGAGGTCGTCCGAAGGACGACCGAAGGATCTCATGAGATCCTTCGTCGCTTCGCTCCTCAGGATGAGGGGTCGTCAAACATATAGAAAACACCCCGACCCCTCAACTAACTTTACAAATAGTGCTTGGCACCAATTGTAAAGTTAGCCCTAATTATATTGACACTATATAGCATCTAATATATAATTAAAAGGAAAATGGAGAATTTATATGGAAGAGATGAATGAATTTGTAAAACAGCGCATTGATAAGTTAAATGCTATCAAAGAGATAGGTATTGAGCCCTATGGCAGGAAATTTAATAAACCTGTAAATATAGAAACATTGCTTAAGGATGCCAAAGAAGGCGATTGTGTCGAGACAGCTGGCAGGATTACTGCTTTAAGAGAGCATGGAAAATCCAGTTTTATTGACCTGAGGGATTCAAGCGAGAGGATCCAGATATATATCAAGACAGAGACAATAGGTAAAGATATATATAATAATATATTTAAAAGACTAGATATAGGAGATATATTAGGGGTTAAAGGGAAGTTTTTTAAGACCCACACAGGTCAGATTACAATAAACGCAGAGGAAATTACCATATTGAGTAAGGGTCTGAGGCCTCTGCCTGAAAAATGGCATGGCCTGAAAGATGTGGACACTAGATACAGGCAGAGATATGTGGATTTGATAGTAAATGAAGAAGTGCGAAAGGTTTTCCAGGTTCGCAGCCGCATTATTTCAAAGATAAGGGACATGCTGGATAAAAAGGGATTTTTGGAAGTCGAAACTCCTATGATGCAGTCCATAGCAGGGGGGGCAGCAGGAGATCCTTTTAAGACTCATCACAATGCTCTTGATCTTGATTTATTTTTGCGCCTGGCTCCGGAATTGTATTTGAAAAGACTTTTGGTCGGCGGATTCGATAAGGTATATGAACTTAACAGGAATTTCAGGAACGAAGGTATTTCAATAAGGCATAATCCTGAATTTACAATGATAGAGATATATGAGGCTTACTCTGACTGTGCAGGTATGATGCAGCTCACAGAAGAGATTTTTAATTATATAGCAACTGAAGTTATAGGCACCAATAAAATAAAATTCGGGGAAGAAACTATAGATCTAACCTCGCCATGGCCAAGATGGTCATTTGCAGAAGAGATCAAAAAGAAATTTGATATAAACCCTGATGATTCTTCTCAAGGCTGGATAAAAAAGCTTCGGGCTAAAGGCATTGATTTTAAGGCCAAGGATATTACGCGTTCGCAAATAGCCAATATCATTACAGAAATGCTTGAACCTGAAACAGGGGACAGGCCGATTTTTGTAGTAGATTTATTCGCAGAGTTATGCCCTCTGGCAAAAAGGAAAAAAGATAATCCGCTTTTAACAGACAGATTTGAACTTTTTATAGGAGGCATGGAGATTGCAAACGCGTATTCTGAGCTTAATGACCCAATAGAACAGAAAAAAAGATTTGAAGAACAGCTAGTAGGCCAGGAAGGCATAAAAAAGATAGATGAGGATTTTGTAAGGGCCTTGGAATACGGCATGCCTCCTGCAGGCGGGCTTGGTATAGGCATAGACAGGCTGGTAATGCTTTTTGCTAACCAGCCGTCTATACGGGATGTGATTTTATTTCCGCAGCTTAAACCCGAAGCATAAATGAGACCACCTCCACCTACGCGGTGTAAAAATATATTTTTACACCGCGTAGGTGGAGGTGGTAGGCGAAGGCGGTTAAATAGATGCCATACGAATTGTGGATTAGTTTTAGATATTTAGTCTCCAAGCGCAAGGAAAAGTTTATTTCCATTATAAGTTTTATCTCTATAATGGGAGTAGCTGTTGGCGTAACAGCTCTTATTGTAGTGCTGGCTGTAATGAGCGGTTTTGATAAAGACCTTCGCGAAAAAATAGTCGGCACTAATTCTCATATAATAATTGAGAAAGAAGGTGGTATCTCTGATTACAGCGCGCTTGTAAGCGAGATAAATAAGATACAACATGTGAAAGCGAGTTCTCCTTTTTTGAACGGCCAGGCCCTCATAAGGCAGGATGAACAGGTCCTTGGCGTAATATTAAGAGGCATAGACCCTGTAAGAGAAAAGGATGTTACTAATATACAGAAATACCTGGAATCAGGTACGCTCGAGCTTAAAAAAGATACTGTCCTTATAGGGAAAGAGCTTTCTTCTAGGCTGGGGCTAAAGATAGGAGATACTATTTTTTTGATATCTGCTGCAGACCCTAAACCAAAGGGTTTTAAGATAGCGGGCATATTTAATTCAGGCATGTTTGAATATGATATGAACCTCATATTTACAAATCTTGAAGGAGCTCAGGCATTTTATGCCACTGGCAATGTGGCAGGAGGCATAGGAGTGAGAGTGGATGATGTAAACAGCGCAGACCGCATAAAAAAAGATGTCCAGAAAAAGATAGGGTTTGATTACTGGGTGAGAAGCTGGTCAGAGTTGAATAAAAACCTATTCAGCGCATTGAAACTTGAAAAAATAACCATGTTCATAATACTTGCGCTTATCGTGGTTGTGGCGTGTTTTAATATAGCCAGCGCGCTTATAATGATGGTTATGGAAAAAACAAAAGATATAGGCATCCTTAAATCAATAGGAGCTGATAACAGAAGTATAAGAAAAATTTTTATGCTGGATGGTTTTCTGATAGGCTTTACAGGAACCTTCATCGGCGCTATAGGAGGTTTTGGGATATGTTATTTATTAAAAACATATCAATTTATAAAATTGCCGAGAGATATTTATTACATAGACAGGTTGCCAGTTAACTTGGAGCTGTCAGATTCAATAACTGTGATAGTTGCAGCAATACTGATAAGTTTATTGTCAACACTTTATCCTTCATGGCAGGCAGCTAAGATGGAGCCGGTGGAAGCGCTTAGATACGAATAAACCATTCTCCGTTCGCCGAACGGAATTTTATTCCGTTCGGCGAACGGAGAGGTCGATATAATGCTCAAGGCTGATAATATACATAAGATATATAAAGATGGTAAAAGAGAGTTGCATGTTTTAAAAGGCGTTAGCATGGAGCTGAGGAAGGATGATGTAATTGCGATAGTAGGGCCTTCAGGCGCAGGCAAATCTACTCTTTTACATATATTGGGAGGCATAGATAAGCCAAGTTCAGGCAAGGTATTCCTGGACAGTTCTGATTTTTACAGCTTGGATGATATAAAAAGGGCCAAGTTTAGGAATCAAAAGATAGGATTTGTGTTTCAGTTTTATCATCTGCTTCCTGATTTTACAGCGTTGGAAAATGTGATGCTGCCGGCATTAATAAAGATACAAGAATCGGGCGGCAAAAGGCAAGAGGTAAAAAACAGGGCTGAAATACTATTAGAAGATGTGGGACTTGGGAAAAGAATGCACCATAGGCCAAGCGAGCTTTCAGGAGGGGAACAGCAGAGAGTGGCGATAGCAAGGGCCCTTGTAAATAACCCGAAAGCGCTTTTATGCGATGAACCTACGGGCAATCTGGATTCTGAAATGGGCCTGGAAATATTGAATATATTATTTAATTTGAATAAAAAGAATAAGATGGCAATAGTTATTGTTACGCATGATAAGGAGATTGCAAGAAGGGCGGGCAAAACTATAGAGATGAAGGATGGAGTGTTAGTTTAAAGTAAAAGGTCCCTCGCGACAGCATTGCAAGAAGCTGGTCACTCGGGATCAAATTTTGCTTCGCAAAATTTGGGAGGATTTATGGGCTTAAAAGTTTATATCGACGGCGAATATTTTGAGAAAGACAAAGCAAAGATTTCTGTTTTTGACCACGGGCTTTTGTATGGCGACGGCGTATTTGAAGGCATACGTTCGTACGAGGGGCTTGTTTTTAAATTAAAAGAGCATATAGACCGGCTTTACGAATCAAGCCAGGGTATTATGCTTACAATCCCGATATCTAAAGAAGATATGATTAAGGCAGTTGTGGCCACGCTTAAATTAAACCAGATGGATAATGCGTATATCAGGCTTATAGTTACTAGAGGTGTAGGAGATTTAGGCTTGGACCCAAGGAAGTGCAAAGGGGCTTCTATTATTATCATTACGGATAATATAAAGCTCTATCCTGAAAAAATGTACAAGGAAGGGCTGGATATTATTACAGTGCCTACTCCTAGGAATATTCCTGAGGCATTGAACCCTCAGATTAAATCTTTAAATTACCTAAATAATATCCTAGCCAAGATAGAAGCGCTGAACTCAGGATATGAAGAGGCATTGATGTTTACTGCTCACGGATATGTAGCAGAGTGCACAGGAGACAATATTTTTATTACAAAAGACAACAGCCTTATTACTCCTCCTGCTTATCTCGGAATACTTAAAGGCATCACGAGGGCATGTGTAATGGATATTGCAAAAAAAT
>Ga0315282_10014759_pt1 | contig 11597 bp, 15 predicted proteins | sample YL17G07_20_MG_FD_203693 | JGI IMG/M metagenome (GOLD analysis project Ga0315282, IMG submission 203693) | Sediment microbial communities from Yellowstone Lake, YNP, Wyoming, USA - YL17G07_20 | ecosystem: Environmental > Aquatic > Freshwater > Lake > Sediment | place: USA: Wyoming | collected...
ACCGTCCTTCGATCATGACCGCACGGACGCTGCGCGCACGACCTGCGGCTGGCCGTCAATCGTCCAGAGCGTCTCCCCTGCGAGGATGACGTTGTACATCGCGAGGCCGTCGAGCGTCCGTGCGCGACTGCGCCAGTCCACGAACGTGCCTGCGGAGACATCGGCCGCCCGCGTGCCCTGCGCCCGGCTCGACTCAAAGATCCGCACCAGGCGATCCGGCTCCGGAAATGGCTGCCCTCACTCGGCGCAGCGGGTCGACGTCGCTTTCCCGAGTCGTCCATCTGCCGAACAGAAAAAGGGCGGCAGGACCATCGCTGATCCCGCCGCCCTTGATATCGTCCCGCCCTGAAGGGCGGAACCCACGAGTGTCCAACGGCGCCGGTAGGGCAAGGCTTCAGCCTTGCCGGGCGGCAGGGCTGAAGCCCCGCGCCACGGCGGACCTGAAGGTCCGCCCTACAAGGTCCTCTATTCCGCCGGTTCCACGCCCCGCCGTGGGGTGCCAATCGGCCCATCGTCACGTTCTCCTTCAGCCCGCGCAGGTAGTCCACCTTCCCGCTGATCGACGCCTCGGTCAGCACCCTGGTAGTCTCCTGGAACGAGGCCGCGGAGATGAACGACTCGGTCGAGAGCGACGCCTTCGTCATGCCCAGCAGCACCGGGCGGCCCGTCGCCGGCCGGCCGCCGTCCTGCAGTACCCGCTCGTTCTCTTCCATGAACCGGACCTCGTCCACGACCTCTTCGATCAGGAACTCCGTGTCGCCCACGTCCTTGACCTTCACCCATCGCATCATCTGCCGCGTGATGGTCTCGATGTGCTTGTCGTTGATGTTGACGCCCTGCAGCCGGTAGACCTCCTGACAGCCCGTGATGTCCTTGGTCTTCGTGGTCTCGTAGTGTGCGAGTGCATCCACGGGTGTGCCGGTCATCCTCGGGCAGCTGGATACCAGATCCGGTTATACTGACCACGTGCGATCCCATGAATGGATCGATCGGCGCAGTCTGGCGCTACACGAAGCGGTGGCAACCAAATTGGAGGCTGAGCCCCATCTGGTGAACATCGCGCGCGCCAACTTGCAGCGGTGGCTGACCACGAACCCCGCGGCTGTCCTTCGGGAGTGGCGACAGATCCTCGAGTCCGCGTCGCTGCCCGACCTGCTCGCGCTCCTGCGATCGTCGAGCGAGGAGGCTGCACGACTGCGCCAGTCGAGCCCATTTGCCGGCCTCCTCACACCCGAGGAGCGCCGCGCCATCATGAGCCGCCATGAACCGCGCCGCTCTTGAACACATTCTGCGGGCGGCCGCCGCGATCGCGAACGAGCGCGAGTTCGTCGTGATCGGCAGTCAGGCAGTGCTGGGGCAGTTCCCCGACGCGCCCGACGCGCTGCTCGCCTCGATCGAGGCGGACCTCTATCCGCGCCACGCGCCCGACAAGTCGGACCTCATCGACGGCGCGATTGGCGAACTGTCCACGTTTCACCAGACGTTCGGCTACTACGCGCATGGCGTCGACGACACCACCGCCACGTTGCCAGCGGGCTGGGCCGATCGGCTTGTGCCGATCGCCAACGACAACACGGGTGGCGCCACCGGCTGGTGCCTCGAGGTCCACGACCTGGCGGTCTCCAAGCTCGTCGCCGGGAGGGAACGAGACCTGGACTTCGTGCGCGTGCTCGTACGGGAGCGCATGCTGGATCCGGATCTGCTGCGTCAGCGCGTGATGATGCTGACGGCATCTGAAGACGTGAAACAGGCGGTCGGCGCACGTCTCCTGCGACTTGAGGCACCCGGCACGTCGGGCGGAATTCCGTGAGGTCGAAGCGGCGTTCGCGCTGTGGAGGCCAGGCTGAGTGCGTGCAGGCACATGAGGCGATAGGCCGTATTAGGGCCATGTCGCCGCGTCCGACGGCGTCGGTGGTCGCCGCGCCGGGCCCGACACGCCGTCCTCTGGGGCGCGCCGAGGTGAACAGAAGGGGCCTTATGCGACGCTGAACCTCGTGTCCGGCGTCGAACTCCTCGAACGTGACACGACCGGCGCGGCGGGGGCTGGGCACCTATCGCGACAGCACAAAGCCCGGATCGACCGTCAGTCAACTGTCCACGAAATCGGATCAGGCCAAGCATCCGGCTGATAACCATCTGGTGTGGGTGGAATGAACCTGTCCGTCACCGCGGCACCGCCGTTGGCGGCTCGATGGACCTGCGCCACCACTTGCCGGTGGGATCGTAATACTCCATGAGTTTGGTGGCGGTCCTGATGTCAGTCGGTTGGTTCCAGATGATGGGATTCGTCTTCAATCCGTAGCCCCACAGGTCGACCTTCCCACCGTGGCAGGACGCGGCACACGCGTTGGGCATGCCGCCTTTGGTCTGATAGCGCAGCGTCTTCTCGGGCGGCACAACCAGAACCTGGTGCGTATGCAGCGGGGACTCATGCTCCGCGGCGGCAACCGCCGGCATATGGCAGGACGTGCACCGGGAGAGGCCCATGGCGCGCTCCGGTGCGTAAGGATGGTGGGAGTGGGCGCTCACCGCCACGCCAATAGCCGCCACGTTGTCCTCATACTTCGCCACCATCTGCTTGCTGATCTTCTGGAACGCGCCCTTGCTGGCGTGGCAGGAGAGACACAACGTGTTGTCTTCATTGCGGGTGGCGATGGTGACGCCACTCTCGATGCGCCTCGTGATGATCTGGGGGGCATTCACCTGGGCATGGGGATCGTGGCAATCCGAGCAGCGCAGGGTTGCGTGCGCCGATCGATTCATCTCACTGAAATGCTGGTTGTGTTCGTAGGACGTCTCACCGTCTGGCCAGTTCGAGTTGTTGTCGGCGGTATAGGCCGCCAGCGGCTCCTTGCCGGGCCTCCACTCGGTATCGGTATCGTCATGGTAGGCGAAGGCAAAGGTTTTGCCCGGGACGGAGCGGACGCGGTTATGGCAGCGGCCGCACACCTCGTTGGCCTGGCCCGTGGCAAGATTGGCGGGGTTCACGATCTTGCCGGGATCGCCGCCGGAAAGAACGTGCGCCGACCCAGGGCCGTGACACATCTCACAACCGATGTTCATGAGGTCCGGCGTGCCGTCACCGTCGTAGTCGAAATATCCAGGGTTATCGGGGTTGACGCGAAGCGCTGGGTAGGGCTGCAGCAGCCATTCACCCTGCGGCGTCTTGCCAACGCTGCGGATACCGGTGAGATGGCACCCCACGCAGTTCTTGCTGAATGACGCGAGCTTGACTGATTCGGAAATGGTGGCGCGGGTCGTTCCCGGTGTGACCAGGGGCCGTTTGGTTTCGCCGTACCAGTTGCCGATCTTGTAGGCGAAATAGGTCTTGGAGTCCTCGTTGAACTGCACCGGCGAGGTGTACACGTCGTCGCTGTAGCCCGTGGGGCTGTCCGTCGATGGAATCCGTACACCGTAGCGCTCGCGCCAGTCACCCGTCCCGCCGAGGACGAACACCACGGGCATCTTCACGTCGCCAAGGGTAATGAAATACTGGCCGCTGTCGACGCTGAGAACGGGCGCGTCGGGCTTGTACGGATCGAATACGGAAGAAATCGTGTTGAAATCGAGACCCTGAATAAAGTCATCCACACTGTTGCGATCGTAGTCCGCGACGACGCCCTTGCCGGGCACGAGGGAATACCGCACCATCGGTTTACGAATGGAGAGGGCGTGCTTGGTGTCCCTCCACGTCGAGAATGCCTCGTGGCAACCGAGGCAGGTTTCCGAACCGACATAGACGCCTTTCTTGAGCTCGCTCGCCGTGTACGTCGATGTCAGACTTTTCTGGAGGGACATCTGTCCGGCGCCGGCCTGCGCGGACGGCGCATTGCCAGACGCGGATTGCCGTGACGCGCCGCGGACGACAAGGCTCACCAGCACCAGACCGACGGCCAACGCGAACCACAGAACGCTGGGCCTATTCCGTCGTTTTGCCGTCGAAGTGCTCATTGTCAGCCTCTGCATTTTGGCGGGTCTGGTGGACGACGGCATCCTTGGGCTTGAGCGCCATGACGACGAGCTGGCAGTGTTTCGCCGTGTACAGCACGCGGCGAAACTCGTCGTTCTTGACCTCTTTCTCATCAGCGCGCGCTCGGCTGTGCCGGCCGCTCGACAGAGGGTCAGCCTTTTCAAAACCGCGGATTCTATCGCCAGTAATCATCTTCACGATTCGCCGAGCGGCGCTGTTCAATTGGATACAGGCAACCCTGGCGATCGGACATAGCCTGAACGAGTGATGTTTCGGGGTCCGACCGCCGGTGAGGAACGGCTCTTACGCAGCGAGTTGCCGGTCGAGCGTGGCACGACGACGCACGACCCAGTCCATCACCCTCCCAAGAGTCCCCCATGACACTTCGCACCAATCTGATGACACCGAAGCTGTGGTTCGCCGCGTTCGGCGTGGCTCTGCTGCTGGCCTTCGGCTGGGTGGCCACCAAGAGCGGCCCGCTCGCGCCAACGCGGGTGACCCTCGCTCCGGTCGTCCGCGGAGAGGTCGCTCCTGCCCTGTTCGGCATCGGCACGCTCGAGGCGCAGCGCGCGTACCTCATTGGACCGACGGCCGCCGGCCGCGTGAAGCGCGTCCTCGTTGATGTCGGAGACACGGTCAAGGCGGGCCAGCTGCTCGCGGAGATGGACCCGGTGGATCTCGACACACGAGTGGCTTCCACCGCCGCGGCGGCGGCCCGCGGACGCAGCACCGAGGCGACGGCTGAAGCCCAGGTGCATGACGCCAGGAGTCGGCGGGCGCTGGCCACCGCTGAGGCGCGCCGTTACGTGGAGCTGGGTCGCAAAGGCATTGTCGGCCAGAGCGTCGTGGACAACGCGCGACAGGCACAGCAGTCGGCGGACGCGCAGCTCGCTGCCGCTGAAGCCGCGTCAGCCGGAGCCCGGAAGGACCTCGTCAGGCTCGACGCCGATCTCGGAGGCGCGCAGCAGCAGCGCGCGAATATCCGTCTCGCGGCTCCCAGGGACGGCGTGGTGACATCGCGCGACGCCGAGCCTGGCTCCACGGTCGTGGCCGGGCAGCCCGTCCTCACGCTGATTGATCCGCAAAGCGTGTGGGTGACGGTGAGACTCGATCAGGGACGGTCTGCCGGCCTCAGGGTGGGACTGCCGGCCGACATCACGCTCCGCTCCAACCCCCGGCAGCCGCTTGGGGGCAGGGTCGTCCGCGTCGAGCCGACGAGCGACAGCGTCACCGAGGAGCGTATCGCCAGGGTGGCGTTCGATCGCCTGCCGCCAGGCGTCTCCACCGGCGAGATGGCCGAAGTCACGCTGCACCTGCCGGTGATCGGCGACGCGCTGCTCATTTCCAATGCGAGCCTCCGCCACCGCGGCGCCCAGTCCGGCGTCTGGGTGCGCGCCGATGGGCATTTGCGCTTCGCACCGGTGAAGACGGGAGCGGAGGGTCTCGACGGCCGCGTGCAGATTCTCGAAGGCCTGCGCGCCGGCGACCAGGTCATCGTCTACAGCGAGCGTGACCTCGAGGACAGCAGCCGCATCTCGGTGGTGCCGTCGCTGAACGGGAAGAAGCCATGATCAGCCTCGCCGGCCGCGACATCCTGCACGCGCCGACCAGATTCGTCCTGACCGGCCTCGGTCTGGGGCTGCTGATTGGCGTCACCTTCACCATGGCAGGCGTCTATCGCGGCATGGTGGACGATGCCAAGGTGCTGCTCAACAACAGCGGCGCCGATTTGTGGGTGGTGCAGAAAGACACGCTGGGCCCGTATGCCGAGTCGTCCAGCATTCACGACGATGTCTATCGCGGCATCCTCGGCATGCCCGGCGTGGTGCAAGCCGCCAACGTCACCTATCTGACGATGCAGGTCCGCAAGGGCAGTACGGACGTCCGCGCGATGGTCGTCGGCTTCGTCTCAGGGGAGCCGGGCGAGCCGGGCTACCTGGTCGCGGGCCGGCGCGTGACGCGCAGTCACTACGAGGCGGTGGCCGACGTGAACGCCGGATTCGCGCTGGACGACCGCATCCGTATCCGCCGTCACGAGTACACCGTGGTCGGCCTGACGCGGCGGATGGTCTCCTCCGGCGGCGACCCGATGGTGTTCATCCCGCTCAAGGACGCGCAAGAGGCGCAGTTCCTCAAGGACAACGACGCCATCGTCAACGAGCGCGCCCGCACCAGCGCCAACCCCGCGCTCAACCGCCCCGGCGTGCCGGGATTGCTGGACGCGATCCAGGCGTCGCAGACCAGCAACCACAACGTCAACGCCGTGCTGGTGCGCGTGGCCGAGGGGCATGCGCCTGAGGCGGTGGCACAGGACATCCGTCGCTGGAAGCATCTCCAGGTGTTTACTCGCGAGCAGATGGAGGAAATCTTGATCGCCAAGCTCATCGCCACCGCGTCCAGGCAGATCGGCATGTTCCTGGTGATTCTGACCATCGTGAGCGCGGCCATCGTCGCGTTCATCATCTACACGATGACGCTCGGCAAAATTCGGGAGATCGCGGTGTTGAAGCTGATTGGGACGCACAATCGGACCATTGCCAGCATGATCCTGCAACAGGCGCTCGGGCTGGGGCTGATCGGCTTCGCCGTCGGCAAGATCGCCGCGACGATCTGGGGGCCGGCGTTCCCGAGATACGTGCTGCTCGAACCGGACGATGCCGTGCGCGGCTTCGTGATCGTGATGCTCGTCTGCGTGCTCGCCAGCACGCTGGCGATTCGCGCGGCGCTCAAAGTCGATCCGGCAACGGCGATCGGAGGCTGACGTGGGAGTTGGCATCCAGATCGAAGGCCTGAGCAAGCGCTACGGCGCCGGCGAGACCGCCGTCGATGCGCTGAAAGACGTGAACATGAGTGTCGCCCCGGGCGAGGTGGTCGGCCTCGTCGGGCCGAGCGGCGCGGGCAAGACCACCCTCCTCAAGTGCCTGGGCGCGGTCATCGAGCCGACGAAGGGTCGCATGACCCTCGGCGGTGACGTGATTTACGACAATCGCTGGAAGATTTCCGACCTGCGAGTGCTGCGCCGGGATCGCATCGGCTTCATCTTCCAGGCGCCGTATCTCATCCCGTTTCTCGACGTGACCGACAACGTGGCGCTGTTGCCGATGCTGGCGGGGCGGCCGAACGCGGAGGCCCGCGCCCGCGCGCTCGAGCTGCTGCAGGCGCTCGATGTCGCGCACCGGGCCCATGCCCTGCCGTCGGAACTGTCCGGCGGCGAGCAACAGCGCGTGTCGATCGCCCGCGCACTGGCCAACCGGCCGCCGGTGGTCCTGGCCGACGAACCGACCGCGCCGCTCGACAGCGAGCGTGGCCTGGCGGTCATCCGCATCCTGCACGAGATGGCCACTCAGTACGAGACCGCCATCATCGTCGTGACGCACGACGAGAACATCATTCCCACTTTCGAGCGCATCTACCACATCCGCGACGGGCGGACGGTCGAAGAGGCGGGGGAAGGGCGCGTGCTGGCACATGACCGCTGAACATCAGCACGGTCCAGCGACCCACGATCGCGCCTTCGCCGCGGGCGTGGCGCTCAACACCGCTTTCGTGGTGACGGAGACGGTGTTCGGCGTCCTCGCCGGATCTCTGGCGCTGATGGCGGATGCGGCGCACACCTTCAGCGATGTGATCAGCCTGTTGCTGGCATGGGGCGCCAGCTATCTGTCGCGGCGGGCACGCTCGGAGCGTCGCACGTACGGATGGCGGAGCTCCTCCATTCTGGCGGCACTGGTGAATGCCGTCGTGCTGCTCGTCGTGACAGGCGGCATCGCCTGGGAGGCGGTCCAGCGGTTCAGCGCGCCGGCGCACGTGGTTGGCGGGACCGTGGCGTGGGTGGCGCTCGCTGGCGTGGGCATCAACACGGCCACCGCCCTGCTGTTCATGAGAGGACGAAGCAGCGACCTCAACATTCGAGGGGCGTTTCTGCACATGGCCGCCGACGCGGCGGTCTCGGCCGGGGTCGTCGTGGCCGGGGTCGCCATCCTCTGGACGCGCCGGTCGTGGATCGATCCGCTGGTGACGCTGCTCATTACCGTCGTCATTCTGGCCAGCACGTGGGGCCTGCTGCAAGAATCGATCAACCTGGCCCTGCGCGCGGTGCCCGAAGCGATTGACCCGCAGGCCGTCGACGCCTATCTCAAGACCCTGCCGACCGCCGTTCACGATCTGCACATCTGGGCCATGAGCACGACGGAGACGGCGCTGACCGCGCACCTCGTCAGGCAGGAGGCGCACGACGACGACCGTGTCATCGCGGAAGCCGCCCGGGTGCTCCACGATCGGTTCGGCATCGAGCAACACGACGATGCAACGGGAGCGCGCCGCCGCGGAGGGCGGCTGCGTCGGCCGGTCGTGCGACAGCGACGCGTCTGTGGCCGGGCGGGCGAGCCGCGTTTCGGATAGCGGATCTTCTGTCGACTCGGCACACCCTGCTAATGCTTGCTATCGTCTCCGGATCGTCAGGACGCGCGGGGTCCCGGGACGTACCGGGGCACGCGCCGGCAGTACTCCTCGTACTCGGAGCCGAACCGGTCGCGCAACTCACGCTCCTCCAGCAGCACCACGAGGTGGATGGCCGGGAAGCACAGCAGGAACAGGACCCAGGCGCCGAAGTAGTTGGCGAACGCGACGTACGCGAAGACGAACAGGAAGAACTCGAGGTACCGCGGATTGCGGACGCGCGCGTAGATGCCGTCGGTCAGCAGCCGTCCCTTGTCCCGCGACGAGAGTTCCGGCACGCCGGTGAGAATCCGCTGCGTGAGGTGCTTGCGACGGGCCCTGGCCACGAAGGCGCCCGCGACCGCGGCCGGCAGCGCCAGCGCGATGAGCAGCGGCTGCGTGCCGAGATCCCGGCCGAGCAGGACGTTCCGCATCGCCCAGAGCAGCGCGCCGATGGCCGCGGAGGGCACCATGAGGATCGCGTAGGTCCAGACCGGACCCACCCGCCGCCACGCCCTCGCAAACGGATGAATGGCATACCAGAGGCCGATGCTGATCGGCACCGAGACGAGCATCAGCACCCCGATGACGTAGCGCGCCGTGCCCATGCCGCCGCCCATTATCCCATGGGGTCAGGTCTTGGGATTTGCGATCCGAGCGTAAAGTGTCCTCCTTCGGTAACGGATTCCGCCGCGTCGATCCCTCAGCTCCGCGACGTCATCCGCAAGTTCTTCTTCGAGCGCGAGCCGGCGCAGGTCTGGTCACACACGCCGACCATCCAGAGCTTCCATCGGCTGGCCGCCGGCCCATGGATGTGCGCGCTTGTGGCCACGGCCCAGCGTGTGTAATACTTATTTGTATTACGGAGGTGTCCCGTGCCCCTGAACGTGCGGCTCAACGCGAAGGCGGAGCGTGCGCTTGCGGCGCTGGCCTCGCGCCAGCGGCAGTCGCGGTCCGACGTCGTCCGCGAGGCGCTGGAGTACTACGCCGCCTCGCACGAGGCGGACGCCGGCGGCGGCCGCCCGTTCGCGGCGTGGGCGGACGTGATCGGCATCGTCCGCCGCGGCCTCCGCGACCCGGAGCGCACCACGGGCGAGCAGTTCACCGACCTCGTGCGCGAGAAGGCCCGTGCGCGGCGTCCTCGTTGACGCCGGGCCGCTCGTCGCCCTGCTCGATCGCGGCGATGCGGCGCATGAGGCCTGCGTCGACGTCTTGCGCGGCCTGCGGGAACCCCTGATCACCGTCTGGCCGGCCTTCACCGAAGCGATGTCCCTGCTGGGCGGATCGTGGATCGCCCAGAAAGCCCTCCTGAGCCGACTGGAAGCCGGGGCGCTCACCCTCGCCGCCGTCGACGAGCACGATGCGCCGCGCATCCGGGAGCTGATGGAGAAGTACCGGGACCAGCCGATGGACCTGGCCGACGCGGCGCTCGTGCGCGTGGCCGAGCGCGAGGAGATCACGCGGATCTTCACGCTCGATCGCCGCCACTTCTCCGTGTACCGCCCCGGACGCCGACGGCGGTTCGCCGTGCTGCCCGGCTGACCGTGTCAGCCCAGGGCGGGTTTGACGCGCTCATGTTGTCTATCAGCACCTTCGAGTTCGAGCTCGCTCACCGCCGCTGTCCAGAGAGGCTTGACAGCAGGCCTGTGCAATGTGCATATTACACAGGTGAGCACCAAGACGATTTCCCTCAAGCAGGAGGCGTATGACCGCCTCCGCGCGGCACGCCGCTATCCTGGAGAGTCCTTCAGCGAAGTGGTGCTGCGGGCCACGTGGCCCGAAGACACCACGACCGCACGAGCGTTGCTCGAGTCGTACCGGGCCGGGCGGCCCCACTTCTCCCCGGATGAACTCGATCGTGTCGAGGTCCTCAATCGTCGCGACGCCCCGCCGGAGGACAAGTGGGCCGGTCGCTGATCCTCGAGACCTCGTTTCTGATCGACCTCGAGCGGGAACACCTTCGAGGCGCACCGGGCCCAGCCATCGCCTTCCTCGAGGCAAACGGAGACGCGCGGCTATACCTGCCGTTCATCGTCGCGGGCGAACTGGCGGCCGGCACATCACTCGCCGATCGTGACCGGTGGGAGGCGTTCCTGGCCCCGTTCTACGTCCTCTCGCCCAGCCCGGACGTGAGCTGGGAGTACGGCTGCGCCTATCGCTACCTTCGGGAGAACGGGCGCCTGATCGGAGGGAACGACCTCTGGATTGCCGCCACCGCGCTCGCCTACCGAATGCCAGTGGTCACCCGCAACGTGGAGCACTATCGACGCGTGCCGGGCGTCGTGGTCGAGGCGTACTGACGGCCGGCGACCCGCCTTAGGCGGCGGTCGCCACCCCTCATGGAGCCCACGTCCAAAGACGTGCGCTACGGATCCGCTGCGCCCTCAGTCGGCGATCTCGTAGTCGCAGACGAGCGTCGCCTCGCCCGTCTCGCGGAACAGGCGGCCGAGCTCGACGTGCGCGGGGTGGGCGAGGTAAGCCTTCAGGCCTCATGCCGCCTGCCTGACGGCACCTGGTGATCCGCCCCTCCACGAGCTACGAACCGCGGTGTCCCGCGCAGAGCGCGCTCTGCCAAATCGTGCGCGATCTGCTTCGTGCGGTGTTCCGCGTGCTTCGCGCCCGCGCGCGCGACGACGGCGTCGAGGAAGGCCGTGGCGGCGGGGTGGCCGTGATCCAGCGGTTCGGCGGGGCGCTCAACTTGAACGTGCACGTCCATGCGCTCATACTGGACGGCGTCTTCGCGAGGGACCGTGCGAAAGCCCTGCGTTTTCACCGCAGCCGTTGCCTCACGACCCTGGACGTGGAGGAGGCGCTGAGTGTTCAACCCGTGTTCCTGAGCGACGGCCCGCCCGCCGGCGTGCAGCGGTGTGCTCCGTGGCGTGCCGCCACGCGCCGAACCCCCCGCTCATGTTGCCTATCGTCCCTTCTTCATGATCATTCGTTCAACTTGACGGTGAACGCCGGGCTCGGTGTGAGAATGAACTCCGTCTTGCTGCCCGGCGGGGCGAGCAGGCCGCCCCACGCCATGACGGTGCCATCGGCGCGGATGGCATAGCTCGTGTTGGGCGATAGGCCGTATTAGGGCCATGTCGCCGCGTCCGACGGCGTCGGTGGTCGCCGCGCCGGGCCCGACACGCCGTCCTCTGGGTCGCGCCGAGGTGAACAGAAGGGGCCTTATGCGACGCTGAAC
>Ga0315282_10014760_pt1 | contig 11596 bp, 11 predicted proteins | sample YL17G07_20_MG_FD_203693 | JGI IMG/M metagenome (GOLD analysis project Ga0315282, IMG submission 203693) | Sediment microbial communities from Yellowstone Lake, YNP, Wyoming, USA - YL17G07_20 | ecosystem: Environmental > Aquatic > Freshwater > Lake > Sediment | place: USA: Wyoming | collected...
GCTCGTGGCGTACCCAATATTTGAAACTGATTATACCCCCGGAGAAGTCCGCATAGCGGGAAGCCTGCGAGCTTTACCCTCTGGTCATTTGAAGGGGAAGAAGATTTTGGCATTTTCCGGGCTGGCTAGGCCAGAGTCATTCCAGAAGACTCTTTTGGGCCTGGAGGCCAAGATTGTCGGAGTCGAAGCTTTCCCGGATCATCACGGGTATGTCCAAGAAGATGTGGAAAAGCTATGGCAAAGGGCAGCGAAATTGAATGCCGAGGCCCTGGTGACAACCGAAAAGGACATGGTTCGCCTCAAAGACTGCAGCATGGGGCCTCTCCCGCTGTGGGTGCTGTCCATCCAGCATGTTTTTGAGGGAGATCATCAATCGCGTTTTGAAGAATTCCTCTTCTCGCGGCTGGGTCCTGGGCGATGAAAGGATTTTTTAAGAGGGAAGGGGGCCAATCGCCCGTGCAGGGGTTCCTTCTCTCGGCCGTCAACTGGATTCCGCTGAAGGTAAGGATCTGGCTGTTGGAAGGGTTGAGCCAGTTGCTCTTTGCGACTGACCGGCGGCACCGTCGGATCGCCGAAAGGAATTTAGCCGTGGCTTTCGGAAAGAAAACAGATCGGGAACGGACCCAAATCGCTCGTTCCGCCTTTCGAAATATGGGGAGAGTGATGGCGGAATTCTCCTTCACCCCACGGCTGAACGAGGAGAACGTGAGTCAGTACGTCTTCTTCGAGGGTGGAGAGAATTTTCACCGGGCCCGTGAAAAGGGTAACGGAATTCTGTTTTTAACGGCGCACTTTGGCAATTGGGAATGGATGGCGGCGACCTTTCCGATATGGTTCCGTTGTCCGTGCCATGTGATCGTCCGGCCCCTGGACAGCAGATTACTGGACGGGATCGTAGAGCGGCTGCGCACGTGCACGGGCAATCGTACCGTTCCCAAAGAGAAATCCATGGGTCGCATCCTGCGCCTCCTGAGACAGGGGGAACTGGTCGGGGTTCTCCTGGACCAGAACGTGTCCTGGCAGGAGGGCGTTTTTGTGAATTTTTTTGGAGAGCCGGCTTGCACAAACACCGGGCTGGCTCTTTTGGCCCTGAAGACGGGGGCCTCGGTGCTTCCGGTCTTCAACTTCCGGCAGGCGGATGGACGCTACCGAGTGGTTATCGGGCCAGAAATACCGGTGATCCGGACCGGGGATAAAGACACGGACGTGGAGAAAAATACAGAGCTCTTCACCTCGGTGATTGAACGGTATGTCCATGAGTATCCCGATCACTGGTTCTGGTTACACCAGAGATGGAAGACCCGGCCCTGGCAGGCCAAGAGAACGAAAGGCTATGGGAAATCCTGAGATTGTCGTGTCTCCGCATATCCGCAAAGTCCTCATCCGGTCGGCCAATTGGGTGGGCGATGCGGTGATGAGCCTGCCGGCCATCGCTTCCGTGCGGCGAACGCTTCCTCAGGCAGAGATCTTCATCCTGGCCAAACCCTGGGTAGCAGAAATTTTTGAAAAGAATCCGGTGGTAGATCGGGTGTCCCTTTACCGGAGTCCCGGGATCCATCAAGGGCTGCGCGGGAAATGGCGGTTGGCCCGGCAACTGAAGGAGGAAGGTTTTGAGTTGGCCATTCTTCTGCAAAACGCCTTCGAGGCCGCCCTGATTTCTTTCCTGGCCGGAATTCCCCGGCGGGCCGGATATAATACGGATGCAAGAGCCTTCATTCTTACCCATCCCGTGGCCATGACCGGGAAAATAAAAAGGGGACATCAGGTCGATTATTACCTGGAAATGGTGGGGTCATTGGGTTTCCAGCGGGCCCACGCCGTCCCTTCGTTGCAGGTTTCCGCAGAGCGGCAGGAAGAAGCGAGGCGCACATTGGAATCATGCGGTATAGAAGAATCGCATGGGCTTGTGGGGATAAGCCCGGGGGCGACCTATGGTTCTGCCAAGGAATGGTTCCCGGAAAGATACGCGGAGCTGGCCGATCGGATTGCCAGGGACTCTGGAGCCCGCATCCTGATGTTTGGAAGCGGAGGGGACAAAGAGGTTGCCGCCCAAGTTCGCCAGAGTGCCCGGGTTCCCTTGATTGACCTGACCGGGATGACCACACTCGCGCAGGCGATGGCCTTAATTGCCCGCTGCCGGCTTTTCATAACCAATGACTCAGGGCTGATGCATGCGGCAGCCGCGCTGGGGGTCCCCGTGATGGCTATTTTTGGCTCCACCGACCCGGAACGAACGGGGCCCCGGGGCGAAGTTTGCCGGGTGGTGCGCAGGCCCGTGCCCTGTGCCCCCTGCTTAAAGAGCGAGTGCCCGGAAGACCGGAAGTGCATGAAGCTTATCACGGTGGGGGAGGTTTTTGAAGAAGTCAAGAAGATGTGGAATGTGGGGAAATGATCGAAGAAGAATCGAGGCGAAATTCCAAAATCCAAATCCCACATTCCAAATAATTCCCAATTTCGAATGACCAAAATTGGAAACATTTAATTCCCCTCTGTTTTTATGAAGAGGGGCGTGGCGATTTTAGTGGTAAACGGGAAGGCAATCGGCCATGGATAGTTCGTCGGGAAAATTTGGATTTGGTGCTTATTGGGGATTTGGATATTGGGATTTGGAATCTAAAATTCATGTTTTAGTGGCTTACCTCAGTAAAAAGACTGGATTTTGTGGTGAAGAAGAATAGAGCTGTCTTTTTGGACCGGGATGGGACGATCTGCGAGGAAGTGGGTTACCTGGACTCGATCGAGCGCTTACGCCTCATTCCCGGGTCGGCGGCGGCCATTAAATCACTCAACGATAGAGGGCTCAAGGCCGTGGTGGTAACTAACCAGTCTGGCGTGGCCAGGGGTTTTTTTTCCGAATTGCGGTTGCAGGAGGTGCACGGGGAGCTGGAGCGGCAATTACGGCAAGAAGGAGCGCATCTGGATGGCATCTATTATTGCCCCCATCACCCGAGCGACGGCAATGAGCCCTATCTGGGAGTGTGCGACTGCCGTAAACCCGCTTCGGGCTTGCTCCTCCAGGCGGCGGCTGATCTGGGTCTGGACCTGCGGGCTTCCTATGTGATCGGCGATCATCATTCGGACGTGGAATGTGCCCGGCGAGTGGGCGCAAAAGGAATTTTGGTTTTAACGGGTCATGGTGGTGAATCGCTGGCGGGAAAGGAGAATTGGGTTTTGCCTCCTGCTTACATAGCCCCGGACCTCTATGCCGCGGTCGAGTGGGTCATCGGGGATGTGGAGAAGGGATGAGATCTGATTCGGGTACCTCCCCTCAGAAGATCTTGATCGTCAAGCTCAGCGCCATAGGGGACGTGGTGCAGACCCTTCCGATGATGGAAGCTTTGAGAAGCCACTACCCTCAAGCTCATATTGATTGGCTCGTAGAGGAGGAAGCTAGTGATCTCCTCATCGGTCATCCAGCCTTGCAAAGGGTGATGGTCAGCCACCGCAAAACCTGGCAGAAGAGACTTTTCCGCAGGGGGGATTTCTGGTCCACTCTTTGGGAAATTGGGAAATTTATCCGCGAGCTCCGAAGCGTGGAGTATGACTGGATTATCGACAACCACGGAATTTTCAAGAGCGGCCTTATGGTTCTTTTGAGCCGGGGCCGACGAAAGATCGGTTTCCAGGCCTCGCCGGGAATTGCGGATGAAGGAAATTACTTCTTCACCAAAGAACGATACAAGCCGCTGAATATTGAAAAGCATGCCCTGGAGCGGTATCTAGACTTGATCGCTCAAGTCGGAGTGAGAGTGGGGAAACCCGCACTGAATTTTCCGGTCCCCGCAAACGCCCTCCGGGAGGCCGAAAAACTTCTCCAGAAAAATGGGTTTGCCCGGCATCCTTTGGTGATCATTCATCCGATGGCCAAATGGCCGACCAAACAGTGGCCCTTGGAGAATTTTGCCAGGGTGGCCCACGCTCTGGCCCAAAAAGGGGCTTCGGTGGTCTTCACGGGAGGGCCCGATGATGAAAAACCTGTCCGTGAGCTATGGCAGCGGATCCACCCTCCGCCACGGGTGCTGAACCTTGCCGGGCAGACCCAGCTGCAAGAGTTGGCCGGACTTTTTTCCCTTTCTGACCTCGTATTAACTCCCGACACCGGCCCCATGCACCTTGCCGCTGCCGTGCAAGCCCCGCTAATTGCCATCTTCGGGCCAACGGCACCCTGGAGGACCGGACCGTACGGGAACGGACACGTCATCTTACGTAAACCGTTAGCTTGCAGCCCTTGTTTCAAAAAGAAATGCCCGACGATGGAATGCATGGAAGCGCTATCCGTGGAACAGGTTCTGGAAGCGGCAGAAGCGAAATTGCGGAATGCGGATTGGGGAAATGCGCATTGAAAGAAAAATAGATGGTTAGAAAATAACATTCAAATCCCCCCAACCCCCCTTTACTAAAGGGGGGCGAGGGAGATTTTTCCCGCCTGGGCGGCATTCACGGTGGGCAAGCGGTTATGGGCAATTATATAGGTGAGGTTCGCAATTGAAAATTTCACAACCCGTAATCCGCAATCCACAATCTTAGTGAAAGGGGGGTTTATGGCCCTGAATAAAGATCTTTTGGAGATCCTCGCCTGCCCGAAGTGCGTTCGGGACCCCGGATGTACGGGGGAGTTGGAATACCGGGAGGCGGAGAATCAGCTGGTATGCCAGCATTGCCGGCTGATCTATCGCATTGAAGATGACATTCCCATCATGTTGATCGATGAAGCGATCCCCTTGGATAAGGGATAAAATTTTTCACCGCAGAGCCCGCAGAGAGCGCTGAGATATAATAGAAATTTAAGAACATCGGCATTGGCTTTAGGAAGCTGGACTTTGATTCATTTAGGGCTTGTTTTTTCATTTGGCATGTAAGGAAATTTCTCTGCGTTCTTTGCGTTCTCTGCGGTGAAAATTATTTTTGGTTAAAAAATGAAAAAGATTTCGGTCGCTGTCATCACCAAGAACGAAGGGCAAAACATCCGCGCCTGCCTGGAAAGTGTCAGGTGGGCGGATGAGATCGTGGTGGTGGACAACGGGAGCACCGATGAAACCCGCCAGATTTGCCAGGATTTTCAAGCCCGGGTGTATCTGGAGGAATGGAAAGGATTTTCCCGGCAGAAAAACAGCGCCATCGAGAAGACCCGGAATGAATGGGTTTTGAGCCTGGATGCCGATGAACGGGTGAGTCCCGACCTCCGCCAGGAGATCGAATGGACCCTAGAAGGCAATCCCTTATGCGATGGTTATTATATCGCCCGGAAGAATTTTTTTCTTGGCCGCTGGATCAGACATTGCGGCTGGTATCCGGATTATAACCTGAGACTTTTCCGGAAAGACCGGGGGCGGTTCCGGGAAAGAGCCGTGCACGAGCGGGTGGAGCTCGAGGGAAAGGTGGGATACCTGAAAAATCCGCTGGAACATAAAACCTATCGCTCCTTGAGCGATTTTCTGAAGAGAATGGACCGCTACTCCACCCTAGCGGCCCGGGAGATGCGCAGCGAAGGAAGGAGATATCATTTTTACAACGCCTGCTTTCGTCCCCCCTTCACCTTTTTGCAGATGTACCTTCTCCGGGCAGGGTTTCTGGAAGGATACCTGGGATTCCTTCTCTCGATTCTCTATTCCTTCTATACCTTTGCCAAATATAGCAAGCTGAAAGAATTTCAGGAGCATGAAATCCTCGGGCATCAAAAATAAGCCGATCGAGCGGATCCTGCTGATCCGTCTGCGGAACATCGGTTGCGCTGGTCCTGCAATTCTGATAATTTTAGAAGCATAAAACAAGACGGAAGCTGGCTCTATTCCGAAGAGCCGGCCAAATGAATGGAACCCAGAGAAACCCATTGATCAGCATTATCACCCCGGTTCATAACTGTTTATCGCATAATGAGATTTTCTTGGAGTCTTTAAAAAAATATACGTATTTTCCCTATGAATTAATTGTCATTGACAACGACTCGACGGATGGCTCTTACGAACTCTTCCAAAGGACCGACTGCAAGATTATTCGAAACCAAAAGAATCTGTGTTATCCGGAGTCCATTAATTTGGGCTTGCCCTATGCGCGGGGTGAGTTTATTTGTCTCTTGAATAATGATGTTTTTTGTGGCGTTTACTGGGACAAGCATCTAATGGACGGTATGAGGATGTACAATTTGGATGTAGTATCTCCTTGCGGAATTGAAAGGATGCCCAGTTTACCCTTAACCCATTTGTTTTTTAGGCGCTGGCGCAGGGTGGGAGAAAAGAAACATTTAGGGGCCAGTTCCGATGGACTGCGCCGCCTTTTGCTTTCTATGTATGGGGATTGGCAGAAATTTTGTAATACCGTGCATGAAATGTATTATCCTCAGACCATGGAAGGAATTGTAGGGAATTGCGTTTTTCTAAAAAAAAAGGTTTTGGAAAAAATTGGCTTTCTGGATGAGCAAATACAGTCTGCCGACTGGGATATTTACTTACGCATCAAGAAAAGAGCAGAAGAAATCGGTGATGTCCATCGGGTTATGACCGTTTGCTGGGCCTACGTCCATCATTTTATAAGGACGACCCTTAAGAGTAATCCCCAGCCTTTTGCCTGTCTCCATCCGCAGCGCAGCATCGAAGAAAAATGGGACAAAGCAATCGTTACCCGGCTCTGGCCTTTTCCGAACGAGGTCACCGAGAGACCTTATTTTTACAAAAAGCCAGTGAATTATTGGAGATATAAGTGGGGAAAGATAAAGAGCAGGAGGATCCGGACGGAGAATGAGAATCAGTGGCTTCAGTTTTGGAAGGAACTTGATCGAGCTTGATTATCCCGTTGTGGAATCGATCCGCTCCGTATTACCTTTAGTGGATGAGTTTATATTTACTCTCGGTGATTCAACCGATGCCACCGCTGAGGTGGTGACCTCCATCCAGAGTGATAAGTTACGATTCGTCCACTCCGTTTGGAATAACTCCCTGAGGGAGGATGGTTTGGTTTTCTCCCATCAGGCCAACTTAGCCTTCGAGCAGTGCAAGGGAGATTGGGCTATTTTTATCAATGCCGACGAAGTCATCCATGAAAAAAATTACGACACCATAATGAGGGCGATTAAAAACGCGCATGGCCGGCGAGAAATTTTGGGGCTGATGTTCCGGTATTATCACTTCGACGGAGATTATTGGTCCCTTAATCCCTGGCGGTACCACCGAGAGATTCGAGTGGTTCGGAATGACGGGCGGGTGGAGCCTTGCGGGGATATGAGCGGTTTCCGCTGTGTCCAGGATAAACTCTATCTTAAAAGCGGCCCGAAAGAACGATGGACTGACTCCGGTGCGTACATCTATCACTACGGTTGGGTGAGGAAGAATCCGAGAATCATGTTGGAGCGAAATAGACGGCTGGAATACTACTATCATGATAACTCCTATATCCAAGAGAATTATGGCGGGAAAGAAGAATTTGATTATGAATATTACGAAGCCCTTAAAGAATTTCGAGGGGCGCATCCAGGAGTCATGAAAGAGCGGGTCTCCCAGGCTGTCCGGCTGAGGAAGAGAAGAAATCGCTGGCTCAATCCCCGCTTCTATAAGGAGGTCTTTATTCATGGCTTCAAGGGATAGGATCTCCTTCGTTATGGTAACGTTCAACGAGGAGAGAAACATTGGGGAATGCCTGGAGTCGGCGAAGTGGGGCGATGAAATCATCGTGGTGGATTCCTTTAGCACGGACCGAACGGTAGAAATCTGTAAAAAATATACGGGCCGGGTTTATCAGCGGTCCTGGCCAGGGTTTGGGAAACAAAAGAATTTTTCCATCGAACAGGCTGCCATGGACTGGACATTTGTTCTGGATGCAGATGAACGCATTCCCGAAGAACTTCGGGGAGAAATCGAGGGAATTTTAGCGGCCAAAGAAACGGTATATTCCGCGTATCGGCTCGCTCGCAAGAACTATTTTTATGGCCATTGGTTGAGGTGGGGAGGGCAGTATCCGGACTGGCAGACCCGTCTTTTCCGGAAAGGAGCCGGCTTATACGATAATACGGAACCCCACGAAGGCTTCATTTTTAAGGGCAAACTCGGGACGCTGAAGAACCCGTTAATCCATTACAGCGAACGGAAGATCAGCGATCATTTTCCGAAACTCAACAACTATTCCAGCTTGGCCGCGGCCCAACGGGTCCAGACCTGTAAGAAGGTTCACGGGTATGACCTGTTCTTTCGACCGTTGGTAAATTTTTTTCAAGTCTATTTTCGAAAACAGGGTTTTCGGGATGGAATTCCTGGGTTCATTCAAGCGATTTTTAAGAGTTTATATACCTTCGTAAAATATGCGAAGGTCTGGGAGATTCATCAACGAAAAGCGGTTAAGTGAAATGCGCATAGGGATGGATGCGACTCCTATTTTTTTACGCAAAGGGGGAATCGGGTACTATACCCATAATCTTTTAGAATATCTTACGCGAAGCGACACGCAGAATGAATATATCCTATTTACGACCACCCAGAGTCAACCGGAAACCCCCATTCCCTTTATCACTCGCCCCAATGTGGGAATCATTTATGCGCCGAAATGGTTACAGAAATGGCGCTGCGGTAAGGAACGAATAGACCTTTATCATGGAACGAATTTCCGCTTGCGGGGGAGGGGACGGAGTGGAAATATCGTGACCATTCACGACTTAGCCTTTAAATATTACCCCCACTTTCTCAAAAAGAAATTTGGGCAATCTTTGTCCTTCTGGAAAACAAAGCGGGACGTCCACCGGGCCGACCGGGTAATTGCCGTTTCTCAGCACACGGCCAGGGACGTGATTGATTTTTTTAAAATGGATAAAGAACGGGTGAGGGTGGTCTATCATGGGGTGGAAGATCATTTTCGCCCAGATGTGCCCGGGGAATCAATCGTAGAAGTGAAAAGAAAATATCGGATTTTGACACCCCAATATATCTTATGGGTGGGTACCTTAGAACCCCGGAAAAATCTCCGGACATTGATCCAGGCGTATCGTCAGCTAAAAGATATCCATGCGGAATATTCTTTGGTGTTGGGAGGGGGGCCGGGCTGGCAGTATCAAGACCTTTTGCCTTTGACTCTTCCGCTTCAAGATCGGATTCAAATTACGGGATATCTTCCCCAGAGGGACCTCATCGCACTCTATGCGGGGGCGTCCCTATTTGTTTATCCTTCGTTGTACGAAGGGTTTGGCATGCCGTTATTGGAAGCCATGGCCTCCGGAGTTCCGATCGTGGCTTCGGGGACATCCTCCATTCCGGAAGTGGTGGGGGATGCCGGTATTTTGGTTGACCCGTTAAGCATTTCAGAGATGAGTCAAGCCATCCTGAAATTGTTGAACGATAATTCCCTCCGGTCATCTTTTCGAGAAAAAGGGATTCAAAGGGCGAAGCAGTTTACCTGGGAGCGAGCGGCCCAGGAGACTTTAAGAATTTACCGGGAAATTATCGGCAGAGTATGAAACGATTATGTTGAAGGTACTAATCATTAAGCTCCGTTATATTGGAGATACTTTAACCCTGCTTCCGGTTGTCAGAGCCATTAAAGAAAATTGGCCCGATTCCCGTGTGGCCGTTATGATCTACAAGGATACCGAAGGAATCCTTGCTTATCAAAAAGAAATCGATGAAATGATCCTCATTGACCGGGAAGAGATTAAACGCCGTGGTCTTTTCAAAAGACTGCAAAATAGCTTGAAGACTTGTATCGATGTATATAGAAAGGGGGTTGATATCGTTATTGATCTGACCGGGTCGGACCGCAGCGGTTTTATATCCTGGGCGACGCGTGCCCGTCTACGCATTGGGGCCCCCTTGGGAAATCTTTTGGAACGGTTCGCCTATCACGAGCTGATTGCAGCAGATCCCCAGAAAGACCATATCATCGACTATCAATTGGACAGCCTCAAAAGGTTGGGATTACAAACCCGGGAAGCGGATACGAACATTTTTATTCCAGAGGAGATTGAGAAGAAGGTCCGTGAGCAGTGGGCATCCGTGATCGATTCTAAACCATTGATTATCATCCATCCCGGGGCTAGAGGATCCCTTCGTCGATGGCGGGAGGAGCGCTTTGCTCAGGTGGCGGACCGGCTGATCGATACTCATAATGCTCATATCATTCTGATCGGGGGGCCAAGGGAAGTAGATACCTTGGATCAAGTGGGGGCCAGGATGGCCCGAAAACCGGATGCCCGAACGACTTCCCTTCCTCTTATTGAAGTGGCCGCTTTATTAAAACAGGCCCAGCTTTTCATCGGGAATGATACGGCTACCGGCCATATCGCCGCGGGGGTAGGGACGCCCCATGTGATCTTATTTGGACCCACTTTTCCCCATCTCTGGGCACCCCGAGGGGCAAAAGGCTTCTCGATTTTCAAATCTCCAGATTGCTGCGGATGTAGACAGATAACTTGTTTAAAAGAAGGAAACCCTTGCATGGATTGGATCAGCGTGGAAGAGGTATGGAAAGCGGCGATGGGCTTGCTATGATCCGGCTTCCTTGGCTGGATCAATCTATTTTTCATACGTTTTTAATAACCCTTCTGGTTATGCCCTTTTCCATCACGCTCAATGAAATATTTATGGGATGTACCATTCTTTTTTGGATTGTCAAGCTGATGGTTCGAAAAGAAAGAATAAATATCCCACCTTTGGGCTGGCTTTTCCTAATTTTTCTTTTTGTATCCATAGCAAGTGCGGTGGCCTCGGATTACAAGTTTCAGGGTTTGAGGGGCGTCTGGGATGTCACTCGCTATACCATTACCTTTATTCTAGTGATCGATATTATTCGGTCACCGGAACAGGTAAAAAAGGTGCTTTGGACCCTGGGGTTCTCCACTGGGGTATGGGCCATTACGGGAATGATCCATCAATTTCTCATCGCGAAAAGAGAGCTATTCGGCCTGCTGAAATTTTTTTCCCTGGGAAATAAGAATTCCATCGGACAATATCTCCAGATGGTTCTTTCCATTACCATCGGACTCCTGTTAAACAATTCTTTTAGCTCCAGAGAAAAGAGGGTATTGACTACCATTTCACTGGTTTCCCTATTCGCCCTTTTTCTAAGTGGTTCAAAGACGATGTGGGTGGCTTTTGTCCTGACCTTATTCATTTTCGCCTTTCTTAAAAGATCCCATAAAGTTCTCATCGGAACCGGGTGCCTCATCCTTTTATTTGTTGCTGCTGCTTTCATAAGCGGTCAGGTTCGAGATATGGGCTTCAGTATCCTGAAAGCGATGGAAGCCCCTAGCATGCAAATCCGCTATACGGGCTGGAAGCAATGTTACCATATGTTTATCGACAACCCTCTCTTGGGGGTTGGCCCGAAATGTTTTATGCTCGCCCGGGATAAATATAATATCATTTCGGACTTCGGTCAGGCGCACAATATGGTCCTTCAGGTTGCTTGTGAAATGGGAATCATAGGGGTTGGAAGTCTTATTTCATGGGTTGTTTTCTATATCTACTTCATCGCTACCTATCGGAAGAAGGTCCGGGACCCAATTTATTTAGGTATATGGTTTGGGGGAGTTGGCTACCTCGTTACCTTGGCGGTCGGAGGGATAACCGAACCCACTATCGGGGGTGAACATTCGCAGCTATTCATGACTTTAGTTGGCTTG
>Ga0315282_10014761_pt1 | contig 11596 bp, 11 predicted proteins | sample YL17G07_20_MG_FD_203693 | JGI IMG/M metagenome (GOLD analysis project Ga0315282, IMG submission 203693) | Sediment microbial communities from Yellowstone Lake, YNP, Wyoming, USA - YL17G07_20 | ecosystem: Environmental > Aquatic > Freshwater > Lake > Sediment | place: USA: Wyoming | collected...
CCTCAGGCGCATAACGATACACGTCAATCCCCCCAACGACCTCGAGACACCACCCTCCTTCGACCCCCTCCTGACGTGGGGCGTCTAGGCACCCGCTCGCGCTAACTTGTGCGACCTTATGCTCCGGGAGGCTTCGCAGGAATGCAGGTCTCATCTCGGTCGGCAGCCGAACTGGTTCCCAGTTCTGGGCAAACACACCTGCGAACTCCTCCTTCTTCATTGCCTTGGCTCTCGGCATCTTCTTACTCGACACCACGCCTCCTCCGTTCGGCATTATTAGCCCTTCAGCCACTAGCTGCCATCCCACCCAGCAAGACCCCACTCTCCCACCTATCGTCTCACTCATATTATTATACACATACTCATCTTCCAGGCCGACTGAAAAACCGCCCGAGGCCCACACTGTAGCAACTCTGCGGGGGGGACAGGCCACGAGCCGGCGGGGCCGCAATCAGCTACTTCTGAAGGAGGCAGCGCTTCTTGAGGACACGTTCTGGTCACAGAATTCTCAAGGGGTCCTGATATAGGGTCCCTCAACAATCTCCCATTTTCCGCTGCCCGTGTACCTCAGCGTCAACGAGAAGTCCGAGCGCAGCGTGGCGCCGAAGCTGTTCTGGGCATCTACCCAGCCACGCACCTTGAATTCGCCCCCTCCTAGCTCCGTGACGCAATCCTCCGCCTTCTGCCAGCCAAAAGTTGCTGTGCTGGGAGACTTCAGCCTGTCTGTAACGAACTCCTGCGCCATAAGCCAGGCATTCACGCTACTGCCGGCGTCCGGTCGCATCAGTACCTTGAGGCCAATCACCAGCAGAGCAATGACGATTGCCCCAACAACCAGTTGGACCTTTGGGTCAGGCTTTACCTGTGCAGAGCTTTCCCCCATAATTACTCCTCCTATGCAAGACCAACGATGCCCGATTGTGGCAACCGTCCCACCACCAAAGTGCAAGGCTAAGGATTGCTGATGCATAGGCCAAGAACTGCCCACTTTCGCGGTGCCTGGCTCCGCCCCGCTGCCGCGTCACCTTTGCTTTCAGCGGCGTCCATGACCAGCTCCTCTCACAAAGGGTGAAGAGAAACCGATGCGTATCGCGCTCGTGGTTGTTCGGAGGGGAAGGCTGACTGCAGGCAGAAGACGAAAGGCATGCGCTCATTCGTGCACCCCAGCCCGAAGAACGGGGATTGACGCTTTGGCCATCAGGCTACCCTCGGCCCGGGGCGAGCGCAAGCGTGAACAAGGGAAAACTCCATGGCAGCCGAGGAAGAGGCGCCACCAAATTCCCCGGAAGCCGAAAGCGATTACAAATCCAGGTCGGCAAAGAGGAGGGTTTCCTCCCCGACGTTGTGGGCGAGGATGGTGCCCTGGGCGTCGATGATGGCGCTGTCGCCCACGGCGCGGTAATAGACTTCATCCCCCTTGACCACCAGGTGCGGCATCGCCTTCTTGGTGCGCTCCAGGTCAGGCGGATAGATGCGGCGAAGGCCCACCCGGTTCACGCCCACGATGGGGATGCTGAGGGCCTTGGCACGCTCGGCGACCACCTGAGGCTCGATGCTCCCCCGGTTGTTGGGGTAGAAGATGACCTGGGCGCCCCCCGCCCGGATTTCCTCCCACACCTCATCGTACTGCCCGTCCCAGCAGATGAGCACCCCAACGCGCAGGCCTCCGAAATCGAGCACGTTGGGCAGGTCGCCGGGCTCGAACATGGCCGGGTCGTCCAGACCTTCCAGGTGTCCCGTGTCCACCCAGAGTTTCCGTTTGCGGTACCGGCCCACCAGGCCCTCGGGCCCGAGGATGGCGACGGTGTTGTAGATGTGGCCCCGGTCGCGCTCGAAGAGGCCGATGAGGAAGTAGGTGCCGGAGTTCCGGGCCAGTTCGAGGAATGGCTCGCAGGAGGGGCCGGGAATAGGTTCGGCGAAGTGCACCGCCTGGCGCGTGTAGTCGCTGGTCATGCACTCGGGGAAGCAGACGAACTCCGCCCCGCCTGCGACCGCTTTCTCCGCCAGGGCGAGGGCGCGCTCGAGGTTCCCCTCCCGATCGTCTCCCACCAACTCCAACTGCGCCGCTGCGACCCGCCGAAGCATCGTTCACTTCCCCGTTCCACTCACGCGGAAAACGAACCAGACGAAGAGGCTGCTGGCCAGGACGGAAGCCACGGTGAAAGGCAGCCCGATCTTCACGAACTCACCGAAGGTCGTCTCGTGTCCCTGCTTCCTCACGATGCCCATGGCCACGATGTTGGCCGAGGCCCCGATGGGGGTGACGTTCCCGCCGACGCTGGCCCCGAGCAGCAGGCCGAAATAGAGCAGATGTGGCGGCAGCCCCGTCTGCTCTATGAGCATCCGGGTGACGGCGAGCATGGCCACCAGGAACGGAACGTTGTCCACAAAGGCACTGATACCCACCGAGACCCACACGACCAGGCAGTACACGAAGAGAGGGCTGCTTCCCGAAACCCGCACGATGAGGTTAGCCAGGTCCCCCATCACCCCGGCCACGGAGAGGCTCTCGACCAGGATGAAGATGCCCATGAGGAAGAGGCCCGTCTGCCAGTCGAGTTTGGAGAGGAACTCGGCCACCTTGCGGGCCCGGCTGTGCCAGAGGTACCAGACAAAGCAGATGGCCCCGAAGAGGCAGCAGAGGAGGCCGGCCATGTAGCTCACGCCATGCTCGCCATGCTGAAAGGAAGAACTCAGGGCCAGGGCCCCCACCAGGAGGAGCACCAGGACGGCCGGGACCAGGGAGTCGTAGGGCGCCTTCTCCAGAGGCGGAAGTTTGGTGTTGTACTTGCGGAAGAGCAGGTAGAGCACCAGGACCGACACCAGCGCCCCCACCTGGACGGCAAAGAACATGCTCGGTTTGCCGTCGATGACGAAGAAGTCGTTGAAACTCAGCTTCGCATATCCGGCGAGGAGCATGCTCGGGGGGTCGCCGATGAGGGTGGCGGCGCCTTGCAGGTTGGAACTGATGGCCATGCCGATGAAGAGCGGTACCGGGCTGATGCCACACTTCTTGGAGATGGCCAGGGCGATGGGGGCGACCAGGAGCACCACGGCCACGTTCTCTAACACCACCGACAGGCAGCCCGTGAAGGCGCACAGGATGACCATGGCCACCCGGACGCTCGGCGCCTTGGAGGCAAAGAGCGTGGCCAGGTAGTCGGGCACCTTCGAGTAGAGAAAGGTCTCGCTCACGAAAAGCATGCCGAAGTAGAGCAGGATGACGTTCCAGTTGACGGAAGCGAGCGCCTGCTCGGGAGAAAGGAGTTTGAACGCGACCAGCACCACCACCGCGGCCCAGACAATCTGGGTCTTCCAGTGGTAGAAGAGGATGACCCAGAGGTAGGTCAGAAGGAAGACGGTGATGACCACCAACTTCGGGTCCACGTTCCACATCCCGGACTTGCTCCTTGCCGGAGAGCCTTGCCGGGGAGGCTTTTCGCCTCCCCGCCCGCGTCGGGCTGGCGGGCACCCGCGACGCCTCAGACGCCTTCGGCGTCTTACAGCGGCGTGGTCGAGCCTACAGCGCCTTGGTCGTTCGACAGGCTCACCACCCTGAGCGAAGGCGAAGGGTCGAGCCTTCCGCCCAGGAGCCGGAGGAGCCGGAGCACGACCACCTTTAGCAATACCGAGCAGGTGCCTTTCCGGTCAAGCCTAATCGACGGTTCTCCATGACCGCTCCGATTGCGAGGGGCGCTGCGGAGCGACGGCCCCCGCCTGATGCCGGGCACCCGGGTGGGACCTCCCCGCGCCGATGGCGCCCCTCGCTCCTGTGGCAGCTCCGCCAAGAAAGATTTGACAGGAAGCTGCGCCCGAAGGTAGAATCCGGGTCAGTGGGGCGCGCTCGGTTCTGTGGACACCGCCAACGGGAAAGGGAGAAAGCAAGATGGGTGAAGAGTTCTCCTGCAAAGACGACCTCTTCTGTGGGATCAATGTGCCCGAGGACCCGTCGGTGATGACCGACCTGGAGCGAAAGCACGTCCCCGTCATCACCGCACCCGACAGCGTCAGGAAGGGGCAGTGCTTCGAGGTGACGGTCGAGGTCGGGAAGCTCCTGGCTCACCCCAACGAGCCCGGCCACTCCATCCAGTTCATCGAACTGTACGCCGACCGCACCTACCTCGCCCGGGCCGACTTCACCGCGGTGAAGACCTGTCCCAAGGCCACCTTCTCCGTCGCCCTGGACCACGTCCACAAGGAACTGCGCGTCTACGCGCGCTGCAACCTGCACGGCGTCTGGCTGGCGAGCAAGGCCCTTACCGTCAAGTAGCGCCCAGCAGGCGTACGTGTGCTGATGACCGCCGGGGGAACCCCACCCGGGTGGGGTGGGCGCGGATGCGGAGGCGTGCGGCAATGAAGGTGCTCGTGCTGGCTGCTGACGACTTTGAGGACCTGGAACTCTTCGTCCCCCTCTACCGCCTCCGGGAGGCCGGGCACACGGTGGTGGTGGCCGGGCCCAGGACGGGGACCGTGACCGGGAAGCACGGCTACAGCGTCGCCGTGGACTGCACCTTTGAGCAGGTGTGGGCGGGGGATTTCGGCGCCCTGGTCATCCCCGGCGGCCGGGCGCCGGAGGCGGTGCGGCTCAACGGCGCCGCCATCGCTGCGGTCAGGCAGATGGACGGGGCCGGGAAACCTATCGCCGCCATCTGTCACGGGGCCCAGGTACTGGTTTCCGCCCGGCTGGTCGCGGGCCGGAACTTGACCTGCTACCAGGGGGTGCGCGACGACGTCATCGCTGCGGGCGGCCACTACCAGGACGCCGAACTGGTGGTGGACGGCCATCTCATCACCTCGCGCTCACCCGAAGACCTGCCCGCGTTCTGTGGAGAACTCCTGCGACAACTGCAAGTGAGGCGGTAGGGGCAAGCCGGGCGGGCGGTGGCAGGAGTGGGTGCCCGCCATCTGGTGGGCGCGGTGGTCACCTGTGGACGGACGAAGGAGATGAAGGATGAGGGCTGTGGTTGACGCGGACACCTGCACCGGCTGTGGCCTGTGCGTGGACACCTGTCCCGAGGTTTTCGAACTGAGCGACGACGTGGCCACGGTCAAAGTGAACCCTGTCCCGGCCAACGCCGTCGAGAGCGCCAAGGAAGCGGCAGAGAACTGCCCCGTCGAGGCCATCACCTTGGAGGAGTAAGGGGAAAAGGGAACCCCCCGGGGGAGGCGCGCGGAAGGCTCCCCGGCGGCAGCGGGCTTGAGGTGAGCCGTCCTCGCTTGCCGCGGCGAGCCCCGGCGCTACTGGGTTTCGGCACTGTGGGAAAGACTATGAGCACCAAGCAGCTGGAACTACCCGCGGAGGCGCTGCAGCCCCAGTACGACCTGAGCGGCTTCCGCTTCGCCTCCACCGCCGAACTGGAGCCGCTCACCGACATCGTCGGCCAGGAGCGGGCACTCCAGGCCATCGACTTCGGCACCTCCATCGACAGTTTCGGCTACAACCTCTTCGTCATGGGGCCGCCCGGCTCCGGACGGACGACCGCGGTCACCACCATCGTCCGCCGGAAGGCCGCCCAGATGCCCGCGCCGTCGGACTGGTGCTACGTCCACAACTTCAAGGATTCCAACGTCCCCCGGGCGCTGGAACTCCCCGCCGGCGTCGGTCCCCAGTTCCGCACCGACATGGAGGAACTCGTCCGGGAGGTGGCCCGCCGGCTGGAGCGGGCCTTCGAGGGCGAAGCGTACCGCCGGGAGCGCGGCCGACTGGCCGAGGAACTGCGCACGGCCCAGCGGACCGAGTTCCAGCAACTGGAGGAATTGGCCCGCAAGCAGAACTTCGCCGTCCAGCAGGTCGGGCAGATGTTCGGCATCGTCCCGGTGGTTGACGGCGAGCCGCTGACGCCGGAAAAGTACGAGCAACTGGACGAGGCCCACCGTCAGCGCATCGACGACGAGGGACAGAAACTGCGGGAAGCCGTCGGCGAGGCCATGCGTCGCCTGCGCACCACCGAGAAGCAAGTCCGAAGCCGCGTCGAGGAGTTGGACCGGCGGGTGGCCCTCATGGCCCTGGGGGACCTCATCCAGGAGTTGAGCCGCCGCTACGCCGCGCACGGGCTGGTGACCCGCTACCTCACCGAGGTCCAGGACGACATCCTCTCCCACTTCCAGGACTTCCTCCGGAGCGAGGAAGAGGAGCGGCCGCACATGCTGGCCGGGCTGCCGCTCCCCTCGCCGGCCGACGCCTGGGAACGCTACCGGGTGAACGTCCTGGTGACGAACGACCCGGCCGCCGGCGCCCCCGTCATCCTGGAGTACAACCCCACCTTCTACAGCCTCGTGGGCCGCATCGAGCACCGGGTGCAGTTCGGGGCCATGAGCACCGACTTCAGCCTCATCAAGGCCGGCGCCCTCCACCGGGCCAACGGGGGCTTCCTGGTCCTGTCCGCCCGCGACCTCCTCACCGGCTTCCTGGCCTGGGACGCCCTCAAGCGCGCCCTCCGCTCCCAGTCCATCACCATCGAGGACATCAACCAGCAGTTCCGCCTCATCTCCACCATGGGGCTGGAGCCGGAACCGGTTCCGGTGCGCCTGCGGGTCATCCTCATCGGCACACCCTTCATCTACTCCCTCCTCTACGCCTTCGATGAGGACTTTCGCCGACTCTTCAAGGTGCAGGTGGACTTCGACGACCGCATGGCCGCCGACACCAACACCGTCCTCGCCTATGCCCGCTTCATCGCCATCCGGGCCCACGAGGAGGGGCTTCCCCACTTCAGCCGCGACGCCGTCCTGGAGGTGGTCCGCTTCGGCGCCCGTCTCGTGGAGGACCAGCGGAAACTGGCCAGCACCTTCTCCACCATCGGCGACATCGTCCGCGAGTCGGCCTACTGGTCCCGGAAGAACGGCCAGGACCTGGTGCGGGTCGAGGACGTCCGCCAGGCCCTCCAGGCCCGTGACTACCGGGCCAACCGCATCGAGGAGCGCCTGCGCGAACTCATCGCCGAAGGCACCATCCTCATCGACACGGACGGCGCGACGGTGGGCCAGACGAACGGCATCGCCATCGTCGCCTGGGGCGACTACGACTTCGGGAAGCCGACCCGCATCACCGCCCGCACCTTCGTCGGCCAGGCCGGTGTGGTCAACATCGAACGGGAGGTCAAGCTCGCCGGCCGCATCCACAACAAGGGGGTCATGATCCTCACCGGCTACCTTGGCGGCCGCTACGCCCGCGAACGACCCCTCACCCTAAGCGCCTCCCTCGGCTTCGAGCAGTCCTACGAGGAGATCGAGGGCGATTCGGCCAGTTCTGCCGAACTCTATGCCCTCCTCTCCAGCATCGGCGACCTCCCCATCCACCAGTCGCTCGCCGTCACCGGCTCCGTCAACCAGCACGGCGAGGTCCAGCCCGTCGGCGGCGTCAGCCGAAAGGTCGAAGGCTTCTTCCACTGCTGCCGACTCAAGGGCCTCACCGGCCGCCAGGGCGTCGTCATCCCCCGCCGCAACGCCCACAACCTGGTCCTCGCCGACGAGGTGGTCGAAGCCGTCCGCCAGGACCGGTTCCACATCTACGCCATCGACCACATCGACGAAGGCCTGGAACTGCTGACCGGGCTCGCTGCGGGAGAACGTCAGCCCGACGGCTCCTACCCGGAAGGGACGGTGAACTTCGCCGTGGCCCAGGGCCTCAACCGGCTGAGCGAGGCCTGGAGGGAGTTCGGTGAGCGTGGCGGTGAACCCGGTGCCGGGGAGGAGGAGGAAGAAGAGGAGCATCCGCCCCAGGCGGCGCGACCGTCCTTGTGAGCGGGTGGGCAGCCGACGGGTGCGCGCGGCGCCCCAGAGAGGGGAAACCCTCCCGGGGTGGGAAGGGACGAGCCCGGTTTGGGGGCTCGCCGGAGCTGATTCAAGAAGTGGGAGTCTGACCATGTCGGAGCAACGCACACACTTTCCGTACCTGCACCCGTTGGAGTCCTTGACCTGTGAACTCCAGCTCATGCTCGACCACCTCTGCCTGGAGCCTCGTCCCCGGCCGGGCTGGGAGCCGGCGTGCGACATGTATGAAACCAATGACGCCCTGGTGCTCACCGTCGATCTGCCCGGGTTGACCCGGGCCGACGTGGACATCAACGTCTCCGGCAACGGCCTCGTCCTGAGCGGCCGTCGGTCGGCGGCCTCCCCTCCGGCCGGGAGCGCCGTGTTTCAGCGCGAGCGTCCTGTCGGGAGCTTCGAGCGCCTCTTCATGCTTCCCGTCCCCGTGGACGCGAGCAAGAGTTCAGCGCAGATGGAGGCGGGCGTGCTCACCATCACCCTCCCCCGTCGCAAGCCCGTCCGGGTCGCCATCCGCACGGCTCCCGAGGGTGCGGCGAGCGAGGAGAAGTCAGCGACCGAGGCGGGCACTTCCCCGGAGGCGGAAGGACAATGATCCGCAGCATCCTGGTGGGCCTCGACGGCTCGGAAGCGGCCCAGTCCGCAGCACGGGGCGCCGCGGGCTTAGCCCGCCGGCTGGGGGCCAGGCTGCGGGCCGTTTTCGTGGACGACTCCGCCGAACGGGCCCGGATGACGGCTCTCCCCATCACCCCGGGCGCCCCCGTCGGCGGGGCCGTGCCCCCGGCGGTCCTCATCAGCCTGCAGGACCTGGAGGAGGAGACGACGCGCCGCCGGGACGAGACCGCGGAGTTCATCGGCGGCCTGGCCAAGGAGACAGGTCTCGCCGACCTCGCCCTGGAGACGGTGCGTGGCCGACCGGCCGACAGCATCGTCCGGCTGGGTCACCAGGTGGACCTCCTGGCCGTGGGGCGGACCGGTCTGAGCGGCGGCCCGGGAGAGCGGAAACTGGGCCGGACCACGGAGGCGGTGCTCCACCAGGCCAATAAGCCCGTCCTGGTCTTCAGCACCCAGCAACTGGACGCCCGCGTCCTGGTCGCCTACGACGGCCGTCACCCGGCCAACAATGCCCTCGCCGCCGCCTGCATGCTCGTGAAACAGACGCGGACGAGCCCGGCCCACCAGCCCCTGGAACTGGTGGTCCTCACCGTGGCGGAGACCGAGCGTCAGGCGCAGCCCTTCCTGGAGGAAGCCCGCCAGTACCTCCTCCCCCACGAGGTGGAGGCTCGCCTCCTCTGGCGGGCGGGCACCGTTTCGGAGGCCATCGTCACCCAGGTGAACGAAGCAGGAGGCGGGCTGGTAGCCATGGGGGCCTTTGGACAGAGCCGGCTGCGGGAGGTGTTTCTGGGCAGTCACACCCGGCGGGTGCTCCTGGCCTGCGACTGGCCTGTGCTCCTCACCCGCTGAGGCGCCCCCTCGGCCCCCGGCCGCGCGACCGAGGTCCCCGGGGGAGCGGCAGGGCCGAGACGCACGACCAGTTGGCATGAAGGGACGTCAGCGTGAACGGCCGGTCCTTCCGACTTCTCACCGTCTTCGGCATGCCCATCTACATCCACTGGACCTGGTTCATCATCTTCGCCCTCATCACCTGGTCCCTCCAGAGTGCCTGGTTCCCTGAACACGGCCCGAAGGCGAGCCAGTTGCTGTCACCGGGCATCCACTGGCTGATGGGGGCTGCGGGGGCCCTTCTGCTCTTCGCCTCCGTGCTCCTGCATGAACTCGGTCACTCCTTTCTCGCCCGCCACCACCACATCCCCGTCCGGGGCATCACCCTCTTCCTCTTCGGTGGCGTCTCCGAGATAAGCGAGGAGCCCGCCAGCCCGCGGGCCGAGGCCGAGGTCACGGTGGCCGGCTGGGTGGTGACGGCGAGCATCGCCCTCGTCTGCTTCCTGGGCCTGGCCGCGCTCCCCCAGACGGGCCGCCTGCTCGCGGCTGTCGCCGGCATCCTCTACTACCTGATGTCCATCAACCTCATGCTGCTCGGTTTCAACGCCATCCCCGGCTTCCCGCTCGACGGGGGGAGGCTGCTCCGCGCCCTTCTCTGGTGGCGGACGGGGAACCTCCGCCGGGCCACTTACGCCGCCAGTTCCGTGGGCACCGCGGTGGGCATAGCCTTCATCGCCATGGGCGTCCTGAGCGTCCTACTCCAGCAGGTGGTGGGCGGGGTCTGGCTGGTCCTCATCGGCATCTTCCTGCGCGGGGCGGCCCGGGCCAACTACCAGCAACTGCTCATCCGCCGGGCACTGGAGGGCGTGCCCATCTCCGAACTGATGGCGACCGAGGTCGTCTGCATCCCGGCCGAGGTCACCCTCGAGCAGGCCGTCAACGAGTGGTTCTTCCGCTACCGCTACGACGGCTTCCCCATCTGCGGACCCGACGGCCTGGCGGGGATGCTGACCCTGGACCAGGTGCGGACCGTCGAGCGCTCCCGTTGGCCCCAGACCACCGTCGCCCAGACCATGGACCAACGGGCCCGGGAGTACGCTAGTCCCGCGGACATGGACGCCATGCACGTCCTGGCCCGGATGTCCCAGTACGACGTCGGCCGCATCCCCGTGGTTGACGGCGGGCAACTCGTCGGCATCGTCACCCGCCGGGACATCCTGAAACTGCTTCGCCTCAAGACCGACCTGGAGGGATTGCGGGAGGACTGACCGCGCGCCTCGCGGCCGCGGCGCCACCCGCACGCCACGCCTCTCCCAGAGGGAGGTGGTAGGGATGAAGGCGGTGAGGGGCTTCGCTTGCTGAGCACGTGACAGGACGCGACGACGGCCGTCCGTCCTGTGGGAAGGGGTGGGGCCACTGGTCTTCTTTCGCCTCAGGCGAAAAGGAGGGCGCTGATGAAAGTGGTCAAGGAGGTGACGTTGGCGTTGGTGAACCGGCCGGGGAGCCTGGCGAAACTGTGCGCCGGCCTCGCCGCCGCCAAGGTCAACATCCAGGCCATCTCCGTGGTCGAATCGACCGACGTGAGCGTGGTCCGGGTGGTGGCCGACAAGCCCGCTGAGGCCCAGAAGGTGGCCAAGGCCCTCGGTGCAGCCGCGAGCACCAAAGAGGTGCTCGCCCTCAGCCTGTCCAACCGGCCCGGCGCCCTGGGGAAGGCCTGCGAGAAACTCGGTCGGAAAAAGGTGAACATCGACTACGTCTACGGCTCGGCCACCGGCGGGGGAAAGAGCATCATCATCCTTGCCGCCGGCGCCGCCCGCCGGGCGCAGAAAGCCCTGGGCCGCGGCTTCTGAGGCCGCCATCGACGGAGCGCTGTCCCAGAAGGTACGAGCTTCCATACCGAGCAAGGCGGGAAGCTTCCTAGCGACCTCTTTTCAGGTGGCGGCCCGCCGTGCGCCAACACGGCGGACTGCGCCCTGGCCAACGGCCGCAGCAAGTGCCACGGAAACCATGACGCCACCGAAGGACACGCTCCGCAGGAGAAGCGGGGAGCTGCGGGGCATAGTTGTTGTCGTTGGGGAGCCTGCAGCTCCCAGGCAACCCGTATCAAGGTGCAGCGTGATGACCCACAGTGATTCGGGTGGTGCCCGACCTGCCCGACCGGGAAAGCACTGGCTGAAGTGGCTGGTGGTGCTGTTAGGGTTCCTGCTGGCCGGGACGGCGCTGTTGTGGCTCCCCACCGAGGTCAGCTCCAGGCACAATTTGCAGACAGCCCTGGCCGCATGGCGCGCCAAGGGCTCGCCGACGGAGGTGGCCGAACTCTACCCCAGCCAATCCCGGACTCAGAGAACGCAGCCGTGGTGTATGAGCGTGCCAAGGCGCTCATTTC
>Ga0315282_10014762_pt1 | contig 11595 bp, 10 predicted proteins | sample YL17G07_20_MG_FD_203693 | JGI IMG/M metagenome (GOLD analysis project Ga0315282, IMG submission 203693) | Sediment microbial communities from Yellowstone Lake, YNP, Wyoming, USA - YL17G07_20 | ecosystem: Environmental > Aquatic > Freshwater > Lake > Sediment | place: USA: Wyoming | collected...
CCGACCGGATTTCTAGGAGCGTGCGGGAATGACAGGTGTTAAACAATGCAGGCGACCGGCGAGCCGCGGCTTCAGGGCTTCCCCGCTCCCGAGCCCGGTTCTCACCCCCAACTCGTGACCGATCGCCTGCCAACCACTGCACGAAACTTACTTGCGAACGACCTTCCTGTCCACCTCCACACACCGCAGCCTCACCACCGCCTCCCACACAAGCTTCAACGCGCTCTCCCTCACCTTCTGCTCCTCCCAGAAGATCCCCCCATTGCTCAACACCTCCTGAACACCCTGCGTGATGACCTCCTGATGAGTCTTCAGGTACTCCGGGTCTTGATCAAGGACCGACCGCAACTGGCGAGTGTACTCTAACCCGGGCCGCTGAAAGAAGACCCCTATCGCTTTCTCAAATCCATCTGCATTCATCGGTTGCCTCCTCCGGAACAGTTGTGGTTTCGGCTCGTCGCTGCAGCTGAGGCTCTCCGCGCGCCGCACGCAAAATCGCTCACGCGCGGTCGAGCATTCCGTAACTCTCTACCATGCGGAATCTATCCGGAGACTTGTGAAGGCGCAATACCGGAAACTCGGTATTTTTGCGATACGCGGTTTTTGGCGGTTTTGGCGTTGCAGAAATGCGAAAGTGGCGATTTTGACCTGGAAAGCTGGGATTTTGGACGCGAACAGCGTGGCTGAGCGGCGTTGGGGCTTTTGTATCTGCGGCCCTCCGCTCAAGAGATTCGATGAGGTCAGGCGTCTAGATGGATTCCGAAACGAGTTCGGAATGACACTATCTTCGAGTGCCTGACAGCTCAGGGCTCCTTCGCAACAGTACAGGGCCGCTCCGACGCAGAGCGTCGGAGATGCGGCACGCAGAGGGGGCTCGGAGGCTTCATTTCTCCGGCTTCATCTGAGGGAAGAAGATGACGTCGCGGATGGAGTCTTTGTTCGTCAGCAGCATCGTCAGGCGATCGATGCCCACGCCGAGGCCGGCCGTGGGAGGCATTCCGCACTCGAGCGCGCGGAGGAAGTCCTCATCCATCACCTGCGCCTCCTCGTCGCCGCGGGCGCGCAGCTTCATCTGCTCCTCGAACCGGGCACGCTGGTCGAGCGGGTCGTTCAGCTCGGAGAACGCGTTGCAGAGCTCCTGCGCGTTGACGATCGCTTCGAACCGCTCCACAAGCCCCTTCTCCAGCCGGTGCTTCTTGGCAAGAGGAGACATCTCGAGAGGGTAATCGGTAATGAAGGTTGGTTGGATCAAATACGGTTCCGTTTTCAAACTGAAAATCTCATTGATGATCGCGCCGGGACCCATCGAGGGCTCGGTCTCGACGTGCAGCTCCTTCGCGATCGCGCGGAGCTCTGCTTCGGACTTGCCCCGCAGATCCTTCCCCGTAAACTCCTTGATCACACCGAACATCGAGATCCGCTTCCACGGGGGCGTGAAATCGATCTCGTGCTCCCCAACCGTCGCCTTCGCCTTTCCGTTAACGGCCATCGCAACGGTGTAGATCAACTGCTCGGTCAGCTCCATCATCCAACGGTAGTCCTTGTAGGCGACGTAGAGCTCGAACATCGTGAACTCGGGATTGTGCGCTCGATCCATCCCCTCGTTCCGGAAGTCCTTGGAGATCTCATAGACACCGTCGTACCCGCCTACGATGAGTCGCTTCAGATAGAGCTCGTCCGCGATGCGCAGGTAGAGGTCGATATCGAGCGCGTTGTGGTGCGCCTTGAACGGCCTCGCGGAGGCGCCGCCGTAGAGTGGTTGAAGCACGGGGGTCTCCACCTCCAGGTACCCCCGCTCGTCAAGAAACTTCCTGATCGTGCTCGTGATCTGTGCGCGCTTGACGAAGACCTCCCTGACATCCGGATTCACAACGAGGTCGACGTACCGCTGCCGGAAGCGAAGCTCCTTATCCGAGAAGGGATCGTAGACAACCTTGTTCCCCTTCTCATCCACTTTCTCCTTGACGATGGGCAGAGGGCGCAGGGACTTCGCCAGGAGCGTCAGCTCCTTCGCGTGGACCGAGATCTCCCCCATCTTCGTCCGAAAGACGAATCCCTTGATGCCGATGATGTCGCCGATGTCCATCAGCCTGAAGGCGTCGTACGGCTCCCCGAGGTCGTCTCTCTTCAAATAGATCTGGATCTTGCCGCGCGAGTCCTGGATGTGGCAGAAGGAGGCCTTCCCCATCCTCCGCAGGGACATGATCCGGCCCGCGACGGAGACGGTGCGCTGAGGCGCGTCGTCTTTGAAGCTACCGATGATGTCGCCAGAGAAATCCGTCCGGTCGAACTCGTAGGGGTATGGGTCAATCCCGAGCTTCTTCAGGGCCTCGAGCTCCTCGCGACGGCGGAGCATCAGAACGTTGAGCTCCTCCTGCTCCGAGGCGGGCTGCCCCGCCTGCTGGTTCTGGTTTTGTTCTTTTTCAGCCATAGAATTAGAGTGCTAAAAAAATCTCTGGGTCTTCAACCTCACCCTAGCCCTCTCCTAGTAGGAGAGGGGACTTCCTCCAAGGAGCTCAACCCGGGTACGTCCCCCACTAGGGGGACGACAGGGGGTTCCGGAGCTTCTCGACTATCTTTTCGATCACGCCATCTTCATTCTTCAAAGCGTCGATGTTCGAAAATCGCAGCACTCGAAATCCCTGCGATTGCAGAAACTGTTCGCGGCGATTGTCCTGCTTCATCCCTTCGTCGGTGTAGTGCTGCCCGCCATCCACCTCGACAACCAGCTTCTCCTTCACGCAAACGAAATCCACAACGTAATCGCCAATAGGAGTCTGTCGTCTGAAGTAGAAGCCCGTCTGACTCCCCCGAAGACGTGACCAGAGCTTGCGTTCAGCGTCAGTCATTTCTCTTCGTAACGACCGTGCCCTCGCGATTGAAGAATGGCGATATCGAAGTGGTCTCTTCATTGTCAACCTCACCCAGACCTTCTCCTAATGCCGACACAAAACGTCGGGACACACAGAACGTGGAGGAGAGGGGGTTTCGTCCAAGCTGCTCGACGCGAGTACGTCCCCCTCCTAGGGGGACGCGTTCCGCTTTGCGCTGAGCAAAGCGAAACGCAGGGGGTTTATTCAGCTGAAACTCACCCTCCCCTCTCCTAAAAGGAGAGGGGGCTTTGACCGAGCTCCCCGAACGTCGCCCGTCCCCCTCCTAGGGGGACGCGTTCCGCTTTGCGGCCAGCAAAGCGGAACGCAGGGGGTTTATTCAGCTGAACCTCACCCTACCCTCTCCTAAAAGGAGAGGGGGCTTTGACCGAGCTCCCCGAACGTCGCCCCTCCCCCTTCTAGGGGCACGCGTTCCGCTTTGCGCTGAGCAAAGCGAAAGGCAGGGAGTTCGCTCTCACCTCTTCCTGGGCACATACGCCGGCAGCTACAAACGATCGGGATTCGCCCTGCCATACAGAGCGGCGATCTCATACATCCTCAGCGCGTGCTCCGGCTTCACCTGGTCCCACGAAAATCGCCACTCCCAGTTGCCATGCACCGTCCCCGGAAAGTTCATCCGGGCCTCCGTGCCGAGACCGAGCACATCCTGGAACGGGAAGATCGCCAGATCGGCGACGGACCTCGATGCCAGTCGGATCAAATCTATGTGAGTCTCTTCCCCGCTGCTCCCGCAGTACTTGTGGAGGAAGGCCTTTTCTCTCTCCGTAGCCGTCGCGAGCCAGCCGCGCGTCGTATCGTTATCGTGCGTCCCGGTGTAAACGACGCAATTCCGTTCGTACCGATGCGGAAGGAAGGCGTTCTCAGGTCCCTCGCCAAAGGCAAACTGGAGCACCTTCATGCCGGGAAACTCAAACTTATCCCTCAGCGCGACGACGTCGGGGGTTATCACTCCGAGGTCTTCGGCGATGATCGGCAGCTTCCCTAGCTGCTTCTGGACGGCCTTGAAGAGCTTCGCGTTCGGGCCTTTCACCCATCGCCCGCGCACCGCCGTCTTCTCCGAGGCCGGTATTTCCCAGTACCCGGCGAAACCCCGGAAGTGATCGATGCGCGCGATATCGACGAGCGCGAACGTCCGCCGCAGCCGATCAACCCACCAGCGGTATCCATCCTTTTCCATGTTCGACCACCGGTAGAGCGGATTTCCCCACCGCTGGCCGGTCGCACTGAAATAGTCGGGAGGAACTCCGGCAACAAACTTGGGACGGCCGCTCTTGTCCAGAAAAAAGAGGTCCGGGTGCGACCAGACGTCCGCACTGTGGTGCGAGACGAAGATCGGGATATCGCCCATGATGCTGATGCCGCGGTCGTTCGCGTACTTCTTCACCCTCCCCCATTGGCGATAGAACAGCCATTGTGTGAACTTCCAGAACCGATTTTCATCGGCAAGGTCCTTTCGCGCACGCTTGAGGGCTTCCGGTTTTCGCCCTGCGAGGCCCCGCTCCCACGCGCTCCACGCGTTGCCGTGGAAACGGTCGTTCAACGCTTGGAAGAGCGAGTAGTCCTCCAGCCACGCCTTCTGTCCCCTGCAGAACGATTCAAAATCCCGCAGCTCGGGAGCGTTCGGCCGTGCGAAGAACCGCTGCGACGCCCGGCGGAGCCTCTCGAGCCGGTACGGGATCACGCTGACGTAGTCGACTCGTTGCTGAGGGAACGCCGGCACGGGATCGAGATCGGATCCTGAAAGCCACCCCTTGGCAATCAGCTCCTCGAAACCGATGAACAACGGGTTCCCGGCAAATGCCGAGTGAGACATATACGGGGAATTTCCATATCCCGCCGGCTCGAGCGGAAGCACCTGCCACACCTTCTGTCCCGCGACGAGCATCCACTCGATGAAGTGAATCGAGACGTCCCCAAAGTCACCGCACCCGAATCTCCCGGGAAGAGACGTTGGATGAAGGAGAATGCCGCTGCCGCGAGGGAATCGCATAGTGATTACGGTGTGAGTCCGGCTGCTTGCCGCAGATGATGAACTTCAGTGTGTGAGAGGAACCTCCACCTGCCCCGTGCGACCCCCTCCGTCGTGAATCCGGCGAACGAGACCCGCTCCAACCCCTTCACATCATAGCCGAGCGTCTCGAACGTCCGGCGAACCTCCCGGTTGCGACCTTCGGCGAGCGAGATCAGAAGCTCCTTTCGTCTCGTACCTGGAAGCAGAGCGACCTCCTGGGGTCTCGCGACGCCGTCCTCCAGGCGAACTCCACGCCTCAGCGTCCCGAAATGCTCATCGAGGATCGCTCTGTCCAACCGCACGCGGTAGACGCGCTCGATCTCACCCCTGGGGTGCATCAGCGCGTTGGCCAGCTCGCCGTCGTTTGTCAGAAGGAGCACCCCCGTCGTGTTGCGATCGAGCCTTCCGATCGGATAAATCCGCTTGCTGATCTTGACGTAATCGAGGACGGTGGTCCGCCCCTTCTCGTCGCTGAGCGTCGTGATGCAGTCTTTGGGCTTGTTGAAGAGGATGTAGTAGAGCTTCCGCTCGACTTCGACCGGCTGACCGTTGACGGTCACCCGATCTCTGTCGGGGTGAACCTTCGTGCCGAGCTCTTGAACGATTTTCCCGTTGACTTTGACAACGCCGGAAAGGATCAGTTCATCATTCTTGCGCCGAGATCCGACCCCTGCAAGGGCAAGGTACTTGTTCAAGCGAACAGCTTCTTGATGAACCCCTGAATCTTCTCTTTCCACGATTGCCACCGGGACTTTGGATGGGGAGCGGCCCCCCTGGTGCTGACCCGGGAGACTGGAGGAGCGGTCTCCGGTCGAGCAACAGGTTTCGGCTGCTCTTCAATCTTCGCCTCGACCTGCTCGACGGCTTGGAGGGGTCGTTCTGAATCGGGAGCCTGCGACGCCGCGAGTTCGGGTTCTACCTCAGGGCTGACCGGGCTGAACGCCATCGGTTCCTCAGGCGGCACCTGCTGCTCAGTTACAGAAGGTTTCTCCGCCTGGGCTTGCTCGGTCGCTTCCTCTACGGGAGCCGGGCCCGGCTCCTCCGCTGGTGCTTCTTCTGGAAGCGCTGCTGTCTCCGCAGGAACAATCTCTTCAGGCGGCGGGATCGCTTCCTCCACCGAGGCTGTTGCGCTGGCCTCCGGCTCAATGACAGTGGCCGTTGGCGCCGGGGCTATCTCCTCGACCGAAGACGCATTCTCTTCTGCAGCGGTTTCAGGTTCCTCTGCCTGTTGCTCTGGCTGAGGCTCGATATTCTCACTTGTGAGAAAGAGCTGAGGTTGAATACTGACTTCGCTCGGTGTAGCGATGCTTTCTTCGGATTTCGCCACGGGTGTGCTCTCCTCGGGGTGCTCCTGCGCGACGGAAGCTGTCGCACCCGAATCCCCAGGAGCTTCGTGACCCTTCTCACCAGGCTCCACTTTGAGGTCACGAACCCTTTTCTTCGGGATGATCTTGACCTGGTCGTCCAGCTCCGGTTTCCGCTTCGGGATATGCGGCAGGCGGGACTTGAAGTCCTCTTCCTTTTTCTCCTGCAGGTCCTGCTGCGCCTCCAGCATGCGCCGCTCGCTTTCAAACTGGCTCTCGCCGAGGATCTCCTGGATCTCTCTCGGCCGCGGCAGGTCCGCGATGTCGTTCAAACCGAAGTGCTTGAGAAACTCCTTCGTCGTCCCGTAGAGCAGCGGGCGGCCGACGGTTGTCGCGCGCCCGACGATCGTCACCATGTCCTTCTCGAGGAGCGTCTTCAACACGTAATCGCAGTCGACGCCCCGGATCGATTCGATCTCCGGCCTTGTGATCGGCTGCCGGTAGGCGATGATCGAGAGTGTTTCGGTGGACGCCTGCGAGAGCTTCCTGCGGGCCTGCTCCTTGTAGAGTTTGCCCAGCCAGTCGGCATAGGTTGGAAGCGTCGCGAACTGGTAGCCCCCGGCGATCCCGACGATGCGATACGGCTTCTCTGCCGACGCATACTCGTTGTTCAACGCCTCAATAACCTGAGCGATCTCCTCCTGCTCGATTTTGCGCGCATCACCGTTGGCCCCTTCGAGCGCGTACATCGATTGGATCTGGTTGACCGTGAGAGGCTCCTGGGCCGCGAAGATCAGAGCTTCGAGGAGGCTCCTGAGCGTGGTCGGGACCTCAAGGACAGGCGTCGTCGTTATGGTGGTGGTCTCATCCATCGGTCATTCGTTGACGTTCCGCATGATCGACACTTCGCCAAAGGTCTCGGATTGCCGCACCAGGATGCGCTTCGCCCTGATCAGCTCGAGCAGCGCGATGAACGTGACGACGATGCGTATCTTCTCCTCCATATCCTTCACAAGCTCGAGGAACGTTGCCTCCGAACGGCGCGAGAAGTAATCGAGGATGAACTCGATCTGTTCGTCGATGGTGACGTTCAGCCGGACGACCTCGTGGACGAACTTCTTCGGCATCCGCTCCACGGCGAACCGGAACGATGCGATGAGGTCGAAGAGCGTGACGTCCCTCAACGAGCTATCCTCCTCCGAATCCGTCACCGTTCGCTGATCGGCCTCATAATAGCTGCGGTAGAACACCTTCCGTTCCTCGTCCTCCCGGGTCGACATCGTGGCCGCGACTTCCTTGAACCGCTTGTACTCGACGAGCCGCTTCACCAGGTTCGCCCTCGGATCCTGTTCCTCCTCCTCACCCGGTTCCGGTGGCAGCAGCATCTTCACCTTGATCTGCATCAGCTCGGCAGCCACGACGACGAACTCGCCGGCGACCTCGAGGTCCAGCGACTCCATGTAATGGATGTAGTCCAGGAACTCCTTCGTGATCCGCGAGATCGGGATGTTGTAGATATCCAGCTCATCCCGCTTGATGAAGAAGAGCAGCAGGTCGAGCGGACCTTCGAATTCCTGGAGTTTGATGGTGTACATTTGCGCGTTAGCTGTTAGCGTTCAGCTGTTCCAATTGACAATTGCCTAACGATAATTGAAAATCGACAACTAATCATCCTCCATCATTCCATCTTTCGTTCTTCGTCTTTGCTCTTGGCATTTAGCTTTCTTCTCTCTTCCTTCTTACTTCTTACTTTTTACTTTTTCATTTTTCATTTCTACACTATCTATCCTATTCCCATCGCCTCGTGCACCTCGGCCATCGTCTGCTGGGCGACGGTGCGCGCACGTGTTTCTCCATCCTGAAGGATGGAGCTTACTTCACTGAGGTGCGACTCGTAGTACGCTCGCTTCTCGCGGTGCGGAGCCAGCGCTTCGATAATGTGATTCGCACAATTCGCTTTGCAGTCGACACACCCCAACGCTCCGCTTTCGCACCCCGAGCGGATCTCAGCCACCTGCGTCGGGCTGAACTTCTGGTGATACGCGAACACAAGACAAATGTCGGGACGTCCGGGATCGCCCCTACGAATTTTCTGCGGATCGGTCACGGCGCCCCGCATCTTCCCCCTGATCTCCTCCGGAGGATCGGAAAGCAGGATCGTATTCCCAATCGACTTGCTCATCCGCCGCCCGTCCAGGCCCGGCAGCCGGGCAAACTGCGTCAATTTGCCCTCCGGCTCCGGAAACACGGGTCTCTTCGGCGCATAGAGAGCATTGAACCGGCGGGCGATCTCCCTCGTAATTTCAATGTGCGGCATCTGATCCTCGCCCACCGGAACGACCTCCCCCTTGTAGAGCAGGATATCGGCCGCCTGCAGCACCGGATAGCCCAGATGCCCGTACGCGATGTTCTCCAACTCGAGGTCCCGGACCTGTTCCTTCAGCGTCGGGTTTCGCTCCAGCCGGGACGTTGTGATCAGCATCGACAGGATCAGGTGCAGCTCGGCATGCTGCTTGACCTGCGATTGCCGGAACATCGGACTCAGTTTCGGATCGAGACCTGCAGAAAGCCAATCGATCAGGACATCGATCGTATTCTGATAGAGCTCCGACGTGTCCGGATCCGTCGTGAGAGCGTGATAATCGGCAATCAAATGATAGTTCTGATACTCACCCTGCAACGCCACCCAGTTTTCCAGCGGGCCGACAAGGTTGCCCAGATGGAGCTTCCCCGTAGGGCGCATGCCGCTGAGAATGACCTTTTTCCGCTGGCTCAAATCGACTACGGATCTCCTTTCGAAACAACTGTTAGCGATCAGCTATCGGCCATCAGCTTTCAGCCTTCAGCGAGAGCGAAGCACTGGTCTGAGCTGACAGCTGAGCGTCCGTCTCGACACGGTCGAGACGGGACCTCGCGCCAACCAAGTCGCCACGGACTGATTGCTGAACGCTCACTGCTCACTCATCAATTCATAAACAGATACGGCTTCCATCGGTCGTCGACCCTGCCGACGAAATCCCGTATGAACATCACATGGTTAGGTCGAATGGGTCTGCGGACGAGGCTCATCTGCGCCTCGCCGGGGAGCCGGTCCCCCTTCTTGTTGTTGCACCGCACACACGCGGCCACGAGGTTTTCCCACGTCTCTTCCCCGCCGCGTGCCTTCGGGACAATATGATCGACGGTCAATGGGACATCCCCCCGTCCGCAGTACTGGCATCGATGCCCATCGCGCCGCAGAATGTTCTTTCTCGAGAGTACGATCTTCTTGTAGGGGACTCGGATGTAGACAGAAAGGCGAACGATGCTCGGGAACGGCATCGTCATCGTCACGGAATGCAGAAACCTGCCATCAGAGGCTTCGATCAATTCAGCTTTTCCCAGATAGAGAAGGATAACAGCCTTCTTGACGTTGCAGACGCTGAGGGGCTCGTAGTTGTGGTTCAGAACGAGCACCTTGCGGTTCATCCTTCCGTTAGAAGTTGCCGTTTGGCCTGCTGCGCTGAAGTCTTTAGCACCTCCTTAGGACAGCAAATATGGCTTCGAACTGAACAGTTCCTTGAGGATTTGGGGTTTACAGCTTGCAAAATATAGCATAATCGAGGGAGAGAGTCAAGGCGTGAAAATTGGGTCATGAAGGGGAAAGTCCCGCCCCATCGCACGAGCCCGCCCACCCCGACCTCTTGCCGACCGATCATTCAGCATGCCAACCGGCCGAACGTTCACTCAACGTGTACGTCTGCCGTCAGTAGGTTTGACCATCAGGAGGGGAGAGCAGAATGTGCGTAATCAGCGGAAATTAGCGGTTCTCGTCCTTTGAGTATCTCGTCCGAATCTCCGCCATCGAGTCGCCGCCGTACTTCTCCAGGAACGCGTTCGCCAGGACCGGGGCGATCACAGCCTCGCCGATAACCGAACAGGCCGGGACCGCGCAGACGTCGGATCGCTCGTACCGAGCTTTGACCGCTTTCACGCCCTTGAGGTCGACCGAGGGCAGGGGCTTTGCAAGTGTTGAGATCGGTTTCATCGCGCCGCGCAGGACGATCATCTCGCCGTTCGTCACCCCGCCCTCGAGTCCCCCGGCGCGATTCGACCCGCGGACGATCTTCCCGTGACTCAATCTGTAGGCGTCGTGCACCTGCGACCCAAATCTCTCCGCGTTGACGAAACCCGAGCCGATCTCGACGCCTTTGACGGCATGAATGGACATCAGGGCCTGTGCGAGCAAGCCGTCGAGCTTCCTGTCGTAGTGCACGTAGCTCCCCAAACCGACGGGCGCTCCCGTGGCAATCACTTCGAAGATGCCGCCGAGCGTGTCGCCGAGCTTCTTTGCCCTCTTGATGAGCGCGACTGCTTTCGATTCGACCGGCTTCTGCAACATTCTGACTTGCGATTTGTCAGCCTCTTCCGTGACCTTGTACGCGCCGCAGGACGCCGTCGTGTATTTCCCGATCATCCTGTCGACGCTGCCTCGATCGACGATCCTCGCCGTGCCGATGCTCAGGACGTGACTGCCGGTGAAGATCCCGAATTCCTCCAGCAGCTTTCGAACGATCGTGCAGCAGGCAACCCGCATCGCGGTCTCCCGCGCGCTCGCCCGCTCGATCGTGTTCCTGATATCATCGAAGCCATACTTGATCGAGCCCGCGTAGTCCGCGTGGCCGGGCCTCGGGACGGTGATCGTCTCGGCTCGATCCCCATCCGACTCGATCGCCATCTTCTCCCTCCAGGCCTGAGACTCCCTGTTCCGAATCAGCAAGGCGATCGGCGAGCCGATGGTCTTCCCGAACCTCACGCCGGAGAGAACCTCGACCCGGTCCGCCTCGATCCTCATACGGCCGCCGCGTCCGTATCCCTGCTGCCTTCTCCGCAGCTGATGGTCGATGTAGTCGGCTGAAATTGGCAGCCCAGCCGGCACACCCTCGACGATGCCGACAAGGGCCTGGCCGTGTGACTCTCCAGCTGTGAGATAGCGGATCACGTGCCCTCTTTGAGACGTTGGAGTGTTGTCAACTCTCGTTCAATTAAGCGAAATTTGCCGGGATTAGCAATTGCGAGTAGTGTCCCAGACCCTCCGCTTTGCTAGACGCAAAGTGTGTGGCTTGGAAGTCGTCCGCCCTTTCTCTTTCCCCTCCTTCACAAGGAGGGGTCTCCGCCGGCCTTCCCGCCATCCTTCTGGCGGAAGGCGGAGAGAGGGGAAGGTTCAGCTGGATAACCCCCCTGTCCCGTCACGAATGCCGTGACGGGACGTCCCCCTAGGAGGGGGACGGCGTCGTGAAAAGCAAAGGGCGCAGAGCATTCACCGTCGGGCTAAGCTCTGCGCCCTCGATTTCTAAGATGCACTAAACGATTACTTGCCAGGAACCTCAATGGCGACAAAACGCACCGT
>Ga0315282_10014763_pt1 | contig 11595 bp, 10 predicted proteins | sample YL17G07_20_MG_FD_203693 | JGI IMG/M metagenome (GOLD analysis project Ga0315282, IMG submission 203693) | Sediment microbial communities from Yellowstone Lake, YNP, Wyoming, USA - YL17G07_20 | ecosystem: Environmental > Aquatic > Freshwater > Lake > Sediment | place: USA: Wyoming | collected...
ACGGCCACACATCGTACTTTCTGTTCGCCAGCATATCGGACGCCTGATTAAGAGCGGCCTCCACAGCCTTCCGGTTCCAAGCAAGAGCCCCGGGGCGTTTGATTTCGATAAGCAGATACTTCACCCCCAGGCTGGTAAGCAACAGGTCGGCATAATCAACCTGGTTATTGAGGTCTGATATCGGCCAGTCAAGAACTTCGGTGAAGAGGTCCTCAATAATGTTTTCCGCGACCTTTTCCGCCGCGACCCCGTGTCTATCCTGTTGCACAAGCCTGGCACTGCGCTTTTCAGCGAAGCCGGGCCAAGTGGAGTTGATCCGATCTACACAACGGCGATACGAAGCAAGACCCTTAACCATTGCCAGGCTCCTCTCGGTTCACTTCTTAAACCTGCCGTTCCCCAATCGGCCAGCCACCGTGGGAATCTATCACAGCGTCAATCTCTCCCACGAGGCGGATGGTTTCGGTTAGGGCCTTCACGACTTTCTGATAGTGGTGGAGATCGTCAAAGGAAAGCTGGCGGCCCTTGCGGTCCTTGAGCCACTTGTGCAAGACCTGGTAGCCGCCCACCTGGAAGGCCCAGGCGTCCGGAGGGACCCCCTCAAAGTATTGGTCAAGGTTGATATAAACCCGCCGGTTCTTTTCGTCATAAAGAACCCGCTCCACCACCTGGGAACCGGCCACGGGGAACCGGGTAATGAGTCTGTCCAGGGCCGGAGACTCCAGGAGATGGAGGGCTACCAATTCCGCCCCCAGGCCCACCAGGGCGGCGAAGAGGGTCTTGTTGCCAGTGAGGGGGAGGCGGGGGAAATCGCCTTTCAAGAACTCAGAGTAACGTTGCCGGTAAGTGGGGGAGTGAAACACGGCGTAGGCGTAGGCAAACACGTCTTCCGGGCCAAAGGTCGTTTCCAGGTCGCCCCGGCCCCCTTCAATAAAAGTCAGGCCAAGCCTTTCAGAAAAATCCTCAATGAATTTGGGGTTGATATTCGGGGTCTTATCGCCCCCGGTGAACATGCCCTGGGGGAAAAGGTAAACCGGGAATAGGTAATTGACCTCCTTCAGGGAGACGGTGTGATGCTGGATGACGGTTTTACTGCAAAAGACATGCTCCCAGCCGCCGCCTATTTCTACGCCCCTTGAGGTGCATAATCCAAAGTTCTCTCCCGCCAGCATGTGGCTCATGACCTCAGGGCGGGGCATACAGATGAAGCCCCGTGAATGGCCGGTGTAGTAGGTGAAGCGGGTGTCAAAGGGCCTATAGAGGATAGGAACGACTCTTTCTCGTTTAGGCCCGCTATTTTTCAAGTCCGTCTGGGCCAGGGCAACCTTCCAATCCCTTGCATCTTTCCCAAGGTGATACTTCTCACGGGCCTCTTCTTCCTTCAGGCTGATGAAATCTCGCACCGTATCCCAAACCTCTTCTTCAGACCATCGGACGGCCAGATGGTCACGGGCGGTAACTATCCCCACAGAGTTCACCGGGAAGATTTCGTTCACCAGCCAGCCCCGTTCATATTCCGCCCGGAGATCAACCGCTTGGGGCACAAAAAGATAAAAGGGCGAGGAAGGTTGAAGCTCCTGCCAGGGAGTGGTGCCTAACTCCAGTTGGGCCAGGGCCTCATATTTCCCATCCGGTTCCCCTGCCTTCCTCTTCTCCCGTAGCCCCCACAGGTCAGCATGATAGACCCGTGCCAGGCCTGGTGGGTCACCGGGCTTCTTGACAAAGACGCCGATAGCCACGCCCTGCTGAATGTCAAACACGTTCTCATCTTTAGAACCGTCCGGGCAGACCTCCTTTTTCTTGGCGTTGCCGTGGAGGTTCAGGAGGTAGATTTCATTGAAGGTCTGCATTAACTGCTGGCGCATTCCCCGGAAAGTGGGGTTGTCCAGATAGCCGTGATTGGTAATCATCGCCAGGACGCCCCGGCCCGTCCGGTCAATCCGCCACTGCCCCCACCTCAAGAACTTCACATAGTCGTCTTGCAGCCACTTGGGGTTCTTCTCTCCCAGGGGGTGACCGTCAACCCTTTTGTAATCTTCCAGGAGGCGGCCAATCCAAGTCTTAACCCTTTTGGTTACTTCCTGCCCCTTTCTTAAAAGTATCTTCCCTGTCTTTTTATCCTTTACCGGTTCATATCTAAAGCTGGCGTTAGCGGAGTGCCCGGCGTAGGGAGGATTGCCCAGGACTACCTCAATGGGGTCTTCCTTCTTGATTTGGGCGGCGGCGTTGCTTTCTTCCGTGATGTACCCTATGGGTCCGTATAAGGCTTCGGTTTTCTTTACGCCTTCATCCAGGGTGTTAGTGAGATAGACCCCCAGGCGTTCCCCAGACGGGAAGTCATAGCCCCTATCTTTCAGCAGCAGCCCCAGCTTGAGGTGGGCCACGGCGTAGGGGGCCATGAGCAATTCAAACCCGAAGAGCCTGGGCAACAGGTTTTCGGTCACATACCCTTTCTCCCCCTTCCAGCCCCCGGCCTGCCCCTGGGCCAACAGGGTATCGTGAATCAAGGCCATGACGCTGTGAAGGAAAGTGCCGGTGCCGCAGGCGGGGTCAAGAATGAGGGTGTTCTTATCCGCCAGCCCCCAGGGGCGGCCAAAGCGTTCTTTGAGGAGATAGTCAATGGCCCGCACAATGTAAGAGACTACCGGCTCCGGGGTGTAATAGACCCCACGGGATTTCCGTCTTTCCGGGTCATATGCGGCCAGGAAGGTTTCATAGAAATGGACTACCGGGTCTTTTTCCAGTGAGCCTTTGCCGAAGTCGGCCAACACCGCTGAAAGATTGGCGGCGTTGAGCAGGGCCAGCATATCGTCTATGACCCAGGAGACCGTGGTAGGCACTTCCGGCCCGGCCAGATGGTAAAAGAGCCTTTTAAGGAAGGGGTTGGTTTCGGGGAGCAGGGCGGCGGCGGTGTCCCGGCGCAAGTCCTGGGCCGCACCCACGGTCACCTTGGCGGCGAAAAGGCCGTAGGTGAGGGTCTGGGCATACATGTCGGCAAATTCCGCCGCTGGAAGGTGAGGGAGCAGGGTCTTTTCAAAGGCGGCCTGCCAGCCCTTTAAGGTGCCTGTTGGCGGTTCGGCATTTAGGGTCGAAAGCGCTGCATCCCGCATGAGATGGGCCAAGCCCGCCATGCGCACGGCCAAGTCTTTAGCAGTGCCGATACTGGGGGCCTTAAGCGCCAAAAATTGGGCAAGCAACTCCCGGACGGCGGCCATGTCCTCTTTGCGGGCCTTAATCTTCCCGCCCGGCTCCGGGTGCCCCAGGGTGACTTTGGCCCGGCGCTCGCCCCCCACATACCAGCGAAACTCCAGGTAGTCGGTAAGGATGAGGTTGGGGAGGGCGGCCCGATAGCGCTTTAGCTGGGCGCTGTGCTCCTCTTCTTCCAGGTTCTTCCCCACGTCCTTGGTTTCCAGATACCCCAGGGGCACGGCTCCCCGGCGCACCGCCATGTCGGGCTTGCCGCAATCGGTCACCTGCTTAGGTTCATTGGTGGCCGTGACCCCTGGCTCCGGGGCCTCCAGGAGGGCTTTAAGGGCAGGGCGGTGTGTATGCTCCGTGGCGTCTCCAGCAGCCAGAGCGGTTTGCAGAGCTTGCAGGTAAGTTTTGAAGGAGTCTGTCATTACTGATTCCAACTAACCTGGGCGGTTATCATCCTACCCCCCTTATAGCACAAAAACATGGGAACTTCCGTTTCTTCTGACAGGTCGATTTCATGTTCGCCATAGGAGGGTTTCGGAACAAATCTGGGAACTCTGGCCCCGGCTAAATTTTAACTTTGGAATTTTAGGGCCGGATCCCATCACCGGGTGGTGATTCTATTTTACCGGGACTGAAATTTTGAAAAAATCTTCCGTGCGGATAATATTGACCATGGGGGCAGGAGTCCCTGTCCCGGGGTTTGCATTTCCGGGGTTCCAGGCTGGGAAGGGGGCATCAGGTGCAGGGCAAAGGTGCACGGGGCGGGTAAGGTCTGGCCGGCGTCTGGCTGCCAGGTAACATGAAGAAGGTTCCGGCCGGGTTGGAGGCTGTCGCCCGATAACGCATGATCGTTAAGACTTGACCAAGTAAACCCCTCTTCACTATGTGGATCATATCGACAAATATTTAAAATCTTAGCGAGGTTATGATCATGGCAAGTTATCGGAATCTGGGCTTATTGCCTCAGTTAAAAGGCTCCCATTTTTTAAATTTGGGTCCTGGTTACTGCTGGGAATTTATATCCCCGTTAATCTGGAAATCTAGAGAAATATTTATTTGACAAAGAATCCGTTTGCTGTTAAATATGGACATATGTCAAACTATCAAATAGAAGAAGTTCACAGCTTCGCCGAGGTTTTCAAGGCACTGTCGAATCCGAACCGCTTGCACATCTTCTTACGCCTGGTTTCATGCTGCCCCCCAGGCACTAAATGCAGTTCTGATGCGGCGATACGTCGGTGCGTCGGTGAACTCGGCCAGGACCTCGAGATCGATCCTTCCACCGTTTCTCATCACCTCAAGGAACTGCGGCGTTCAGGACTCATCCGCGTGGAAAGACGCGGCAAAAACATTCTGTGTTGGGTTGATCGGGAAACCGTTTTCGAATTGGTGAACTTGCTGAGCGGCGGCTCCGCTGACCTTGTCAGAGAAAAAGAGCGAATCTATACAGGAGAATGCAAATGACCAATGTAAATTCTAATGGAGAAGGTACAGGTGGTTGTTCTTCTAAGGTTGCTCCGTCCACATGTTGCCAACCGCCTGATGGAAAGGAGTCATCGTGCTGTAATCTCAAAAGTGGATCATGGGGTAAGGGCAAGCGGCTGATTTCGCTAATTATCATCATGGCGGCCATCGGCGTGGGAGCCACTTCCTTAGTAAGCAAAACACCTACTCAACCAGAGGCCTCAAAGCCCGCTGCTTCATGTCCTGCTCAACCCCAATGTGGTGCGGCCACCTGTACAAATCCATCCGTGAGCGAGAATTCTACTCAGTCTGAGGGCTCAAAGCCTGCTTCTTCATGTCCCACTCAGTCTCAATGCAGTCCAGCCGCTGGTGCAAAGTAAAGGAGTTCAACTGATGGTCGAAGGGCTTGCAGAGATTTTAAAGTCATCCAGTCTTTCCCTGGCAGTCTTGCCTGCGGCATTAATACTCGGATTAATGGGAGCCGCCACTTCTTGCTGCAACCTGCCCGTCATCGGGGCTATTGCGGGATATTCAGGTTCTTTGGGACAAGACAGTAATCGTCGTGCCCTCCTGCTCGCGGGCCTGTTCTTCATGCTCGGGACAGCCGGCGCCTTCGCCGTGCTCGGGGCGGTCAGCGGCTTGGTCGGTCGAATTGCGGGAGCTTCTCTTGGGTTCTATTGGAAGCTTTGCGCGGGATTCATCATGGTCTTGTTTGGGCTGTCCAGCCTGGGGCTCCTTCCTTTCGCTTTAGCCGATTTTGGATTTAAGGGGGGCTCTTGGCAGAAACGATCATCCGGAGCCACGATTTACGGTCTTGCCATAGGAGGCGGCGCGGCCGCCTGTGCCTCGTTCTGCAATCCCGTCCTGCCGGTAGCCCTTGCGGTTACGACTCTGCAAGGTCACACCCTTTGGGGCGCGGCCATCCTTACCGTGTTCTCCATTGGCTACAGTTTACCTATGGCTGCAGTTTTAGTGGGATTGGGGTTCGGATTCGGCAAGTTGACATCGGTGCTCCGGAATATTAGCCCCGCGATCAACACCATTGCCGGGGTTTTACTCATAGTCATCGGCTTTTACCTGTTGGCGAAACCATGACACATTTAGCTTCGGCGGTAGGATTAGGCTGACAGGCCTATGACACATAACCTGAACTAGGAAAGGATAAATATAATGAAGGATATAGATCTACAACCTGAAATGATCAGGCAGTCGGTAAGGAAAAGATATGGGGAAATAGCCCAGAGTGGGCAGCCGGGGTGCGGCTGCGCTCCCTCGGGGTGTTGTTCCGGGCCCTCGTTAACATCTCTGGGCATTTCCTCTTTGCAGGTCGGTTATTCCCCGGAGGAGGTGCAAGCGGTGCCGGTGGGCGCCGATTTAGGACTGGGCTGCGGCAATCCCCAGGCCATCGCGGCCTTGCAGCCTGGAGAAAAAGTGCTGGATCTGGGCAGCGGCGCCGGATTTGATTGTTTCCTGGCCGTCCGGCAAGTGGGGCCAACCGGACAGGTCATCGGTGTGGACATGACCGCGGAGATGGTGGCCAAGGCCCGGGAAAATGCCGGTAAAGCCGGATATGCCAATGTCGAGTTCCGTCTGGGCGAAATCGAGCACCTCCCGGTAGCCGACGCCAGCGTCGATGTCATTATCTCCAACTGCGTCATCAATCTGTCTCCGGATAAGGGCCGGGTGTTCCGGGAAGCGTTCCGGGTTCTGAGGCCGGGAGGGCGGCTGGCTATTTCTGATATCGTCGCTACTGCCCCCATGCCTCCAGAGGTTCGGAACGATCTCTCTCTTTATGCGGGCTGCATGGCTGGCGCCGCAGCTATCGACGAACTGGAGGACATGTTGGAGGAATTCGGGTTCCAGCAGATACGAATCCAGCCAAAAGATGAGAGTCGCCGGCTCATCCGGGAATGGGCTCCGGGGCGCAAGATCGAAGACTTCATCGTTTCTGCCAGCATCGAAGCGGTGAAACCGGCATTTTAGCGGTCGTGTCCCTCAGTCGACAGCGTGGTTATGTCAACCTTGATGGAACTCAGAGCCGCTGGTCCGGTTGCCGTACTGAGGCTCAATAAGCCGCCCGTCAACGCCCTTGACGAGCCTGCTCTGCATGAGTTGACGCAGGCGGTGGATCAAGTGGAAGATGACCCTGCCATCCGAGTGGTCATTATAACCAGTGCTCTCAACGGCATCTTCTGCGCGGGTGGCGACCTTAAGTACTGGCCCCGCGTTTATGCCGACCGGGCAGAGGTGGTCAGTGCCGCCGGGCAATGCGCGTTCGGACGCCTCGAGCGATTGCGAAAACCCTGTATTGCCGCGATCCAGGGGCATGTCATCGGTGATGGTCTGTCCCTGGCCCTGGGGTGTGATATTCGTCTGGCCTCCCAAGCAGCCACCTTCCGCCTGCCGGAGGTGGGCTACGGCTTTATTCCCGGCTGGGGCACTATCGGTCGGCTGGTACGAGCAGTTGGAACTGCCCCGGCTGCAGAACTGCTCCTGGTCGGCGAACCGATAAGTGCTGCTCGTGCACAGACCATCGGGCTGGTTAGCCGGGTTACTGCCCCCGATGACTTGATGCCCGCTGCTGAGATTCTGGCGGCACGACTCGCCGCGCAACCGCCGCTGGCGTTGCACTACGCCAAGGCGGCGTTGCTCGGCAGTTCAGCTCATCGGTCGCCGGATCAAATTGCCTGGGAGGCGCGTTGCTTCGCGGCAGTCTGGGGTAGCCATGAATGGAAGCAAGGGCTTCATAAGCTCCTCAGCAAGTCGACTATCACGGAACCATGGAAATAAGCGGGTAAGGAAATAGGGACGCCCAGATTTTTTGAGAGATTTGTGCTATCATACCGCCCAAATGTCCCGTTGTACACCTATCGATAATTGGTAACTGATGTCGTTCTGACGCTGATTTCTGCTATGGTTTAGTGGTTATCAGGAATCTAAAAGCTTCCCCTATCCACATAATATCGACACCCTCCGGCGCTCCATGACTATTTTCTCTTGCAAAATCTGATTTATTTCTCGAGCATTGAAAGGTTATTGACTATCAGCTCACGCATTTGGCTCCAGAACGACCGACGATGCAGGTAGGGGGGAATATGGCGCTCACCAAAGATAAACTGATCACCCACCTCCAGACGCAGATGAGCATAAGTAAGCAAGAGTCTCGCCAGATAGTGGACCGGCTCTTAGAGATTATGAAGGACACCCTGGTCCGGGGTGAAGAACTACTCATCAGCGGGTTTGGGAAATTTTCGGTAAGGCAAAAGAGGGAGCGTCGCGGGAGAAATCCTCAAACCAAAGAAAGTTTGGTTCTAGCCGCGCGCAAGGTTTTGGTATTCAAGGCATCTGGGGTATTACGCGCACGCATCAATGACTCTTAATAGGTCACGTATTCCGAGCAAGGTTGACTCTAACTCACCTGTCTCCTGAACTTTTCCCCGCCAAGAGAAAACTCCATTCAATATAGAGATCATACCTGTAATTTCCCCTGTTCCGGTAATAACTGGTGAATCTGCCAGTGACTGTCGAAAAACCTAAAACCTTGGTTTTTCTTCACCGTAACTTATTGATTTCATTAGCTCTACTTTTCGAAAAAACGGCAAAAATGGACTTTTTCGACAGTCTCGCAAGTGATCAACAACTTCGACCTCGCTAATTTTCTCTTTCTACTAAACTGGATTGATTACTTCCCTGCCGATACGAGCCGGATGAGTTGAGAGGTTCATGTCAATTCCTGTGAGGGCGCGGGCGTGAGATTCATCCTCGACTACGTAATATTTCTAGCGTGCTGAATGTTTAAAAGTCTAGGCTCTTATAGCAACCCTGGCAGACCGGCGGCCAAGGAAACCCCGGTTCCGAGATAGACCGATCCTTGCTGCTACTGCATTGAGCGCTTAAGGTTTGGGGGGTCGGGACTAATTGGTTAATCAGGTTGGAATTTGCCGTCATCCGGCTGCGAAAACCGGCGGTGAATCCTTGATAAGCCGGTTGATGGAGGATTTCTGAGAACTCCTGGACTTCGATATTGCCATAAAAGTAATTCTGGGCCGGGTATGATTTATGGAAAAATTGCCGGTTGAAAGTTTCGGAAACAGGTAATCCCAGGTAAACGCAAGGAGCAAGATCCCCAGAGGCTGTGATAAAGACGTTCTTTAGAGGGTTGGCGTCGCACACCAGCAGATCGCTCACCGGGGTTGCGCCCACATTCCGAAACGGGATGCAGGATTTTTCGGCTTGTCGCTGGGCCTGCTCGAAGATCCCCGCAATTTCCGGGTTCGGTCCAGGAGTAACAAGGGTCAGGCTCTCCATGGTCGGAGCGGCAATAAAATCAAGATTGGTGGCATTAACCCGGTCAACCCCAAGGTCGCCCGCCAATCGGAGGAAATCCGGCAATTCGGCGACATTGGGCCGCATCTTCATGAACAGCAAGACCACCTCTGGGCGCGGCCTTCCCAGGGACCGCTTGCGGGAGCAAAGTGCGGCAACCTGTTCGGTGACTCGTCGAAAATCGGCCCCAGGCCGCAGCCGCTCATAAGTTTCAGCCTTTGCCCCATCCAAGGACACCGCTACCATGTCCAGATGGTCCAAGACCTGCATTTGTACGGCTTCGGTTAAGTTCATGCCGTTGGTAGTCAGGCTGACGCCGCAACCCTGGGAGCGAGCCGTTTTGGCCATATCCCACAGCCGCGGGTGCAACAAGGGCTCACCCCAGCCGCTCAAATGGACATGGGTGAATAATTTAAGGGCCGGGATGAGCCGTTCAAAATTTTGCCAGGAGAGATCCTGGTTCAACCAGCGCTCCGGCCAGGCGCGGCGTGGGCACATCAAGCAGCCGGGAAGATCGCAGCGGGTGGTCACCTCCACCTGGAGGTGCTGAAATTGAGGAGTTTCCGAGACCCAAAGTCCCCGGAAAAAATCTTTGAGGGACTTGATCATGGTGTCCTGCCGTTGAGGGCTAAGATGTTAAGTCTTAGGAAAATCAAGGAGTCAGGAAGCGAAAGAGCATCTGTTGGTTGCGCAGGGCGTAAATCGCCGACCTGATATAAAGGCTTTGGGCCCGATTATATCCGTCTTTAGATTGGCGATAGGACGCTTTGGAGGCCTCTTCCCGGCCCTGCGTCTCCAGTTCTCGGCCTTTCTTGTCCTGGGTCGCCGCGGTTTCCATCAGGCGATCCGCCTGGGCGTGGGTGTCGTCGGCCAGCTTCTGGTTGATGGCCAGTTGCTGATCTTCCTGGGGGGAGAGCTCATGCTCTGCCAGCTTTGAGGCGTATTCGTTCTTAAGGAGGGTGAACAAGGAATTGGCCTCTTTCGCCTGGGCCTTGGCCCCGGCAATATTGCCGGTATTCAATTGCTGCTGAGCCTGGTCCAGGAGGGAGACGGCGCGTCCATAAAGGATGGCATGGCCGGGTGAAGCGGGTTTGGTCGTCTGGGCCCAACCGGCGCCCGCCAGGGTTAGGGCCGAGAGCAGCAAGCAGATTCCGAAGGTGCAGCGGGACAGGGACATGGCAGCGAGTCTCCTCAATAAGAATTTTGTTTAATTTTCCCGTTCAACCGGGGTAATCTCGGCGCCGCATTCCCGGCAGAGGCCGGATCGGGACTTTTCCGCCCCTCTTAAAATCTCTTCGGGATTGAGGTCCTGGGCCAGGCGGCTGAGGGCAGTCAGTTCGGGGTCTTCCAGCAGCCAGGGGCGCAACAGGGCGAGCAGAGCAGCGCGGTGATCTTCAGGGTGCGTCTCTGCAATGAGATGGTAAAAAATGAAGTTTCTCGCCTGACGCTGTTTATCCACCCAGCCCGCTTCTTCCAGGATACCCAAGTGCTTGGAGACAGTGGGCTGGGCGATGCCCAGGGCGGCCTGGAGTTCGCAGACGCAACGGGGCCGGTCCATCAGGAGCCGCAGGATGCGGAGGCGGTTGCGGTCCGCCAGGGCCTTCAAAGACTTCAGCAAAATTTTCACTTGCTCTCCCCTAAAAATACTATATTACTATATAGAAATTTATCGTAATAAATCAAGCTCAATTATTTATTGCTATCAGGAGGAGGCACTATGGCCCAAGATTGCTGTCAGCCCACGGTTACCATCATGATTCTGGCTTGCTCGGGAGGCTCCAATGTGGGGCAGCTGTCCAATCAGGCGGCGATCGAGTTGACCCAGGAAGGTTTCGGCAAGCTCTCCTGCCTGGCCGGGGTGGGGGCGCATTTGAGCGGCTTTGTCCAATCGGCCAGGGATATCCCCGGGCTGGTGGTCATTGACGGCTGTGAGGTCGGCTGCGCCAAAGGGGTGCTGGAGCAGGCGCAGGTGCCGCTGCGGGGCTATCTGGTGGTCACCGCTCTGGGCATCGAGAAGAATAAGGATATGAATTTGAAGAGGGAAGAAATTGACCAAGTTAAAGAGGCGGTGCGCCTGGCGGCAGCCCACCGTCCCATCTAATAAAAGGAGAGAAAAATGATAAAAAAATTGGGCTTATGCATGTGTATCGGCGGACTTTTCTTCATTTACGGCTGCTGAAGCGGAGCCCAGGGACTGCGGTCGAGCAGCCCCCAGTTACAGGTTCCGGCGGGTTCGCAGGTGGACCACCGGGTTTCCGGCTCTCCGGTTTGCTCCCAGAAAATTGCCGGCTAAGAGGAGGCCGGAATTTATCACTGACCGGCTCGCTGCTGAAAAGGGTCGATTCAATAAACCAGGAGGTTCTCCATGGTCCGGACAATTCTTTGGCCCACCGATTTATCCAAAAACTCGCTGAAATCCGCCAAACACGTGGCGTCGCTGGCAGAAAAGTACCAGGCGAAAATCATTATGCTGTACGTGGCCACGGACTTAACCTCCCTCTACGGCGGATATGCCCACAGCCCTGGCGAACATCATCTCCAACATTTTCAGGAATGGGAATTGAAACAGGCGAAGAGCAAGATGCAACATCTCTGTGAGACCGAACT
>Ga0315282_10014764_pt1 | contig 11595 bp, 10 predicted proteins | sample YL17G07_20_MG_FD_203693 | JGI IMG/M metagenome (GOLD analysis project Ga0315282, IMG submission 203693) | Sediment microbial communities from Yellowstone Lake, YNP, Wyoming, USA - YL17G07_20 | ecosystem: Environmental > Aquatic > Freshwater > Lake > Sediment | place: USA: Wyoming | collected...
GACGTTTAATCCGCCCGCTGTTAAAGGAAGGACCTTCAGTCCATCTGCGCCGCGAGTTTTCAGCCCGCCCTCAATTTCGCAAAGCCAAGTTTTCAATGGGCATGCAACTGGCGGCGGTAGAGGTTTTTTTGGGATACTTCGCGGAAGTGGCAGTATCAGCGGGCGAGGCGGTTCTTTTTGGGGTGGTTTAAGAGGGCATCACTGAATATGACCCACTGACTGCGCAATTCATCCCGCGAGATCGTTTTTTCTTGACCCCCGGTCCGAACAAAATCTTCCTTCCGAATAGAGGGCCGGGCAAGCCGATGACCTGGACGTTGCGCACGTCGGCGTTTTCCTGGACGGCGATCTCTACTTCCCGCTGGGAGACATTTCCCCCGCAACTCTTGACCATCATCTTGTAATGCCCGCGGAAATAGAGGTTGTCCTGTTCGTCGAGCCACCCGTCATTATTCCCCCGCCGATCAGGGTCCGGCCACAGGATCGGAGTGCACCAATGGCCTGAGTGCGGAGACCCGGAGCCCATTGCAATCTGGGGTCTCTTTATTCATGTTCCCGATGGGCCGCTACCGGCTCAAAATAGGCGATGTCCTGAATCCTGCCCTTTTTCTCCGCCGTGAAAACCGCCCGGACCCGGTCACCAACCTGCACGGAAAGCCCTGGAGGTGTCTTAATGATATGAGAAAAAAGGTTGTCGGCCCCATCCAATTGGATGTAGCCGTAGATGTAAGGAGTCGGCCTCCTGTCCCCGGTATCCGGGTCGATGAAGGGATAGTCCACCAGGGTGACGGCCTGAACCGCTCCCTCTTTTCCCAGTTCCATTAGTTCGTCCATTTTGACGAAGCAGGGGCCGCAGACCATGCGCGGAGGGACGTAAACCTTGCGGCACTTCGGGCACCGGATTCCCAGGAGAACCTCGCGATCCTTGATCTCCTGAAAAAATTTGCTCCCATCCAGGCCGATCGCCCAGTGATAAGGCATATGGACGACTTCCTCGACGGCCAAGAGTGAGAGGTCTCGTTCCCAAGCTCGAGTTCCCATAAAACCCCCTATGGCTTTTCTGCACCTAAAATCATGACATCCGACCAGAAACATCCTCCAAATCCCGTGGCCATACCCAGGCGAACGTCCGGAACCTGGCGTTTATCGGCTTTCCCCATGATTTGGTGGGCCACCTCCCCAACCCGTAAGAGGGCGGTTGCTCCGATGCAATTGGTCGATAGAACCCCCCCCGAGGGGTTCATGGGCAAGGTTCCCCCCATGTCGGTCTCTCCGTCCCAAAGCAGGCGCGGGGCCTGGCCGGGCCCGCAGAAACCGATGGATTCGATCCATTTCAACCCGGCAAAGGAATAAGGCATGTAGAGTTCGCAGATGTCCAGTTCCTTCCATGGGTCCCGGATTCCGGCCAGGCGGAAAGCCTCCTTAGCGGCGGAGGCCAGGGAATGAATCTCGGTGTAATCAATGTCCCCAAACCAGGTGGTGTCGTGGCGGACTGACACGGAGTGAACCCAGGCGGGTTGGGGGCAGGTCTTTTCGGCCCTATCCTCTGAGCTGAAGATGACCGCGGCCGCGCCATCCGAACGGGGGCAGATGTCGAGCAGTTTGATTGGCTCGGTCAGCATGGGGGAACGCATCACGTCCTCCACGGTAACGGCCATCCTCAGGTGGGCATAGGGATTCTTTACTGCGTTGCCCCGGTCCCGCACCGTAACCCGGGCGGCATCCTCCTGCTTGATGCCATATTTTTTCATGTAGGCCGAAGCCTCAACGGCCAGGCTTGGGATGGCTCCGGAATAGGAGAAACGGTCCCAGATGGGGTCCGAGCAGGTGATGATCGCCCCGGTCGTATCGGATTCCGAATTCTTTTCCCAGCCAATGGCCAGGACGTGATCGAAGAGGCCGGAGGCCACGTGATAGTAGGCGGCAATGCCCACCGTGCTCCCTGTGGTTCCCCCGGTCGTCACCTTGAAGATGGGCTTTAAAAAAGCCCCGCACCCTTCGACACTCCAGGTATCGACGTAATTGATCCCTTCAAAGTGGTCCATGTTCCCGATGACCACAGCGTCAATATCCTTCAGGGTCAATTCGGCATCGGCCAGGGCCCGGGCTACCGCCTCCTGTATGAGTTCCAGCCCATTGACGTCCCATCGCCTGGCAGAATGATGGGTTTGCCCGAAACCGGTAATCGCAACTCTCTTACCCATTTCCCGTACCTCTCAATTTTTCCCCAAGATCCAGACGCAATGGGATTGGCCGCAAGGGCCGTTGATCCCGTGGGCCAAACCCATGCCAGCCCGGTCGAGTTGGTGGGCTCCGGCGGCTCCTCGAATCTGCAGTACCCCTTCGATGAAGCGAACCAGACCCGCAACCAATACCGCGTGGGCGGAAAGAACTCCGCCCGAGGCATTCACGGGCAGTTTTCCTTTCATCTCGGTGATCCCTTCCCGGGTTAATTTCCCCCCTTCTCCGGCAGAGCAGATGCCCAAACCCTCCAGCCAGAGCGACTCCATATAGGAGAAGGCATCGTAGACTTCCAGGAAATCAATTTCTTCCTTCGGGTCCTTGATCCCGGCCATGGAATAAGCCTTTTGGGCGGCCAGCTCCAGGGCCCGGGGATGGGATAGGTCCCGGTCTCCCAGATAATGCAGCTCGGCCGCATATCCCACCCCTTTCAGCCAGACCGGCTTCTGCCGCGATTCTCCCACCCGATCTTCCCCCGCGAGGATCACCGCCGCAGCCCCATCGGAGACCGGCGAGCAGTCAAGCCGCTTTAGAGGAGTGGCTTTGACGGGGGAAGCCATGACCTGCTCCACCGTTACATCCATAGGGAGTTGGGCAAAGGGGTTCAATTTGGCATTGCGGTGATTTTTTACCGATACTCGTGCCCAATCTTCCACCCGGGCCCTCCGGCGGTCGATATAGGCCTGGGCCTGGAGTGCCGCAGAGCTAATAGCGTCCAATCCTAACGGGCGGTGATAAAAGGGATCAAACATGGCATTGGTGATTAAAAAGGGAGACCCCTCGGATCCTTTCGAATGGGCCACCACCAGGGTGGTCCCAAAAGAACCAGACCAGATGCGCATCGCTCCATAAAGAGCCCCCAAGGTGCCATCTCCCTCTACTGTGGAAACATTCTTGCCATAGGACCCGCAGGCATCCATCACCGCCATACTCGAAATCGTGCGGCCATCCCAAAAATCATTGGACACCGTGACCACATTATCAATCTGGCCGATGGTCATACCCGCATCTTTTAGGGCGCCCGTCGTCACGTCATAAATCAGGTCGGCATAATTCTTGTCTGGATGGCGGGGTTGAAAACGTGTCTGGGAAACTCCTACAGCAGCTACCCGCTTCATTGGTTTGATCCTCCCACAGGGGTAAAGAAAGCAATGTCGAGGATGTGGCCCTGCCGCGTCGATTCCATCACCGGTTTTACCCGGATGCCGGGCCTGAGGCAGTCCAGGTCCATTCCCGATATTAAATGGGTGATGGCCCGGCTCGCTCCATCCAGGTCAATCAAGCCGTAGGCAAAAGGCGGCTTCATCGGCTGGGCCGGGTGTTCGTACCGGACGATGGTGAAGTGCCGCAGAGTACCGTGAGGCCCCACCTCCATCCAGGCCCGGTCGTCGATTTCCGCGTAGCACTCCGGGCAGCGTAACCGAGGGGGGACCCATACCAGATGACAATTCGGGCAACGACTGCCCATGATGCGGCCGTGATCCCGCAGTTCGATCAAGAACCGGCTTCCTACCCGGCCCACTGTCCAGGAATAAGGCATATGAATCCCGCCTTCCAAAATCAAAGGCCGGGTATCCCTGCGCCATTGATCATTCATGGCTTTCTCCTTTTAACTTCCGCCTCCTCCATTCAAAACTCCATATCTGTACCTTTTAGAGCCAACGTTTCCTTCTCCGGTAATGTTTCACCTCGCGGTACCCTCTTCTTTGGCCGACCTGGCTCAGGCCCAAGTAGAATTCCTTGATGTCCTCATTCTCTTTCAGTTTCTCGGTCGGCCCGTCGAGGACCACCCGGCCCGTCTCCATGATGTATCCATAACTGGCAAAGTCGAGGGCGATAGCCGCGTTTTGCTCCACGAGAAGGATGGCCACCTTTTCGGCCTGATTAATCGCCTGGAGGATTTTGAAAATCTCTTCCACTAACAATGGAGCCAGTCCCAGGGAGGGCTCGTCGAGGAGCATCATCTTGGGTTGGCCCATCAGGGCCCTTCCCGTGACCAGCATCTGCTGCTCTCCCCCGGATAGATACCCACTCGTCTGATAACGCAAATCTTTCAACTTGGGGAAATATTCATATACCCGGTCCAACCGTTTGCGGAGTCTGGAGCGCTCCCGGGTCAGATGAGCACCGATCAATAAATTTTCTTCGGTGGTCAGGTGGGGGAAAAGCCTCCGCCCTTCCATGACCTGGATGATACCCATGGCGGCGATGCTTTCGGGAGTTTCCCTGTCTATGCCCCGGTCCTGGAACATTATGTTTCCATGGGTGACTTCACCCAGCTCGGTATGCAGCAGGCCGGAAATAGCCTTCAGCGTGGTGCTCTTGCCGGCGCCGTTGGATCCCAGCAGGCAGACAATGCTTCCCTCGGCCACCTCCAGGGAAACCCCCCGGAGTACCAGGATTACCGTGCTATACACGACCTCCACGTTATTCATCTTCAGCACGCGTCTACCTCCCGCTGGCCAACCTTCCCACCTCGCTTGAGTTCTTTAGAAAAGGCGGCTTTTCACTGCTCAAGATTTTCCCGGTCCCGGAGACGTCCCCTCGGGACGTCTCTTACTGTACCCAGGAAAAGAATCCTGCTCCAAACTCCCTTCCGCTTGCTCTTCCCTTATTTCATGAGCATGGGGGGAGTAAACCAATCGGTAACCGCCTCTGCGTACACAGAGTCAAATTTCGTCTTTCCCGCCTTCTTGGTGGTGACCCGGAAGATCTTCAGGTTTTGGGCCCAGTGGATATCCCTGGAATACTTTATCCTGGCCACGCCCTGGCAATCCGTGTTTACTTTCTGCAGGGCGTCGAAGATCGCCTTGCCGCTGATGTTCTTCGCCCCCACCTCCTTGGCGGCAATCTTGATCGCCTCGGCCGTGATATGGGCCTGGATCCAGCAGCTCATCCATTCGGAAGTGAATTCCGTTTCCGGATGATTGCCGAACTTGAAAGCGTTCATGACCTGGGGCATCTTCCCCCACACGGAAGGGGGTTCGAAGTTCTGCAGCTGGAAGAAACCTTCAGCTGCCTCCCCGGCGATGTCGGCCGTCCTTCGCGGGTCCACCCACACGCAGGCGGCCATCTGCATATCGCTCATCTTTAACCCCAGGCTGGCGAAATCCCTCAAGACGACTGCGTACTGGGCCGAGAGGGTGTTGGTGTAAACGAAATCCGCTCCCCGGTTTTTCAGGGCGAGGAGCTGAGTGGTCACCTCTGTAACCGCCCCCGGGAAAAATTCCGCCCCCACGTATTCAAACCCCTGAGACTTGATATAGTTGATTACGTCGTCGGTGACGATGCACCGGCCGAAGGCATTATCCCAGGTTAGAAAGCCGAAACGGGGCTTCCTGTCCTTCTTCCAGCTTTTTTTGGCATAATCCACAAAAGCCCCTACCTGGTTCACGTAGGGGGCGATGTAACTGAAGATATAGCCCGGCGGCCAGAGCGTTCCCGGGGCCCCGCCCGGGGTGATATCCGGAATCTGGTCCCTTTCGAACCAGGGGCGCAGGGCGATCTCCTGGGCCGAGTTCATCGATTGGAAGCAGACGGGCTTGATCGCCCCGGACATGGCCGTTTTATACAGGCTCATCGCCTTCGATACATCGGAGCCCGCATCGCCCCAGTCGGCAACGACCTCCACGCCCGGGATGTAATTATTTTTGTTCAGCCATTTCCATGTGGTCACCCAGCCGTGGAAGGCCGGCGTTTCCGTGGCCGCGTAAGACCCGGTCATGTTCCCCAGGAAAAAAATCCGCACCTTGGTGGGTGCTTGAGCCATGGAAGGGTCTACCAAGAGGATCCCCATGGAAAAGAAAACCAGTAAGAAACCGAAAGCTTTCATTCCTTTTTTGCCTTTTTCTCTTGCCTTCATCCGTATACCCTCCTTTCCGTATTTTTCTTTCCCCTTTCTCAGTAAGGAAAGGGCCATATGCGCATTGAAGCCTTGAGCGTTTCCCAGCTGTGGGCCAGCCCGCGGGGTTCGAAGATGAGGAAGAGGATGATCACTGTACCAAATGTGATCGGCCCGATGGCGGCCGCCACCGTATCGGCGATTGCCGGAAAAGCATGGACCAGAGCGGGGGTGCTGGCCATGGTGAGCTCGGTCAGAAGCTTTAAGAAGACGACGCCGAAGATGACCCCGATGGCACTCCCCATGCCCCCCACGATGAGCATTCCTAAGTACCAGATTGAGTTCAAAAGGGTGAAATGTTCGTACTGGGCCACTCCCAGGTAATGGACCATCAGCGAGCCTCCGACGCCGGCAAAAATGGAAGACAAACCGAAGGCCAGAACCTTGTAGCGGAATATATTGATGCCCATGATCTCGGCGGCCACGTCATTGTCCCGGATCGCGATTAAAGCCCGGCCGATTTTGGTACGGAGAAAATTGCGGGCGAAAAAACTCATCAGGATAGTAAAGGACACGATCAGAAGGAACCATTTTGGTTCCGTATTAAAAATAATCCCGCCCAGGGTCGGAGAATTGGCCCGGCAGCCGAAGATCCCGTTGGTGATGCTGGGCACGTGGATGATTATCCACGGGAGGACGTACTGAGCGGCCAGAGTGGACATGGCGATATAAAAACCCTTAATCCGCAGGGAAGGAAGGCCGAAGGCGAACCCGATCACTCCGGAAGAGATGGCCGCCAGGGGCAGGCAGACCCAGAAAGACAATCCCAGCTTGGTCGACAGGATGGCGCTGGTATACCCTCCGGCCATCATGAAGGCGGCCTGGCCTAGGTTGACCTGCCCGCTGTATCCGGTCAGGATATTCAGCCCGTGAACGACGATGATGGTGATGCAGATCGTATTTAAGATGCTCAACAGGTAATCGGAAAAGAAAAAGTAAGGGATGATATACAGAAACAGAAGAAAGGCAGTCATGAGGATCTTGTGCAAACGAGTGCGCAGAATGCACATGCTGATCGTATGTTCATATTTCACGTCAAACGTCCCACACGGTCGTTTGTGCATGGTTCAGACCCTCTCAATCTTTTTGTAGCCGAAGAGCCCGTGGGGTTTGAAGATGAGAATCACAAGCATGATGATATAAGGCGCGATCTCTTTTATCCCGCCCCCCACATATTTGTCCAGGTACCCTCCTCCCAGATTCTGCAAGACCCCCACGGCAATGCCGCCGACGACTCCTCCGCTGACCGATTCCAGACCCCCAAAGATAACCGCCGGGAAGGCGTAGAGGCCCAGAGCCCCCAGCGAGGGGTCTACCCCCATAAAGGAAGCGGAGATGATGCCGCCAGCGGCCGCGGTCAACACCGCGATGAACCAGGAAATCATAAAGATCCGGGTCACGCTGATCCCGACCGAACGGGCCAGCTGGTGGTCTTCGCTCGCTCCCCGCATGGCCAGACCCTGCCTTGTGTAGCGGAAGAAATAAACGAAGATGCCCAGAGCCACCATGCAGGCGAGGAAACAGACAAGCTGATTGTACGGGAAGACGAGGCTTCCTAAATGAAAGGCCCCCCTGGGGAGGAAGGGCGGCTTATAAACCCGGCCGGGTCCGGGCCAGATGAGAACGACGATCCCGTTGAGGATCTCCCCCAATGCGATGGTGGCCATGGCCGCGGCCAGCAGGGGCTGGCCGATGAGCGGACGGAGGACCAGCCGCTCGATCAGAAATCCCAGCATAGCCGACCACAGGACCAGGAGGGGAATACTGATCCACAGGGGAAGGCCGAGCTGGACGAGGAAGGCCCAGAAGATGAAGGCTCCGATGACGACGACCGCCCCGTGGGCGAAATTAAAGACCCCGGAGGCCTTGACGATGATGATCACCCCCACAGCCATCAGCCCGTAAACCCCACCCATCATGATCCCGGTAATCATCAGCTGGCCGAAGTACGTCATCTTCTCCTCCTCAGGCTACATCCTGGATGTGGATGGCGGTGGCGATTCTTCCCTTCCGGCCGTCCCGGTATTTGACTTCCGCTTCGGAGACGATCTCCTTCTTTCCCTGGTAAATGGCGGTACTCAGCTCCTTGTATTTGTCCTCCAGAAACCACCTGCGCAATTTACGGGTGCGGGTCATCTCCCCTTCATCCGGGTCGAACTCTTTGTGCAACAGGGCGAACTTCTTGATCTGCAGGTTCTGCGGAAGCGCCTGATTGACCCTCTGCACGTCCTTCCGGATCAGATCGTATACTTCCGGCCTCTGGGAGAGGCTGACAAAGGTCGTGTAGGGAACCCTCTCCTTCTCGGCCCACTTGCCCACGTTTTCAAAGTCGATGGTGATGATGGCGGAGACAAAATCACGGCTGCTCCCGATGGCGATGGCATCCTTAATGTAGGGGCTGAACTTCAGGCTGTTTTCCAGGTACGTGGGCGAATACCTCGTGCCGTCCTTGAGGATCATCATATCCCCGAGTCGGTCGAGGATAACCAGGTATCCTTCGGGGTCGAGCACCGCGGCGTCGCCGGTATGGAACCATCCCTCGCCGTCGAAGGCCTTGCGGGTGGCTTCGGGGTTGTTGTAATACCCGGGGCACATGTTTTCGGCTTTCAACACCAGTTCACCTTCTTCGGTGATCCGCAGCTCCACCCCCGGCAAGGGGCGGCCCGAGGTGCCGATTTTGACGAGATCAGCGGGAACGGAGGTCAGGTAAAGAGCTTCCGTAAGGCCGTACATGTCCTTGATGGGCACCCCGATGGCATGGAACCAGGTGAAGATGTCTGGACCCAGGAGCGTACCGGCCGTGATTCCCAGCCTAAGCTTCAAAACACCCAGATAATTGCGGATCGGACGGAAGATGATCCAGTCGCAAAGGGTGTTGAGAAGAGCCCAGGCAAAAGGAGGCTGGCGCCGCTCGTGCAGACGGTATTTCGCGGTCCGGTAGCCAACGCGCAGGCAGAGGTTATATAGGGCTCTCTTCACGATCCAGGCGTCGTTGATCTTCATCTGCACCATCGAATGGAGACTTTCCCACTGCCGGGAGCCGAAGAGCAGGAAGTTCGCTCCGATTTCCCGGATATTCTCCTGGACGGTCTCCGGCTCCTCGGGGAAATTGACCCTCATTCCTTCCCGGAGCCACCATCCGATGCCCAACCCCTGCTCCGTGATCCAGGCCCCGGGGGCGAAGGAGAGGTATTCATCCTTTTCGGTCATCCCGTCTATCACGGCACCCCGTTCCAGAGAAGAGCGGAAATAGTCGTAGGTCAGCATGGCTCCCTTGGGATGCGTTCCCGTGGTGGCCGAGGTGTAGCAGAATACCCCCAGATCGCCCCCTTTTCCCCGGTCGATGTTTTCTTCAAAGAGACCCGGATGGGTGCGCTCCAGGTCCCGTCCCACCTCCTGGACATGCGGCAGGCTAATCAGGTAGGGATCCTTGTAGCCCAGCATTCCTTTAGGGTCCCAGTAGACCACTTTGCGGACGTTGGGCAGTTGCTCCCGGAGCTGTAGAAATTTATCGCACTGCTCCTGGTCCTTGGCAAAGACCAGCACCGCCTCGCTGTGATTGACAATGTATTGAATTTCCGGGGGAGTGGCGTCGGTAAAGATGCCGATGGAGATTCCCCCCGCTGCCTGGGTGGCCAGTTCCGCCCAGTACCATTCCGGGTCGTTGTCCCCGCATATGCAAACCTTTTCTCCGCGCTGCAGGCCGAGATGGATGAGTCCCAGGGAGAGGGCTCTAACATTCTGGTAGCAATCCTCCCAGGTGAACTCATTCCAGATGCCATATTTTTTCTTGCGCATGGCCACCCGGCGGTTTCCGTACTTTTCCCGGTTTCGAAGCAGTAGCTTGGGAAAGGTATCGGCAGCAGTATCCATTCTACTTTGCCCCTATGCCTTTTTCTTGCCCAGGTAAGCCTGGATAACCGCTGGGTTGTTCACGATCTCCTCCGGGGGCCCCTCAGCCACCTTATGCCCGAAGTCGATGACCAGGACCCGCTGGGCGATGTCCATGATGGCCTGCATGTCATGTTCTACCAGGAGAATGGTAGTCCCGTGTTCTTCCTGAATGTCGAGGATGAAACGGGCGATATCCTCTTTCTCCTCCAGATTCATTCCGGCCATGGGTTCGTCCAGAAGCAGCAATTTGGGCTCTGCAGCCAGGGCCCTTCCCAGATCGACCCGTTTGCGCATTCCGTAAGGAAGCATCCCCACCAACCTGTCCCGGATGGGCTGGATCTCCAGAAAGTCGATAATTTCCTCCACCACTTTGCGGTTCTGAATCTCTTCCCGGCGGGTCCAGCCGAAATAAAGGGCTGCCGGCAAGACTCCCCGTTTCATATGAATATGCCGGGCAGCCATGAGATTGTCCACCGTGCTCAAGCCCTGGAAGAGTTCGATATGCTGAAAAACCCGGGAGATGCCCAGGGTGGCGATTTTATGGGGGGGCATACGGGTGATGTGCCGCCCTTCGAAATGGATCTCGCCCCTCTGGGGCTGGTAGAAGCCGTTGATACAATTGAAGATGCAGGTCTTGCCGGCCCCGTTTGGGCCGATGATAGCCAGGATCTCATGTTCCTTCACTTCAAAGCTGACCCCATCGATCGCTTTGACTCTTCCAAAACTAAGTTGCAGATCGCTCACTTTCAGGAGAGGGGGGGGAATGGTATTCATGGCCTTCTTAGATTTCTTCCTCCACGGCCGGCACAGCCGGAGGAATTGGGGATTGTATCCATAAGAATCAACGTCCTCCCGGGCTCGGCCGTCCCGCTCCAGAAGCAGGTCGTTTTCTGGCTGCGGACCCTTTCCTTCCCGAGCTTGCGCTCGAGTGTTGAATGAATTGGTAGGCCTTGGCTACGTTCGCGGGGGAGATGGGAATAATCCCCTGGATCCATCCCAGTAGAATCTGGAGGATGCCACCGTAAAATCCATGGGCAGCGATCTCCGGGCTCAGCGATTTGTTGAAGACCCGCTTCCTCTGTCCTTCTTCAAAGACCCGCTGAATCATCCGGAAGGCGTGTTCTATGGCTTTCCGGTTCTTTTCGAAAAATGGAGAATGGGGCACAACATAAATCGTAAGGACCTTCATCAATTCGGGTTCGTGTTCATAACTGCGGATGAGAAAGTTACCAATTTTTTGCAATTTGAGGTCGGGGGAGATCTCCTCTTTCCTCACGCGCTCGATGTATTCGATGAACCTTTGCCAGCGTTCGCGAAAGAGGGCGAGGAGGATCTCCTCTTTGTTCTGGAAATAGTTATAAACAAGGCCGTAAGAGATGCCGGCCTTTTTGGCGATGTCGGTGACGGTTCCCCCGGGATACCCTTTGCGGGCAAAGACATGGATAGCCGCTTGCATAATCCGGGCCCTTTTTTCCTGGGCCCGCGATTGTCTTCGCAAACCCCGCTGATGTGGGTCCTTTCGCCGGGAAGAGGGCTGGGGGAGGGAACGGGCCAAATTT
>Ga0315282_10014765_pt1 | contig 11594 bp, 13 predicted proteins | sample YL17G07_20_MG_FD_203693 | JGI IMG/M metagenome (GOLD analysis project Ga0315282, IMG submission 203693) | Sediment microbial communities from Yellowstone Lake, YNP, Wyoming, USA - YL17G07_20 | ecosystem: Environmental > Aquatic > Freshwater > Lake > Sediment | place: USA: Wyoming | collected...
GGCAGAATGTCAATATCGCGATTTGCTTTTTCATACTCCACTCCATAAACGTACTTTTTCCTGTTGCTTTTTAACGACTGAAAGTCCATTTTTGCCGCATCGAGGTTTGGTTTTGCTGTTATACACGCCAGAGGCCATTTAATTCAACCCAAAAATTACCACAAACTCTCTTTTAATGGGGCGGCAGCGGTTTTTTATTGACACAAGGGGTGGAGCTTGTGGTATATTGACTCTACAGACAGGTCAGAAATTCGAAAGGCAAAATTTGGCCAGGAAAACGCATTTTTGGAGATATTTCGATGTCTAATAGAAGAACTATCACAACAGCGGTGGTAGTAGTGTTTTTTCTAATCGGTTCTGTCTTTGCCCAGACTCTGGAGCAGAACTGGAACGACTTTCTGCATTATGTCAAAATCGGGCGGTTCGATCTGGCAAAAGGGTTCGCGCAGGTGATTTTGCAGAGCAACCCCAATTCTGCGCAGTTGCTCGCTTTAAGCAAGGCCAACCCGCAGGGCTATGAGATTTTGCTGAAGGTCAATGAATCTACGCCGGATGCTGAGCTTGCTGAGCTTACCGGAAAAATCCTCAGCATCGTCGAGCAGGGCAGATTCACCCGCCGGGCGGACCCGAGGATTATTGCCGAGGAGATACGCAGACTTAGTACCACCGAGCGAGGACGGCTCACAGCCGTAAAGAGACTTCAGAACGCGGGCGAATACGCGATACCGCTTATGCTCGATGCAATGGCCGATGATTCCCGCAAAGAGGAGCTGCCTTATATTGTGTGGGCCCTGCCGCAAATCGGCAGGGACGCGGTGAGGCCGCTGACGGCTGCACTGCAGACCGAGAGCGTGGCGGTCAAGGTGGAGATAATCAGGGCGCTGGGCAAGATTGGTTATCCGCATTCGCAGCCGTATCTGAGGTACATTGTCGAAAAGGAAGAATCAACCGAGCTTCGCGACCTGGCCGCTAGGGGTCTTTTGCAGATTGACAAGGCCGCGGCGAAGGTTCCTGCTGCGAAGCTGTTCTATCAGGTTGCTGAAAAGTATTATTATCACGCAGAGTCTCTGGCTCCGGCGGAGGATGCCAATTTTGCCAATGTATGGTTCTGGGATTCGGCCGGCAAAAAGCTGGTCAGCGAGCAGGTCGATAGAGGTTACTTCAACGAGCTTATGGCGATGCAGAACTGCGAGTGGGCGCTGCGGGCCGACCCCGGGTTTGGGGCGGCGATAGGGTTGTGGCTGGCCGCGTTTTTCAAAGCGGAGTCGGCGGGAGCGAAAATGCCGGCCTATTTTGGCGAGCGCCACGCCGATGCGCTCGTCTATGCAACGACCGCAGGAGTTGAATATCTCCATCAGGCGCTTGCAAGGGCGGTCAAGGACAAAAACGCCTACGTGGCATTAGGCGTGGTCGAGGCGCTGGCTACAACCGCAGGTGATAAGTCGCTGTTCTATCAGGTTGGCGGGGAACAGCCCCTGATGCAGGCCCTGTCGTTCGAGGACAAAATGGTAAGATATAGTGCGGCGATAGCGGTGGCTTCCGCCGGGCCGACCGAAGGATTTGCAGAGAGCAAATTGGTCGTCAAGAATCTGGCCGAGGCCCTTGCCGAGAAGCCGCAGGCCGCCGGCGGCGCCGCGGGTGTGGGTATGTGGAGCGAGCAGATAGCGAATAGTTACGCACTGCGTGCGGCAAAGGCCGCGCTCAATCTGGCCCAGACCAGAAATAAGGCCATCAAGTTGTCCGGTGCGCTCACCGCTCTTATAAATGCGACAAATGATACGCGTGCCGAAATCAAGACGCTTGCTGCCCAGACGCTGGCTTATCTGGAAAGCCCCGATGCGCAGCGTGCAATCGCGGCGATGGCTCTCAATAGCGATAATGCCCTCGAGGTGCGGATTTCAGCGTTCGAGTCGCTCGCCACTTCGGCAAAGTTAAACGCCAATATGCTCATTGACCAAATGGTTGATGGGATTTATGCCCTTATAAGCTCCGACCAGACCGACCCTGGGCTTCGCAGCGCCGCTGCTGCTGCTTATGGTGCTTTGAATCTGCCCAGCCAGAAGGTCAAAGACCTCATCCTCGACCAGGCGAAAAGTTAGTGAAAAGCTGAAAGCGAAAAACTAAAACCTGTTAAGTAAGATTTGTCTTACCTTAAATTGTGCATAAATGAAGCGATTCGGTTAATTCTAAATTGAGCGAGGTTTGGCGAAGGGATATCCAATGATAACAGAAGCTGATAAAGAGATAATTTTGCGGTGTGCCAGAAAGTATAAGGTGGCCTCAGTTTTTTTGTTTGGCTCATCGACCGAGGCAAAACAGACTGGTCACGATATAGACCTCGGGGTGAAAGGGATTGAGAAGAGGTTGTTTTTCAAATTCTATGCAGAGCTGGTTAAACACCTCTCGAAGCCAGTTGACCTTGTTGATTTGTCCCGAAAATCGCTTTTCAATGATATTGTTGAAGAAAGCGGTGTAAGGATTTATGGTTGATTTGGCCAAAAGGATAGCTGCTGAAAAAGAAAACGTAGAAAAAGCTTTGGCTGATCTCGAAGAGGCAATGGCCAGAAAAGAAAAGTCAACCATCGAATTAGCTGCCATTGCCACATTTCTGCATAACATTTACAACGGCATAGAAAATATTTTGAAGCAAATTCTAAAAACAAAAGGCACAGGGATCCCAAGATCGGAAACGTCGCATAAGGATTTGCTGGATCTTTCGGTGTCCAGCGAAATTATATCGGAGAAGCTGTCTGACCAGCTTTACGAATATCTAACCTTTAGGCATTTTTTTATCCATGCGTATGGATTTATGCTTGAAGAGGCGAATTTGGACGATCTGGCAGATAATATCCCGAATGTTTGGTCACAGTTTCTGTTGGCGATACAGGGGTATTGCGGGACTTCAGACAACACTGTATAAACACTCCCCTTTGATATGTGAGCGGCCTATGCATTTTGTAAAAGATGTGGCTTATGTGTCCGAATATAAGCTGTTGTTGACTTTTGAGGATGGCGTGGTGAAACTTGTGGACCTCGAACCATACTTGGATGGAGAGATATTTGAGCCTTTGAGGGATATTGATTATTTCAAAACTGTCCATCTGAACCCGGACATAGATACGATAGTTTGGGACAATGACGCCGATTTGTCGCCCGACTTTTTATATGAGATTGGAGTTGAGCAAAAAGCGAAGGTAAAAAGTAAAAGCCACAGTTGAACACAGGGTATGGGCCACGAAGGCACAAAGGCACAAGGAAAAATGAAACTTGTCTGACGACAGTCAAGAGTTGAAAAATATAGCTGTGTTTTAGTGTCTTTGTGACTTGGTGGCAAGGAAAGTTAAACCGCGCGGAGAAGATTTGCCTATATCGTGTATAAATGAACTATTTTGGTTATTTTAAGTTACATGAAGTTTTCGCCACTAATCTTTTAAAGGAAAAATAATACGGGTTTTTTATCAACAGGAATATGGTGGGTGTTTTTCGTTTTAGGGGCTTTATCATATTTCATCTCAAGTTTTGGTCATCATGGCAGAGGAACGAGAAGCCCACAAATTGAGGCAATCGGTGGTTTTGGGGTGATTGTTTTTGTTATCCTTGCATTTATTTTTTCAGGATGGAAGGGTGGTATTGGTATTATTGTTGCTCTATTTTTATGGGCAGTTATTGCAGAAAGAATTTTGTGGTTGATATTCCGTAAACTTATGCCGAGTGCAAATAATACGGACTACGGGCGATTCATTAGACGTTCACGCTCTTATGGTAGTTCAGCCAATCTGCCAACTTCATGGGAGGAATTACGTGAGCAGGGTAACAAAACAGATAAAATGCTATCAAGAATATCCAATCAACCTCAAATTATTGAGGTCTTGAGGAATCATGGCAAGACACCAGAGGAAATTAAGGATATATTCTGGAATTTGTGTGCGTGTGGTACTGGTGAATATGTAGCTCAATCAGTAATAGAAAATCCAAAATTATTGTCTGAATATTTACAAATGAAAGCTGATTGTATTTCGGATATGGAAATAGCATTCAAATTGGCGGAGTCTTTGGGTGGGTCATAATAGATGGTGGAACAACATCATATAACACAGCACAAGAGGTTCGTCCGCCAGATGCGGACTCACCCAAATTTTTGCTTTGCAAAAACTTCTTTTGTGCTGGGAACGTTATACAGAATTGTGGGTAAGGCAACAAAATATGAAGCTACACATTGAGCAGATAAAGCGAAAGATTCTTCCGATTTTGCGGCGGTATGGGGTAAAAAGGGTTGGGCTATTTGGCTCCTGCGTCCGGGGCGAAATGACGCCTGACAGCGACATCGATATATTAGTTGATATCGAAAAGGATATAAGTCTGCTCGACTTTGTGGGAATTAAGCTCGAACTCGAGGAGGCATTAAACAGAAAGGTCGATTTGGTAGAGTACAGCACCATCAAGCCGTTACTTCGCGAAAGTATTCTCAGCCAGCAGGAGATAATCCTATGAGCGAAAGGGACATAAGGGTGTACGTTGAGGATATTCTGGACAGTATTGCAAAAATAGAGCAATACACCAAGACTATAGCCGAAGAAGATTTTCTTGCCGATACTCAGATTCAGGATGCAGTCTTGAGGCGGCTGGAAATTATGGGCGAAGCAGTGAAGAACATTCCTGACGATATTAGAAAGAAATACCCACAGGTGCCCTGGAAGAAGATTGCAGGGCTGCGAGATATTCTGATTCACGAGTATTTTGGAGTCAATTTGCATCGAGCCTGGAAGATTGTCAGCGAAGACCTTGTCGATTTGAAAAAGAAGATATTGGAAGTTAAGCGAGGTCTGGAAAGCAAGAGCGGTTCTTGAAAATACGTGTTTGTGTACATTGCAGACATTTGCCTCCGCTGCCTGTTGATATGAACGGGCATTTTTGTTATTATACGCTGGCATTACAACCGCTGGGCTAACGACTGAGAACAGACGACAGACGACAGACGACTATCGACCAACGACTAATCGAAAGGATTGAAAATGGCTCTCGATGCGAAGAAGGTGGCGGGGTGTCTTGAGGAGTGCAAGAAGCACTTGACTACGGAGCTATTGCCGTTCTGGCTGAACCGCTGCAAAGACGACAAATACGGCGGCTTCATTACGCACTTCGATAAAGACGGCAAAGACGCCAGCACGGATGAGAAATCGCTCATCTCCCAGACCCGCACCGTCTATACGATGTCCACGGCACACCGGGCCGGCTACGGCGGAGGCAGGTGTGCCGAATTTGCAAAACACGGTGTGGATTTTCTTATCGATAAGATGTGGGACAAAAAATACGGCGGCTTCTTCTGGATGCTCAATCGCAAGGGCGATGTCACCATCGACAAAAAGATTCTCTACGGTCTGAGCTTTGCGATGTATTCCTTAAGTGAATACACAATGGCAACCGGCGACCGGCGCGGCCTTGAATATGCCGAAAAGGTATTCGACCTTGTCAAGAAGCATGGTGCCGACACGGTGTATGGCGGCTACTTTGAGATGTTCGAGCGGAACTGGGACCTGTGCGGCCCGGGGTCTAAAGGCGGCGACAGAAAGACGCTGGATGCGCATATGCACCTTATGGAGGCCTTCACCAATCTGTATGAATGCAGCCGGCAGAGCATTCACCGCCGAACGCTGTTAGAGGATATTGACATTCTGATTAAGAGAATCTCACATCCCAAATACGGCACAGGCATACCGCAGTTCACGCCGGACTGGAAGGTCTCGCCGCAGATAAAGTTCGACATCGTATGGGGCTGGGACCGCTTCGCTGAAGGCGGCAAGAAGGCCCACGCCGAGGACAACACCTCAGCGGGGCACAACGTGGAGTTTGCGTGGCTGCTTGCCCACGCGAGCGATATTTTAGGCGAGGGCTCTTTTGAGCAATACAAGGACGTCATAAAGAATTCTTTCGACCACGGAATGAAAAACGGCATCGACTGGGAATATGGCGGCGTCTATGTCGAAGGCCCGCACTCGGGCGGCGTCTATGATACGGAAAAAGAATTCTGGCAGCAGGCGGAGGTTATGATTGGGATGCTCGAAGCGTGCCTGCGGTTCGGGCATAAGGAGTACTGGCCGGCGTATGAAAACGTGCATAGGTTTGTCTTCGATAAAATGATAAATCATCCGGTGGGTGAGTGGTGGCCGCTGCTTACGAGGGAAGGCAAACCCATCTGGACTCATATGAGCCATTCCTGGAAGGTCAATTATCATACGGTCCGCTGTATGATACAGTGCATAAAGCGGCTGGAGAATATGCTTACGAAAATCAAACGGTAGAAACCGGCGTATGAAATACCGAGGCAAATACAAAGTCTTTGACCCAACTCGGGTCACTGCGTATCCGCTGAGGACACGGACCAACAAGGTGACGTTTGAGGATCTTGTGTTTCCCAAAGATGCAGCCGGTGTCGCTGTTCGGCTGTCCGACAAAGCTGTCAGTGACGTCGAGCTGATTGCCGATGCGATAGTGTCCGCTCGAAAGGCCGGCAGACCCGTGGTTCTTTTTACCGGCGCCCACTTGATAAAAAATGGCCTGGGGCCTCTGCTTGTTGACCTTGTAAATAGAAGGCTTGTTACCCTCGTTGCCGGCAACGGCTCAACCGCCATTCACGATTTTGAGCTGGCGCTGATAGGCGAGACCAGCGAATATGTCCCCGATTCGCTCGGCAAGGGGCAGTTCGGAATGGCGTACGAATTTGCGTATATCAATTCCGCCATATCTTCAGGGGACAGGCAAAAACTGGGTCTTGGCGAATCGCTCGGCAAAATGATTTGTGACGAAGATTTCCGCAAAGAGGTCCTTACGGCGGCTGCAAAGAAGGATTCGCCCCGCGAATTTCTGCACCCCGAGGTCAGCGTCCTTGCGGCCTGCTACAAAAACGATATTCCTTTTACCGTTCACGTGGGAATTGGCACGGATGTGATTGACCAGCATCCATCGTTTGACGGCCAGGCCAAGGGCGGCTGCTCGGGCAGAGACTTTCTCATATACACAAATGAGATAACTAAGTTCACAAATGGCGGCGTGATACTGAATATCGGAAGCGCCGTCACAGGGCCGGAGGTCCTTCTTAAAGCCGTCTCGATGGCTGCCAACGTGGCCAGTCCGCTGAAAGATGTTGTCATTGCGGACTTTGATATCCGCGACTACGACCCTGACCAGATGGCCGATGAGTCTTCGCAGGGTTATTACTTTCGAGACCAGAAGAGCGTCGTAACGCGGATTCCGCAAGTCTTTGCCGGCAGCGGCGTCTATGTCCGGGGCGACCAGCGGCAGACGTTTCCGTTACTTTATAAAAAGATTGTCCAGAAGCTTCAGCCGGAAGGGATGCGATGAAGGAAGAACGCATCAAAGAAATTATTGCTCGAATCAAAAATGTCAAAGTGGCGGTCTATGGCGATTTCTGCCTCGATGCATACTGGCTGCTCGACCTGCACGGTTCGGAAGTCTCGGTCGAGACCGGCCTGCAGGGCAGGGCGGTCGGCAGGCACTATTATTCGCTCGGCGGAGCATCGAATGTCGCTGCAAACCTCGCCGCGCTTGGGCCGGCGGCCATCCAGGTCATAGGTGTTGTCGGCAATGACATCTTCGGCAGAGAGCTGACGCGGCAGCTTCAGCAGTTGGGGGTCGATACGACTTTCCTTGTTATTCAAAAGGAAAATTTCGACACGGTGACATTCGGCAAGCCGTATCTTGAAGGCAGCGAGCAGCCCCGAATGGATTTCGGCTTTTTCAATAAGCGGAGCGTTGAGACCGACAAGGTCCTGCTGCCGGGCATCCGCCACGCTTTGCAGACGGCGGATTGTCTTATTTTCAATCAGCAGGTGCCCGGCAGTATCCCGAACGAATCCTTTTTTGACCAGGCCAACGCGCTTTTTGAGCAGTTCTCCGATAAGGTAGTTTTGCTCGATTCGAGACACTACGGTCGCAAGTTCAAATACATCAGCCGCAAGACCAATGAGCTGGAGGCCGCCCGCCTGAATGGCGTAGATGTGAAGCTGGATGATGTTATTGCGCTGGCCGATGTGAAGAAATATGCCGCCAATCTCTATCGACAATTCAATAAGCCGGTATTTCTGACACGGGGTCCGCAAGGCATCATTGCTGCGGATTCGCAGGGCGTTTGTGAGGTGCCGGGGATTCAGTTGCTGAAAAAACTTGACCCTGTCGGGGCGGGTGACACGGTGACAAGCGCTCTGGCCTTGTGTCTGGGGGCGGGCATCCCGCCTGCCGAGGCGGCGGAGTTCGCCAACTTTGCCGCTGCCGTTACGGTCCAGAAGTTGTTCCAGACCGGCACGGCATCGGGTGAGGAGATATTAGAGGTAGGCAGGGATGCCGATTATGTGTACCAGCCTGATCTTGCATCCGACCGGAGGCAGGCGCATCATCTCGGCGACAGCGAAATCGAGCTTTGCTATGAGTCGATTCCGCTTGGGAAGATAAAGCACGCTGTTTTTGATAATGATGGAGCCATAAGCACCTTGCGGCAGGGCTGGGAGCAGATAATGGCGCCTGTGATGATTAAGGCGATTCTGGGCGAGCGGTACAGAACCGCCGACGAGACCCTCTACAATAAAGTCCGCAATCGCGTGCTCGATTACATCGACAAATCCACCGGTATTCAGACGATTATCCAGATGGATGCCCTTGTCGAAATGGTAAAAGAGTTCGGTGTTGTTCAGTTCGGCAAAATCCTCGATAAGTTCGGCTACAAGGAGATTTACAACGATGCCCTGATGGAGCTTGTCGGTCAGCGAATCGCAAAATTCAAAAGCGGCGAGCTCGACGTCAGCGATTACACAATCAAGGGCGCATTAAAATTCCTCGAAGAGCTTCGGCGAAGAGGGATAAAACTTTACCTTGCGAGCGGCACGGACCATCAGGATGTGGTCGCCGAGGCGACGGCGATTGGCTATGCGCACCTGTTTGACGGCGGCATTTACGGGGCGATGGGGCCGGCGGAGGCAAGTTATGAAAATTGCAAGAAAGTGGTTATCGAAAGGATAATGAGGGAAAACAACCTTCAGGGTGCGGAGCTTGCGGTCTTTGGCGATGGGCCGGTGGAGATGCGCGAAAGCAGAAAGCGCGACGGCCTTGCCGTCGGTATTGCCAGCGATGAGATTCGCCGGCACGGCCTGAATATCGAAAAGCGCACCCGCCTTGTCAAAGCCGGCGCACATATCATTGTGCCGGACTTTTCGCAATATTGGAAGCTGCTCGAGTTACTATTCTGCGGTTCATAATTTATGCCACAAGATTGCGAGCATTAGATAAAGAAGGAAAGAAGTGTGATGAAAGCTTTGAAAGCACAGTTGATATGGTTGGCGGTGTTTCTGGCAATCGGCTTGGCTGGCTGCAGGTGTCCTTGCGGGCAGAATTCGGTTGTCATAAAAACTGTGCCGCGGCTTCAATTCCCCGGCGTGATTGGCAAGGAGATGGACCCGAACGCAATCGGGGACATCGATTGCAGCAGCCCCGCTCACTGGGATGGTGACAGTATGTATATGTTTTATTCAACAGGCCATCCATTTCGGACATCGGGACCCGACCTTTTTCATTTGAGCCGGCCTTCGCAGCGGGTCAGCTTTGATAATGAAGCGACCTGGAAAATGGGCGGGCGGTGGATTGAATCAACGCACAAGGCGGATGATGGCAGGCTTTATATGTGGTATCACAACGAGCCGCCGCTTCCCGACAGGACGGCTCCGCGGATTGGAGAAATGGTCTCTACGGACAACGGCCTTACCTGGCGTGACCTGGGGATTGTTCTTGAGGCGCCGGCAGGGTCCAACAATCTCGAATCGGCCAACAAATATTTTGTGGGCGGCAACGGCGATTTCTTTGTAATTGCAGACCATAAGAAAAAATATCTTTACTTTTTTGTAAGCACTTACAATAAGGATAAGGCTGAGCAGGGTGTGGCCGTCGCGCGTATGAAATATGAAGACCACGATTCGCCGCTGGGCAAGGTTTATAAGTGGTATCGAGGGGAGTGGAGTGAGCCGGGTCTTGGCGGGAAGGTTACGCCGATATTTCCTGTTGCTATTGACTGGCACAAAAGCGATGCCGATGCGTTCTGGGGGCCGTCGATTCACTGGAATACGTATTTGAATAAGTGGGTGATGCTGCTGAATCGAGCCAAAGATAAGGATTGGACACAGGAAGGGATTTATGTCAGTTTCAATCCTGACATCGCAGACCCGAAGGGCTGGACGCAGCCGGTGAAGATTCTGGATGCGGGCGAGCTTGAGAAATCGAAGTGGTATCCGCAGGTGATGGGGACTGATACAGCGAAGCGCGAGACTGACAAGTTGGCCGGCAGGACTGCACGGCTTTTTGTCGCAGGGCTTTCCAAATGGGAGATTGTTTTCCTTAAACAAAGCGAAGCTATTGAGTAGCTATTTTACCAGAGCAGTTGACAGGAGATTGTTAGAGATGCCCATATTTGAATACAAGTGCAACGACTGCGGACATGTGATGGAGTTTCTGGAGAAACAGACGAGCAAACATATTTGCGAAAAGTGCAAGAGCGAGAATTTGCAAAAGCTGTTCTCGGGCTTTTCGGTGGGGCGAAGTAAGCCATCGACTTCCGGCTGCGAAACCTGTCTGGACGGCTCTCACTTGGCTGACTCCTGCCCGACCGGCACGTGCCCCTTCTCATAGTTTCCGCCTTTGGCGGGCTGACTCAAATATCTTCAAGGCCGGCATCTCGTGACCGCCTGCGATGTTTTTCCCCGGCAGGACTTTTCTCCACACTATTCGGTTCGGCTGATTTTTGGGGCTTCCTTTGCCCGATGCCTTTGTCTGCTTTTTTCTTCTGGCCGCCGGGCAGCAAGGTGTTGATGACTTCTTGCGGGGTGCATTTATTGTCCCGGGGAGAGGCCATAGTATTGACCAGCTTACACCACCAAGATATGTAGGATACATTGGCCTGCTCAAACCCCCTGCCGAGGCCGATTTTCTGTGCGAAGGCGCTTTGGGAAACCGGCGTCGTCGAGACCAATAAAGCCGCAAAACTCCAGACAAGAAATCCGGCTAAAAAGCCCAGAATGCCGCCGCCTACCGTATTAAATACCCGTGGAAATGTAGCGATGAATTGCCCTGTAAAAAGTGCGTATGTTATACCCTGCAAAGTTACAAGTGTCCCTATTGCAATGGCCGTCAAAATCAAAGCGTAACCATACGCGGTATCTGTGGCCGCGGGAACGGCATCGGCAATCACGGGGGTCAGAAAAATAGCCACGTAAATTGAGATTACGATGTTGAACACCATTGCCCAGGTCTGGTAGAACCCCATTTTAGAGGTGAACCATGCAAAACATACGCCCACCAGTATGCCCGCCCAGAATATCATAACTCTTATCCCACCATTCTCTTGAGCTCTTCGAGAGTTGTTATTCCGGCTGTCACCTTTTTTAATCCTTCCTTCCTCATATTGATTCTATCTTTCCTTGTGCCTTCAGTTTTCAGCTCCGTAATCATAGCCTTGCTTTTTGCAATGTCGGCCTTTAGCTGGTCGGTTATGAGCAGCAGGTCACAGACCGCTATTCTTCCGAAATAGCCGGTTTCGC
>Ga0315282_10014766_pt1 | contig 11594 bp, 11 predicted proteins | sample YL17G07_20_MG_FD_203693 | JGI IMG/M metagenome (GOLD analysis project Ga0315282, IMG submission 203693) | Sediment microbial communities from Yellowstone Lake, YNP, Wyoming, USA - YL17G07_20 | ecosystem: Environmental > Aquatic > Freshwater > Lake > Sediment | place: USA: Wyoming | collected...
CCATACTCGCGCACATTAACACCAACTGATTGCGAAAGAAGTTCTGGTACGCTTGAAACCCTTGCTGTGTACTCTTTAGGGTTAATAACCGTAGCAAAGGCAGTAGGTTCTTTCACCTCTTGCTCTTCAGGGAGCTTTTCTTCAGTTACTACTACTTCATCTATTTGAATACTTTTAGGTGTGCTACCCTCTATCGCGAAACTTTCACCGTTCAACAAAAATGTACTTATGATTATAAAAACCACAGTTGCTAAAAATAAATATGAAGATAGATTACATTTCATAGCTATTCCAAAAAAAAACCCCGATTGTTTATCGGGGTTGCACCCAGTTTCTTCACCCTTATTTTCCTGGTTAAAGGAATGAACTATTTCCAGGCAGGTCTTCTGACTTTCGGATCTTTCTACTCCCGATCCCTTCCCATCCGGTTAATACCGAACAGTGGTTCTTTACCGGTTTCGTCCCCGATTACAGCGGCGGGACCGTTCCCGTTTCTCACGGGATTCCCTTTTGAACTTTTACTTTCAGTACCTGGACTAAATTTCTTTTTATCAAACTTTATTTGGGCTGTCAAGTCAATTTATAAGTCAAGCTCTATAGTATATTTCCTGTTAGTTTAACTTTATAGACTGGATTCTTTTCATAGTTAGTATCTATGGCCATTTCTTCCTCAAGCTTCCCCTTCTTTATGTTCTGTCTATCCAGGGTAATTGTTATTTTATATCTCTTTCCCTCCAGAAGGGTTTCAGTCTGGGACTTAAATATTTCAGAAGTAAATTTTATCCCCTTAATAGAGAGCCCTTCACCTTTTATCTTTTCAAGAATTACAATTCTTCTGAATAGATTCTCTGAAAGATCAGTTTTTGTTGTATCAATATTACTAAAGTTTATCACAGTAGGTGTCACCCTCACCTCGCTTTTCACAATCCCTCTTATTTCAATGGTAACGAGCTTTCTTTTTTCTATGTTTGTGTAAATAGTAAGGGTGCCAAGAATATTCTCATTGATATTCGCAGGCTTGGTTATCTCAAGCTCATAGACAGCATTCTCTTTTACTGTTTTAAGGTTTGTCTTTACCTTTTCACCAAGGTTTGAATCTATTTTTTCAATCTTAAAGGGCACATTTTCCCGTGCTTTTAAAGTAAGGACCCTTTTTAGCTCTTCTCCTTCAAACCCATTGAGGACAACACGTTCACCTGGCTCAACAATAACCCATTTTTTAACAACACCTTTTAATTCAATTTTTATTGTGGGATTTGACGGGTCATTGGAGTGAATAGTTGCAGTCTTGTTAAAATCATTTTTTACCTTATTGCTGTCTATGTTAAGGGTTACTTTCCCCTCCTTCCCGGGAGGTATCAGCTGAGTAAACTCAGCCACAGTGCACCCTCAGGTTGGTTGGACTTTTTCTATCTTTAAAACTTCAGTTCCTGTATTCTTAATTATATATGTGTGCGTTATGGGAGTACCTTCATCTATTTCGCCAAGGTTGAAGGCCGGGGCATCAATTGAGATCTTTGGCCCTTTGTCTTTTTCTTCCTGGGCAGGGGAGGTGCCCAAAAGGAAAAATAGGATTGTAACCGTGATGGCAAAACTTTTTAATAGTCGTAAATGAATAGATTGCTTCATCCTGTAAATTCCTCCTGTTTTCATTTCGGCAAATTGTAATCTAAAGCAATTCTAAAAACAATAAATATTGTTATCATCAATGCATCATATTGTTTTATGAGAAAATGTTGGAAGAGAAAGGGCAGGTAATAATTTATTTTTATTCATCAAATAAAATGGCCCGCTTTTATATGTATGCATCTTATAGTTTACATAATATATCTTATCAGACATAATATTTATTGACGGATTTTTAATGTAGATATCTTATCCTTTGCTATTTCTACATTTTGAGACTGAGGATAGTCCTTTAAAATCTTCTGATACATTTGAACTGCCTTATCGTCTTGATTTAATTCTTCATATACACGGGCAAGATTTATCAATACTGAATCATCAGGATTATTACTACCGTCTTCTTCTGAAACCTTTTTGAAATAATCTAATGCCTGTTCATATTTGCCACCCTGTTCTGATGCATATCCCAATCCCTCATAGGCAAATTTTCTTAACACAAGGTCTTTCTTTGAAGAATTGTCAAGAAAAAGCCTGTAATACTTCTCAGAATTAATAAAATCTTTCATCCAGAAATAGCAGTTTCCTAGATAAAAGAGGGATTTTCTGCCAACAGCGGCTCTTGGATATTTGCTCACAAGGTCATTAAACTTTGTTAAAGACATCTGGTAGTCACCGGGGTTTCCTTTATCAACTGAGAGAGAATAATATTTAAATGCCTCATTAAACATCACACGAGCCTTCTTTTCCTGGCTGGAGCTGTATAAATTCCATAAATAAAAGGAAAGGGAGATCAATAAAAGAATACTGAGAATAGCAAGGCTTTCCTTCAGATTGTTTGAGAAGAAATTTATAACTTTCTTGCCAAACGGAACAATTTCTTCAACTTCTTTTTTAAAAAAACTCTTTTTCTGAACCCTTTTTTTTGCGCCCATTCATTATCCCCCTATGATTAAAATCAATTACCTGTTATCTGCAACCTTCTTATTTACAAAAAAATAATTCTTTATTTTTTCGTATAAAACATCCCCAATACCATTGACATTTTTTATCTCATCTAAAGATTTAAAAAAGCCTGTACTTTCCCGATACTGAACAATATTTTGTGAGATTTTTTCACCGATACCAGGAATAGCATTTAGCTGGTTTTCAGACACACGATTTAGATCAAATGGGATAAAGAAGAGAATAAACTTCTCGGGCTCTAATAAACCAATTTTGATAACACTATTCACTGTCATCTTGCTCCCTTGAGGTACAGGTGCAAGAAGCAATTCCCGGGGGAATAAAACACTATTTTTATTAGTCCACCCTGCCCTTTCCAGTGCATCTGACATTAAAATAAATTTATCACAATTATAAGAATAGAAACCTGGATTCTTTACGTTACCCTCGATTTCATAAATTAAATTGAGGTTTAAGGAATATGCTCTATCTTTTTGAAAATGAAAGGGAATATAAAACATAGTAAAAATATAAACTAGAATTATAATCATTGAAATAATCCAGACTTGTTCATGAGAATAAAATGAGATTTTCATGAAGTTTTAGCCGGTATGTTTTTCTTTTCATCCTTATATAATTTGTAACTGATACTGTCGACTAATGCCTGCCAACTCGCTTCTATAATATTCTCAGAAACTCCCACGGTACCCCATTTATCCTTTTTATCCCCTGTTTCAATAAGTACCCGCACTTTTGATGCGGTACCCTGGCCACTGTCTAAAACCCTTACTTTATAGTCGATTAATTCGGTCTCTTTGATCTGAGGATAAAATTTTTCCAGTGCCTTCCTGAGTGCATTATCGAGCGCATTAATAGGACCGTTACCAAGGGCTGCGGTATGTTCTGCCTCTCCGCCAACATCAACCATGATCGTAGCCTCGCAAAGCGGTTGTTCATCCTTCCTTTTTTCGTTGATAACCCGGAAACCGACCAGATTGAAATATTTCTTTTTTTTACCCAGCGCGTCATTCATAAGAATCTCAAAGGATGCTTCAGCCCCTTCAAATTGATATCCTTTATTTTCCATCTCCTTCAGATTGTTCAAGATTTCCTGGACCTCAGAGTCTTTGGAGGATATGTCAATGTTGAATTCCTTAGCTTTATAAAGGATATTGCTTTTCCCTGCGAGGTCCGATATGAGAACTCTCTGAATATTTCCAACTTGCTCAGGTTTTATATGTTCGTATGTTTCAGGTTTTCTTTTGATTGCACTAACATGCACTCCTGCCTTGTGGGCAAAAGCACTACTCCCGACAAAAGGTTGATGCCGGAGGGGCTGCATGTTAGCAAGCTCATAAACGAATCTGGAGACATTACAGAGTTTTTTCAAGTTATCAGTAGGTATGCAATCAATGTTCAGCTTGAGTTTCAGGTTTGCTATTATTGAACAGAGATTGGCATTCCCACACCGTTCCCCCAGGCCGTTTATGGTGCCCTGTACCTGGGTAATGCCGAGCTGTACCGCAAGAATGGTATTAGCCACAGCCAGGCCACTGTCATTGTGGGTATGGATGCCAAGAGGAACATGGATATGTTTTTTTACGTCTTTGATGATCTCCTGCAGTTCGTGGCAGAGAGTCCCCCCGTTGGTATCGCAGAGTATGATGCTGTCAACACCTGCATCCTGAGCCCTCTTCAGGACTTCAAGTGCATACTCGTAATTGGCTTTATAACCATCAAAAAAGTGTTCAGCATCAAAGATAACCTCAGGAAAGTGATGTTTCAAGAACTCGAGCGATTGAGAAATGAGATGGAGATTTTCGCTCAGGTCTATGCGCAGGGCTTCTCTCACATGGATATCCCAGGCCTTCCCGAAAATAGTGACTGCGGTTGTTTTTGAGCTGATTAAAGACCTCAGGTTGTGATCCTTTTCAGGTATGGTTCCTGGGCGTGCTGTGCTCCCGAATGAAACTATCTTTGCCTTCTTAAAATGGCAATGAATTACTTCTTTAAAAAACTGCTGGTCTCTGGGATTTGAACCGGGCCAACCGCCTTCTACGTAATGAATTCCAAGGTCATCCAGTCTCTGGGCAATCCTTATTTTATCTTCTACAGAAAATGAGATATCTTCTGCTTGGCTTCCATCCCGCAGCGTTGTATCGTAAATCTTAACCTGTTTAACCAACGCCGTGCTCACTCCTGAGATACATCACTTTTGCTCAGCTCAAATGTTTCATGCAGGACCCTCACTGCCAGCTCGGTAAACTTTGCATCGATTACACAGGAGATTTTGATTTCAGAAGTGCTGATCATCATGATATTGATACCGACACTTGCTAGAGCAGTAAACATCTTAGAAGCTACTCCTGCATGGCTTCTCATCCCGGCTCCAATGATGGAGACTTTAGAAATATTGGGGTCAAAAAGAACATCAGCCGCATTGACTTCACGGGCGGTTTTCTGGACTATTCCCAGGGTCTTTTTAAAGTCTGCCTTCGGTACGGTAAAAGTTAAATCTGCGTAACCATCTGTGCTGGTATTCTGAATAATCATGTCCACATTGATATTTGCCTCGGTGACGGGCGTAAAGATCTTAGAGGCTACCCCTGGTTTATCAGGGACCCGCAAGATGGTAATTTTGGCTTCATTCTGATTATAGGTGACGCCTGATACCATAACCTTTTCCATTTCTTCATCCTCCTTTGTTACGATAGTCCCAGTGTTGTCTGAAAAGCTTGATCTTACATGAATGGCGACATTGTATTTTTTGGCCAGCTCGACAGAGCGAATCTGGAGAACCTTCGCACCCAGGCTTGCCATCTCCAGCATTTCATCATAAGAAATCCTTTCCAGTTTACGGGCGTTGCTACAGATATTCGGATCGGTCGTGTAAACACCATCAACATCCGTGTAGATTTCGCAGACATCGGCATTGAGGACAGCCGCTACAGCTACAGCGGTTGTATCTGATCCGCCTCTACCCAGAGTGGTAATGTTATTATCTTGATCAACCCCCTGGAAGCCTGCCACGATCACGATATTTCCCTGGTTAAGGCAGTTCATAACCCTTTCAGAATCTATATTTAAGATCCGTGCTTTGCCGAAAGCACTATCAGTTTGAATCTTTATCTGATGCCCTAAAAAAGAGAAAGCGGGATTGCCCATACTATGCAGGGTAATGGCAAGAAGTGCAACACTTACCTGTTCACCTGTTGAAGCCAGCACATCATATTCTCTCTCATCTGGCAGGTCAGTAATTTGTTGTGCAAGTCCTATGAGTCTGTCTGTTTCACCAGCCATTGCGGAAACGACAACAATAACGCTGTGTCCCTGCTCTTTTGTTTTTATTGCCCTCCGGGCAACATTCCTGATCCTTTCAATGGTGCCTACTGATGTGCCACCATACTTTTGTACGATTAATGCCACCTTTATTTAAACCCCCACTCTTATAAATTTACTGAAGCTGTACTGGTATTTCTGACGTTCTTCAATGTGTTCAAGAATCTCGGAGTACCACCTGCCTCTCCCCGTAAAAATAAATTTTCTTGTTTTATCATTTACCCTTACTATTTCAATCAAAAGGTGTTCCTCTGGCAGGAACCGTAACATCTTCTCTGCCCACTCGATAATGACCAAGCCATTCCCGAAAAGATACTCTTCATAACCCAGGCCCTCAATCTCTTTTTCATGCTGTATACGGTAGAGATCAAAATGATACAGGGTAACACTTCCTTTGTATTCGTTGATCAGGGTAAAGGTAGGACTTGCCACATATTGATCTTCGGGTATCCCTAATCCATCCGCAACTCCCTTGACAAAGTATGTTTTTCCTGCACCGAGATCTCCTATCAATCCTACAATGTCACCTGCCTTCAGCAGCCCTCCTAATATCCTTCCCCATGAGACTGTCTCATCTTCGCTGTAACTTTTGATAACGGTTGTTTTCTCTTCTACCATGAAAATATCTTGTATTTTTCCCAAGGAGTTTCAATCCGGGATGGATCGCCCTGTGAAATGAGATCCAGGCACCGGGGTATGGTTTGAATTATATCACCTGCGGTGATGCCAACCTTCCCCCTTTCCTGAGCTATGATGTCAGCGATGAGGCCATGAGCGAAAACGGCAATATGCAGAGCCCTGTTTACCGGATAATCCTGAGCGATCAGGCCTCCGATCATACCGGTGAGCGTATCCCCTGCCCCGCCTGAAGCCATACCCGGATTCCCGGTTGGGTTGATGGATAGAGTCCCGTCCGGTTCGGCAATAACAGTCCTTGCACCTTTCAAGACAAGATACACTCCATATTCCTGAGCAAACTTCCGGGAAATCCCGATACGGTCATCCTGAATTTCCTTAGGAGAGCATTGAAGCAGCCTTGCCATCTCCCCGGGATGCGGGGTCAATATGACCGGCGCCCTGACTTTTTTCAGCACAGGGAGGTTCCCGGACAGGCAGGTAATCCCGTCAGCATCTACCACGGTCGGTATGCCTGTCTCCTCGAGAATTCTCCAGACTAATTCAGCGGTGCTCTTTCTGGTTGAGATTCCCGGCCCTATTACCACAGCTGTCTTTCCGGCCGCAATATCTTTTATTACTTCCCACGACCTTATTCCGAGGAACCCCGGCTCTTCTTCAGGGAGAGGTTCAGTCATCGCTTCGGTGAGTTTTACCTCCAGCACAGGATTTAAACTCCGGGCGATACCGAGCGTTACCAGGCCTGTCCCCACTCTCAATGCTGCATCACAGGTTAATGCTGCTGCCCCTGTTTTCCCTGGAGAACCGGCGAGGACCAGAAGGTGCCCGAAGTTGCCTTTGTGTGTATTGGCGCTTCTTTCCACGATTAGCCCGGAGACATCCTCAAAAAGGATGAGATGATAGGGTATCCTTTCTGCATCGACAAGTGACGAAGGAAGAGAAATGTCTACCAGTTTCAATGTGCCGGTATAATCAGCACCAGGGAAGATAACCTGGCCAATCTTTGGGAGACCCATGGTAATAGTAAGATCAGCCTTTATACAGGCACCCATGATTTTACCATTGCTGGCATTCAACCCGGATGGGACATCAACTGCCACTTTAGGGCAGGTTATTGTATTGATATTTTCAATCACTTCTCTCAGTAGTCCCTGAATTTCCGTATTGAGTCCTGTGCCGAATATGGCATCAATAATGAGGTTGTATCCTCCTCTCATCTCCAGAAACGCAGATTTCCATTCAGAAGATGAGGTTATCTCTGTGATAGGTATACCCATGCTCTCAATTATGTTAAGGTTTAGCAGTGCATCTCCCGTGACCTTCTCTTTTGAAGTAAGAAGAAATACTCTGCACTCGATCTTCTCATTGGTTAGATAACGGGCAATGACAAAACCATCGCCGCCGTTATTCCCTTTACCCGTAATAACAGCTACTGTTCTCTCATGAAGATCGGGGAAAGAGGAGCAGAGATGTTGGAATATTCCACGGCCGGCATTCTCCATGAGTACCACGCCTGGTATACCGGTGCCTTTGATTGTCTTCTGGTCAAGTCTCTGCATGATGTCGGCAGTTGCTAAGTACATATCCTATTCCGCACCACCTTTGATAATTGAAATCATATCTCTGACAGCCTGATCCATACCTGTCAGGACCGCGCGGGCAATAATGCTGTGTCCGATACTGAACTCCTCAATGCCCTTCAGTCCTAAAAGGGGTTTAATGTTCTGGTAATTGAGGCCGTGGCCTGCATTTACCCTGAGGCCAAGATTACCTGCCTTATCTACAGCCTGAGCTATCCTCTTCCATTCCTTCCCTATTGCATTTTCTGTCTTTGCTTCGCTGTAGATACCGGTATGGATCTCCACAAAATCAGCTCCCGCTGCTTTAGCTGTCTCAATCTGACGCACGTCCGGGTTAACAAAGAGGCTAACTGGTATACCCTTCCTGTGCAGTGTCTTTATGGCATAAGATATTTTTCGCTGATGAGCGATTACATCGAGACCGCCTTCTGTAGTGAGTTCCTGCCTCTTTTCCGGTACAAAGGTGGCAAGGTCTGGAATAATGCTCGTTGCTATTTTGATCATCCCGGGTGTCGCTGCCATCTCAAGGTTCAGCTTGGTCTTCAGGATCTTCCTCAACAATTCAAGATCACGGAACTGGATATGTCTCCGGTCTTCACGCAGGTGGATGATAATCCCGTCACATCCTGCCAGTTCTGCCATTACAGCGGCATATACAGGGTCAGGCTCGATCCCTTTCCTCGCCTGTCTCAGGGTTGCGATATGATCCACATTTACTGATAGCTTCGACAATATTATTCCCTCTCTTATTGAAAATTCTTCTCAACGCACCGGGCTATATCTTCTGCCATCTTCTGTATCTCTTTCCGGTCTTCTCCTTCTACCATGATACGGATAAGTGGTTCTGTCCCGGAGCATCTCACCAGCACCCTTCCCGATGAACTAAGTTTCTTCTTAATCTTTTCAATGGCAGAAGTAAGCTCCGGTACTTTGTGAATATCCTTTTTCTTGTTTACCCTGACATTCATGAGCACCTGCGGATATTTTGTAAGTACTTGAGACAGTTCTGAGAGCGTTCGTCCCTGTTCGGTCATGATTGCAAGTACCTGTAGCGCGGTAATGATCCCATCTCCCGTAGTATTGTGATCAAGAAAGATCATATGACCTGACTGCTCTCCGCCCAGATTATACTTCCCACGCCTCATCTCCTCTACCACATACCTGTCGCCAACCGGGGTCCTGACCACTTTTCCACCAGCCTTTTTAAGAGCTCGCTCCAAGCCTATGTTGCTCATCACTGTTGAAACGAGGGTTTTTCTGTTCAGCCTCTTTTTTGCGAGAAGATCGAGGGCACAGATCGCCATAATCTGATCGCCGTCTATTTTACTGCCGTGCTCATCAGAAAAAATCACCCGGTCACCATCTCCATCCAGCGCTATTCCGATATCTGCCTTATGCTTTATCACCGATTTACTGATTACCTCCGGATGGAGGGACCCGCAATTTAAATTGATATTTTCTCCGTTCGGCCTTACCCCGATGGTTATTAAGCCGGCACCCAGTTCGCCCAGCACCGTAGGAGCTATCGCGTATGAAGCTCCATGAGCGCAATCCAGAACAATCTTCATGCCATCAAGTTTCATTTCCCTCGGGAGAGTGCTCTTTAAGAGCATAATGTATCTTCCGGGTGCATCTGCTATACGGTATGCCTTTCCAATATCTGTCGCTGTTGGGCGAAATGAGTCAATAGAATTCCCCAGGATCAATTCTTCTATCCTCTCTTCCAGTTCATCAGGCAGTTTAAAACCGTCATGAGAAAATATCTTGATCCCGTTATCCTGAAAAGGATTATGCGAGGCAGAGATTACCACTCCTGCATCTGCCCTCATGCTCGTTGTGAGGAAAGCAATTCCCGGTGTCGGTATCGGTCCAACCAGCAGACAGTCTGCACCCATTGAGCAGATGCCGGAGAGCAGTGCATTCTCCAGCATGTATCCTGATAATCGCGTATCCTTTCCAATGAGTATCCGAGGACGCTTATTGCCTCGCTTAAATATGAAGGCAATAGCCCTCCCCAGTTGCATTGCCATTTCTGTAGTCATGGGATGGACGTTGGCTACTCCACGTATTCCGTCAGTCCCGAATAATCTCCCCATGTTCTTGTCCTCTGATTTAGTTGATCATCTTCAGGGTATCCATGATTTTTACCACCTTTTTCATTCTCTTCACGTCATGGACCCTGATCATATGAGCACCATTATTGATCGCGATCGCTCCTAAAATAGCAGTCCCTTCATCTCTATCCCCTTCATTTTCACCCAAGATTTTTCCGATAAACGTTTTCCGGGAGGGACCAATTAAAATTGGCTTTTTGAGAGATGTCAAAAATGATAGCTGTTTGATAATCTCCAGATTGCCCTCTATTACGGATTTTCCAAAACCAATGCCTGGGTCGATAACAATCCGGTGCGGGGAAATACCAACCTGTTCAGCCACTTCGATTCTCTCCTTGAGAAACTGGGTAATCTCTGAAATAAGAGAATAATACACAACATTTTCCTGCATGGTCGCCGGTTGTCCTCTCATGTGCATCAGGACCACAGGTACCTTTGATTTGGCAACAATCATACCCATAGCAGGATCAAACCGGAGTGCGCTGATATCATTGATCATCCGAGCCCCCGCCTCGATCGCCCTTTGCGCTACGGATGCTTTATAGGTATCAATTGAGATTGGTATGGCAAGTTTTCCTGCTAATGCTTCAATAACAGGGATAACTCTCCTCATCTCTTCTTCTGCAGTGACAGGTTGAGAGCTAGGTCTTGATGATTCACCGCCCACATCAATTAGGTCAGCCCCCTCACCCGCCATCTCAAAGCCCCGCTCCACAGCATTCTTCAGGGAATAGTATTTTCCCCCATCAGAGAAAGAATCCGGGGTAATATTGAGAATCCCCATAATATACGTTTTTTTATTGAAGTTAAGCACGCCCCCTGGGTATTCAACGGTGAGATTCGTATAGCACTGCTTGCTTTTTTCAGTCACTGCTGACATGCAGGGCATCCTTTATGTGAAATAACTATTTTATGTATGAAGGTTTAGATTGTTCGCATTTCAGGAGGCTTTGATTTTAAACCTTTCCTTCCTCCATCTGAAGAGTTTCTTGTGCAACCAGGGTATTTTCCCCAAAGATAATTTCATCGATTTCTTTGCCGTCTAACGACTCTTTTTCCAAAAGAGCACTGGCAAGGCGATGGAGTGCATTGATATTCTCTATAATTAACCTTTTTGCCTTTTCATAGCTTGAGGTCACGATTTTATTGACCTCCTGATCAATCTTGATTGCAGTCCCCTCACTGTAGTCTCTATGCTGGGCAATCTCCCTGCCGAGGAAAATCTGTTCCTCTTTCTTGCCGAAGGTCATCGGACCGAGCTCATCGCTCATTCCCCATTCGCACACCATTTTCCGGGCAAGTTCTGTAGCCCTTTCAAGATCATTCCCGGCACCGGTAGTCCTGTCTTTGAGCACCA
>Ga0315282_10014767_pt1 | contig 11593 bp, 9 predicted proteins | sample YL17G07_20_MG_FD_203693 | JGI IMG/M metagenome (GOLD analysis project Ga0315282, IMG submission 203693) | Sediment microbial communities from Yellowstone Lake, YNP, Wyoming, USA - YL17G07_20 | ecosystem: Environmental > Aquatic > Freshwater > Lake > Sediment | place: USA: Wyoming | collected...
ATATCGAGTGGAACTTGTTATTCAAAAGTTCCGACAGACTATTTTGGTATGGTCAATACTGCTGGAACTGGGAACGTCCCCGATTACGTTATTCAAGGTTACATCGATGCTTGGAGGGTTCGTAAATATGTTGACCCTGAACCCAGTCATGGAATTTGGGGAAGCGAAGAAATTTTTAATAGTCCCCCAACAAACGACCTATTGGATTTAGATTTATTTTGGGCAACCTACAAAGGAGATAAAACGCTTCTATGCGCCAAACAAGACTATCACTTTTATTATCAATGCTCAGACGCTAATGGAGTGACTGACATTAGCTACGCTCAAATCCAGCTTGACCCAACAGGCAAAAACGTTATTTTGAGAGTTACCCGTGGAACAGGAGATGTTTGGACATTCAGCGAATACAGCGACCCAAATAATTATGTCACCTTGAACACTGGAAAATCATCAGGCGGTACTTCAGGCAACCAGAAAAGCTTTGACTTTTGGGTCACGATCAATTGGAACTGGGGAGACAGTGCGGAGAACATTGGCGTAAGATGCTACGTTGTTGATTCGCAAGGAGCAAGCGACCAAGACGATTATACAAACGTCTTTGGAGTTGAAAGCCACCTAGCAACATACAACCTTGCCGTAAGCGATTACAGATGCAACCCCCTGCAAACGTTAACCTTCACGGGCTACCTATACTACGAGGGCACGAGTATACCTCCACCAGACGGAGACTACCAGGTTAAAGTCAAGCTCGGCACTCAAAAAGGTAGCACGGATACAACCTTAGTCAGCGGGGCATTCAGCATAAACAATGTGGTGGCCGAAAGCACGGTGGGAAGCTACTCCTACACCGTGGAGGCAACTCATATGGCGAGTGCAGGAAGCTTTTCCGCTGTAATAGTTGACCGGATCAAGGTTACTGCCTGCGGCGTATTAAACAATGTTGTCGACACTAGAACAGGTGGAGGCGTTTATTACCGGGCGGTGTACGAGTACGACAACACGCCGTTCACCGGTAGCTGCGGAACACTGTACCTCAACGGCACCGCCATGGGCTGGACGACTGACTGTTGGACCCGCACTTTTTCATACCAGATGAGTGGCGGCCAAACCGTCTTTTCCATAACAAGCGTTGCTGAAACCAATTACGGTTTAACCGCCTTCAACAATGTTGCCGGCAACATCGTGCTCAACTGGGCTACGATGGAAATTACAATAAGCAAGCCATAACTGTCTAAAAAGTTAAGCGAAAAATTTAAACCTGTCGGCATATTGGATAAGTATGCGAATTGCTGGAGTAGATGAAGCGGGACGCGGTTGCGTGATAGGTCCCCTTGTTATTGCCGGCGTGCTTGTTGACGAAGAGGCACAGGCAAAACTTCAAGAAATCAGTGTTAAAGACTCAAAACTCTTATCTTTGCTAACAAGAGAAAAGTTGTATTCTCAAATTCGACGCATTGCAGAACGAGTTATTAGCCTATCAGTTTCGCCAGTTGAAATAGATCGCGTAGTCTTTGCTGGAGTCAAGTTTCGTCGGTTAAATTGGCTTGAAGCGCAGAAAATGGCAAAGATAATTGACATGCTTAATCCTGAGTTAGTCTACGTTGACGTGCCAGACGTTTTCGAAGACCGTTTCAAACAGCAGATATTAAAAAACAGCAGGTTAAAGCCCACCGTGATTGCAGAACATCACGCTGACAGAACATACCCCGCCGTTTCAGCGGCTTCCATAATTGCCAAGGTTGAACGAGACCACGCGATTGCCAAGTTAAAAAAGAAGTTCGGCAACTTTGGTTCGGGCTACCCCTCTGACCCCGCGACAATACGCTTTTTACAGGAATATACCAAGACGGAAATGTTGCCTAATATTGTGAGGCGCTCGTGGAAAACTGTTAAAAAACTGCGGACACGGTCATAACACTTCAAGAAGGCTTTTAAGGTTAAACAACGAACAATCTGCCTTTTCAAGATTGCATAACGGCTTCTGACCTGCAGCCAGCCCAAGCTTAACGTGGACCGTTTTCATTCCAAGCTTCTTCGCTGGTGCAACGTCGTTGTCGAGGCGGTCACCAATAATCACTGCTTGGTCTGGAGTGCACTGAGCCAAGCTTAGGGCAAGTAAGAAAATTTTTTTGTCAGGTTTGTTGACACCTACTTCCTCTGATAAAACAATGACTTTAAAAAGGTGTTCTATTCCAAATTTTCTGAGTAAGTCTCGCGTTTCGTTCGGCTGGTTGCACACAAGCCCAAGCGAGTATTTTTTTGCCAAAGCTTTCAGCACCGCTCGCGCCTCTTTCCTAAGCCTTTGTTTCTTAGGGTATACTGGCCGAATGAAATTGAGATAATGTTCAATTGCGTCTTCAACAAGGTTTTCTCCGCCGGGCAGGGTTTTAATAACATTGCTGAGAAGCATTTGATAAGCCGTCCCGTGTGAAACGTTTTTAGGTTTCCGATATTTTTCAGAGTTGATCGCGTCCCGTACAACATGGTTAAAGCGTCGCCTACTCGCCTGAACACCAGAACGCAGTAGAAAACGGTAGATTTCCCGGAACATAAACCGTTCGAAAACGCTTTCATCAGTTAAAGTTGAGCCCAAATCGAAAAACACCCATTTTACACCATCAAACTTTGACCGTACAACTTTCTCTCTACCATCGCGGCCGTACGCTTTCAGCTCCAGCTCGCGTCTCACTGCTTCTCCTCGAGTTGCAAACTCTTCAACATGCAACACTTCTATCGGCGGATGAATGCGAGTGTATCTACCGCCAAACCCTGCGCGGTGAAGACGGAACCTTTTTTCAACATCATCCGTGTGACCAGTATAGTAGCTTCCATCATTGCACAGCATTATATACGTGTAAAACGGCATACTTCATCATGAAAAATAAGTGCAGAGAACCTATTAAAGTTTAACCATAACCTTTGTTAGCAAGGGCAACCATTGATTTTCAAGCCAAAAACCTTTTTAAGTAGCAAGAGTTACATGTATTGGGAAGCGTATGTCGATGACGCACGCCTTTAGTGGCGGGGGCGAGGAAGCTTTCCAGAACTTTTTTTGATGTTTTATTGCGATGGCTAGAATAAGGCTATTTTTATGTTAGGTTGTTGGAGAACAGAACTGGGAGATTGTTGCTGTTTTTCGGTTCGTTATTATGAGTTCAGTGTGATTTTTTCTTTTAGCTCCTATGCTACTTATCGCCCGCAGAGTTGGAACTCGTATTATATTGTAGCCGGCATAAAGCTGCCAGATTAACAGCGTATCCGAGTTGCTGAGGACTACTATACAGCCTTTTTCGTCGAGGGTTTTGAAGCAGTCCGCAAGCATTTTCTGGTCTTCTTCAGTGAAGCCCCGTTTTGTGTAGCTTGTAAAATAGGCAGTTGCACTTTCAGGTTGATACGGGGGATCGATGTAAACAAAATCGTTTCTTTCGCATTGTTTTAAAACTTCCAGATAATCTGCAGCCACAAGTTTAACGTTGGCTAAGCTTCTGGCGACTGCATGCAGGTTTTCCTCATCACACAGGTTTGCTTTTTTGCTTCGGCTCCAAGGCACATTGAACTCTCCTTTACTGTTCACTCGGTAAAGCCCGTTGAAACAGGTTTTATTCAGAAAGATGAAACGTGCAGCCTGCTCAACTGGATCTTCGGGTTTGGTGGCTCTCACACGATAAAAATATTCTTCAGGACTTTCCAAGTATTTTCGTCCATGATTCTTCAACAGAACAATCAGCTGGTCAACGTTATTTTTTACTGCCAGCCAAGTGCCCATCAATTCCGCGTTCAGATCGCCCAGCACCGCACTGAAAGGCCCTCGAGTCCTTGTTAAATACAGAAAAACCGCGCCGCCACCCAGAAAAGGCTCATAGTACACATTAAACTTGCGCGGAAAACACGGAACCAAAAAATTAAGCATTTGCTGTTTGCCACCCGCCCACTTGACAAAAGGTTTAGGAACGTCGGAAGATGCCTTTACACGCACAACCTTCACCACAAACACACATAATTCATTTCACAATGTGACGTCCTCCCCGGCCTTAAGGTTGGGGCTTCCCGCTTCACTACAGAAACTTGCCCCCGCAAAGAGGGTAGAGGCTTCTGCTCCACAGGCGTGTTCACCCACCGTCCATGGGCATAGCTCAAAACGAGCGTTTCAACGAGTTTCGCAGAGTTTTGGTCTCGCGGAAGTGCTTCGCCGCAGACTGGGCACACGTGAGTTCTATCGCCTAATTGCTTGGGCGCCCATGACAGGCACCTCCAGCAGAACTGACTTGTACCCCAAGGGTCCACGGGTATAAAGTACTTTCCTAACACACGGGACTTGAACTCTGCCTTTCCAACGAACTGGCTCCACGCCGCGTCCGCGATGTTTTTGGCTAAACAGTGGTTCTTGAGCATGTTTTCCACCTGCAGCTTCTCTAGGCCGAGCACGTCAGCGTTGGCGTATAATAGTGCGATGACTTGGTTTTGTTCGTTGCTGCGTTGGCGGGCGACGTGTAGGTGAAGGCGTGCCAAACGGATGCCGAGACGTTGTCTGTTTCTGGAGTCTTTCTTCGCCTTTGAAAACGCTTTTTGCAGGCGCTTGATCTTGTTTTCCATTCGTCGTAGAAACTGGGGAGCGTCAACGCTTGAGCCGTCCGCCAGCGTCAGAAACTTTTTGAGGCCCAAGTCTCCGCCAGCCACCCTTTCAATCGGAATTTGCCAGAGAGGCTTTTTCTGTGGTTCATCCGCCTCGCAGCTGAAGCAGGCGTGCCAGCCGTCCGCCTCCCGCTTCACCGTCAACGTCTTCACTTTGCCTTCTAAAGGCCGATGTAGAAAGATGCGTACGTGGCCTACCTTGGAAATGTATAGTTTGCCTACAAGTTCCGTTCTTTTTCCGCGTTTAACTATTTTTCCCTCCAGCCTGAAGCCTGACTGCGGGTAAGTCATTGACTTGTACTTTTCTTCTTTTTTGGGTTTGGGGAATTTGGCTCTGCCCTCGAAGTAGTTTTTGAACGCTGAGTTTACTCTACTGGCGACGTTTTGGGCTGCTTGGCTGTGCACGTTTCCTCTGTGTTCAAGCGCTAGCTTTCGAAGGCTGTTCAGTGACGAATGTTTCTCCCTTTTTTCGCTTCTTAAAAGGTTGTACAGGCTGCACAGCGTCCGCAGTTGGCTGTCCATCGCGGTTTCCTGCTCTTCGTTTGGGTAGAGGCGGTACTTGAAGGTTCTAAGCGTTTCAGTCACCACTGTTTTATTGTCGCGGATCGTATTTAAGCTTTGCCATTCATCCCCCACCTAAAGTTGGGGGTCTTCTGGCCAATTTTTAGATAAACTTTAGGGTTCGTTGTGACATCCTCCCCCACCTGAAGGAGGGGGCTTCCAGCAATTCAAGTTAAAAAAAGGTTAAGCTAAAACAGGTTGCACCGCCTTGTTTGAGCATGTTTCGCATTCCCAAAGTTCAATTTCCCGGTAAAAGTGAAGTATTGTTTTCACAGCGTCGATTAAGCGAAACGCGAACTCACGGTACCAGGAAACACACTTGCAGAAGTTTCCGTCCTTGCCTAGTTCCGCGTAAGTCCAGTTTCCAACACCAAGTCGCATTTTCCCAAAGTAGGCTTGCCCCGATAGGATACGTCCTTTTTCGTCGAGAACTACCGTTATGGGTGTGCCGCAAACGAAGCAGTGCCTGTCGATCGTGTATTTTTGCGTCATAGCTCTCAAAAATAATTGTTTGCAGGGGCATATAACCTTTTCTATTCGGGTTGGCAAGAGGCTTTCAAAAAAGGTTAAATAGCGGAAGGTTACTTGTTTAATTGGTGATAAATTGGAAATAGTTAGGGACACAATTTTGCACGGTGACGTTTACGCGTGTTTGTGTCAACTTGAAACAGGCTCAGTAGCTGTGGCTGCCACTTCACCGCCTTATTGGAAGCAACGAATATACGGGTTTAAAGGCGAAATTGGTCAGGAGTCAACACCAGAAGAGTATATTGGTCGCCTTGTTAAAATATTTGACAAACTTAAAGAGAAAATGCGTGATGACGGCGTGTTTTTCTTGAACGTTGGAGACAAATATCTTTCACGTTATGGAAAAGCGAATTTACTGCAGATTCCTTACCGTTTAGCGTATCACATGACAAAGCACGGTTGGATTCTGGAGGAGGTGCTTTGTTGGTTTAAAGTGAACTTTATGCCGTTTCCCGGTCGCGACCGCTTCGCCAACACGTTCGAGCCTGTGTTCGTCTTCGCAAAGAACCGAAAAAACATTTATCGGAAGGAGTTGGGAACGGTTTTAAAGGTTTCTCTACAGCAAACGTCATGGAAACACACGGCGGTTTACCCTGAAAAACTGATAGATGAACTTTTCAGTCGCGTTCAATTTAGAGACGGCGACTTGGTTGCGGACGTTTTTGCAGGCACGGGCACAACGGCCGTGTGTGCACAAAAAGTTAAGACGTCGCTGTCGCCTAAAAATGTTTGTTCAGTTTTAATTGATAAGGGAGACGATTTTGTGGAGATAATGAAGAAACGAACTGGAATAACAAACGTGGTCAAGGTTGAAGACGTAACATTTGAGTGGAATCCTGTTGTCGAAGAACCGCTTCCGGACGGTATTCCAAAGGTGAGGTTGACTGATAAGCATGGCGAAGTGTTTATTGCTGAAGATTCACGGGAGTTTCTTGCTGCTATTAAAGGACTTGCAACTGAAGAGTTCAAACGGTTCCACAGGGAAGACGCCACTTACTTTTTCGGCGTTAAAAACTGGAGTTTAAGCGACCTTTACTTTTCATCGCGTCTTTTTAGCATTGGTTACATTCTTCGGAACATGTTGGTTGCCTCACACGGCAAAACGTGGTTTCCAATTTTCATGTTCGCACGAGACAGTAAAAAGGTAGCTTACAAATTTAACCTTGACCGCATTAGGGTAAAAGCCAAACCGCAGCCGCTTAGAAACTGGTGGAAAGAAGAGTTTGTTGGATTCAAAGTTGCAGATTTGCTTGAGAAGAAAAAAGGGCGAGTTATCAAGATTTTAGCTCGATACGGAGATGGTTTTCCAAAGATAGCTGTCGTAAAATGGAACGGCGGAGTCTCCATTGAGTTTGTGCTTCACCCCGAAAAAGATGAGCTTTTAATGGAGGGGGTGGAATTTCTATGCAGAGCCTGTGGAAAACCGTTAAACGAGCCGTACGATCCAATAGGGAAAAACGTTTGTTCAAACTGCAAAGAACCAGTGTGGCAAAGCCTCGAAAACGTGCCAGTTGCTAAAGAGCCAGACGAAGTGGCAGAAGTGCTTAAAGAACTTGAGCAGATAGATTACCAGTTAGGTCAAGTCGTGCAGGCGGAAAGATTCCAAACAAAGGGGGTTGGCACAAGCAAGTTCGCCGAGCTAGACCGAGTCAACTGGGGAGCTTCGCCAGGCGCTAGAAAACTGATGCTTGGAGAATACTTCACGAAAACCCGCGTCTACAGAATAGACCAGCCTTCGATAGCACACTACTTAACCCTGCTAAGGAAAGCTAGTGGCTTAAGCGTAAAAGACGTTGTTGAAAGTTTGCCTAAAAACTATCATCACACGGTTGGACACTGGTTTAGAACGGATTTTGGCGGTTCAACACCAGTTCCAGAAGACCTTACTCCACTAATGAACATTCTTTCGGCAAAAAACGGTTTGCTTTCACTACTTAAACGAACTGCACTCAAATTTCAAACCGTGAAGGCAGCGATAAAAGGAAGAAACCCTGGCGATTTTATAGAAGTCACGGATGATAATCAACTGGAAGCCTATCTTCGAAACTTGTATATTCCATCTAGTGAATACCGCAAGGTCATTGAAAAAAAGGCGAAACAAACACAACTGTTCTAAAAACGCTTCTTTAAAATTCAATGCGAAAAGGATTTACGTTTTTTTCTTTCGCGTCTTTCACTTTCAAGAAGACTAATGAGTAGCAAAAGAAGGAAAAGCAAATATCCCGCCAGCACAGCCAAAAAGCCAGTAGTTCCGCTGCTCATCGCTTTCTAACAAGATAAAGCAGCAACCCTATTTAAAGAAAAAGTGTTTAAGTTGTAGCAGCAAATTTGAGTGGAAAAGCAAATTTCGGGTTTGCCTCAAGAAAACCAATCAAACATTTTTTCACAACTCCTTCTTTTGTTTCCGCCGTGATCAACGTAACTTTGTTTTTATGCTCGAAAGCATGCAGCAGCTCGTGCACCACCAACCACTTCAGCAAAACGTCCGTCCGCCCTTTTCTAAATGCATTTTCAGTGAAAACGAAAAGAACGGTTTCCGCCTTTTTAAATAGGGGACGAATCAGACGGTGTTTAACAATCATCAAGTCGCGGTCTCTGACTCGACCAAGCTTAACCGTCCAAATACACGCCATCGTTCTTTTACTGAAACTAACTTTCACGGGTTTGTGGTACTCTTGACTGTTTGAATTATAGCTTCCACTCATGAGTTTGTTTACAACTTCAAATTTTGCTAAACAAGTGCAAAGCCAAACTTTAACTCGTGGCTTAAGAAGCTTGTTCTCCGCCGCATACCAATCGCAGAAAGCACTTGCGAATTCGTCGATGACCCGTCTGCTGTGAAGACCAAGATCGCAGAGATGCCCAAGCCAAGGACGCTTTAGAGCAACTTCAACATCACGTTTCATGTCTTGCGTTTCTGAAACAAAGCCTTTCAATCGCCAGAGAAGACCAGTTGAAACTGGACTGCAATTCATCGATACTTGCTCGAACCGGCGAAGGAACTCTTTCCGCCGAGCAAGAAGCACTTCATACCTGCGATACGCCTCAAAAAAGTAAGGGTCAAAATTCTTTTCATCCGGAATAAACCGTGCAAGCGTAGCCAAACCGTTAGAAACTGCAACGACATTTTCTTTCAGGTGATTAGCTAACTTTAAGCGTTTCGAAGAGAAATCTTCGTGCGAATGCAATGCTACCACAAGCAAATAAATAGTAAACTGCATATTTTAATCTTATGCTGACTTCGTTGTAAGAGAAAAGATCACAGAATTTTTGGTCTTGCAACAGATTGTTTTGTATCGCATAGGTCAATTTTCGGTGTAACCGATACTTTTTGATATCGGATAAGCTTAAAAAAGAATTGCAAACAAGCAGGAGCGGGAAGACGGCGGTTTTATGGTTTATCTAAAGGTTGCGAGAAGACCCCTGCCTTCAGGCGGGGGATGAATGACAAAGCTTAAATAATGAACAGGCGTAAACATGGTTGGGAATGTAGACATGGATTCAACTAAATCTTTTATCGGAACAGTGAAAGTCCCCGTCCACTACTTAACAACGAAAAAGAAGATCTCCATCCTTGACAGAGTCACTGCCAGGCAAACCTACGCTGTTCGACTTTGGTGCGAAATCATCAGAAACAACAAGCTCAAATCCGTAAGCGACTGTTCGCCATTTGAACCGACTGTTGAAGACCAGACAGAACTTACTGCAGGCTTCGTTCAGCAGGCCAGAGACAAGGCATTGTGGATGTGGAGATCCTATGGACAACAACACGAGAAGTGGAAGTGGATGCTGAACAAAGCGAAAGTTGGAAGCAAGTGGCACCAGAAACTTCTGAAGCGGGAACCTTCACCACCGTGCACTTCTAAACGTAGCCTTCTCGAGAAGATTTCAACACGATTTGACAGGAGAACGGGACAAGTTCAAAAAGCCAACCTGGCACTAGCAGACGGGGTGATTCACGTGTCCACTCTGAAGAAAGGGGAAACAATTGATGTGCTACTTAACCCGTCAGAATACCATGAAAACCTTTTAGATGCGGGACAGATCAAGGGCTTTGAAATCGTGAAGAGGAACGGCTGGTACTACGTCCACGTCACATGCGTTTTTGAAGTTCAAACACGGCCCGTTCAGAGGTTTGTGGGAGTTGACTTGGGTATTTGCAGGAGCGCGTCGACCGTGTCGATAAACCCTGCAGACCCCAAGCCACAAGACTTCCACATCTTCAAGGATGGAAAACGGAGGAGGCTGCAAGAACTGAACGACCGCGTAAGCCACCTGAAAAGGCTTGAAAAGTGGGCGGCACTCAAGAAGCTTAGGAACAAACGCCGAAACGTAGCTGAGGACTACGACTGGAAGCTGGCCAAGAATGTTGCCAAGTCATGCGCTGACGCCTATGTTTTCTTGGGCGATCCGGAATACATTCGCTACCACCACTTCAAGGGAAACGGCGACAGAACAAGTAGAAAGCTACTTCAACACTGGAGCTTCAACAGGCAAACCCGCTGCATTCAACACGAGTGCGCCAAACTTGGAGTCCTATCTGAAGCTTTAAACGAGTGGGGAACGTCAAGCAGATGTCACAGGTGCGGAGCCAAGGTTGAACGGCCTAAGCGGTCAAGAGTTGTCTGCCATGAGTGTGGTTTGCAGGATGATGCCGAACGTAACTCCTGCGTAAACATTGCCTGGAGGGGCATGTCCCGTCTAGGCATCAAGTCCCCTGCGGACCTAACGATCCTAAATGGGGCGGGGGCCACAGTTGAACTGGCCCGAACTAGGGATGATTCAGCCGAAAAAGTTGATGAGCCTAGAAGCCCCACCCTTTTAGGGCGGGGTAGTTCACAGAAAACTTCAGTGAATACTTCTGTTAGTTCAAGCAAAAGTTTATATCTGATGTGCGTCTATCTCTTGGTGAAAGAGCATGTCAAAACTAACGGCAAAGCAAGAGAGGCTAATCAAAAAAACGGAAGGTTTTGTAAAGGAAAGAATGACTGGCGAAGTCATGGGACACGATTGGCTTCACGTTTGTCGAGTTAGGAAAACCGCGTTGAAGATAGCTGAAACCGAAGGTCCAGTAGATCCGTTTGTAATTAACCTTGCTTCTCTTCTTCATGATATCGCGGACTGGAAGTTTTGTGGCGGAGACATAGATGCAGGAGTAAATCTTGCGGCGGAGTGGCTTGCGGGCATAGGTGTCGACGCTGAAACTCTGACGCATGTGCGTGACATAATTGCGAACGTTTCGTTTAAGGGAGCCGAAGTAAAATCAGAGATGAAGACAAAAGAAGGCATGATCGTTCAGGATGCAGACCGGCTTGACGCTATTGGCGCTATTGGGATAGCCCGCGCCTTCGCGTTTGGAGGGTATTCAGGAAGAGGCTTATATGATCCGAAGAGAAGACCAGTGAAACACAAGTCGTTTAGAGCCTACCCGTCTAGTCATAGTCCAACCATAACTCATTTTTACGAGAAACTTCTTCTTCTGAAAGGCTTGTTGAACACGGAAACTGCCAAAAAAATGGCTGTGAAAAGACACCAGTTCATGGAGCAATTTCTCGAACAATTTCTCGCAGAGCTGAATGGATCGCAGTAGAGCCACCTAAAAAAGCCAGATCACAGCTTTTTAAATGTGGCGGGGTAATATCTTGTGAGGGTTACTCGTGCGGTTGGTAAGTGTTAATAACAGGTTTGGCGAAGTTCTTGTTGGATTTGAAGTTAAATCAACAGTTAAAAAGCCAATTTATCCTGCTGTCGTGCTTGTTCACGGCTTCGGCGACACAAAAGAGGAAAGCGGCAAATTCACTGACTTGGCTAGAATTCTTGCCAGTGGAGGCTTCTGCGTTTACGCGTTTGATTTTTCAGGCAGAGGACAAAG
>Ga0315282_10014768_pt1 | contig 11593 bp, 10 predicted proteins | sample YL17G07_20_MG_FD_203693 | JGI IMG/M metagenome (GOLD analysis project Ga0315282, IMG submission 203693) | Sediment microbial communities from Yellowstone Lake, YNP, Wyoming, USA - YL17G07_20 | ecosystem: Environmental > Aquatic > Freshwater > Lake > Sediment | place: USA: Wyoming | collected...
TATTTATCGTAGAAAGTTTCGCGATTCATCACAAAAGGCGTCAGTCTAAAAAAAGCCACTTTCATAGGTAAGGAAAATTTATTAGAGATATCGAATCTATTTACGTGCACATCCGGATTGGCAGGATTTGCAGCAGGCGTCATGGTGCTGGTATTTTTGCGGTTAAGATTTACTATAGAAGAACTATTATCGAAATAAAACGGGCTCTCGCCAATCTGAAGAGAAGGCAAAGTATATTTTATCTCTGGGAGTTTCTCGACGTAACCAGAGTCATACCAACGATTGGTACGCTTCTGCATAAAGAAATCCATGCTGGAATAATTAAATGCGCGGTGCAACAAAACATAAGACGGGGGCTGAGTCTCCTTTTCGTACTCGCGGGGAAAATAATCCTTAAGAAAATTGTTATCTCTTCCATAAATTGCCATTTTAGAATCTGCGATTTTATAATACTCTGCGGTAAGGTCCGTATTTTCATCTATATTCCATTTATGACGCCAGCGGATAAGATATCTCTGGAATACCTTAGCGCAATTTACATCATCCTTATCCACATCATTACTCTTATCCCTCTCCTGCGTATAATAATATTTATAGTCTCCCTTGCCAAAATTGTTAGTGGTATAATTTACCCCAAAGCCTTCGGCTACTCCTAATAGGCCTCGATAATCAAAGTAAATTCTTCCCTTGACATCTTCGGTAAGATTATACCTCCAGGCAGTAAGCATAAAGGGACCCCACTTTTTATCTTTACCAGGCATTATCTGAACATGCACCAGCGGGTCTTTAAGGTTATGATTATATTGCGGAAGATAAAATAAGGGGGCGTGGCCCGCATAAAAGGTATTGTCCTTAGTCTGTATCTTATCCCCGGGGAATAAATCTATCTTCCTTGATTTTATACGGTAGTGCGGATTATCATAACTACAAGTAGTAAAGTAACCGTGTTTGGCGACAAATTCTGCATCACCAATCTTATCGGTCCGCTCTGCCCTGCCGAAATAGGGACTAGCCCGGAATTGCGAATCCGTAATGGTTCCGAATTTCTTTTGAAAATTATAAGTCATCTTTTCGCCCTCAATCACGCCTTTTTTGTCCTCTAATCTGACATTACCTTCGGCTTGGCCGTCTTTGGTGGAGGTATTAAGGGTTAACTTCTGGCAACTTAGTTTTGTGCCTTTAAAATCCACTACCACATTGCCGGAAGCAGTCACTTCTTTGCTATCAGTAGAATATTCAACCACATCGCCATTAATAATCACCGGCTCCGGCTTGTCATCTTGGGCATATGAGTGACACCAGATACCAAATAATAATCCAACAACCACTAACCAAGATTTACAGTTTTTGAAATTTTTAATTTGGCACCTCGACTGCGTTCGGTGCCAATAGTGAACGTAGTCGAACCATTGGAATTTGTAATTTACTATGAGCTTTGAGCTATGAGCTATGAGCTTTTTAAACATAACATAATTATTTTTGGGGAATTTTCTTATAATCTTCCAAGAATCTCTGTACACCGATATCTGTGAGCGGATGTTTTACAAGTTGCTCAATCACTGCAAACGGTATAGTAGCGATATCTGCTCCCAAAAGGGCGGCATCAACCACATGCAGAGGGTTCCGTATAGAGGCCACAATTATCTGTGTCTTAAAGTTGTAATTAGAATAAATTTGCTTTATCTGACTTATTAAATCCATCCCCTTCTGACTTATATCATCAAGCCTGCCGATAAATGGCGATATATAATCTGCGCCTACCTTAGCTGCTAATAAAGCTTGAGTAGGAGAAAAACACAAAGTAACGTTGGTTTTTATAGCCTCACCGGATAAAATCTTTACTGCCTTAAGACCATCTTTAATGAGGGGGATTTTTATTACAATATTTTTTGCTAACTTAGAAAGCTGACGAGCTTCGCTAACCATGCCGTCGACATCAATGCTGATTGCCTCTGCACTTACCGGCCCGGATACCAAAGAACAAATCTCTTTTAATAAATCGTAAGCCGGCCGATTCTCCTTGGCAATTAAAGTGGGATTGGTCGTTATGCCGTCTATTATGCCTAAATTAATCGCCTCTTTAATTTCCTTAATGTTAGCGGTATCAATGAAAAGTTTCATAATACCATCTTTGTTTAAACCTAAAATAATTTTGTTAGCGTCAAACTCAAAGCGCAAAGCGTAAAACCAAAAGTAAAAACGTTTTAAGTTTTTAACTTTACGCTTTTCGCTTTACACTTTACGCTTTCAATGTTATGTGCTTTCAATTTCTGAACCACATTCTCTTTCACTAATATCGCCGCACCGATCAAACCCGCATTTTTACCTAATTTTGCTTTAACTATTTTTACCTTTTGGGCTTGCACGTACATTGCCTGTCCGGATATAACCTCTCTTACTTTATCAAATAATACTTCTCCTACCTCCGCTATGCCCCCTCCAATAACAATACAGTCAGGATTAAGTAAATTCACTACACCCACAAGCGCTATCCCTAAGTGTCTGCCTACATCTTGCCAAATGCGCCTGGCTTTTTTATTTTGTTTTTTCGCCAGCGCACTCAGTTTCTCTAAAGAAATAAATCGGCCAAATGTTTTTTTTGCCTCTTTTATAATTCTGTTATTCCCGATGTATGTCTCAAGGCAAGCCTCACCGCCGCAATTACACTGAGGACCTCTTTCATTTATAGGAAGGTGCCCTATCTCTCCGCTGGCATTACTCGAGCCGCGATAAAGTTTACCCTCTACAATAATACCTCCGCCCACGCCTGTGCCTAAAGTAAGACATACAGCGTTTTTAAAACCTTGCGCTGCTCCTAATCTATATTCTGCCAAGGTCATCAGTTTGGCATCGTTATCCAAAGATACCGGCAATTTTAATCTTTTCTCTAGGGTGCGCTTAAGACTTACCTCTTTCCATCCCGGGATATTGGGGAAAAAATGAACTATACCCCGCTTTACATCTACAGGTCCGGGTAAACCTAACCCTACGCCTAATATGCAGGCTCTATTTAACTTGTTATTTTTCATAATCTTATTTATAGAATCAATAATCGCCGCAATCAAATTGTCTTTCCGGATAAATCTCTTTGTACTTAACACTTCTTTATCTCTAATCCTGTATTTTGAATCCAACAGCGCCACCTTTAAATTTGTTCCACCCAAGTCAATACCGATGATAAATTTAACTTTAGATTTGGATTTGACTGCCATATTGTGGGGGTATTTTCAATGAGCCCCGACGATAAGTCGGGACGAACTGAACCCCGACGACGCCTGCCTGCCGGCAGGCAGGCGTCGGGGTAAGCTCACGCATATCCCGAATGCAGTAACTTTTCAAGCATAATTTCGGGATCCCGAAGTTATGCTTCGCAGAAAAACTTCATTCGGGACAATTTCACTATCTTTGGCGAAATTGTGCGTTCGCTTATTTTATCTTAAACTAATTTCAAATGCAAGAAATAATGTTATTGGCGAGCTCCATACACACAAACTCTATTTCTGCCTTCTTGCTTTGCCTGATATAAAGCCGAATCTGCCCTGTCAATAAGCTCTTCTGCATTTTTGCCATCGCCAGGATATGCTGAGATACCGACACTTACCGTAATTTTTAAATCCTCATCATATACTCTGATGCATTTATATTCTATAGCCTGCCGAATACGTCCTGCGACAAATTGCGCCTGTTCTTTATCCGTTTCGGCTAAAACAATAGAAAATTCTTCTCCGCCATATCTACCGCTTAAATCTATTTGTCTTATATTTTCTTTGATGCTCTTAGAAACTTCTTTTAATATAGCGTCCCCGACAAGATGGCCGTAGCGGTCATTGTAATCCTTAAAATGGTCTATATCAATCATCAGACAAGAAAAACTGTAATTAAACTTCTTGGAACGCTCGAGCTCCTCATTGAACCTCTCCAGATAATATCTGCGGCTAGAAACTTGGGTCAAACTATCTGTAATAGCTAACTCTTGAACCTTCTGATATAAAAGCGCCCTTTTAATCCCCAAAAGAAACTGTTGGGCCAAGATATGAAATCTATCCCTATCCTCTTCTCTTACTCCCCTGGCTATTAGGTATCCAACAGGACTCTTATTTATCTCTAAAGGCAAAACGATATAATCTTTATATGTCGATAAATCTTCATCGCTCTTAATAAATTTACAATCACTTACCTCAATGTGTCTATTAATCTCTTCTCTAAAATAATTAAATACCGTATCTTGGTCTAGAGATTTGCATATCTGTTTAGTTATATCATAAAGGACCATAATTTGTTCAAGGTTTTTTTGTAAATTGATATTGTCCTGCGTCAACTCTGAATTTTGGCGATTTAATCTATCATATTCATTTTTAATACCTTCGTAATTATTCTCGCTTTTACTAAAAACTCGAGCTAATATTTTTTTAAGCCGAAGATATAAAAATATAGCCAATAAAATTAATATTAATAAATACGGCATATTCTATTCCTTGCCACTTTTATGCCACGGCCACACGGTTTCTCCCCCCCTGCTTCGCCTCATACATAGCTCGGTCGGCTTTAAAGATAAGCTCATCTTCATCACCGGCATCGGCAGGGTAAGTTGCCACGCCGATAGATACGGTAACATTGGTTTCTTGTCTACGTAAAATTATTTTTGTATTTTCTATTTTTGCACGCAACTCCTCGGCTAGGCAAAAGGCATTCTTCTTATCCGCCTGCGGAATAACGATACAGAATTCCTCACCGCCAAAACGGCTTATTATAGAGCTTGAGCCTTTTAAAAACTCAAGAATACTACGGCTTAAATTTTTTAGTACCTCATCTCCTGCGGTATGCCCGAATTTATCATTATAATTCTTGAAATAATCAATATCGAGCATTAACAATGAAAGAGGCTTATTTTGACGAATACCCCTCTTACATTCTTCTTTCAGGCGCTCTAAAAAATATCCCTTTGTATAGAGTAAAGTCAATCCATCGTGTATAGCCAGATCTTGCATCTTTTGAAAAAGTTCGCTATTTTCTAAAGCTAATGCTCCTAAATCGCAAATTGTCACCAGAAATCTTAAATCGTGCTGCAAATAAAAATCAGGCAGAGGATTATCCAATCTCAATATACCCAAAAAACTATGAGCGCTTATAAGAGGCGAACTAATCAAAGATGAGATAGGTCTTGCATCTTGGCTCTTTAGTTTCTCTAAATCAAAACGGAAATCTCTCTTGATATCCTCTATGAGCAGGGGTGAGGCGTGTCTGAGTACCCAAAGGTCAAATATATCGCCTTCCTTTGTCTTAATAATTAAATTTTTATCCTCTTTTTTGGTTTTAAAAAGGTTGGGTTTCTGAGTTTGATTATCTATCAAATATAGTATGCATACGCCTCTGTTATTGGCAATTAACGAGAAGGTAAGCGTGGTGAGCGTATCTGCTATAGAGTCTAAGGCGAGACTCCGGCTTAACTTCTGAAGAATATCTTTTAGATTATTGTAACGGCCAATCTTGCCTTGGAGAGCAACTTTATTTTTTAATCCTTCGGAATTTTGATTAACTAAGATATTTATTTTTTCTTGCAGGTTTTGGATTTCAAATTCAAGACGATGCCGCCTATCATAATCTCTCTTAAACAGATAACATGCTATAAGAATAATAGTTAAGTAGAATATAGACAAGACTCTAATCGAATAAGAACCTAAGAGGGTTGCTAGATATAAGGGCAGGAGTATATATAAGAGAAGAGATAAAACAATATATGCAATTATCTTTAGATGTTTCGTTTTATACTCTACGATTATATTATTGTTTCCTCGGTATCTTTATTAAAAAAGTGCACCTTGCTCATATCAAAAACCAAATCCATGTCTTCGTTAAGCCGTGGCCTATCATGTGCTCCGACACGAGCAATAAAAGTATGCTTTCCTGTATTTAAGTAAAGGTAGACTTCCGAACCCATAGGTTCAATTACCTCGCAATTTACCCTGACAATATTTTCTGGCGGAGCCTCAGAAACAAATAACTTATCATATATATCCTCAGAACGAATACCAAAGATTATATCACGGCCGATAAAGGGTGAGATTCTAATATACATATCTTCCACGAGTTTTACCAAGATTTTTCCTTCATCGAAATATAGCCGACCATCTTTTTTAATAACCCTGCCGTTCATGAAATTCATCGGCGGAGAACCGATAAAGCCTGCAACAAATTTATTTTTTGGATGGTCATAAATAGCTATGGGGTCCGCTACCTGCTGTAAAATACCGTCTTTCATTGCCGCGATTTTATCGCCCATGGTCATAGCCTCTACCTGGTCATGGGTAACATATATCATTGTCGTCTGAAGCCTCAAATAGAGTTTATGTATCTCTGTGCGCATCTGGATTCTCAATTTTGCATCCAGATTACTCAGGGGTTCGTCAAATAAAAACACGAGCGGCTTTCTTACGATCGCCCTTCCCACCGCAACGCGCTGTCTCTCGCCACCTGATAGTTCCCGAGGCCTTCGGCTAAGAAGATGCTTTATCCCTAAGATATCTGCGGCTTCGTTTACACGCTGAATAATTTCTGACTTGGGATAACGCTTAAGCCTTAAACCAAACGCCATATTTTCAAATGCAGTCATATGAGGATAAAGTGCATAATTTTGAAATACCATAGCAATATCGCGGTCCTTGGCTGGCACATCATTGACTAGTTTATCGCCTATATATATATCACCTTCGCTCATATCCTCTAAGCCAGCTATCATCCTTAGGGTTGTAGATTTACCGCATCCGGACGGCCCGACCAGAACCATAAATTCTTTATTTTCAACCCCCAAATTAACTTTATTTACTGCTTTTACCTCACCAGCACCAGCAAAAACCTTAGAAACGTTTTTAAGACTTACCTGTGCCATATTTCTTCCTCTTAGGTTACTATCAGTTTTGGTTACTATCAGTTACTAGTGGTTACTAATGCAAACCTAAAAAATAACCTGTTGGTTACTAACGGTTGCCTGCCTGCCGGCAGGCAGGCATTTTTTTGTAACCGATAGTAACTATTATTAACAAGCTTATCTATTAGTTGGCTTTAGTAACTGTTAGTAACTTATTTATTATATTAAAATTAACTCAAATAGTCAAGTAACTGGCTTAATGTTCCCTTTAGGTTCCTACGATGCACTATCATATCAATAAGGCCGTGTTCTAAAAGAAATTCGGAGCGCTGAAATCCCGACGGTAATTTCTGTCTTATAGTTTGTTCAATAACCCGAGGCCCGGTAAAGCCGATTAATGCCTTTGGTTCAGCAATAATTATATCTCCTAATCCTGCAAACGACGCCATTACTCCTGCCATAGTGGGATTGGTAAGCACAGAAACGAAAGGGAGGCTTTCTCTATGATGGTAAGAAAGTGCTGCTGAAGTCTTAGCCATTTGCATAAGGCTGAGCATTCCTTCATACATTCTTGCCCCACCGCCTGAACCTGATACAATAACCAAGGGGAGCCTATTTTTTGTGGCGGCTTCAATTGCCCGGGTTATTTTTTCTCCTACTACCGAACCCATAGAACCCATAATAAAACGTGAATCCGTAACCGCGATGATTATCTTTTTATTATTCAGGAGTCCTTCGCCCGTAACCACCGCCTCTTTTAATCCGGTTATAGCCTGGTCTTGAATTAGTTTCTCTGTATAAGTCTTAGGCCCTTTAAAACCAAGCGGATCAGAAGACACCATGTCTTTATCGTATTCCTGAAATGTATCGGTATCTAAGAGCATATTTATTCTTTCATAGGCCCCTAAAATAAAATGATAATCGCACTTTGGGCAAACCCTGAAGTTCTCATCAAGCGTTTTATTATACAAAGCCTCAGAGCATCCCTCGCACTTTGTCCAGAGACCATCAGGAATTTCTTTTTTTCTTAGCCGAACTATCGTATATTTAGGTTTGCCGAATAGAGCCATCTTATCTTTTGTGTAACGTTTAATGTGTAACGTGTAATGTCAGCGTAATGTCTGTTTGTGTAATGCAAAGATTTTCCCCATTACACTTTGTTTCATTACACCCGCTTTACACATTACACTTTACACATTACACAGTCCATGACTACTCAAACTTATGTATTAATAAGCCCGATGCCACCTTAGGATAAAAATATGTCGATTTAGCAGGCATCTTTTCGCCGCTTGTGGCAATTGCAGTTATCTGTTGAATCTTTACTGGATTTAAAAAGAAGGCAATATACGAATTATTGTTATTTACCTGCTCAATCAACTCATCAGGATGCGGGCTAAATGTAATGGTCTCTTTATCTTCCAAATCCAGGCTGAGAATCTTTTTTAAAATTATATAATTTAAAATAGAGACATCCAACGTTCTATATTCTCGGGGTTTATCGCTAATAATTCTATCTAAGATTTTTATGTTCTTTAAGCGCAGAAGCCAATATTTTTTATCTTTATACATCCCTAATACATGCTCTGTGCGCTGCCCTGCCTTTTCCATTAAAAAGAAAAAGCGTATTTTATCTTTAATTTCTTCTATATCGAAATAATCCTTAAGGCTCAAGCTCAAACTGTTTAAATCTGTCTCTATCTTAACAAAACGATGAATGGGCAATATGGTAAGGCCCCTCGACTCAATGCTGGTAAAATAAGCCAAGATATAATTATAACCCGCTTCTTGCGCAATTGTGCCTAGTTTTCGTTTCATCTCATCCCTATAAGCACAGGCAACCTCATAGCGGTGATGACCGTCAGCGATAAAAATATTGGCGCCTTGCATATCAGCCTGTATTTTCCCTAAGATATCGCCAGAATTCAGCCTCCATAATTTATGGCTGGTTTTGTCATCATCTATTATATCAATAAACGGCTCCTGAGCCTGAATATGCTGTTGATAGGTACGCTGAATAATACGCTTATGGTCGGAAAAAACGACAAATATAGGACTTAAATTTGCTTTAACATTCTTTAAAAGTCTTAATCTATCCTCTTTGGGTTCAAGCCTGGTATGCTCATGTCCGAATATGGACGTTCTTCCTTCTTCCAAAGATAGTAGCGCAATGAAACCCAGCCGGCTTTTCTTCTCTCCTTTTAGATTATATTGCTGGCTATAAAAATACATAGCCGGGCTTTCATCTTGGATAAGTATTTTACTCTTTAGCCAATCCTTAAAATAAGATTTTGCGCGTTTGTATTTATTATCTTGGGGGATATCCTTGCCTAAAATTATATGAATAAAATTGTAAGGGCAGATATTATGGTAATATTCCTGACGAGTGGCTGAAATTATATCATACGGCGGACAAACTACAGAAGATAAATCTTTAATCTTTTCTTGATTATAGATAACCGCTCTAAAAGGTTTTATCTTAGGCATAGATAATTGAGGGGTCGGGGAGTTTTCCCCGACCCCTCATCCCGAGCAAAGCGAGGGATCTCAGAGATCCTTCGGCCTTACGGCTTCAGGATGAGCCCTCGATGAATATAAAAAACTCCCCGAGGGCTCAGATAATTAAGAAATCATCGACCATAAAAAATATTGCCGATAAATACTCCTGCGCTATCAAAAGCCAAATCCCATCCAGAGCAAAATCTATTGGGCACAAATGCCTGATGCAGCTCATCAGTTATGGCATAAATGCAAGCCACAAAAAATACCCAAAAGATTCGTCTAATATAAACCAAACCCGGATACCATGCTTTTAATGCCCGATTAATCAGCAACGCCAAAATTGCATACTCTATAGCGTGAAACACGATACCCTGATAAAGAAATAAAGACGGTATGGCTTCACCCGGTAAGGAGGATACGGAAAATATCAATATAGCATAAATTATTACCGGAAGCCAATATTTAATAAAATTCTTTATAGAAGCTTTTGTCATTGACGCGAATTCTTGCAGTTAGTGCTTGCGGTTGAGTTTGCGCTACAGGTATCGCATTTTTCTTTAGGTTTCAAAGGTGCGCCGGATTCTGCTTTTGCTGCCTCGTTTTTAAGTTTTTTGCGATAATCAGTAGCATAGAAACCAGAGCCTTTGAAGATTATTCCCGCACCACTTCCGATAAGTCGCTTTAATTTTTTATGGCACTTAGTGCAATTCTCTAAATGCTTATCTGTCATTTTTTGAAACACCTCAAACCTAAAACCGCAATGCGTGCATTCGTATTCGTATGTAGGCACTTTTTATCACTCCTTTAGTTCATAGTTCATAGTTCATAGTTGATAGTAAAGACCATGAACCATGAACATTGAACTATAAGCTACTTAAATGCTTTTTTGATTTTATCCGCGAGACTCTCTTTATTCACATCTTCGCCCGAAAGCCGACCAAATTCCTCAATGAGCCTGCGCTGTTCGGATGTAAGGTGTTTGGGGATTTCTACGCTCACCCTTACCAATTCATCGCCGTTTCCCCTGTCATGTAGATCCGGGATGCCCTTTTCTCGCAGACGAAAAATCTTACCGCTTTGCGTGCCTGCAGGTATCTTCATTTCAACCTTACCATCCAACGTCGCTACCTCGACATCTCCTCCTAATATTGCCTTCGCCAGACCGATGGTTATCTCGGTTAGTATATCGTTCTCATGTCTTTCGAAAATAGGGTGTAGCTTTACTTCAATAACCACATATAAATCGCCCCTGCCAGCTGTACCTGCTTCGCCTTCGCCCCTTATCCTTAAACTTGAGCCCGTATCTACACCCGCCGGAACCTTCACCTTAATCTTACGGGTTACCTTTTGCCTTCCTTCACCGTTACATTCAGGACAGGGTGTCTGTGTTATCGAACCTTCGCCGCCACAACGAGAACAGGTCTGCGCTAACTGAAAAAAGCCGCTTGAGACTACTGTGCGGCCAGAGCCCTTACATTGAGAACAGGTAATTTTTTTAGTCCCTGGTTTTGCGCCGCTACCCGCACAGACAGAACATACTTCGTAGCGTGGGACAGTAACAGTCCTTTCTACGCCACTAGCTGCTTCCTCCAGAGTTATATCTACGGCAATTTCTAAGTCTCTTCCCCGACGGCCACGACCGGAACCAGCGCCGCGTCTCGTCCTGCCGCCAAAAATATCAAAACCTAAATCACTGAATATCTCGTCAAAAATACTCCCGCCAAAACCAAACTCTCCTAAATCTTCAAATACACTGCTAAAATCTGCTCCTTTGAAGATATCTTCATAAGCATATCTCTGGTCTATGCCAGCATGACCGTACTGGTCATAAAGAGCGCGTTTTGACGAATCGGATAATACTGCATATGCCTCAGAGATTTCTTTAAACTTCTCCTCTGCCTCTTTTTTTTGCTCAGTAGGCACTCTATCCGGGTGGAATCTTAACGCCAATTCGCGGTAGGCCTTCTTGATTTCATCCAAGGTCGCACTCTTTTTGACACCCAATATTTCGTAATAATCACGTTTGGTAGTCATCATAAATTCAGGATAAACAATATAGGTCGATAGTCGATAGTCGATAGTCGATAGTAAAAACTTTAAATACTATAGACCATTGACCATAGACTATAGACCCATAGTGTTGCAATCTATTTCTTATCGTCCTCTTCTTTATACTCCGCATCAATTATATCTTCGTCCTTTTTCTTCTTTTCTTTTGTCTCTTCT
>Ga0315282_10014769_pt1 | contig 11592 bp, 14 predicted proteins | sample YL17G07_20_MG_FD_203693 | JGI IMG/M metagenome (GOLD analysis project Ga0315282, IMG submission 203693) | Sediment microbial communities from Yellowstone Lake, YNP, Wyoming, USA - YL17G07_20 | ecosystem: Environmental > Aquatic > Freshwater > Lake > Sediment | place: USA: Wyoming | collected...
CGAATTACTTTCCATAGTTCATCTGTGATAAGTTCTCTTGCCATAGGCATGCCCCCCTCATATTGTTGGACATGCTCTATATCGGCATTTTCGTCACCCAACTTGAGGTTTTGTTAGAGTCTCTAAAAGAGAACATTGAGAGGATTAACACTAATGAATAAACCAATCTCAATTTTATTGGTGGTGCTTGGTGTAATTGCCGGTCTTGCGGGTTGTCTCTTTCTGTTCTTCTATTTGACATTTCCTGGGCATAGTCAAATACCTTCTTCCGCTACAGTCATCGAGTTGAGAGACTATCTCGTTAACGGTAGTTCCTCGGAACAGGGACAAGCCGCGGTAAGGCTTAACAAACTCGGCAATAGTGCACAGCCTGCGATACCTGATATTATCTTTGTATTGACACACAACAGAGTGTGTGACAGAGATCTGCGGGCATTCCTGGTTGAAACTCTTGGTGTGATAGGGACAGGCCGCGAAGATGTCATGGAATTTCTATTGGAACTGCCGACCGACAAGTACGAATTCTTTGCAGTTCCAAAAGCACTAATAAAGATAGGCACTCCTCCAGAAAAAGCGGTTCCTGTCCTCATAGAAGCCCTTTCAGCGCCATTTGCCAATAATAGGGAAGAAGCAGCAGAAATATTGGGCAAGTACAACGACTCGCAGGCATCTTTGCCATTGGCAAAAGTCGCCTGTCAGGATGACAGCTTATACGTCAGAGTGGTCGCTCTTTCAGCACTTCGTAAGATTGGGGATAAGGCGCGAGTTACCATACCTATTATTACTCAACTACTTGAAGGCGATGAGGATATCTTGAAAACTGCGGCTGCTGAGACGATAGAAGTTATCGTTGGTGAGTCCTTTGCAAATGAGGCTGTAAGGATGAATAGAAGCCGAAATGACAAGGAACCGACTGTTGTTACCAGAGCGAGGAGTTGGTACGAGAAGAATAAAATGTCATTCCAGATAGATGAGGAGAAAAGCCGTTTGTACGAAGTGAAGCCTGTGCTTGATAGCGAAACGACTTCCAAGTTTAGTACCAGAATGCTAAAAGAGAGATTCAAATTAGAATCGGGAGGCCCATAACCGCCACTGAATAAAATTGGGGCTCTTGTGACGAGAAAGTTTTTCCACGACGGCGCGAATGGGTGTCTACTGATACGCGTCTAAGAATTTTGACTTTTTGTGAACAGGGCACTTGACCGTGGCGGTTATGGGTGTCCCCGGATTTGACCATAAGGAGAGCCGAGTATGAAAAGATCCAGAAGAAGTATGGTTGGTAACAAAGTGCGCCTAACGTGGTCCACTATTCTAACAACCTTGCAGGCGGTGTTGGCATTGTTTCTCGTCTCGTGCTCCAAGCGCGACAGGGTGGATTGGCAGTCAATGGCTTTGGCAGAACTGGAAGAAATCCAACAGACACCTGACGGGAAAGAGAGAGGGAAAATTGAGTGGAAACTTTTTACGGAAGTTGAGGAAGCGCAGACATCGTTTATGGAGCGTGTATGTCCATACCTTCAAAACAAAAACTCTGCACCTGTGGCTCACGAGTTGCTGCAGAGAACATCTCATGATGTGAATGAATGGCGCATAGCCGAGATATGGCACACCGTGTGGTCAGGTGTGCGCGACGCTTTGCGCAACAACCCTGGCTCCATCAACAAGAGAAGCCTGGAAGAGACGCTCTGGTTCAACATCCGGTCAAAAGACGGGAAGGAAAGAACAACAGAAGAGCTCCTTGAAGAGGCAGCAAAAGAGGCGATACGCCCAATAGATATAGAACTCGTAGGAAGGGACTGGCATTCGATAAGTTTCTATATAACGGCGGTTGGCACTGTGGCTTGCTACAGAGGTTCCTTGACAATTCAGGAAGCAATGGAGGCAGTAGAGGCTGTGAAAGATACTCGGATGATTCCGTGTCGCAATACCAAGGATGGGAAAACTATGTTGCTATACGTTGCTATTGACGAATATTCAAGTGCAGAGGCAACCAAGGAATTTGTGTTATCCCTTCTGTCATTATCCCTTGAAGATATAAAGATACGCGTCCACTTCCTCCTCGACTCATTTCCACGATTCGTTGATCCCGGCACCGTGGACTACGAGAGACGTGTCGTAATCATCCATAATATGTAGAACAGATTTTTTGCACAAGTATGATTTTCAGACAACTTCAGGAATTCTGGGGACGCCCATAACCGTGACTGAATAAAATGGGCGCACCTGTGATGAGAAAGTTTTTCCATCACGGCGCGGATGTCATAGCGGACTACGACGCAAACGAGGCCCTGACGTTGTCCGAACGGAGAACCTCTATACATACGTGAGAAGCAGACCCGATGCTTTCCAAACTCAGGAAAAATTACTCTTGACAGATAGAAGTCTCAAAATATATACTCTTACTTTGTAGGAGCGTAACCTTCAGTTAGAAGACGATGAAGGAGCGCACAACAGCGGCTCTGGTTGGAAAGGAGGAAGTGATGGCTGATGAAACTAGGAAGGGGAAACCCGGGACAGGGACTACTCCCTGGGCACCGACAACACCCCAAGAGAAAGCCCTCTCAGCATCTATGATGGATACTGACAAGACAAGAGGGGAAGTTGAGAAAGCGGCGTATTATCGCTGGCTCAACCGCGGTCGCCCTACAGGCGACGACTGGACTGACTGGCTCCAGGCAGAAAGGGAATTGAAGAAGAGGGGAAAATAAAGAGGAAAAAAATAAACGGGATGTTCCTTATCTTCGCCTGTTTGGGCCAGTTCCGTTGTCGTTCGGCAAAACTCTGGCACAGTGACTCAAAACCCGCAGCGTAATCAGAAGACCCCAAAAACGCTTTTCCACCGGTTTCGGGCAGCGCCTGAAGCGGGAGAGGCGGTGCGTGGAGTTCGCGTGTTACTCGTGCGCCTCTTTCTCGCTGGAAGACTGCTTCGTCTGGAGATATGTCTGAAGAATCGTCTGTGCAGCGACAGTGTCAAGGCGCTCCTTCCTTTTTTTCAACCGCTGCCCGGCGTGTGACAGTAGCGTGTTTGCGAGCGCGGTGGTCAGGCGTTCATCAATCAGGTGGACCGGCACAGAAATAGTTTTTGAGAGAGTTTCGGCAAATCTCTTCACCTCTTTCGCGGCGAGTCCTTCTGTCCCGTCAAGTTGCAGGGGAAGCCCGACAACTACTTCTTCCACTTCTATTTCCTTGACAATTTTTTCAAGGTGCCTGAGGACTTTTTCGGGAGAGTCTTCAACAATCGGCGCAAGCGGCTGCGCTGTTATGCCCAGCGGGTCGCTAATGGCGAGACCGATTCTCTTTCTTCCGTAGTCTATGGCGAGTATTCGCAACTGGTGACCTCCAGGCGATTATGCCGTTTGAGATTTTACCGCGAGTGTCTCGGGGATGCAATGCTGGACAGAACTGAAAATTCTGACTGCGGGTGAGTAATTTATACGCGGCGTCTTTTCCGCGGGCGGCAGCCGTTGTGAGGAAGCGGAGTCACATCTTCAATAGCGCGAATAATAAGCCCTGCTGCTGCGAGAGCGCGAACCGCGGGTTCGCGCCCGGAGCCGGGTCCTTTTACCTGAATATCCACTTCTTTCATGCCCATTTTGATCGCTTTAGCGGCAACTGCTTCAGCGGCTTTCTGGGCGGCAAAAGGGGTGGACTTTCTGGAGCCTTTGTAGCCGATTGTTCCTGCGCTGTCCCAGCAGAGTGTCGCGCCTGTTTTGTCTGCTATCGTTATTATAGTATTGTTGAAGGAAGCCTTTATATGTGCAATCCCTTTCACAACTGTTCGCTTTATCTTCTTCACTTTAGCCATATCAGCGCAACCTCACTCTCACTTTATCTCTTTGACACTCTTCTTTATTGCGACTGTCTTGCGCGGACCCTTGCGCGTCCTCGCATTTGTTCTGGTCCTCTGACCGTGAACGGGCAAACCTTTCAGGTGGCGCAGACCCCTGTGGCACTTTATATCTTTCAAACGCGTGATGTTCTGCGCTACCTGTCTGCGCAGTGGCCCTTCAACAGTGTAGTTCTTGTCAATCTCTGCCGCTATTCTTGAGAGTTCGTCCTCGGTCAAATCTTTTGCCCGCTTGTTCGGGTCTATTGCGCAGGTCTGGAGAATCTTTCTGGAGTTCGTGGAGCCTATTCCGAAAAGATACCTGAGCGAGACCTCTATGCGCTTGTTCGCGGGAATGTCAACACCGACCACTCTTGGCATATTCAGTATTCTCCTGTTACGGTCAAGTCTCGTTATTTATCCACAAATAGACGCCAGAGTCAAGCAAAATTTCCCCCAATTACGTTGGCAGAGGGATTCTTGAGATTACTTTCCGGCGCCGGCAGTGGAAAGCAATGACAGATAGTTGGCAGGTTCTTTCAAAAATCTGTTGACAGATAAGGAGTGGATGCGTTATATATATAAGCGTTCCGGTGACCACAGCAGAAGGGAAACACCCGTTCCCATTCCGAACACGGAAGTTAAGGCTTCTGCGCCGATGGTACTGCGAAGATCGCGGGAGAGTAGGTCATCGCCGGGACATTTTTTTATTTCCACGTCGCCTTTATTACGCCTTCCACAGCCGATATGGCGGCGATGATTTCGTCTGAGTGAACCTCTCTGCTGTAGCGTGCTGTCAACTCAATGAGAACTGTTTGCTGCGGAGCGCTGAACGTTATAGACTCTTCCTGAACCCTGAGTCTGCGTCCCTTCAGAACCGCTTTTATTCCGCGGAGAATTTTTGGTTCACCTTTCGCTTCAACCTGGATTGTGCAGTATCTGCGGCGCGGAATGTGCGCTTCCAGTCTGGCGAATCCGAGAAGCGCGGCAAGTGCGACCGCGGTCACCAGCGCGGGGAGTTTGTATATTCCGAGTCCGACCATAATGCCGATGCTTGCTGTTAGCCAGAGGCAGGCTGCGGTGGTAAGTCCGCGCACGGTAGCCTGGAGTCTTATTATTTCACCTGCGCCAATAAAGCCGATTCCCGTAGCGACGCCCGCTGCGAGGCGCGCCTGCTCGCCTGAAACCTTTGATACAAGCATCATCACGGTTGAGCCGAGACAGACAAGTATGTGGGTGCGAATCCCTGCTGCGCGCCCGTGAAACTCGCGCTCAAGCCCTATCGCACCACCAAGAAGTGCTGAAAGCGCTATCCTTATTAGAGTGTCAGTATCCCACAAAGTATCCATCGCCGACACCGCCCTGTCTTCAGATAGTCTTCTGATGCCGGGCAATAGAAAGACCTACTCGGTCTCTATCACCATAATCACGGAGTCCGCTTCAACGAGTTGACCCGGCTGGATATTCACTTTTTTCACTTTTCCTGTCGCTGGCGCCACAACAGGCATCTCCATCTTCATCGCTTCAAAAGTGGCGACCTCATCGTCTTCCTTCACGGCATCGCCGAGATTGGCAAGAACCTTCACGATTTTGCCGACCATCGGTACTGTCACAGGCACTTCTTTAGGCATAGCGTTTGCCTCCTAAACTATTTTGTCAGGTTCCAACTATATCGGCATATTGCCGTGCTTCTTCTTCGGAAGCGAATCAGTTTTATTTCTGCAGATTTCCAGCGCGCTGATGATTGCCGGCCGCATTCTGCGCGGGTCTATTATATCGTCAACGTGCTGAAGTCCCGCAGAATATAATGGATTCACATACTTTTCGTAGAACTCTTTGAGTCTTTTTTGCCGCACCTCTTCAGGGTTCTGACCTTTTTCCTTCGCGTCCTGCATCTCTTTTCTGAAGAGTATATTGACAGCGCCTGGAGGTCCCATCAAACAGATTTCGCCTGTCGGAAGTTCAAACACAAAATCGGCGCCGAGGTCTTTGCTGCACATAGCGAGATACCCGCCAGCGTAAGCCTTGCGCAAAACAACTGTTATTTTTGGCACAGTCGCTTCTGAATAGGCGTAAAGCATCTTTGCGCCGTGGCGAATGATTCCATCCCTCTCGCTCTTTGTCCCAACAAGAAACGCCGGAACATCCTGAAGGTTGACCAGGGGAATATTGAAAGAATCGCAGAATCTGATGAATCTCGCAGCCTTCTGCGACGCTTTGAAATCAAGCGCACCAGCCATAATATTGGGATTGCTCGCGATAATCCCGACTGGGCGACCGTTCATTCTCGCAAAGCAGGTTATCACATTCGCCGCGTATCTGCCTTTCACCTCATATATCCTTCCGCTGTCCACTATCTCGCGGATTACATCGTGCATATCGTATGACTTGTTCGGGTCTGTCGGAATTATTTTTAGCAGTTCTTCGCTTTCGCGCTCAGGAGAATCCCCAGTTTCTGCATAAGGCGGTTCATCACTGCAACTGGATGGAAGATACGAGAGAAGTTCTTTGGTCGTGTCCAGGCACGCTTTATCGTCCGCTACCGCGAGGTCTGCGACACCGCTTATCTCCGTGTGCACCTGCGGGCCGCCAAGTTCCTCTTCCGTGGCATCTTCAAACACGACAGCCTTTACAAGCGGCGGACCCGCTATAAACATATAACTTGTCTTTTCAACCATAATGATGAAGTCCATCAAGGCGGGCGAGTAAGCCTGTCCGCCAGCAACAGGTCCCATAATGAGCGCAATCTGCGGAATAGTCCCGGACGCGCGCGAGTTGCGATAAAAGAGTTGCCCGTAAACCGACAGCGCGCCCATCTCTTCTGTGACCCGCGCACCGCCGGAGTCGTTTATTCCAATTACAGGGCAGTTCATCTTCAGAGCAAGGTCAAGGGTCTTACAGACCTTGCGACCGTGCATCTCTCCGAATGTTCCAGCAATTACAGTAAAATCTTCGCTGTAGCAGAACGCGTAACGCCCGTTTATCTTGCCAAACCCTGTAACGACGCCATCCGCAGGAACAGATTTTTTATCCAGCCCATAATCGCGCCCGATATGCTTGGCGAAGATGTCAAACTCAACAAATGTGCCTTCATCAAAGAGGTAAGCGATTCGTTCCCGCGCGGTCATCTTACCACTTTTACGCTGCTTCGCCATCAACTCTTCGCCGCCACCTGCCTTTATCTTAAGTCTCAAACCTTCAATCTCCTGAACCTTCTTGACCATATCCTCCATTTCTCTATCTCCTCACTTGAAATTATGCGTATATGCTGTGCCTATTTCAACGGCTCTATTTTGTCCAATTGCTGGTGATCCACTGCTTGCTGCCAAACCTTCTTGAGTTCCTCCTGATGGATAGTTGCCCACTCGGCGACAAGTCCCGCTGCCCTCGGCGGAAGGTGTCCCCTGAGAAGCGCCAGAGTGTCTATAGCAACCAGTGCTTCATATTCACCATAGACGGCATGGAAATGCGGCGGCTGATGTTCTCTGTAGAAGATATAGATGATTATTCCGTAGAATCTGCTTATCTCTGGCACTTCTCTATCTCTTTCTACTCGCAGAAGGAATCTCCTCTGGAAGGGAGAAAACCTCCTTCCCCGTTATTTCCATATATAGATTGTCAGGGCACAAATCTATCCCGCCAGGCCAAGCGGCTGTGTGACTTTCCGGGTCAACATAAACCGCAGCAAATTTTTTTTTGTCTCTCCATACAGAAAAAACGCCTTTTCCAACTAAACCTGAAAGGTCAACAGTTCCCTCCACCCCGTCCGAGAACTTCAACCAGAGTTTGTAATCCGGTAACGCTTTTACCTTCTCTACTCTATACATCTCTCGTCTCCCTATACTCCAGATGCTATCGCCCGCGAAAATAGTCAGACAATCTTACCCATTCACCATCTTTGTTCTTGATATACCAGAATGTCTACCCGTCTATCCCTCTTTGGCGGCCCGTCACTGCGAGTGCCGCTCCAGAGGGGCTCGCAAAATTTCTGTCACCTACCTTGATCATTCCGCTTGGCGTTAGGGTTGCCCTATAGTCTTTGCCTTTATAGGTTCTGTAAAGTGTCTTGTTGCACTGCACTAATCTCTTCAACTTCCTGTGTGTTGATGCTGCCTTGACACCAGGCGTCACTATCCTTTTAGTCTTTTTCTTTTCTCCAAACATTTCTTCTACCAATGTTCTGTATTTCCGCTTTACCAAACCTTTCAACTTCTTGCGCATTTGCCCATCTGTGCGTCCCTTGGGAACTTTGCGGTTGCCTTCAGGGTTGGCAATCCTGACGAGCAAACTCTCCATCTCGCTGATATGTTCTGCCCTGCGAACCAGATACAGACTGAAATGTGTCCAACTGGCGTAGTGCCGGTCGTGTAAATGGCTCTTAACCCTGTTTCTCAGGTCTGTGGACTTGCCGACATAGTAGAGTTCTGGTCCATCATATAGAGCGTATATGCCCGGCGAGTCACCAATAAGGTCCGTAATTTCCTCATAACATTCTTTGAATGCCTTTTTGGAAACGTTCTCAAGCGTGTTTACGAGCAGGCTCCTTGGTCCGCGCCTTGCTTTCTTCCTGCGTTTGACGACCCTCTCGCCCATTCTGGCTCTCACTCGCCCTGTCTTGATGGAGATAATCGGCTAAACGCGCCTAACTGCGTTTGCCAAGCACAAACGAAGCAACAATCCACTTCTGAATATTGGAAGTTCCCTCAACAACCTGATAACTCTTTGAATCACGCAGAAGGCGTTCCGCCGGATATTCTGTGGAATATCCGTAAGAGCCGAAAATCTTCATCGCGGTATTGGCGCAGAAAACGGCAGATTCTGCGGCAAAGTATTTAGCGGTTGAAACCTCTTTTGTGCATCGCGCTCCCTTATCACGCAGCCACGCAGCCTTATAGACCAGCATTCTCGCAGCCTCGTTCTGAACAGCCATCTCCGCAATCTGGTCCTCTATCATCTGGAATTCGCTGATGGGTTTTCCGAACTGGATTCGCTCGTTCGCGTATTTGACAGATTCCTCTATGCAGGCGCGACCAACACCGACAGCGCGCGCAGCGCAGGAAATCCGCGTGCAGTCAAGCATCGTCATACAAATCTTGAAGCCGTCGCCTTTTTTTCCTATCAACGCATCTTTCGGAATCTTTGCATCTTCAAAATAAATTTCGCCTGTTGGCGCGCAGTGCAAGCCAAGTTTTGTCTCTATCGGAACTGTGCGAACCCCTTTTATATTCTTCAACTCTACAACAAACGCGGATATCCCTTTGTGCTTCGCCTCTTTGTCGGTATAGGCGTAAACGATTGCGACATCGGCGACCTGCGCGTTGGAAATCCACGTCTTCTGACCGTTCAGAACAAACCCGTCAGTGGTCTCGGTCGCGGTAGTCCGCATTGATGCGACATCGCTGCCTGAGTTTGGCTCAGTTATAGCAAAGGAGCCAAGAAATTCGCCAGTGACGAGTTTCGGAATATACTTTCTTTTTTGCTCCTCTGTGCCGAACTGAAGGAGGACTGTCCCGGGTCCGATTGTCTGCATATTGAACGGAAGCCCCCAGGACGCGCTCACGCGCGCGACCTCCTCAGTCATAATAACTGATGCGAGGAAGCCGAGATTTGTTCCGCCGTACTCTTCAGGTATGACGGCGCCGAAAAAGCCGAGTTCGCCCATTTTGCGAACTATTTCGGGGCGAAACCTGTGATTCTTCTCATCATCCGCCACTGTAGGCGCGATTTCGCGTTCCGCAAACTCCTTCGCAGTGCTGCGGACCATAAGTAACTCTTCAGTCAGTTCAAACTCCATACCGAGCCTCCCGGAAAGTGAAAAGTTTTTGTCCTGCAAAAAATCTCATTTTCCACCACTTCTCGTCTCTTGTCAACAAAAACTTGCATCGCGTTACAGGCGAAACGGTAGGTGATTCTTTCCAGCGGCCGCTGCCGCGGATGTATTTTGTCGCGCAAACAAGTTCGGAGGCGGTGCGTATAAATAAAGCGTAGTTGAAGACCACCACTTTCAGGGAGACCTGCTATGAACAAAGTAAGATGGCTGGCAGCAGTTCTGGTGTTCTTTCCTATTTGCGCCGCTGCTTTCGCGGATGAAGGTAGTTCTGCGAAGATTGAGCCGGGCGCGGTTGATACTATAACTGAATGCGAATTGAAGGCGCATATAAACTTCCTCGCAAGCGAAGAACTCCAGGGAAGAGAGACGGGGACAGATTCACTGAAGGTCGCGTCCAAATACATTGAAGCGGAGTTTGCGCAATCTTCGGTCTCTTCCGCACCGGGGCAGAAAGGTTATTTTCAGAGCATCCAGTTGTCTCTGCGCACCCTATCTGGCTCTCCAGAACTTTCTCTGCCCGGTTCCACTTCAACAGATAACGGGAAGAAGAGTTTCAAGAATGAGAAAGATTTCACTGTTCTGGGCTTTTCAGGGTCTGGCGAGGTGAAGGCGCAAGTTGTGTTTGCCGGATACGGAATCACCGCGCCAGAAAACAACTATGACGACTACGCCGGCTTGGATGTAAAGGGAAAGGTTGTTCTTGTTCTGCGCTACGCTCCCCGATTTGACGAAAAGGGTTCTCCTTTCGGGTCAAGGAGCGAGCACGCATACCTGCACAAGAAGTATGAGAACGCTATGAAGCACGGCGCTTGCGCATTCCTGCTTGTGACAGGTGGGAAATATACAAAGGACCGCTCGCCTTCCAGTAGTTTCTTCCCGAGCGCGGGCGCGCGCGAGGAATCCGGGGTTCCGGCTCTACACATTTCACCCGCTGTTGCCAGCGAAATTCTCGGGAAGAGAGACCTGGACCAGATTGAAGAGGATATATCAAAGAACTTCAAGCCCACTTCCTTCCAGGCTGGAAATGTGGAGGTATCGGTCTCTGTAAAGATGGAGTCAAGCAATGCGGGTGCCAGAAACGTTATCGGTTTTATTGAAGGGAAAGACCCGAAACTTTCGCACGAGTTTATTGTGATAGGTGCGCACTACGACCATATTGGAAAGCACGGAGGAAACGTCTTCCCCGGGGCGGATGATAACGCATCGGGGACATCCTCGCTCCTGGAGATTGCAGAAGCGTTTGCTCTATCACAGAAGAAGCCGTCCAGAAGTATTATTTTTATCGCTTTTGCCGGAGAAGAGAAGGGGCTCTTAGGTTCCGGATACTATGTTGAACACCCCTTAGTCCCTCTTTCCGAGACTATTCTTATGATAAACCTTGATATGGTTGGCAGGCTGGAAGGCGATTCAGTCGCTATAGGCGGAGGCAGCATGAGCCCGGTCCTGGAGAAGATTTGCCGGGACTGCGCAAGCGAGGAAGGGCTTCAACCGAGGATGAGCCAGACGCCTGGAGGCGGAAGCGACCACGTGCCTTTTTTCGCGAGTAAAATACCCTCTCTGTTTGTGATAACTGGTGGTCACCCCGATATGCACACTCCGAGGGACACGCCGGATAAGATAAATTTCGCCGGGATGACGAAGATTGCGAAAATGGTTTACCTTATCGCCAACGCTGTTGCCACTCTTCCTGAGCGTCCGAAAGTGGACTTCTCTGAACTGGGCAAGGGGGAGAGGCTGCGAGGAGGAAGAAGACCGTATATAGGCGCAAATCTGGATGAGACTCAGGAAGGAGTGAAAATAGAGAGTGTGATGCTCTGTTGAAAGGATTCAAGTTTTCTCCCTCTGATGCCGATATAGTGGTCAGAGAGGGGGAAATATCTATGCCACATATTACCAAATCCACTTTATCTTTCGCAACCACAGCGCTTACTATAGC
>Ga0315282_10014770_pt1 | contig 11591 bp, 11 predicted proteins | sample YL17G07_20_MG_FD_203693 | JGI IMG/M metagenome (GOLD analysis project Ga0315282, IMG submission 203693) | Sediment microbial communities from Yellowstone Lake, YNP, Wyoming, USA - YL17G07_20 | ecosystem: Environmental > Aquatic > Freshwater > Lake > Sediment | place: USA: Wyoming | collected...
GGTGCGCCGGGAGAGGACCTGCATGACGCGGCGGATCTCGGCGTCCCTGCCGATGACCGGGTCCAGCTTGCCGCGGCGCGCCAGGTCGGTTAGGTCGCGCCCGAAGCGGGCCAGGGACTGGTAGCGTCCCTCCGCCTCCGGGTCGGTGACCCTCTGGCTCCCCCGCACCTCGGCCAGGGCCTTGAGCACGCGGTCGCGGTCGATGCCGTGCGCCCGCAGGACCTCCGGTGCCGCCCCCTTCTTCTCCTCGGCGATGGCCAAAAAGAGGTGCTCGGTGGAGATATACTCGTCCTTCATGCGGTCTGCCTCGGCCAGGGCTTCCTCGAAGAGGGCGGAGAGGCGCGGCGATATCTGGACCTGGCCGACGGCCCCGGTCACCTTGGGCACCTTCTTCAGCTCCGCCTCCATCTCGGAGGCGATGGTCGCGGCGTCGGCGCCGAGCTTGGCCAAAAGCGACGGCACGGTGCCGCCCTCCTGGCGCACCAGGGCCAGAAGGAGGTGCTCCACCTCGATGAACTGGTGATGTCTCTCCCCCGCTATGTTCTGTGCATCGGCTACGGCCTCCTGGGCCTTCACCGTGAACTTGTTGTACCTTACCATTCCTTACTCCTCCTTCCGCTGGCCGGCGCCGGCTATATACAAACCCGAAAAGGATATCTCCCTCATATCCCCTTCGTTCTGGTGATCCTCAGCTTCTTGAAGGGATCGTTCCCCTTCATGAGCATGATCTCCCCGCGGGGCACGGGCATGATATCGTTGCGGAAGCTCGCTTTGACCTGGTTGACCTGGTCCTCGACGTCACGCTTCAGTCCCTGCATCTCATCCTCCATGGATTGCATGCGCTTTCTCATGCCCTCCATGCGCCGCCGCATTTCCAGGATCATCTTCACCCCGGCCAGGTTCACGCCCATTTCCTGGGTAAATTCCTGGATAAGCCTGCATTGCTCGACGTCGGCCTCGGAGTAACGCCGCCGGTTATGGACCCTGGCCGGGTTGATCAACCCCTTGCGCTCGTATATACGCAGGGTCTGGGGATGCACATCGGCCAGGCTCGCGGCTACGCTGATGACATATACCGGTTCTTCATTCACTCTCTTGGCATCCATCTCCCATCACCTATGTCTCCAGGAAGGCTCGGGGGTTCTCCTTCTCCAGCTCCATTAATTGCTTGATAAGCTCCTTCTCCTTGGCGGAGACCTTCTTGGGGACGACGATACGGGCGGTGACGATCATGTCCCCGTGACCCTTGCCCTTGGGCTTGGGCGCTCCCTTGCCGCGGAGCCGGAACTTGCGCCCATCGGAGGTGCCCGCCGGTACTTTCAACTTGACCTTGCCGTTGATGGTGGGTATCTCCACCGTGGTCCCCATGGCCGCCTCGGGGAAGGTCAGGGGCAGGTCAAGAAGGATCTCCCTCTCCTTTCTCTTGAAGTATTTGTGCGACTTGACGTGAACGTTGACGTACAGGTCGCCCGGGGCGCCCCCCGGCGGCCCGGTCTCGCCCTTGCCGGGAAAGCGTATCCTGCCGCCGTCGTTGATTCCCGCCGGTATCTTCACCTTGATGCTCTTGGGCATCTCCACCGCCCCTGTGCCCTTGCAGGTCGCACAGGGTTCCTCGATCACCATTCCCCTGCCGCCGCAAGTGGGGCAGGGACGGGAAAAGGCGAAGGGGCCCTGGTTCTGGGATATGGTGCCCTTGCCCCCGCAGGTGGAGCAGGTCTTGGGTAGCGTGCCGGGCTTGGCGCCTGATCCCCCGCAGGTCGGGCAGATGTTCTCCCCGGTCATGGCCAGGGGGATGGTCACCCCCGTTAAGGCTTCGTCGAAGGAGATGGTCACGTCGGTTGACAGATCGCGCCCCTTGCGGGGTTCCCGCCGGCGGCCCGCGCCCGCGCCCATGCCGCTGAAAAGGTTGAAAATGTCGCCCAGGTCGCCCAGGTCGCCGGAATAGGTGTAGGTCCGCGAGCCGGGCCGGGATCCGAAGCCGAAGGGCCCGAACCCCGGGCCGGGTCCTCCCGCGCCCATGTACATCTGGCCCGAGTCGTACTCCTTGCGCTTCTGGGGGTTGGAGAGGACCTCGTAGGCCTCCGATATCTCCTTGAACTTATCCTCGGAGCTCTTATCCCCGGGGTTGGCATCGGGATGGTATTGGCGAGCAAGGCGTCGATAGGCATCCTTGATCTCCTTATCGGAGGCCTTTTTGTCAACTCCCAATATCTTGTAAAAATCCTTGGCCCCGTTCACAACAACTCGCCTCGCTTAAATGGTTTACGCGCCTCACCGCCAAGGACCTGCCGCGTGGCACGGACAGATATATCGCCTGCGGTCCCTAACTGCATTTGCTCACCGTGGCGCGGGCAGGACGCAGCAGGTTTCCCTTATATTTGTAGCCCTTCTGGTGTACTTCCACTACCGTCTCGTCCTCGTGGTCGTCGCTGACCACCGCCATCACCGCCTCGCAAACCTCGGGATCGAAGGGGTGGCCGTGGGGATTTATCTCCTCCAGGCCCTCCTCCCTGAGCATGCCCATCAGCTGCTCGTAGACCATCCGCACCCCCCGCGCGAGCGGGTCCTCGCGATCCCCGGCGGACTCCAGGGCTTTCTCCAGGTTATCTATAACCGGAAGGAGCCTGGCAACGAGGGAGCGGTTGGCCTGATCGATAATGCGGGTCTGCTCCCGGATCATCCTCTTCCGGTAATTCTCAAGCTCCGCTTTCTGCCTCTGAGCATCATCCAGGTACTCGCCTGCTTTCTTTTCTTCCTCCTTGAGCCTGGCCTCAAGCTCCAGGACCTTCTCCTCCAGTTCCTTCTTGGTCAGGTGATGAAGTTCGCTGCGGGACGGCTCGACGGATTCCTCCCGCACCGTCTTATCCCCCACTACGGGGGCTTCGCCTACCGGGTCACCGGCGATATTATCCTTTCCATTTTTTTTGTTTCTCTTGTCATCACTCATCAACTTCCACCTCTTCTGTATCCCGCGTCTTTACCGAGGGGGCTGGACCTTCAACCGGCCAGCCCCCTCGCAAGACCTTCACGAGAAGAGATTACTTATTCTCTCCCTCTACCTTGATGGGGATCTGCTTAGGCTTGGCCTCTTCCACCTTGGGCATCTCTATATGGAGCACGCCATCGGTGACGGTAGCGACTACCTTATCCTCATCCACTTTGCGTGGCAGAGGTATGTTACGCTCGAAATAGCCGTAGGCCCGCTCGATGCGATGATAGTTCTCCTCCTTGACCTCGTCGGAGAACTTCCGCTCGCCTTTGACGCTCAGGATATCGTCTTCCAGGGAGATCTCGATATCCTTGGCATCAAGTCCGGGCAACTCCGCCTCGACGGTCAGCTTGCCGTCGCTCTCGTACAAGTCGATGGCGGGTGCCCAGGTGGCCGCGGTCTCCACCACTACCGATGGCTCTGCTCCCCTGAAGAAGCTGCGCCGGAACAGGCGGTTGACCTCGCCCTGCAGATTCATCAGGTCCGTGAACGGATCCCATCTCACGATAGCCATTCTTCTCACCCCTTTCCATTTATTTCAAAGGAGGGCGCGGGCGGCCCCCTGGCTTACATCTCCTCGAATTCCGCTTCGTCGATTACCTCGCCCTCGGCCTCCTCGGTGGCGCCGTAGCTGCCGTCACCCTCGGGACCCATGCCGGATCCCTCGGTGGTGGCCTGGGCGTACATATGCTCAGCCAACTTGTAGGAGGCCTGCATCAGTATCTCCGTCTTGCGCCTGATGTCATCGATATCCGAACCCTTGAGGGCCTCTTTCACGTCCTCCAGGGCCGTCTCGATGGCCTTGCGGTCCTCGGGGGACACCTGGTCGCCCAGCTCCCGCAGGGACTTCTCCGTGGTGTACACCAGGCTGTCGGCATTGTTTCGGACATCCGCCTCCTCGCGCCGGCGGCGGTCCTCCTCGGCATGGGCCTCGGCGTCCTTGACCATCCTCTCGATCTCGTTCTCGTTGAGACCGCTTGAGGCCGTGATGGTGATCTTCTGTTCGTTGCCGGTGGCCAGGTCCTTGGCCGAGACGTGCAGGATGCCGTCCGCATCGATGTCGAAGGCCACCTCGATCTGGGGCACTCCCCTCGGTGCCGGCGGGATGCCCACCAGCTGGAAGTTGCCGATCAGCTTGTTATAGGCGGCCATCTCGCGCTCGCCCTGGTAGACCTTGATGTCCACGCTGGTTTGCCCGTCCGCAGCCGTGGTAAAGATCTCGCTCTTGCGGGTGGGGATGGTGGTGTTGCGCTCGATGAGCTTGGTGAACACCCCACCCAGGGTCTCGATCCCCAGGGAAAGGGGCGTGACGTCCAGAAGGAGCACGTCCTTGACCTCTCCCTTGAGCACCCCGGCCTGTATGGCCGCGCCCATGGCCACGACCTCATCGGGGTTAATGCCCTTGTGGGGCTCCTTGCCCCCGCTGAGCTTGCGCACCATGTCCTGCACCATGGGCATGCGCGTCGAACCGCCCACCAGGATCACGTGGTCGATGTCCTTGGGCTCAAGGTTGGCGTCGTTCATGGCGCGCTTGAAGGGGCCCACGCACTTCTCCAACAGGTCCGCAGTCATCTTCTCGAAATCGGCCCTGTTCAGGGTCATGTCCAGGTGCAACGGACCCTCCGGGGTCGCGGTTACGAAGGGCAGGTTGATGTTGGTCTGCGTGGTGGTGGAGAGCTCGATCTTGGCCTTCTCGGCCGCCTCCTTCAACCGCTGCAGGGCCATTTTGTCATCGCGCACATCGATACCGTTCTTGGCCTTGAAGTCGTCGGCCATCCAGTCGATAATGCGCTGGTCCCAGTCGTCACCACCCAGTTGGGTGTTTCCGGCGGTGGACTTGACCTCGAAGACGCCGTCACCGATGTCCAGGATGGATACATCGAAGGTGCCTCCGCCCAGGTCGAAGACGAGAATGGTCTGGTCGCTTTCCTTGTCCAGGCCGTAAGCCAGCGAAGAGGCGGTGGGCTCGTTGATGATACGCAGCACGTTGAGCCCGGCGATGCGTCCAGCCTCCTTGGTGGCCTGCCTCTGGGAGTCGTTGAAATAGGCAGGCACGGTTATCACGGCGTCGGTGATTTTCTCGCCCAGGTATTCCTCCGCATCCGCCTTTAACTTCTGCAGTATCTTGGCGGAGAGCTCCTGCGGAGTGTAATCCTTGTCTTCAAGCTTCACCTTCTCGGTGGTGCCCATCTTTCTCTTGATGGACATGACTGTGTTCTCCGGGTTGGTCACGGCCTGGCGCTTCGCTACCTGGCCCACCAGCCACTCCCCCGCCTTGGATATGGCCACCACCGACGGCGTAGTCCTTCCACCTTCGCTGTTGGGAATAACGACAGGCTCGCTTCCCTCGAGGACCGCCACAACCGAGTTGGTCGTGCCAAGGTCAATACCTACTGTTTTCGCCATTTTTCTGATCCTCCTTCATAATCTAAACTTTGCGTGTGGACTCATCAATAGTTTAGTCAATTCTTAATATAAGACTTGATAATAACATTGTCAAGAATAATTATAATTCTATTTTAATCTTGTCTTTGATCCAACTCCGCTTTGATCTGGCTTTTTACCTGAAGATGGCGTTGACACCATATACGAAGTAAAAAAGGAGGAGGCCAGCGATGGGATAGACCAGCAGGGCAGTGTTAAAACGGATATGGGGCGGCCGGTAGAGCAGGTGCATCCCGGCGGTAAAGACCATGGCCCCGGGCAGGGCCATGGCGATGAAGAGCTTGAAAAGCCAGCTCTGGTCCACGATGAAATTAATCACCGCTACCGGTATCATCAGCACGCATATGGGGATCATAACGTTGAGGAGCGGCTTGGCCCCGAACACCACCCCGGAGGTGCGAAAGCCCACCGCCGCATCGAAGGGAACGTCGTTGGCCACGCTGGGTATATACAGGGTAGACGCGAAGAGGAAACCGAAAACCAGGGGCCAGATGGGCGGCCAGGTGGCGGAGTCCACCGCCTTCCACCCGGCTATGAGCAATACGCAGGCTCCAGCCGCGTTGGTGAGGATGTCCAGGATGGGCTTGGCCTTAAGACGGAACCAGGGGTGGGAATAGAGGATGCCCAGAACGACTACCGAGCCCAACATAAAGACGGCGAAGTACAGGTTGACCAGTAAGGAAAAGACCACGCAGCCCACCCCGGATAGGGTGAAAAGAAGTACCGTCTCCAATCCCCCCATCTCCCCGGTGACGAAGGGCTGGTTGGAGATGGCCTGGTCCTTATACATGTCGTTATGCAGGCGGTCCGCTGGCGCATCGGCATAGAAGTTGAGGGAACTGGAGAAGAAGGACCCGCATAAAAACCCCAGGTACATCAGGGCGATCTTGTATCCCGGTATGGCCCCTCCCCCGTCCGCTGCCGCCGCGAAGCCAAGGGTCAAGGGGAAAATATAAATGAAAAGCGTCTTGAGGCGGAAGAGGATGTAGTACTTCTGAAGATATACGCTGAGTCGAGACCTGAGATCCATCCTATCCTTCTCCCAACCCGTGATCGCTGTGTAAAGTAAAACAGATAAACAGGTAAGGTTCAACACCGAGATCGCATTACGTACTTTGGTCGCACTATGGTCAGGGCCTTATGCCAAAGTCCCAAAGTGCTGTAATTCCGATGGGGTCAGCCCCGGACATGGGACATAAACTTAGCATAGCTAAACAATGGGGTCAGCCCCGGACATGGGACATCTCTCAACAAAATCCGTTGCTTTAAATATGTTACAGGTAATAAACAATGGGGTCAGCCCCGGACATGGGACATCTCTCGGTAAACGTCCTGGTTATTCTTGGTTGCTCGAGGAGAATGTCCCATGTCCGGGGCTGACCCCATCGGAATTGTACACGTTTGGGACTTTGGCATAAGGCCCTCGGTGAAAATGGGGTTACCCACCAGCGGTCTCATTCAGGTACTATAAATAGGAGGGGCCGAGGGAGCAAAGAAGCCCTTTCGGCATCGGGAAGAGGAGAGAGCCCCTTGAAGATCCTGCTCGTCTGCACCGGCAACATATGCCGGAGCGCCATGGCCGAGGCCTTCATGCAGGAGTTTCTCGCTTCGGTTGATGGCGATATCGAGATAAGCATAAGCTCGGCCGGCATACAGGCCGAGGAGGGCGAGGCGCCCCCGCCGGAGGTGGTCGAGGTGATGGGGGAGTACGGCCTGGACGTCTCGGGTCACCGCGCCCATCGCCTGGAGCGTGGCGACGTGGAGGAGGCCGATCTCATCCTCACCATGGCCAAGCACAACAGCCAGAAGCTCTTGACCGGGTACCAGGAGGCGGTGGGCAGGATCTTCACCCTCAAGGAGTTCGTCATCCAGGGCGGGAAGAGGGGCCGGGAGCTAAAGGAGAGGGATCCCGAGACGAGGTTGAAGGACCTGCGGGGATGGATAAGGCACATCGAGGGATGGGATTCCCCGCCGGACAGAAAAGACCTCAACGAGCAACTACGCCTCTTCATGCTCCACTATTTTCATATCTACGATTACCGCTTCACCATCGATGACCCCCTGGGGCAATCAATGGATTTTATGCGGCGTACCGCCGAGGAGATCAGGGAATCGGTCCAGCGCTTGCTGGGGCCTGAGATATTGGCCGTTTTATAGGCCGTGTTATTTTTATCGATCAAGAGGTCTTCGGAGAGAATCGGAGTCATGCTCTCAGCAACAGGAGGTGGATATGGATGAGGTAATCTTCAGGCGGGAAGACCAGGTTGAGGTGGTCACCCTGAACCGGCCCGATATCCTTAACGCCTTCAACTTCGACATGCTTAATGCCCTGACCCGGAGGTTCGAGGAGTTGGGGCAGGATGACGGCGCGCGGGCGGTGGTGGTGACCGGAGAGGGCCGCGGCTTCTGCACGGGGGCCGATCTTACGGGGGGAGGAGCCCGCGACGACGCGGCCACACCGATGGGTATGCGCCTCTCCACCCATCTCTATTCCCGCATGATCAGGGCCATGGCCGAGCTGGAGAAGCCGGTTATAGGGGCGATCAACGGAGATGCCGCCGGGGCGGGATGCAACTTCGCCCTGGCCTGCGACCTGCTGGTGGCCTCGGAGAAAGCCCGTTTCATCCAGGTCTTCGTGCGCCGGGGACTGGTGGCGGACGCGGGTGGCACTTTTTTCCTCCCCCGGCTTATCGGCCTGGCCAGGGCCAAGGAATTGATGTTTTGCGGGGAGGCCTTGGACGCGCGGCGCGCGCTGGAGATGGGCCTTGTGAATAGGGTGGTACCCCACGAGAAGCTGATGGACGAGGCCATGGAGATGGCGCGGAAACTGGCCAAGGGCCCCACCCGGGCCATCGGGATGATCAAGCGCATGCTCAACCGCTCCTTCGAGTCCGACCTGGGGACGGCCCTGGAACTGGAGGCGTCCATGCAGGGGATAGCGGTGAGCACGGCCGACGTGGTGGAGGGAATTACCAGCTTCCTGCACAAAAGGCCGCCGGAGTTCAGGGGGAAGTAAGAGAAGTCGGGGATTCGAGTACGCCCTCGGGTGTGCCGGATACTAAGGGGGTTTTAAGATGAAGGCGTTGACTTTCGAGTACAGCATTCCCAAGTACCTGCTCACCGGGGCCCTGGCCAGGAAAAGGCCACAGGTGCTCTATTCATCCTGGACACCGGTCCAGGTGAGGGAGGTGGAGGAGCCCCGGCTGCCGGGACCGGATTGGGTGAAGATCAAGCCCAGGCTCTCCGGCTTCTGCGGCAGCGACCTGAGTATCGTCTTGTGCCACGAGAGCCTGACCCTGGCGCCGTTCTCCTCCTTTCCCTTCGTGATCGGTCACGAGGTGTGCGGGGAGATCGCCGAGGCGGGGGATAAGGTGGAGGGTTTCAAGACCGGGGACAGGGTCACGGTGATGCCCTCCTTGGGCTGCGTGCCCCGCCGCATCGATCCCCCCTGCCGCATGTGCGCGCAGGGACGATACCAGCTCTGTGAAAACTGGACCGAGGGGAGCCTGTCACCGGGGATGTTCGTGGGAAATACCGCCGACACCGCCGGTTTCATCAGCGAGATGGGAGTGGCCCATGTCTCCCAGCTATACAAAGTCCCCGAGGGGGTAAGCGACGAAAACGCCGTTCTCGCCGAGCCATTCGCTACCACCCTGCACATGGTGGTGGGGAACCCGATTAAACCCGGGGAGACGGTGATGGTATTCGGCTGCGGCGTGATGGGACTATGCACCATAGCTGGTCTTAAGGCCCTGCATCCGGATATCCGTGTCCTGGGGGTGGAGATCGACCCCTTCCATTCCGGGATGGCGAGGGAAATGGGGGTTGAGGAAGTGCTCAAGCCCGGCGGCAAACAGTTCTACAAAAAGCTGGCGGAGCTCACCGGCGCCAGGATGTACACTCCCCAGATGACTCAACCCATACTCATAGGGGGGGTGGATCGTGTATTCGACGCCGTGGGATCCACCGATACCATAAATACCTCCCTGCGCGTGCTGGCCAGCGGGGGTTGGTTCAACCTGTTGGGGATCGGGGCGCCTAAAAAGATCGACTGGACGCCGGTGTGGCTCAAGGAACTGACCTTGCGGGGCATCTACGCCTACCAGGAGGAGGAGGTCGAGGGTAAAAGGATGCATGACTTCGAGTTGGTCTTGAAACTCTACGAAGAGGGCAAGGCCGACCTCGCCCGTCTGGTGACCCACCGCTTCACCCTGGACAGGTGGCAGGAGGCGCTGAAGGTGGCCTTAAATAAGGGAAAGAGCCAGGCCGTCAAGGTGGTATTTACCCCCTGATAAAGGAGACTGCCAAGGCCGTCGCGGCAAGGACGGCACCTGGATCCGGTCCGCCCTTCGTTAGTCGGTATATACTGGAAAAATGGCCATGAGACGGGACGGGTAACGATTATCCAAGGAAGGGGATCACGTGGATACGGCACCCATCGCTTTTTTCGACCTGGACCACACCCTCATGAACGGGGCCAACGGCAACCTGGTGGTCAAATACATGGTCAAGACCCGCCGCCTGGGCATGGACGCCGTATGGAAGGCGATAAAGTTCACCGTCCTTTACCGTATGAACCGCCTGCCGCGGGAGGAGGTCTACCGGTGGACTTTCCAGGAATGCGGGAAGTACTCCATAGGGGAGCTTGTCCGCATGCTGGACGAGGCTTACGAGCTTTACATCATGCCCAGCCTCTTCAAGGAAGGGGAGGAGTCCATCGCCGGCCACAAGGCGAAGGGACACCTCGCGGTCATCGCCACGGCGGCGGGGGAGTACGTCTCGGAGAAGGTAAGGGTGCAGCTTGGTGCCGATGACAAGATCGCGGCGGTGGCCCCGGTCCGGGATGGCCGCCTTACCGATGAGATTCAGCAACCTGTCCCCTACGGGGAGGGAAAGCTGGCGGCGGCCGAAACCTATGCCGCGGAGAGGAGCGTCGACCTCCAGGAGTGCTATTTCTATTCGGACAGCATGGCCGACCTGCCCCTGCTGGAGGCCGTCGGCCACCCGGTGGCGGTAAATCCCCAACCGAAGCTGAAGCGCATCGCCGTCGAGAGGGGGTGGCCGGTACGGCTCTGGAGCACCCCGGCCGGTTACACCCGGCCCAGCGTGGCGGAGAAACTCACTTTCGATCTCCCGGGCTAAGGCGCCATCGTTATCCGGCATATGCGGGCAAGACAACCGAACGGCCGCCCCGCCAAGATGACCGAGTATAAAAAGAACCTTGGGCAAAACCATGAAGTTGCAGCAAACCCGATATCGAATTCCCGGTCATCCTGCCGTCAATTGACGCGGGGGGCCGCGAGTAAATATTTTGTAGTAGCGCGTCCTGGGAGGGGTGCGAGAACGGGAGGCTGACGATGGGGAAAGACGATAGACCACGCGTAGAACCACGACTAGTTCTTCTCTGCCTTTGCCTGGGGGCCTTAATCGGGGGTTCCTGGGCGATGCGCCTGGATGAGGAGCAGAGGCGGAGGATCAGAAAGACCCTCTTCGAGCTGGGCGAGCTGCCCTTCCGGGTCTTCATCTAAAGGGAGAGTTAGCGATGGCTAACGATTACGATGTGATCATTATCGGCGCCGGCGTAGGTGGGCTTACCTCCGCGGCCCTCCTGGCCAAGGAAGGGCTCAAGGTACTGGTCCTGGAGCGGCTGGAGAGGGTCGGAGGCTGCTGTTCCAACTATGATGTGAACGGCTTCAAGCCCGAGGTTGGGGCGGTATTCGTCATCGGCCACGAATTCTATTATAAACTCTTCGAGCTCCTGGACCTGCGGCTGGAGGACTATATCGACTGGGGCTTAATCGACCCCGTATACAACGTTTATCTGGAAGATGGGAGGGACTACCCCTTACCCCGGGACATCGACGAGATGGCAGAGGTGATCGCCTCGATAGCCCCGCAGGACGTGGACGGATACTATCGCTACTGCGCCGATATGCGGAAGATGTGGGACGTCTACCTGGCCTTCCTCGAGCACCCCATGCCCGAGCTCAGGAAAGTGGCCAAACTGTCCACCCTGGTGAAGATGGCCGCCAATAAGGAGTTGATCCCCGCCATGCCCACCAATCTCAAGATGGGCCTGCGCAACCTGGATAAGTGCGTGCGCGAGTACTTCACGGACCCGTACATCCAGCTCATGTTCGGCTGGGAGAACATGTAT
>Ga0315282_10014771_pt1 | contig 11590 bp, 12 predicted proteins | sample YL17G07_20_MG_FD_203693 | JGI IMG/M metagenome (GOLD analysis project Ga0315282, IMG submission 203693) | Sediment microbial communities from Yellowstone Lake, YNP, Wyoming, USA - YL17G07_20 | ecosystem: Environmental > Aquatic > Freshwater > Lake > Sediment | place: USA: Wyoming | collected...
TTGGCCACACAGGTGGTTGGGGTTGCCTCTGCAACCGACAAGCCCTCAGGTTGGGTTGGTTGGGACAATGAAGGCGCGCATCCGGAAGCTTCACCAGCAACTCGTGACACCGCATACACAGCAGCCAAGAAGGCACCGATCGTCTACGGCCCCGGAATAATCCTGGTCGGCAAACTGGCCTCAGGCCAGAACGTCACCAAAGACACTCCGCTCATCCCCGCAGCGAACGGAGAACTGCAAGCCGCAGCCACAGAAACAGCGGTAGCAACTGCTGGATCATCGCACGTGACGGTCGCTTTGGCTGGGTCGTTCCCGGCTGGAGGAATGATCGTTGCACTCGCAAAGGAGAACAAGGATGCCAGCGCAAGCGCACTCGACGTGATCGTCGAGAGTCTAATCTAAGGAGGATGAATTAACTTGGTTACTCTAACCGAACAGGAGTACAAGTACCTCGACGAAGCAGTCAAGGACCCACCACGCCAAATACTGGTTGGGCGAAGAATCGCCACGACCACTGGTCCGCTAGGAGAAGGCGTACTAACAGTTCAGTGGAATAAAATCAGTGAGGTTGGTGCGGCAGAACTCTTCCTCGGCCAAAAGATGACGCTCAGCGAAGATGTCATCGACAGGACCTCTCCCTCCCTCGACATGCCCGCGCTGGCTCGCGGTTTCAGAATCCCACGTAGAACCATTGAAGCGGCCCGGCGAATGGGTACACCAATCGACGTGATCACAGCTCGCTCCGCCAGTTACCGAGTCTCGCTGCTGGAGGATGAGCTGGTCATCAAAGGCAAAGAGGGAATCAACGGGCTCTACGACGGCGCAGGCAACACGGATACCGGCGCTGACTGGGCCACTCCCACCAACATCCCCCTCGCCATTGAGAAGGGGATCGCGAAACTCAGAGAGGACAACATCTACGGCCCCTACAATCTGGTTTGCGCAGAGGAGCAATGGGGATACCTATACGCCCTCGTGGGCAACACGGCCGACTACTACTACGACCTGATCAAGCGCAGGATCGGCGGCGACATCTACCCAAGCGGATTCCTCACCACTGGAACCGTGATGTTGACAGCCATGCCGAGCGCAGGTTTCTTCGACCTACCGCTAGGCGTCGAAATACACGCCGAGGTTGAGGAGCTGCCGTTGAACGAGTTCAAGGACTTGTACGGTGTTGTCTGGGAAGCGATCACTCCACGCATACGCGAATCGAACGCAATCTGCACCCTAACAAGCTTAACGTAGGAAATTCGGCAGGGGTTCAAACCCCTCCGTACTAATTTCTCAACCGCCATGTTTCCAGTCTGGCGGACGTTTCCGATTTACATCATCATGTTTCGTTTCACTGAGAGTGAAAGACGCCACTGAGAGTGAAAGAGTTTAAACCTGGATTGGTTGAGCTCCACCGAGAGCGGAGAAAGGCATACGACCGAGTTTGGTATGGTCCTAAAGGGAAAGCGCACCCCGCCGTGGACTGGAAGCAGGACGCTCGAGCACTCGAATACGTCCTGCATCCAAGCGGCTACTCCAAGTTCCCTAAACGGAAACTAGCAATGCCCTGCCGTGGCATCTGCGAAATGGACCTGCACAGGGTTCATACGACGTGCATGTTGGCCTGCGATTTGACGAAGATCCACTCAGGCCAAATGCCCAGCAAGGTTCCCGTTTACGCTTACACGCTCTGGATTCACAAGGACCGCCGATTCGAACCTGTGAAAGCCGCCCTCATGAAATTACTCATGACCGTTTTCGAGGTACTCGCACATTAGGAGTGAGTTGATTTGGCCTGGTTCACATTTACAGATGCAGAAGCAGAAGCTGGAAATCCAACCTTCTCCAGCCTGGGCTTCGTATCACAAACCATCATGGATGCATATCTGACCAACACAATCATTCCTGCCGTTGAGGATTTAGTGAACAGCCACCTCAGACAGGATTACACGGATGTAACGGTCCCCGCGGCTGTGAAGCATGGGGCCATTCGTATCGCCGCGAACGCGTTAATGCTCATCGCCGCCAACAAGATGGGGTCCCTAGTTCGTGTTGGTGACTGGCGTGTTCAACTCGCAAAACGCGACATCTTCACCCCTGAGATCCGGGTGGAGCTGGAACCGTACCGCAGCTTCGAGACGCGAACACCCACAGTCAAGGCGACGCCGTTCAAGACTGATGATATCAAAGAGACCTGGGATGAGGACTAGGTGCCCAGCACTACTCCCAGACAGGACGTTCGCGCCGCCTTCAAAGCGATCTTGGACGCAGGAAATCTGGGCGTGACCGTTCATGGGTGCATGCCCTACGAGGGCGCGGAGCAGCGCAGCGTCGTTCTCACCCTGGTTTCGGGGTTTAGCAGGAGGTCTGCGCTTGGATTACGAATCACTTCCGAGATGCGGGCTCTCGAGGAACATCACCGAATCCAAATTGACTGTTACCACGATGATCAAGCGGAATGTGAGAAACTGGCCGATAATGTTGAGCAGGCCATCATGGATCACCTGGATGAACTGGAATCCACGTATGATGTTCACAACGTGAGCAAGGTCACAGACATAGACGCCACGCCACCAGACTCAACCTTGAGGGAGTCGAGGATCTTGATGGATTTCGACTTCTACACACACAGAGCAGTGACCTAGATGCCCAACTGGGGTGTTGAGCTTCGGCTCGACACGTTCACCCCGAAGTTGACGGGGCTTACGGATCGCATGAAGCGCAACATTCTCGACAACGTGGACGGTGTTGGCCAAGAGATGGAGAACACGGCCAAGAGTCTGGCGGCAGTTCGGACCGGGTACATGCGAGACAGCGTCTTTCACGATATTGTCGAAAGCGATCTGGGCTTCGTGTTTGGAGCGAAGGCCAACTATAGCGGTTACGTGGAATTTGGGACGCGGTTCATGAGAGCGCAACCGTTCATTCGCCCTGCTCTTGATGCGAACCAGCAGAAGTTGCTGGACGCTATTCTGCATGGCGTCATGCAGGCATTCGCCTGAATCATTCTGGTCACGGCTCGACTTGGCTTTGCCGAGCGGGCTTTGATAAAACAAGTAGGAGGAATAGAAAATATGGCAGATAGAGCAGAAACCATCACAGGCTCAAAGCAAACCGTTGTCACCGCAGCCGTTGAGAAGAAGTACATCACCTTCGAAGCCATCGTCAGCACAGATGACACGATCACGCTAGGCGACCTAGCCGACATTCTCGGCGCAGGCCTCTTCAAGAAAGCAGATGGCACTTCAGTGACTTTCACGGAAGCAACGAACGTGATCACCGTCACCAGCGCAGCCCTGACCAACGTCCCCGTCGTGGGATTCGCCTACGGAACCTAGAGGTGCCCATGAATGGTCAAGTACACAGGCGATAACAGCCAGATTCGCATGGCCACCACTGAAGGCGGTTTGGCGACCGCGCCGGTCATCACGAATGTTCAGAGCGTCGAATGGGATGTTGATCCGAACATTGATGCGCAGCCGAAAGGCTGCGGCCAGGGAAGAGGCAAAGATGTCACTGAAGGCCTAATCGACGTAGCGGGCAACATTACCAGGTGGTACGACAAAGTCCCCGTTGTTCCATCACCTGGAACCACAACCTTCGCCGGCATGGTCCAGGCCTACCAAACCAGCGCCATGACGCCGTTATTTGTCCAGGTCACTGACACGGACACAGGTGAGGTACACGTCTTGAAAGAGGTCAAGGGCAAGTACAACACGAGCAGGCCAGTGGATGGTTACAAGGAAGAAACATACGACTTCGTGGCTGCAGAAGTGACAGAGACCTAGATTCCCTCCGGATTTTCTTTCCGGCAAGTCCGTCTAGTCCTAAGATTCCGTACGAGAGTGGAGATTGGAGCCTTTTTGTCAGAAGAAGAAAGGCAGAAAGACCGTTCTATATTCGTTTCATTCGGCCTAGTGCTCTCTCTGAAACTTGAAGATGTGGAGAAGGTTCGCAGCTGGCTGGAAGAGAACGGCGCCAAGATAGTCTTCCAAACCGTGGCCAGCTCACCCCTCTTTGTGTTGAGAGAGTACCAGGTTCGCCGCGCCATTCAAGGGGACACCTCGCAACTGAGCGAGGTTTACCAACGAAAACAAAGGAGAGTGGAGAAATGAGTCAAGAAGAAAGAGAGCGAGTGTTGAAGGGTCAGGAGCAGACCAGGCCGATCGCGGAACGCCTCGAGGAAGGCGTGGCGAGACATGAGTCGGTCAGCGTGTACTTCAGAGATGGCAAACAACATCTGGTCGAAGTCTACACTCTAAGCAGCCGCCAGTTCAGGCAGGCAACAAAGAAGAGCGGGCTAAGTCCACGTGAACTAGCTGAGATCGGTAATGAAGCGAAGAAAACAGAAGAACTCAACAAAGAGGCTGAGAAAGCCGGTAAGCCACCTGTCGAATCTCCCATGTCCGATCAGCGAAGCGACAAGATTTGGGATTTCTTCCAGGAACTAGCCGCCGCATCCGTCAAGGAACCGGCCGACATCTTGGACCGCCTGCTCCCGCAGCAGGAAGCAACGATCGCTCTGAAAGCAGTTGAGATGAGCCAGCCACCAAAAAATTTGCCGCCCTCATAGAGAGTTCAAACATTCTAGCCGAACTTGAGATTTTGGTGACGGGCTTCGGCTATAGGTTAGCTGACCGCATTGACGAGCTGACGCCATTGCAGAGGGCTTGGCATATGATAGTGTGGAAGAAGCAGCATCCAAGACAATCACGAACGAGAAGGTGATTTGTAATGAGTCAAGTTGCAGGTAGCGTAGTCGTAGCCATCAAGGCCGTTGATGAAGCCTCATCGGTTTTCAATAAGATACAGGCCTCGATGGGTATCTTAGGGGCATCTCTGAGCTCGCTGGGCGGAGGCTTCCAAGGACTTGGAAACGTCATCAGCGGGTTCGCCGCAGGAGGCGTCGTAGGCGCAGCAGCTGCCGGTCTTGGCCAAGTGATCCAAGGCTTACAGTGGGCAACGAAAGAAGCCAGCGCGAATCAACAAGCTTGGACTGATCTTCAAGCCGCCCTGAAATTGACGGGTGGAGAATGGGACGCTGCGAAGGGGAAGATCAACGAGTTCGCTTCTGCAATTCAGAAGACCACCGCGTTCAGTGATGAGATGGTGGTCGGCGCGGTTCAACGCATGGCCACATTTGGCATGTCATATCAGCAGGGCATGGCTGCGGTCAGCACTGCGGTTGAACTTGCAGCGGCGAAACACATCGACCTGCAAACCGCCACCGATCTGCTGGGCAAGGCGTTCATGGGGAACACCGCGATTCTCTCAAGGTACGGCATCAACATTGACGAGATCAAGAACAGCATGGGCAAGGGCGCAACTGATGCCCAAATCTACGAAGCTGTCCTAGCCCAGCTGAATGAACAGTTCGGCGGAACGGCTGTCGCGCAAGCGACTACCTATGCTGGCACTCAGGAGCGCCTCAAGAATGCGATGAGCGATCTTGGTGAGAAGATTGGTGGGATACTGGTTCCTGCGCTGGCCAGCTTCACGGAGGGTATGATTCCCGTTGTGGATTGGCTTGGCCAAGGCATTGACAAAGTTCAGGCGTGGATCACCGCAGTCGGCAAGATGCCTGAAGTCAAAGCCGCCACTGACGCGGTCGGGGTCGCCTTCCAAGGATTCCAGAAATGGCTTGGCGACGTGGCCAGCGCGGCCATGACGGAACTCGGCCCAGCCCTTCAAGAATTATGGTCAGCTCTCAAGGATATTTTCGACGCCTTGGCACCGATCGGAGAGGCATTCGCTGAGATCTGGGCGGCCTTCTCAGATGGGGAAGGATCTGGGAACATCCTCAAAGATATCCTCGGCCTGATCGCTGACAATATCAAACTAATCGCTGCAGCGATCAAGTTCGTCGCCCCTTACATCAAGATGCTCGCTGAGGCGTTCAAGGTCGCTGCCGAGTTCATCACGCCAATCCTCATCACCATCCGAGATGTGGTGGGAGGCTTTCTCTCTTGGTTGCATGACGCTTTCGAGGGCTTCTACAACTTCCTCGTTGGTCATTCGCTTTGGCAGGACCTCTGGAACAGCATGGTCAGCGTTGTGCAGAATTTCGGGACTCTCATTGGAGCGGCGATTCAAGCAGCCTTCGCAGCGTGGAATATGATCGTTGAAGGAGGCATGATGCTTCTCCAAACCGTCCTGACAACAGGCTTCCAGCTTGCTTTGGCAGCAGTTCAAACAATAGTCGAGGGTGGCATGTCAATCATTCAGGGCCTCATCAACACGGTCACGCAAAGCGTCACCAGCACGGCAACAGCCTGGAACGATTTCGTGAAGAACGTTCAGACGATGACGGCAAGTGTCAAGAAGGCGATAGATGATCTGGTTGCAATGATCAAGACCGCTGCGGGAACAATTCAATCCACATGGTCCTCCACACTTCAAGCGATGGCAGCCGAGACCAGAAGCACATTCAACCAAATCGTCGCAGATATCTCAGCGGCTGTGGACGCGATTATTGCGAAGTTGAAGTGGGCTCAGGGTGCGATTACGGCTCATTCGATTTGGCCCGACATGCTGGGCAGCATGGTTGATCAGACCAAGGACGCATTGCGCTCGATCACAGGCCAATTCGACAATCTTCTATCAATGCCAGGAGAGTTCACGCCGGAGATAGCGGCCAATCTGAGAGGGGCCCAATCCCAAGCAGCAGGAGCAGTAGGTCCCTTATCGTTCTCAGCAGAGATCCCCCTCACATCCACGATCACCATTGATGGGGAGCAACTTCAGACAATCATACAACGCAACAGCATCCGACAGACCGCAGTGCAACGAGCAGCCTTCGCAGGATAGGAGAACTTCTCTTCATGACAGTTGGAAAAATCATCAAAGTCTCCGACTCATCGGAAATTCCCTATTCGAAGTTGACAATCAAACAGACATGGGGGCGTGAGGTGCCAACTGTTGGCTTCACAAGCCGGCCGACTCTTTCTCTCATCGATGATGAGGCGATTCAGATCACGCGTGACGATGTAGCCCTAATGAACGGTATTGTTGAACTCTACGAGACGACCTCGCAGCAGAAGCAGTTTACGGCCCGCATTGACCCGGTGACTTTCCTCTTTCGCTATGTCCAGCCAACCATTTGGGATACGGATCCTGCTTGGCTGCTGAAAATGCTGAACCAACCCGTCAAAGCCCGACTCCTCCCCTATGTTGGGTCGCGTTATGAGAAGTTCGACAATTTTGCCAACACAAAGACAAATTGGAAGATCGGCGGGAATTGGGCTAGCATCGACATTTTCTATGGGGTTCCTGCTCCTTGGAGTAATGATCTAGTCGTCAATCATATGGTTGGCATGACAACGGACAATCACGAACCGGGCGTGGGTGTTCTATGCTTCGGGTACTATGCTGGAACCGATGGTATTTGGCTCACAGCCCAAACCCCCTTCGCCGACGCTGATAGTCAGAACTCGGAAACGATTGTTGCCCGCGTTAAGGTCAACAGGGCTGTAGTTCATCGTTGCTTTCTCGCTCTCATGGATTCTCAACCCACCGTCGGCGGAAAAGTAGGATATCTGTTCGAGGTTGATTTTGATTCGACAACGAACAATCTCAAGCTCTACAAGGTCCCGAGCTCTGCAAACCCGGCGGGCTGGACCGTGCTGACCCAAGGAAGCAAGGACCTCACGGCAGAGATTGGGAATTATCTTTGGTTGAAATTTTCGAGGCGCAACAGAGGTACCTCAGGTACGCCTCACTGGTACTTCATATGCAGAGTCTTTCAAGGAGATGGCACTGAGACCTATCTCAGCGAAGTAACCGATGACACCTACTTTCCGCATTATGCTTGTATCGGTTGTCGAGGGAATGGTGTTGCAGGCGGCCAGGTGCATCTTCACCTAGACAAAGCGGCATACCTTCTGAGTGATAAACCACCGAGTGATAAGGGAATTTCAGCCGACATCTATCCCTGGATAGTGACCAAGACAGGCTTAGCCGGTGGTGCTGCTGGACTGGGAAGCGATTTGCTCGACGATGCGCTTGGAACTGCCTGGCAGACCAGCAGCAACCAGGCCTTGAACGACAAGGTTCAGTATGACATGGCAGCGCAAAAGAACGATATCTGCCGGGTCGATGTGATTTGCGAGGTGGACAAATACCCTGAGAACATCAAAATCGAACTGAGCAACGATGACAATGCGACACCGACAAACTGGACAAATGTTTGGTCGAAAACAGGTAGCACATCGCCCGAAGTATATGCGGTCTTCACACCTACCCAGGCTCGTCATGTTAGGGCTATTCTGACGGCGGCTGGAAGCCGCAAATGGCTCGTCAAAGAGGTTAGAATCTACCAGAGCGATGGCAACCCAACCCTTACACTAGGTACGATTGACGACTTCGGCGCCGCAGTCATCGTGCAAAGTAACTGGAGTTCAATCTGGGATCTCCTTCATGACCTGAGTGATGCGACAGGCTTCCACGCTTGGCTGGGTCCTAGGGCTGGCACCCTGAACTTTTCCGCAACGCGAGGAACCGACCTCTCCGCCACGATCAAATTCGTCGAGGGTAGAAACATCTCGACCTATCGACACACCCGCAACCTTCTCGAGAAGGTTGATCGAGTGTGGGTGATTGGCGCTCAGGTTGGTGAGGAACAAGTCTACGGTGTGAAGGCAACCGACCCGCTGCCAACCAACTACCGTGAGAGAGTATTTAGCGCCAAGTCAATTTCTGATCCGATTGTCCTGCAAACCTTGGCTGAAACGCTTTACACGGTCTTGAACAGCGCCATTGAACAGATCACGCTCACGGTTCGAGATGTCTATGCGACTGGGGATTATGATGTCGGTGACACCGTTCAAGTTGACATTCCTAGCAGGAGTATTTCTGGGAAGTATCGAATCCTGAACATCTCCCGCACCTTCCAGAGCAAAGCTGAGACCGTAAGCATAGATGTGGCAAGCCCCGGCGTCATCGCCCTGAGAGTGATTGAGCAGATTCTCACTCAGAACACGATTGTCGCAGACATGCTCTTGCAGAAGAAGGTTCGAGACTTGGAGGTTTCCGTATGAAGTTCGGGACCTTCTCACTCCCACATGTTCTCAATGTGCTGCATGACCAGCCTAGAATACAGTTTGAACTGCCGTTGAGTTCTGCATCGTTCAGCTACCGAGAGGATGTTGGCGGCCGAGGGGCACGGTTCACGGCGCGAGGGGAAATACGTCCCACCAGCCAGGCAACGCGGGACCAGATCAGCGCACTAGCGGATGGGACGGCGAGGGTCCTAGACCTTGAGGAAACCACGCTAACAGTCCTTGAGAAATGTCTTCGTTTTCAGACAGGTCCCACTTGGACCGACAACACTGCGGAATCGCAAAGTGCGGGAGGAACACCCTTCACGCTACTAGGGGCGAGTTCCGATTACGCCTATTTCGGGCATCGGGAGAAATTCAACAAGACCCAGTTCGACTTAGAGACTCTCGGCAACTATGGGGCTAGGACCTGGGAGTACTCGAAGGGCGACGGAACCTGGGGAACACTGACGATCGACATTGATGGGACCAGCGGCTTCTCACAAGATGGCACTGTACTCTTCACACCGCCTTCTGACTGGAAGAGAGACACGGTCAACAGCATATCGAACAAGTTCTGGGTTCGCGTCAAAGTAGCCAGTGTCACGACGCCGGCGACCGTGAACCAGATCCAGATCAACACCGTCTACGCCTGCATAATGCTTGACCCACATTTCGAGCAAGCGGTGGAACGGTACAATCGCCAGTCCTACGCAGTCACATTCGCGCAGAAGGAAGATATCGCTTGACGAAAATTCGAGGCATCACCGTTCCGAAGACCATCTCCATTCAGGAGGATAAGGTCAAAGTCTTCGTCGCCAACCCGATTCTTGAACGTGATTATGAGGCGGTCGAGGGTCAGCTAGATCAGCACAGGGCATACGTGGTTGTTGGCAAAGCAGATCGCGCAACACTGGACAGAATCAGCACCGAGAACAAAGTCTGGGTCGAATTTGATGATGGCAGCGGAGATCATGCACTCATGGAGATCTCAGCAACGAGAGATATTCAGGACCCTGACTTCGCAGCTGCTGGCCTGATCGAGTTCACGGCTAGCTTGACCGTTCTCGACGAGAAGGTCTTCAATCCTCTAGTGTTCAATCCGGTGGTGTTCGCGTAATGGTTGGAATACGAAAATACAACGATGTCATGATCGACAGCCCAGATTGGGATTCTACAATAGACTTTCTCGGAGGCGCAACAACCGACCCGCAGATCACAACCGCGAAGATCATTCTCGCAGGAGTTTCGCCGTCTCTACTGAGCTCATGGCAGGCAGCCGCCGACAAAACCAAGATTGATTCAACGAAGATTTCCGGTATTATTCCAGTCGGCAATCTCAGCCCGCTAACGGGCAATCTCGACTTCGCTCAATTCAAAGCCCTAAACATTCTCATCGACGTTCTCGCAGGAGATCCCGGTGCTCCGCTTGCAGGGCAACTTTGGTACCGCTCTGATACCGAGAGATTGAGTCTTCGTAGGGCTAGTGTCACCGACAGGATCGTGCTTGAGGATCTGGCGCAGACTCTTGCTGGTAAGACGCTGACGACACCAACTATTGCGAGCTTTGTTAATGCCACGCACATTCATCAGGCCGCTGCTAGTGGAGGCACGCTCGACCATGGGCTTGCGCTCACAGGATTGACGGACGATGATCACACTCAGTATGTTCTGCGCAGTATCATGACGACTCGTGGCGATCTCTTCTACCGGAACGCTACGATTGTGACTCGGCTTGCGTTGGGGACAGTGGGGAAACTCCTCAGGTCTGATGGGACCGACCTACTTTACTCGACAGTCACAATTCCTGACACATTCACTAGGGGTAGCTTCCCTGTTGCTTCCGCAGCCAACATACTCAGCGCACTAACCATCGGTGCTGCTGGGAAGATACTTCGCTCAGATGGTACAGACCTAGGATACACCGCATGGACTATTCCAGCGAGCTTCGCAGCCTTCGACATGATGTATGCTTCCGCTGCTAACATCCTCGCTGTTCTTGCAGGGAACATAACTACGACTCGAAAATTTCTGCGGATGGTGGGAGATGGGGTGAATCCAGCCGCCCCGGCTTGGGATACGTTACTAGCTGCTGATATTCCCAGCTTAGATGCTTCGAAGATCACAACGGGGGCCTTCGCTGTCGCAAGGGGTGGGACAGGTCTCGCTACCATAGCTGCTGGGGGCATCCTCTACGCCTCTGCGCTTGACACACTGTTACGGATAGCACCGAGCGCAGCGAACCAGGTCCTGCGGTCCACTGGGGCGAACGCTCTTGAAATCGCTGCGCTAGTGGCAGCGGATATTCCGAATTTGGACGCTGCGAAACTTACGACTGGCCTTCTTGCAATAGCGAGGGGTGGCCTGAACAATGCAACTTGGACTGCTCTTCAACTCATTAGAATGAATGCGGGTGGGACCGCTTTCGAGAGCAGTGGCAAAACTATCGCTGATTTTGCAGCAGTCGTTCACAAGGCTAGCCATGTTTCGGGAGGCGGTGATGCTTTCGTTGGCGGGGATCTTCTTGATGCGACCGCCCGTCTGAAGGTTAGCAAGGCCGC
>Ga0315282_10014772_pt1 | contig 11589 bp, 15 predicted proteins | sample YL17G07_20_MG_FD_203693 | JGI IMG/M metagenome (GOLD analysis project Ga0315282, IMG submission 203693) | Sediment microbial communities from Yellowstone Lake, YNP, Wyoming, USA - YL17G07_20 | ecosystem: Environmental > Aquatic > Freshwater > Lake > Sediment | place: USA: Wyoming | collected...
ACGGTATGGATAAAAATTGATGAAACGCTACCATGGATTGAACTGAAAGGAGAATACCAAACAAGAAGAGAAGCCAAAAAGGCAGCAAACGAATCTCTCAGCATGACAAAAATAAAAATTGTGGAAATCCCAGAAAAAAGAAGCCCTATGAAGGCATTAGAATTTGTAAAGGCGACACGGTAAATAGTTTGTTTAGAATAGATGTTTGTTGCTTAAGAATGGTTTGCAGCCGACCTTGCTTTTTATGATGCTTGAGAAGCCTAAACTACGTAGTCTATCAGCCACCTTTTCAACGTAATTCGTATAAGTATTAATGAAAACTGACGGTCCAGTATCCATAGAATACCATGCTGGCATGCCTTCGCGTCGCATTCTTTGAACCTCTTTTATTATGCAAACTGTTTCCGGCTCCCAAAGAACCATGTGCGCCTTTCCAGTCATTGTGCTTGCATGTAGATTTAGGCTGTCTTCTTCTGCGAGTCTTCCTATCGTGGCAACATCTTTGGTTTTTATGGCTTCTTCCATCGCCCTGATGATTTTGGCCACGTATTTCAGCCTAGCCTTAAACAGCGGTGAACTAAGAACCTCACTATGGGCTTCGTCTGTCCTAACTAATGAGGGAATGGGCACGATAACCATGCCTAAATCCACAGCCTCTGGCTCCACTAGCGGTTCTGCGTATGACTTCCCACTTTTGTCAGCATACCATATTGCGAAGCTTCCCGCGAGACTTCTTGTAGCGGAGCCTGCACCCAACCTAACCAATTCAGAAAGGGATACGTAATCAATGTCAAAATCTAAGGCAGCACATGCCGCGGTGCCGAGAGCGGCAAAACCCGAAGCAGAAAAACCAAGGCCTTTTCCACCAGTTATACTGTTTTGGGAAACAACCTTGAAGCACCCCGAATATCCAGTTATGCTTCTTAACTTGTTAAGGACAATTTCAACTCTTTCCAAATCTCTGCCCATGGCCTTTTTTCGATTAATTATAACCAAATCTTCTTTTAATGATCGGGTTGTCTCAACCGTTGTAATGGTTTGTAGAGCGTCTATGCAGACGGATATGCTGTCATGAAATGGAATCCTAAGCATCAAATCCCTTAACCCGTGATACTTAATCAAGCCTTGAATCGGATGCGCAACCGCTGTTGCCTTCATATCCTTTAACTCTCAAACATGTTTTGGCGCCGGGGTTAGGTTTAAATCTCGGTTTAAATTCTCGGCATGAGCCTTAAGCCCTCTGGTTATAGTTCATGTTCCTTCGTTTCTATCGCCGCTAGCATGCTTCCTGTTCTGTATCCTTCTAAATCCAGTGAGACGAACCTGAAGCCTAACTGTTTAAGTTCATCAGCAATCTTGTCTATTATTCCGACGTTGAAAAGCAGTGCCCTTTCGTCTTTTCCTACTTCTATTCTCGCCAATCCATTATGGTCACGAACTCGAAGCTGTCGAACCCCGCTAATTTTCTTAATTAACAGCTCGGCCCTTCCAACTCTTAAGAGTCTTTCTTCTGTAATTTGTTCACCGAAGGGGATGCGTGACGCTAGGCAAGCCAATGCTGGTTTATCGTGAATTGACAGCCCGAATTTTTGGGCTAATGCCCTGATCTCCTCCTTCGCAAATCCGGTCTCAGCCCATGGGCTGAAGACGTTCTCCCTTTCCTGAATGGCTTTGAAACCGGGTCTATGGCCACCTAAGTCGCTGAAGTTTGTACCCTCGAAGATGGCTTTAAATCCGACTTTCCGTGCAAAGTCTTGTAAACATTCCAATAGTTCCTTTTTGCAGTAGTAACATCGGTTTCCGGGGTTTTTAACGAAGTTCTCGTTTGATAGTTCATTGGTCTCTATGATATGGTGTCGGATACCTATTTCCTTCGCTATATTCTTGGCTTCTTCCATTTCTTCGGAGGGATACGTTGGAGATTTTGCAGTTACAGCTACTGCTTTTTCTCTCAACACATCGTAACAGATGGCTGCTAGGGTTGAGCTGTCTACTCCTCCCGAAAACGCGATTACCACTCCGTCTTTTCCTTTTTCCTCAATGAAGTGCCTTAGTTTTTCATATTTTTCGTCTAAACCTTTCACGAAAATCACCTCTTTAGAAGAACCTCTCTGGCTTTCATCTTAACTAACTCCGTGATTTCCTTCAGGGGCTTCCTGGTTTTCTCTGCGACTCTTTTAATGTCATCGTATTCAGGCTTTATATGAATGATTTTACCTCTACCGTCTTTAGCAACTTTCACGTTGATGAACTCCTTCACATCATCTATAAGTATATCTACCAGAACGGATTCTCGGTTGAGTATGTGCCTTTCGCATGGATACACCCGAACACCAAGGGTGCCTGTTTCCTCTATTAGGATTCGTGATAGACGTTCTACATCCGTTTTGTCCGTTATTATTTTGAGGATTTGGCCAGGTCTATTCTTTTTTGTAAACATGGGAATGACGCTTACATCTCTAGCGCCTTCTTGCAGCAATCTATCAATTGTGTGCCCAATGATTTCTCCAGTCACATCATCAAGGTTCGTCTCCAACACAGAGATTTCATCTTTCAAAAACTGGTAATCGAGTGTCTCAGCTAATGTAATCCGGAGGACGTTTGGCATTTCTACGAAATCTTTTGTTCCTGCACCGTAACCTATAGCGGTTGGCTTTATCAGCGGATAGAAACGGATAACTTCCCGTGTCAGATTAACGAGGAGGGAAGCCCCGGTTGGTGTTGCCAATTCAGATTCGATGGGTCCACCGATCATTGGGAAGCCTTTAGATCGCAGTATCTCGATCGTGGCAGGGGCTGGACTTGAAACCGTGCCGTGTGAAAACTTGAATAATCCTCCTCCCACAGCGACTGGTGTTGAGTAAACCTTCATATTGAAGAAGTTTAGATCATCCAGCGCAACCGCTGCGCCAACCATCTCCGCAGGGGTATCAACGAACCCTGCTTCATGCAGATGAACCTCATTAACGCTTTTGCCATGGACTTTTGCCTCGGCATTTACCAGAGTGTTGATGGAGTCCGATGCGAACCGCTTAGCTTCCAGCGATAGTTTTAGGTGTTCTACGCAATTCACAGTAGTTCCTATGAGTTCCGGGCCCGTTATTTCGGGCACTTCTTCGGCTTTGACATCGACCTTTTTGGCGTGGATTCCTCTTCGAGTGACACCCTTGATGGTTACCTCTAGGTTTTTGCATCCGCTCATGTAGTCTTTAACAGACTTCATGGCTTCCACAACTTTAGTTACATCGGCGCCTAGATCCAGCAAGGCGCCCACTATCATGTCACCTGAAACCCCAGCTATTTGGCAGTCTATGACGGCGACTCGTTTAGTGCATGACATTTAAGTCTCCTCTTATTTTCTCAATATCATATAAAGCAGTACATATACTATGTGGACGTAATGGTGGATATGTTGAGGGAAGTGTTAGAGAAACTCGTAAAAGGTCAAATTTCTATGGGTGAGGCTGAGAAGCTCCTTAGAATTTTGGCTATTGAAGAGATAGGCAACTTAGCAAGGATAGATGTCGGTCGCGAGTTTAGGAAAGGCATACCGGAGATAATCCTCGCGGAAGGAAAAAGACCTGAGGACGTTGCGGAAATAGCATCAAGGATGCTAAATGAAAACGGAAGAGCCATAATCAGCCGTGCCACAAAAGAACAGATAGATATTATTAAAAGGGCCACTCCAAATGACGCGTTTTTGCAAGTTGACAATAGAGTTGGCATGGCGGTAATCAAGAAGAAAGGTTTCGAGGTTAAAAGGACTGGTGGAAAAGTTGGAATCTTAACAGCGGGAACATCTGATGTTTCTGTCGCTGAAGAAGCCAGGATAGTTGCCGAGGAAATGGGATGCGAAGTCATAACAGCTTATGATGTTGGCGTAGCTGGAATTCACAGGCTCTTCTCCCCCTTGAAAGAAATGATTGAAAGAGACGTGGACGTAATTGTAGTGGTCGCAGGGAGGGAGGGAGCCTTGCCCTCTGTTGTGGCGGGACTGGTTGATGTTCCAGTAATAGCGGTTCCTACATCAGTCGGATATGGTCTGGGAGAAAAAGGCGTCAGCGCCTTGATGGCCATGCTTCAGGCTTGCTCGCTTGGCTTGGCAGTCGTCAACATTGATGGAGGGATCGCAGCTGGTGCAGTAGCCGCTTTAATCGCTAATCGAGTTGCCAGATTCAAAAACAGAGATGAAGGACGTTCTTGATGATTCCACTTATTCAGTCAAAATTTAACACCACAATTATTGAATTTTCAGGTTCAAGACTTTTTTATTAGACGTTTCATTTTGTCTATGGCTTCTTCGATTGTTAATGGTAGAGGTTTGATGAGGTCCATACCGCTTTGCTCGTTTAGAATGTTGAAAAAGTGCGTTAGTGCGGGAGGTTCTAAGTTTGCCTCCTCCATTAGCTTAGGATTTGAAAAAACCTCTCTCACATGGCCCTCTGCAATAATCTGTCCCTTATTCAAAACGTAGACCCTGTCAGCGACTGCGGCAACAAAGTTTACGTCGTGTGTTGCCGTAATCAGCGTTATCTTCCGTTCTTTGTGTAAGTTATCAACTATTTTGACCAATTCTGTCCGACTTTTTGGGTCTAGATTAGCTGTAGGCTCATCGAGAATCAGAATCTCCGGCTCCATAACTAAAACTGTTGCGATCGCAGCCTTTTTCTTCTCCCCTGCGCTCAGGTGATGTGGAGGCTTCTCCTCATAGCCCTCTAATCCCATGACTTTTAGCGCTTCCTTTGCCCTTCTCGCTACTTCTTTCTTAGATAAGTCCATGCTTAATGGTCCAAATGTTACGTCTTCCCACAATGTAGGACAGAAAAGTTGGTCGTCTGGATCTTGGAACACAAGCCCAACCTTCGTCCTCACCTTGTACAGGTTGTTCTTGTTCACAGGCATACCTAACACATTGACTTGCCCTTCGGAGGGGGTGAGTAACCCGTCAATGAGCATCAGTAATGTGGTCTTCCCCGCTCCGTTGGGACCGAGGATTGCAATCCTTTCGCCCCTCATAATGCTCATGTTGACGTTTTCCACAGCTGTATAACCATCAGGGTAAACAAACTTTATTTTTTCCATTTCTATAGCGGCTTCCTTCAACAACATCACCTAAATAAGAATTCTACTAATAAAATTACAAAACACGTCAAAACGGAGGAAAATCCGAAGGCCCAATCCTTGTAACTACACTTCATTTCACCTATCGATTTTATCTCTCCCTTATATCCCCTAGCCATCATAGCCATATATACTCTCTCGCCTCTTTCATAAGCCCGAATGAACAGAGTGCTGATAATGTGGGCTAGCGACTTCATGGTGTGCAACTTTCCCTCTTTTTTAACAGTCCGTGCTTCCTTTGCCAAAACCATTCGATACGCCTCATTGATAAAAAGGAAAACAAACCTATATGTGATAGCTGTCATTACGACGAGAACCTTCGGCATCTTAAATTTCTCCAAGGCATGGACAAGTCCGGAGAACCTTGTAGTCAAAACCAACAAGGTTAATGAAGCAACACAAACCCAGACCCTCAATGTAAAACATGCGGCCTTGTAGACCCCTTCCCATGTAATAGAAAGGAAATATTTATCATAACCAATTATAGCTAAGGGTCTCCCAGGCGTTATGAAAAGTAACGGCGAAGCTATCGCAGCCGCAAATATGGGAATGAAGATTGTTGTCCTTAAAAAGAAAAATTTTGGCGGAATCTTTGATGCCACCGAGAGAATGATGACCAATATGAAAAGGATTATCAACGATGTTACCGTCCTCGCTACGACCGCCGTTAATATAAATGCTATGAAACAACAGAATTTTACTCGAGGGTCAATCTTTTGAAGAACCCCATTAAAGGCTGGAAACTTTTCAGAATATATTATGTCCTCAAATGTTCTCAACATGCCTCTTAGCACTTGTTACGTCTCCCAACACACAAAAAACGGCAAATTATTTTCCTGTTTTCAAAGCCTTGCCTGCAACGAAGGTGACGCCCAGTATCAGTAGTGTAAACAGGATTCCTACAAAGATGTTTGCTGCCAAGTTTTCCTCAAGTCCCGGTATCTCATAATCAGGAATTGGTGGAGCCCATACAGGAGACTCTGAAGCGCCAAAGTGTTCTGCGACTTCGTCTAGAGTTTCGGCGGAGAGAGAAAGCCAAACGCATCCGATAACAACGAAGAATGCGGATATGATTATGCCTGCAATAAGCAACTTTTTGCTTCCGTTCATTTATGCACCTCCGATGTTCCGGAAGTGATGGGTAATTCTCCCATCCATGTTGGCGCTACCTTTGGCAACTGTAGCAAGTCAGGCCTTGCCTTCCAGAGGACCGAGATAATCATTGCTGTGATTATACCTTCTCCGACTCCTATAAAGAGGTGATGGGTGGCCATCGCCGTAACAGCTATTGGAACGCTGTATGGAAATGAGAGAATTGATAATCCCAGCTCAAGCCCGGCGAATATTGCGGCTAGCACATCTCCTATAAGGGCTCCTAAAAAGGCTCCAATCAGCATCCCTCTTCTATTTTTCATCGTTTTCATGATGAATAGACATAAAATATATGGGATGAATACGCCGATAACTCCCATATTCCAAACGTTAGCGCCAAAAGTTGTTATTCCCCCGTCACCGAAGAACAATGCTTGGATTAAGAGGATTATGGTCGTTGATATTAATCCAGCGTAAGGTCCCAGAGTAATTGCCAGTATTGGTCCACCCAGCAAATGGGCTGTTGTGCCTCCGACAATGGGATAATTCATCATCTGTGCAGCAAAAAACATAGCTGTTAATGTGGCCATCAAGGGAACCTGCCTATCACTCAAAACATGTTTTGCTCTTCGAAACGCAAACACCCAGAAGACAAGCGTGGCAAGATACGTGACAGCACATACTGATATATCTAGGAATCCATCTGGAATATGTATGGCGTTAACCTCCTTGGTAACACGTTTTTAATAATTAGTGACACAATATTAATATTTTTCGATTAAGTAACACTATTTCTATGATGGTGGGAGGGATTTATCGTGTACGGAAAAGGTGTTTCAAGATTTGGCGTTTCAATGCCTTCTGAGTTGCTTAAGGAGTTTGATGAGATGGTTGCGCGCATGGGTTACGATAGGTCGAAGGCGATTCAACTTGCCACGCGTAATTTTTTAACCGAGTACAAGTGGACACGCGAGGAGGGAGTAGTGGTAGGCTCTCTGACCATAATCTATAACCACGAAACCAGAGGCTTAGAGGAGACCTTGACGGACATCCAGCATGAATATAGAGGTTTGATCAGCTCGACCACCCATGTTCACTTGGACGAGAGGAACTGCCTTGAAATACTGGCTGTTAAGGGTGAGGTAAAGTCTATTCAGATTTTGGCCAAAAGGCTGATGGCGGAAAGGGGAGTGAAGCAACTAAAATTTGCTACGCTTATGCTTTAGTCCCCATGAGGATAGGTAACTTAAAGAGTGGGTGAACAAAATGCCCGAAGAGCTTGAGAGGGAAATTCGGAAGCTGGAGGTGAGGCTGGAAGGATTCTTAAGAGAAGAAGGAGTTTTCGTGGAGTGTTTAAAGAAGTGTCTCGACAAGTTTAGGGAGTTGAATAAAAATCTTGAAACGTTGAAAACGAAGGCTGGTCTTGAAGAAGTTGAAGAACTAGTCAATCTTCGATTGGAGGCCATTAAATCCCTCAGCGATGCGCTGAAAAAGGGAAGCGAAGCTGAGCATGAGAAGAGTCACTTGTTGGAATCCTATGAAGCCTTGATTCTGGCTCTGGATAGAGAGTTTAAAGACATCCTAAGCCGCTCATAAACTTTTGAGGGAGGCAACAGTGTTAAGGATATAGTGTAAACAAAAGCAAATGAGAGCAATGTGATCGTTAAAGAGACTCCTACCTCGAGCTGGCATAAACATGATTGATGGAGAGCGGGGGTTCGATTTGAAACTCGGTTTAAATTCTCGGCGTTTTCCTTTCTTTAATTTATCTCACTTCTTCCTTTGTTCTTCTAAGAACTTCCTTTTCCTTGGAGTGATTATGGCTTAAGTTCGCGCTGCCTTATGCTGGTTTAACCAAGAAGGCTATTGGCTTCAGGAGTAGTTCCGCATTTCAGTTGGAAGTTTTAGGGTCATGTTTTGATTTCTTTCAGTTAAATTAATTCTCTCAGCAGACAGAACGCTCGCATATGGCACATGTGCATTCTTTCAAGGCTGGAAGTTTTTCTTGATGTAATCCGCAGATTATTCCTTCCGCTCTGATTGTGCTGCAAGCCTCGCACAGTTTGTCTATTATGTCCTTGGCGGGGATGTCGTTTCTTGCTAGAGCATCTGCGAGATCTGAGATGATTTTCATGGTTTTTTCAGATTTGGTTATTTCGTCTGTGAAGGCTTTTCCTCTCGCGCCTTTCATGTATTGGGTTATTGCTGCAGGGGTTAACTCCATTTTTCTGGACGCGCCGATTTTTCGCATATTATGTTTTTGGATGAGATCCTTCATTATTAACACTCTTATCGTTGGTAAGATGTATTGAACTACAATCATGCATGGTGGTTTCATTCTTGTTCCTCCAGTTACTGTTGGCATCAAGTTTATATATTTTTAACGCTGTTAAATTAATTTAACGCTGTTAAATGAGACTCTTCAGTGAGTCGCTCACGTTTGAATCTTCCAGAATTTAAAATGCCACTGGGTACACAGCTTATTGAATTGGGTGCACTGAAACAACATGAAGAAGTTGACCGAGCCCATTTAAGGGAGTTGAGGAAGGAAATCGAATCAGACAAAATCCTAAAGTTTGCGATAGCGGTTGACAAAAACACGAATATAATCCTTGACGGTGAACACAGATTTAATGCCTTAAAGGAGCTGGGGTGCACTAAAGTTCCAGTTGTTTTCGTTGATTATGGTTCATCAGACATTGAAGTACAAGCTTGGAGGAATGACGAACTGGTGACAAAACAAGATGTGATAGAAGCAGGCTTAGGTGAGAAGAAACTTCCGCCCAGAACCTCTGAACATTTGATAAGAATTGGCAACACTCTTAAGCACATTTCAGCTATCGAAAAAAGGGTCGATATTCCCCTAGAAAGATTGAGAGGCGACACAAAATGATCGTGGCTGAGAGCATTACCGACCTCATTGGTAATACTCCCCTAGTGAGAATAAACCGACTCACAGAACCAAGCGATGCAACAATCTATGCTAAACTCGAATGGTACAACATCGGTGGTTCTGTGAAAGATAGAATGGCATTGTACTTGTTAGAGTACGCCGAGGTAGCTGGAAAACTCACCAGAGACAAAAAAATATTGGAAGCCACTTCGGGAAACACAGGAATCGCCCTTGCCATGATTGCTGCAGCAAAAGGCTACAAAATCACCATCATAATGCCTGAGTCCGTCAGTTTAGAAAGGAGAAAGATAATAAAAGCATATGGAGCCGAACTAATTCTTTCACCTGGAGAGAAAAGAACAGGGGGAGCTATAGAGCTCAAGCAAAAACTATTGAAACAGCATCCTCAAAAATACATCGACATAGATCAATTCAAAGATCCCGCAAACATATTGGCACACTACCAGACAACGGGCAAAGAAATTCTCAAACAAACAAATGGGCAACTAGATATGGTCGTGGTTGGTGTTGGAACAGTCGGAACAGGCGTAGGCACTTCCCTACGTGTTAAGAAGTACCGTTTAGACATAAAAATTGTTGGCGTGATGCCAAAGTTGGGCGTTGGGATTCAGGGATTAAGAAATCCTAGAGAACTATATCCTACACAGCTATACAGAAGGGAGTGCTTCGACGAAATTGTGGAAATTTCCGAGGAGGAGTTATCCGAAACCTTCGAAGTTGCACGAAGAGCAGCAAGAGAAGAAGGGTTGCTCATAGGTATGAGTGCGGGAGCAATTCTTTACGTTGCACTAAAAAAAGCGAAAGAACTAGGTAAAGGGAAGGCAATAGTTGCAGTTCTACCCGATTCTGGAGAAAGATATCTCAGTACGTCTCTCTTTCAAAGCTGACAACAGAAAGGCGCCGGGGAATAGGTTTAACTTAACGAGTGTTTGAGGTCTAGAACTCTTTTCAAGGCAACAAGCAGTGGAACGCCAACTAAGAGAGATACGATGACTACTAGCACATCTTCTATATAGGAGTCAACGGCCCCTGTTATGAAAATGTAGTATACAGCCTCTGGAGGCCAACCAAAAACACTGTATAATCCTACTGGAATCAACAAAAACACTCGTGTCAAAGCGTCCGTTACTGTAGCTACAAAGGATACGAGAATCAAGGACATGGGTAAAAGTTTAACCTTTTCTTCAAACAGGCTTTTGCTTAGCTTTGCAGTTGGATATATGAGGGCGAGGGCAAGCAGAATGTCCAGAATTGTCCAAAGCGGAAGCCATGTTCCAAATGGATGAATGAAGTAGGCTATTAGCATGATCGCATAAATCCCTATGACAGGTTTCCATTTTCCCTTAGCCAGAAAGCCAGCAGCCAAAACTCCCACTGGTTCAGCAACTATTCCAAACATCCAAACGTCGATAGGCTTGATGGCTCTGGCCACGATGCTGCCGATGAGGGCGGCGGAAAGACCTGCCCAAGGACCTAAAACAATTCCCTCAATGGGTTCCAAGTATATAGCCCAATTGCGCCATAAACCAAAGGACATGAAATATAATACTGCATGCAACGCTGCAAAAACTCCAACAAAGGCTATGTTTTTCGTTGATAAACGCCTCATTTTTTCAACCGAATGTAATTTTTTACATTCGATTAATAAGCTTATTTCACGCAAATCCATTTTCGCTTGAATTTCTTCTCCAAAACAGATAGATGCATCTCAGCAAATACTTGTTGTATCAAACACTTCAGCTACCTTAAAATCTTCTTTTAAGCTAATTTTGAGGATGTTTCTCAGAAAGGGTTGATAATCGTGTCTTAACTCCATATTTTAAACCGATGTTTGAACCTATCCTCATTCGTTACTTTAGGCTGGCTTTGGGATGTTTTTATAAAGCGCCGGGGAAGGGATTTCAGCACCAATCTACTAGTAAAAATACTATATACGCCTAACGGGAGTTTGAACCTATCCCGGGCTACCAACAAACCCTAGTCAGAGTATTGTTCAAACACTCGGGTCAATAATGGCGTTGGAGATTAGGTTTGCACTAATGGTTAAATGGAGAGTTCTCTGTGTCTTTTTCTGCCATGTCAAATCTAGAACAGTTTCGAAAAATCGTCATAGACCTTCTTCCTATGTCCAATAAACAGTACTACGACCTGTCTTTTGGTTCGGTCAATTTCGTAGATTGCACGGTAATCCCCTACTCTAAGGCTCCAGAAGTTAGAGTGTCTCAGAATTTTTCCAACTCTTTCGGGATTATCCTTCAAATCCCTCAATCTTTCTACTATTCTAGTTTTTGTCGTGTTCTCAATTTTTTCCAGTTCTTTGGCTGCTTTCGGGTGTAAAAGTACAGTGAAAACCACTAAAATTCCTCAAGTGGAATGAGGGACTTAGGATGTTTCTTTGCTTCTTCGCTGCGTTTTGTCAGCATCTTGAAGAATTCGCGTGTCTTTTCGCGTTCCTCATAGAA
>Ga0315282_10014773_pt1 | contig 11589 bp, 13 predicted proteins | sample YL17G07_20_MG_FD_203693 | JGI IMG/M metagenome (GOLD analysis project Ga0315282, IMG submission 203693) | Sediment microbial communities from Yellowstone Lake, YNP, Wyoming, USA - YL17G07_20 | ecosystem: Environmental > Aquatic > Freshwater > Lake > Sediment | place: USA: Wyoming | collected...
GAAAGTTCTGGGCTTACGATAAAATTTGTCAATATGCAAAGACCTAGCGACAGCTATGAATGAATAATATGTAACAAGAAAGAAACTTAAGAAAAAAATTCTATTTTATTTGTTCAACACCCCATTTTTATAAATCTTTCTATTTTGTGACTACTTAATAATGACTAAGATTGTATCAGCCATTTCAAAACTGTATCAGCGCTCTCATCCCAGTTAAATGTCCTGGAATAATTAAGGGCGTTTATTGAGAGTTGTTTTTTTAGCATTTCATCCTTCAAAAAATCTGTTATTGATTTAGCAAGGCCTTCAGGGTTATTCTTTTGTGTAATTAATCCTGTAAGCATTGGTTTTACAGAATCCCTTAAACCATCAACATTATAACTAATGGCAGGTGTTCCCATGGCATTGGCCTCAATAACTATTAGCCCCCAACCTTCCTTTACAGATGCAACAAGGACTGCTTCTGATCTTGACATCAATTCGTTTCTTTTATCCTTCTCCAGATAGCCATGAAATGTTACTGAATCCCCGCTCATTTTCCTAAGCCTTTTTTCATATCTATGGTCCCCTGTTCCAACAATATGTAACTTTGCTGAGGGAAATTCTTTTTGAACTATTGAAAATGCAGAGATTATATCATGCACACGTTTACTTTTCTTCAACCTCCCGACATATATTAGGGAAAAGGAATTTTTTATCGGAATCTCTTTTACAGGTGTTGAATCAATGCAATCTTTCATAACAAAAATATTGTTAAATCCATATTTTTCAAGATTTTTTTTAGTTGAATGAGAAACAACTAGCGCAGGAAGTTTCCTGTAAAGTCTTAAATACACCTTCTCAGCAATATACCCGACCAAAGACAATGGAAAAAAGGTTTCATAAAACCATATCTTTTCGCAAAGCTGGTGAAAAAAGGATATTTTTTTGCCCTTATAATATAATGGTGTAAAGAAAGGTATTGTATTAACCTGATCTATTACAATATCAAACTTCTTATCTTGGAGGTACTTGTAAGCTTCATAATACACCCCTAGAGGACCACCCTTTCTTATGATGTGGATACCTTCAATATCCTCAGTCTCAGCACACCCTGGAAAAGCAGAAGCAAACCATGTACATTCATGCCCTTTCCATCTTTTAAGGAGTTCATAACTGACATACTCAGCGCCTCCTCGTTTGGGATTTTTAATATCCCTCCATGAGAGCATCAGGATCTTCATTTTCTATTATAATGCCTTAATATATATAGCCTATAAGCAATAGCAAGCGTGTCAACTAAGATTCCTTTTATAGCTCCATTTTTTACCCCTGTTTTATGCCCCCAGTTAAATTGAAGCTCAATCGGAGCCTCTGCTATATTATACCCTGCCTTTTTTGCATTTACAAGTAACTCCAGGTCAAATGCATATCTCTTCACCAGTACCTTTGGAAGGATATCCCTAAGACAATTATACTTGATGAGCTTAAAGCCAGACTGGGTGTCTTTCACTTTTAGGTTGAAAAGAAGATTTACAAAAACATGGTAAAAATAGCTTAACACCTTCCTATTAAGGGGGTAATTGACCTTGCTTTTAGGATGCCTCTTGCTCCCAATAACCATGTCCGCATCCTCAAGATAAGGAAAGAAATTTATTATATTTTTTGGATGTATGTCTAGATCCCCATCCATGAATGTTACTACATCTCCAGAAACAAAATCAAAACCATGTTTAAGCGCAAATCCTTTTCCCCTGTTAGGGGTATAGCTTACAATCCTTAGCTTTTTGTCTTTGACAAGCTTTGCTTCTTCTAATGTCTTGTCAGTGCTCCCATCATTCACAAGAACTATCTCAAAATTATGCCCATATCTTTTGAAAGTCTTAAGCATCTCATGTAGGTTTCTGTATATATAGTCCTCCTGATTGTAGACTGGAACAATTACCGAAAGCTTGTACTTTTTCATATCAAATTAAATCCCAGCTCTTTTCTTGTTATGAACAGCATATATCCTACCATAATGACATTGACAACTAATGTTACCTGTATCACTTCCAATAAGGTATCATGAAAAATCATGATCCCGATTATTTCAAATGCTAAAAGAAAAAATAATAAATAGGTAAAGTATGTTTTGTGGATTGCCAGATTATAATTTACAAGTACATTGCTCACGGAAAAGATAGCAATAACGAGACCAAATATACCTATATAAGAAGAGATCTGGTAATCTTTTCCAAAGAGGAGGTGAGAGATAAAGGTTGGCATAACACAATATAATATCAAAGGTAAGCCGCTTATTATAATAGTATAGAATAAGGTTGATTTCAGTATTTTTGAGGAATCCTCATTTTTCTCGTGGCTTAGGCTTACCTTGGGAAACATAGCAACAAGCAAGGCGCCTGAGCTAAATAATATTATCTTGCCAATTATTGAAGCTGCTGCATAATACCCTGCTTCAACAAATGTGAAGTAATGCTTGACAAGTAGAACATCAATATTTACAAAAAGGTACATGACTGTCAATCCGACGAACACAGGAACACTGTATTCAAAAAGCTTGACTTCTACATCTTTTTCTGCCTTATATTTAAACAGGAATGCCAATACAAGGACAGATATGACCAATGCAAGTAACTGGGCCAAATTCAGAGCAAAAAAAACCCCAAAGAGCCTTCCGCCCATATAAACAGCAGCAACTCCAATCCCGAGCTTCAGAAATGCGCTTAAGACAGAAACTATATTCAATGTATTGAATCTCTGCAGTCCATTGATCACCCCTATGGGAACTGGTGATATTAAAGATAATAACAAAAACACGCCAGTCAGATATAAAAGATTAACTTCAGAAATGTTCAAAAATCCTGCAACAAGTGGAGAAAAAATAAAAAACAAAGCTAAACCCATAATGCCATAAAGGGAAAGGATCCTCATGGACTTTAAAAACAATCCTTTAATCTTTCCATAATCCTCTTTTGCATAATATTTTGATGTAAATTTCATCACAACTGTCTTTATTGCCCCAAAAGAGAATGTAACAATATATAGTATAGAAAACAGAGCGCCTAGCGTTCCATAATCGGATGGTCCTAATGCCCTGCCCATGAAGAGCTGGTAAAGATAGTTTAGGATGTTTACAATTGTAGAGCCTATGAAGACAATAATAGAATGCTTTAGAAGACTGTCATTTTTATTTAGATGTTTAAATATAAACTTCCTCATAACCCCTCAAGCCGCTCCATTTAACATCGGTTATATTTAAATCTACCTCTTTCATATTTACTTTAAAGTAGAGACGAATTTTAACAAGGAGGAAATTGTAATTATTCCTACGGATTTCTTTAAAAAATAGAACCACTTTATAATAGGAAAATTTAAATATATTCACGATATTCTTTAATGATATAACTGATTTGGGGGGATTATAATGGACGAAAAATTTGATGCAAGATATATTAGTTTAACAATAAGACAGGATATATCAGAAGTTACTGCCGTTGCTAACGTGATGCTGGATTCATTAACCGGTGTAGTCCAAATACTGGGTTTACCCCAGAGAGTAGACAAAAAAGATATTTCTGTTTCTTCTGGAGAAGCAAGATGCGGTGTTGAATCTTTTTTAGATCCTGCAAATCTGGATGCCATCTTAGCTAGAAATCCGAGGGTTTCATTAATACAAAATAGTCAGAGCTGTAATCCTGGGGCAGAACTTACTATTAACGGAAGGCTTCTTAGTGAATCGGGCTATAGGGAAGGAGGAATCGTAGTTATTACTGATAAAAATCTTCCTGTGTTTTTTCCAAATCCAGAAGCGATACAAAGGATTGAACTACATGAGCATTTGCAGGCAGATCCGATACTAAAAGTAGCCTATACGATAGATCAAAAACCACAGGATCCTGTTGCTTTCACAATAAAACACAACCTTGCAGGTCTTGGCTATGGGAATATTGTTTATGAATTAGGATTTGCTGATAAAACGCTAACCTTAAGCCCTTTTGTATATGTTTCAAATCAAAGCCCAGTAGATTTTAAGGATGTAACCTTGACACTAGTTATGCCAGAAAAACCAAAACCTGAAGGGAATAAAATAAGAACCAAAACTCCACCTTTAGAGCAGGCTTTACTATTAAGCGAAGAGACTGATATACCAATAGAAGCGATGACAAGAGGCTCCAAATCAGTAAGGCGAGTTAAGCTTGGAGCTACAGAATCTGAGGGTTTAGAATCTGGGGTGTTTATGTTAGCTTCTCAAGAACTTGCGCAGGTTGAAACCATAGAAGGTTCTGTTGTTACTGTTGATACTGAAGGTAAATATTCCCTATCCCCTGGAGAACATAAAAAGGTGGGATTAAAGGGAACCCAGATGGGATATCAGAGATCTAATGTACTATTGATCAATCCAGAGAGATATGAGGCAGCCGGAAGTTACAATACTTCCATCATAGATGCCGTCAGGTTCACTCCGGAAACAGATCTAAAAGCTGGATCCTTCTATTCTGATGGGCAGCAATTGCAGTTCCCAACCATGAAAAAAGGCCAGGAATACGTGCTGGTTTTAAGGACTTGCAGAAATCTTGAAGCAGTAGTGTCTAGACAAGATAGATCAGTTCCAGGTTTAAGGGATGCTCCGGTAGAGACTACCACATATAATGTTGCATTGGTTAATAGGACAGGGGAAGACCAGTTAGTTGAAATTAATATACCAACAAGACCAATAGACAAGATGGGGCGAAAATTTATTTCAGTTGGAACACTACAATACACAGAAGACCCAATAGCTGGCGAAAGATATCATGTGGCTAAAGTAAAAGTTGGGGCCAATAATTCAGTGGATGTTGCATTTAGTTTGGAGACAAAATAATTTTTATTTTTTTCTTTAAAAAAGTCAAAATTTTTTTTCTTAATATTTTTATCAGAACTTGGTGACAAAAATCTTATTAAAAAACAGCCTTTTTTTACCAACACCTTAGGATAACAAAAGATATATATACTTGCTCGCTCAAGAGTAGCCCCTCATGAATAGTCTCATATGGAATAAAAAGGCAAAAAAGAATGGATTAATCAGCCTATTAGTTACATTAGCAGTCATTCTTGCTCTTGTTATTGCAGGCCCTGTCAATGCAGTTAATATAAAGATACAGACAGACAAGCCTGTCTATTCCAAAGAGGATGGCGTAATCAAGTTTACGCTTTCCGTAGACATTGATAGGAATGAAATAGTGCCTATAAAATATCTTACTTTGAAGATCAGCAATGGCAAGGAATGCCGATTTAATCCTGATGGCTCGCATTCTTGCCCTAATATTATAATAACAAAAATAAACTCTGGAACCGAAGCAACTGGAAATATGACGGCTGAAGGATGGGGTTTTGAAAATCCAGATGATAAAATTGAGAAAAAAGAAACAGAGTTTGGTTATGGATACGGTATTGGGTCTGAGCCAGGAAAAGATGGCTTTAAAGGAGAACTTCTATATGAGATAGAATGGAACTTTGTGGCTGATGGAGCTCAGCCGGGAAGATATGAAGCCAACCTTGAGGCCTATGCAGAAGGGGCCAAAGAATTTACCTATGTTTCCAGATCCACTCAGAAGTTTAACATAAAGCCTCTAATTCCTTTGCCTGCTGTTATGGATAGCGCAGAAGTCCTTGGAAGACTTGGTGAAATAAGATCATTAAATGGATTTTATGGTTTCAAAAACCAGGATTTGACATTCGGAGCATCCCTCAAATCAACTAAGGATGGAAAGATAAGGGGGAGAACATCACTTGACTTATACGCAGAAAAGGCTGACAGCACAAAGCTGTATTTGAACATAGAGATCAGGAATCCTGATTACAGTATGATAAGCTTTACCAAAGACCTGATAGAATATGATGGAAAAGCCACTTTCGAATATTCCAAAACAAAACAGGGTATATGGTCTAATGGGAAAAGGACCGGATATGAGGCTCCAGCAAAGGCTGATGGAGAGATTACTGTGCATGTAAAGATTGAAAACGGAAAGGTAACAATATCATCAGCAGATCCCAAGCTTCCATTTGATGTAGAAACATTGGTTACTCATTTTATATATGACTAATTTTTTCTAAAGGGGTTTTTAGTTTAGAAGATTATTTTTAATTATACCATTAACCTTTTGATTAGAGACTGGATTGCCCATCCAATAAAGAAGCCTATTATCATTGAAAAGATTATAGTGTATATGAAATGCATTATAGCATCCCCAACAGTGCATCCAATTGTCTCGCTTGTGCACTGATAAGGAATTTTATTAACAACCCATCTGATAGGCAGAATTATTGTTTTTAGAAAAAGAAACATATCTGAAAAAAAGGTCATTAAACCCAATGATACTGCTCCTATATAGCTTCCCAGCATCCTAAAAGGATTTTTTCCCATATAATTTCTGTTAGGGGGAGTTTATTTAAATTTTTTGACAAATAATGGGTTATAGGTTAGAGGATGTTTGTCATTTCTTACGCATAGGGATATTGAATTAAACAAAACCTTTAAATAGTACATTAAATTGACTATCAAAAAAATTGATTAATTGATAAAATATGGACAACAGAGAATATGAAAAGATCACTGATAACTTAATTAATTTCATCCCTATCTTTAGAGGTATTTTTATGAAGATTTGTGAAAAAGACAAAAGTGCCAACATATTCAAATCTCAATATCCTATACTTGGCGTATTGAAAAGAAATGGACCAATGCATATGTCTGAAATAGGGAGTCTTCTTGGCATATCAAAAGCCAACATGACTTGCCTTGTTGATAAGCTTATTGAAGAAAACAAGGTAAGAAGGCTTGCTGATAAGAGTGACAGGAGGATTGTTAGGATTGAGATAACTGAAAAAGGTAGAAATGCCTTAACCGGCGCAAAACATCTAGTAAAGGAAGAGTTTAAAAGGAAACTGTCTATTTTGAGTCAAAATGACATCACAGAGCTCTCTTATGATCTAGAAAATATAAAGAAAATAGTATCTAAGATTTCGGAGGAAAAAATATGAGAAAGATAATAATGGGCATTTTTTTAATTGTTATTTGCTCACAGATTATAAGTGCAGCATATTCCACAGAAAAAACTTATACAATACTAAAAACACCCCAAACCGAAGCAAAATTCCAGATTGTATCATTGAAATATGAGCCATACCCAGTAAACGATGGGGATTGGTTTGATATCTGGATCAAGGTCCAGAACATTGGGCAAGAAGATGCAAAGGATGCAACATTTGAATTGAAACCGGAATTTCCGTTTTCATCCAATGATAGCCTAATAAGGAATTATGGATTAATCTATGGTTCAAAGAGTGCTTTTAACTTTGACCAAAAGATGGATTCAAGTCAAGTAATATTAAAATATCGTGTAAAAGTGGCTGATAATGCCAAGGAAGGGATCTCAAATTTGAAATTGCTGGCAGGAGCAAACGGGAACCAATCAGCTACCAAACTGCAGATTGACCTGCCTATAGAGATCAAAAAAACTAAAACTGAATTAGACGTATCTTTAAGGGATATTACAGATCAGGGTATATCTTTTGTAGTGAGCAATATAGGCGATAATGTAGCTAAGGCAGTGGATTTATCGGTAGGCAATATAGTAGTTGGAGGTAATCCTGCGTCTGATTTATCCATTGGTCAACAGGATGCTTTAAAATACCTGTCTGGATACGAACCGTCCTCCCTTGGAAATCTTGAGCCTGGAGATTTTGTGATTGCAAACCAAAAGATATCTGTATCTGGTCAAAGCGTAACTGTAGAAGTGTCATATACAGATCTTGCAGGTGTAAGGAGTATTTTTGAAAAGACAGTAAGGCTGGATAATCTAGTGTTACCCTCGCACCCTGTACAAGAGACAAAGAAAACATATCCGAACTGGGTATATCTTTCAATCGGCTTTTTGGCTGGATGCTTTTTGGTAATACTAATAGGCATTCTAAGACGAAAAAAGTAAAATGGCAGAATCAACATTATCTAAGATAAAGGATGGAATAAAAAAAGAAGAAACTAAGCTAGAAGGGGAAATAAAAAAAGAAGAAAAAGCGATTACATGGTTTTTCAAGAGCCATACCTTTAAGATACTTATTTTGATTATCGTGTTTGGAATTTTAATCGGGCTTGTTGTTTACTTAGCTAATTCCCAAGGTAAGATTTATGTTGAAAAGTCTGAGGTAAGTGCACCATTAATTACATTATCTGCACCCTCGCCTGGAATAATTGACAAGATATTTGTACGTGAAGGGGATACTGTGCCTGCTGAAACCATTGTTGCCCAAGTAGCCGGAAATCCCATTAAAACAAAGGTCAGCGGCTCAATAATATTTGTACAGAATACACCTGGGCAGAGTGCATCTCAAGCAACACCTATTGTGCAGATGATAGACCCTAATGAGCTAAGGATTATTGGTCATATAGAGGAAGATAAAGGGTTGAGTGAAATCAAGCCCGGTCAGAGGGTATTGTTTACAGTTGATGCTTTTGGGAATAAAAAATATGAAGGTGTTGTTGAATCAATAAGTCCTGCTTCAAGGCAGTCTGACATAGTCTTCAGCATTTCAGACAAGAGGCAGGAAAAGGAATTTGACATCAAGGTAAAATATCCAATATACTCTTATTCTGAACTTAGGCAGGGAATGTCGGCTAAGATGTGGATTTATAAGTGATTTCTAATGCCAAAGTCCAAGCTTGAAGGATGGATCCTTTTTACTGTAATAATAGGTACATTCCTTGGCAGGCTTGACCAGACTATTGTAAATCTTGCATTGCCAAAGATGATTGCTGATTTTAACATAACCATCTCAGCAGCAGGATGGATAGCAACTGCCTACATAATATCTAATGCTGTTTTTGTGCCTGTTTGGGGAAAGCTTGGGGATATGATAGGGAGAAAGAAAATCTATATCTGGGGCTTTTCAATATTTATCCTAGGATCTATCCTCGCAGGATTTGCATGGAGCTTTCCATCCATGATTGTCTTCAGGGTTATTCAGGCTATAGCAGGCTCTGCGGATTATCCAACAGCTATGGCGATAATTGCGGTAACATTTAAGGAAGGAAAAGAAAGAGCTCAGGCGCTTGGGATATGGTCTGCCTCATTTGCAGCAGCAGTTGTGTTTGGGCCCTTGATAGGCGGCCCCCTTATAGACAATTTCGGCTGGAGATCAGTATTTTTTATCAATGTCCCGATTGGGATAATTGGGATTATTATGGCTATGGCATTTATCAAAGAATCCGTTTCAGATAAGAAATTCTTCGGTTTTGACTGGCTTGGCACAATAACCCTTGGAATATGTTTATCATCACTGGTGCTGGTTTTGGATAAAGGCATGGAGTGGGGGTGGCTGTCCTCTAATAGTTTTATAGCATATGCAATTACTATATTTTTCGGCTATCTATTTTACCTTGCAGAAAGAAAATGCAAAGAGCCAATTGTTGACTTCAAGTTTTTTAAGAATGAAATCTTTGTCGGAACTTTGGTGAACAACTTTATAGTATTTATGGGGATGATGGGTGGGGTATTTTTAATACCTATTTTTGTGCAGACATTTTTGGGATATGACGCAACCCAGACAGGATATCTGTTTATTCCAATGGCAGTCTGCATGATGATATCCGCCCAGATAGGCGGGAGGACAGTGGGAAAGCTCAAGGCAAACTATGCGATTTTCATAAGTACACTTATCGCATCTTTCGGATTGTTTTTGTTTGGGTTTTTCATTGACCCAAGATCTACAGCCTTGGACATTATTATCCCACTTTCGGTTTTTTCATTTGGTATGGGCTTTGGCATGGCGCAGAGGACCAATGCCATTGCTGCAGCTGTTCCTCGGCATGAGATAGGGATAGCCTCTTCAGTCCTGGCGCTTGTCAGAAACATCTCTGGAGCATTTGGAATAGCTATCTTTGCAACAATCCTCAACAATACTATTGAAAGCAATGTTCTGAAGATTGCGCAAAATACAATCATTAATACTGTTGACCCAATAGTCCATGGCCAGGTTGCAGCACTTATTATCTTAAAAGCCCAGGTTTCAGCATATATTACCGTATTTAGGGTGGCCACTGTATTCGTCTTAATTGGCGCAATACTCTCTCTTTTCTTAAAAATTGGGGATGTTAATACTAAGGTTCATGTTGAGGGATAGGGGTTGATTAGTTCGTTACTCTTTCTGATGTTACCTAGAGTTAGATACCATGAAAAATATAGAGATGAGTTCGGAAATCTTCATCAGGTTTATACTAAACAAGGACTTATTTTTGCTAGAATTCCACCAGTCTATTTGACAGGGGCGTTTTTGATTTACATCATCTTTTTTAAAAAATAAACAGCTCCTCAATCTTTGCTTTTAATGCCTTTGCCACATCATGTGCGAGCTGAAGTGATGGATTATATCTTCCTTTCTCCAAAAATACGATAGTTTCCCTTCTTACTCCAACCTTCTTTGCCAAATCTTCCTGCGTTAAGTTATACCTTGCCCTGAATTCCTTTATTCTTGTTTTCATATTCCCTTTTTATTGTAGTACATCCAGAATGTTAAAAACAAAATTGCCATTCCGCCTACTGCAACGCTTGTTGCCTGGCTAACATCTCTGAATTTTGCTACCTCATCTGAAAAAAATCCAATTGCCAGCAATAGATAAAGCGAGACATAAAATGCAGTAGAGCTAGCTTTTTCTATCACTTTCTTGCTTCTTTCATCTTTTAATGGATATCCTTCTTTTAAGTCTCTGTTTCCCCTTATAAAAACAAAGAGAGCAAAACCAAGAATAGATATGGCAATAATAATACCAAGAAACCCTCCGGCAATGTCTCCTTTCTTAAAGGTAGCTAATGAAAACAAAGTCCCTGTTGATATCAAAAGTAAACTTAGAATCACTATTGCCATTAGTCTTAGCTTATCCTTGGAGGTTTTATTTTTTTTCATCTTATAATGCCCTCCTTTCATATATTAGATTAGATAATGTTTTAGTTATTAAACCCATAAACAAGGCAGCAACCAAAAACCAATCAACCTTTATCCTTTTCTGCAAAGCGCTATTTATTATTTGATATAAGACCCCTATAACCAATACCATCATCATAGTCCATGCAGCATTTCTTTCAGATAAAGATTCTATTTTTGACTCCCTCTCATCCCTTTTTAAAAATACCATTATATGGCTTACATCTAAAATTAAAAAAGCCACCCACCCTATTGTAACATATATTCTTGTTTTTACATTCCAAAAAGGCAGAGCCTGAAAAACAGCAAAAGGGACCAAAACTAAAATGATATATACTATCCCCTGCCAACTGGCAGGCGCAATTCCCCATCCGCCATATTTTCTCCGTTTAAACCACTTAGGATTTCCTATCATCTGTAATCACCTTTGTTATAATTACTACACATTATGTTATATTTACTTAACTTTATGTTAGAAATAGGTAACATAACTTATATATAAATGTTTCGATAAATAAATGGACGTGTTCAATTTCATAATTAGGTTACACTTCTAATATTTAGCTAAATTTCTGCTTCTCGGTGATATTATGGAAACATTAACCGAGAAGAAAAGAAAATGGATAATAGGGCAATTTAGATCTGGTAGAA
>Ga0315282_10014774_pt1 | contig 11589 bp, 13 predicted proteins | sample YL17G07_20_MG_FD_203693 | JGI IMG/M metagenome (GOLD analysis project Ga0315282, IMG submission 203693) | Sediment microbial communities from Yellowstone Lake, YNP, Wyoming, USA - YL17G07_20 | ecosystem: Environmental > Aquatic > Freshwater > Lake > Sediment | place: USA: Wyoming | collected...
AACCGTAAGCTCTTTATTTCATATCACACGTTGTCTTCAGAGAGAACGCCAAGCCTCGGTAGCCTAGCCTGGTGGGGCATCACCTTGGTAAGGTGGCGGTCGCGGGTCCAAATCCCGCCCGAGGCTCTTTATTTTGGTTAAAGAAGACAGAATCAGGCTTATTTATTCCCATCGTTTGATTCCCATTGATTCCCAAAGGATGACGCTCGTACACTCTCCTAGCGTTAACAAAGCCTTTGTAGTGAAGCACCCGCTGACTGCTACCTCTAACCTCCAAAAAGCCTTCAACGCCACAGACAGGGCATTCAACCTTCATATTATAACCTCCACTTTAATCAATTCCCAAAAACCTGCCCCGATGTAAAAGGCAATAAGACCTTCTAAATTTGTTTTTGACAGTGTAATCAGATGCACTCTACTTCACCTTCTCTTTTGCCAATCTCACCATTAGCGGCTTGAACCATTTGTGCCATTCTTCATACTCAGGAGTCTTGTCCACCGTCTCGCTGCTTGTTTCGTACCAGTAGAGATTTCCCCTGCCCATCTTTCTACCCTGTAGTGTGTGCATGTCCAAGACGTAATCCTCTATCTTGCTTAATGTTTCCAGTTTCTCTGTCAAATCTTTGTTCTTGTCTACGTTCTTCTCTATCGCGTCCACCAACTCCAAAAATTCGTCTGCTCTGCGGTCTTTCTTGCTTTCAGCCATTAACAATGCTGCTGCTACTGCGCATCTGCGACCATCCCATGATTCGTAGCCGTACTTGCTGGCTTGCCTACCCAACTCGGAAACAGTCACTATTACCGTAGCGTCCAGAACGTCTTCCACTGCTATCACATTGAGCCTTTTCCAGAGATTCCAACCTGTCCGCTTCGTACTCAGCTTGTAAGCCGCAAACATCGCCTGCTCCGCCTTTCCCCTGCGCACAGCCTTCTGCAAGGCACTTTTCCAGACAGCCGCCTCCTCACGCTCTTGGCTGCTCAAGGATTCCTCTCCCTCTAAGGGTTTACCATTGAGGTCAGTTTGCTTTTGCATTCTATTTTCACCCTCCTTCTTGTTTCCTGTTATTTACGATAGATATTATGCCCATTAACTTTTAAAAAATTAATGTTCGTTCTTTTTCGCCAACACGCTTCAGAAAGAGCACATTTCTACGCTTGATACCCTAAAAAAGCCTATTTCTACCTTTATGTCATACAATCGAATCCTATCGTAATCAAACTCTGCAAAGACAGATACACGGCACACTAGTCAAGATGTTGCCTTCTATACTATGAACCTTCACTATTAGCTTACTACTAGGCACTACCTCATTTCAAAGCAATTCATCTTAATCAACATAACCATTCGTAAGCTCGTGCTGACCCACACTAATTAGAAGTTTATATATACTAAACTAAGAAACATATTAAGTAGCAGCGTGATCAAAATGGTAAAATGCCCTAGATGTAGTTCAGAGGCAACAAAACCCACAAAAGAATGGAAATATCGCATGCTGCAAGTAGAGCTTTTCAAATGCTCTGCATGCGGTAAAACTTTCAAAGCTTACTACAAGGAAAACAAATTAGCTTACACAATTCCAAAACAAAAACAAATGTAGTTATTACGTAGACAATCTTGATTCTGTATAAAGTATGGTCTATTCTTTTGATTATTTCATGATCCTAACGACAATTTCGTCTATTTGTTTTATCCTATCTTTTAGTTGAGCCGATGCCTTATTCCGAAGCTTCTTGAAGCCTATACCAGTGTTGCACAGACTGCTTACTACTCCATGGCACTCCTTACTCAACCTTACTAGTTCAAAATGATCTTCATTAGTTCTCTTGAATTTCGGTATTGCCAGTCTCAAAGGTCTTCGACCTATGTCTCTCTTACCATACAATCCGCTTGGCTGAAAACCCTTGACAGCTTGGTGCACGATAGTTGAATTGAGCATAGAACACACATAATGCCCTTCATCAAAGTTATCGGTCTCAAAATAAAACACAGTGCTATCCACTACAAAGTTTTGAGGCTTAATTGTAGAATTTTGGATCGTCCAATCTGGAAGCTTAGTCCTGTCTAAGACACATGCAAATGAATCTGCGCCTCTAGCATTATACATAACTAGATATCTTTTCTGATTTTGATCATGCAATAACCTATGATAATCAAGACGGTCAATTATCCTAGGATAGTTAGCTATTGATTTCTGAGTGCGCCGTTCCTCCCATATCCTCTGAGCTTTTTCTAGCCAGCTAGCCATGTTGTTAGCACCCCGAGTTCGCAAATCCTCAACGTCAACAACACGAAACCCCTTCCTAGAACTTGGCTGCTCAAGAGGCAAGACAACTGGCACCATTCTTCCGTATCCAAAAGGAAACAAATCCTTACCCAGAGTGCTGGCAAAAATATAAGCCGATTCCACAACTCCTTCAAAAACAATATCTTTCCACTTTCTTTTCGCAAGCCTTATTGCTTCACTAGAAGTTTTCACATTAGGCATTGAAGAGTTGAATGCACCAAGAAAAGGCATAGGCTCGAATCTAACAAACCAAAAACTATGTGGAACAACCGTAGCACCTTCCTTGAACTCCTTATAATATATGCTTGGTTTATGCGGGATAACAGGTGGACGGTACAGATATTCAGTGGAGGTAATCTGGTCTTTCACACTTTCCCATCTTGCATTCTTCTGCGAACTGCTTAATTTTCCAACATAATCATAAGCTGTGACAGGAAATTCGGTTTCGTCTCCCTTCTTAGCAATCAAAACATACAAAGGCAGACTAAAGATCAATGTAACCCCATGAAAATTATGAATAGAGAGCAACTTCATTTGAGGCTTCTTGAAACGCTGAAAACTCGAATGATGATAGGCACCTGTTAAAACGCTTATCGGCATTAAGAACGCAGTTATTCCACCCTTTTCAAGATACAAATCGGTGGTTCTGCAAAAAAACAAAGTTGCCATTTCCATATGAGTATAAAGATTAATTTGACCCCTATCAAGCAAACTATAACTAAAAACCTGATCTTTTAGAAAATCCTGATATTTCCTGTTCTCTATCGAACGCATTACAATCCAAGGAGGATTACTAACAAGTATATCGAACTTGCTCATCTTTAGCGATAATGTCGCATAGATATTGTTAAGGATAAAAACCCAGATAGAATCCAGCCCTTTATCTATCAAGAGAACTAAGGTCTTGAATGTCTGGTCTAGAACACTCTCCTCAGATTTATCCGCAATGTCTGATATATGTCGGCGCAATACTTGCAATGACTGATCAGCATTATGTCTGAGTTTGTACTCTTTAATCGCTTCCCTTAACCCATTGAGAACCTTCGCCCTCTTTTCAGAATTTAGAGAAATGTTCCTCGGAATCTGTAGGTGATATCCTCCCGCTTCTATATCATAAACTTCAACTCCCTCACTCACTGTAACAAGTGCTTCAGGAAGCCTTATGGAATCGGAAATGTAAACAGGAATCGCAACAGGTTTTCCAAGTTTTAGAAGCTCACCTAGTGCAATTATGTAATTTGCCCTTGCAATCATTACAGCTAGAGGATTAATGTCAACTCCTACCACTTTATTTACAATTAGTTCCAATAATTCCTCTTCTGAAATGTTCTCAGGTCTGAACTCTTTTTTCATCAAATGTATTACGTTCGTCAGAAAAGTCCCCGAACCGCATGCAGGATCAAGAAAACGTGGTACTTTATTATTCTCAACTTTCCATTGCTCCACTGCCAACAGAACGGTCTTTTTACTAAGCCATTCTGGAGTATAGTATTCGCCTATCCTATGTCTTTCCTTCAGTTCTACCATTGCTTCATAGATTTCCTTAAACAAGTCTTCCTCTGCTCTGGACAAGTCATATTGCAGTAAAGCTTTAGCGAATTCTTTGCTAACTGTCAGCACACTATCTGTTATTTTTCCATTAAGTATCCAAGAAAAGAAATCTTCTTCAATGAGGTTGGAAATCCCATATGACTCGAAATATTCACCCGATAAAGCCTTTAGAGTCTGATCTGCATTAGGCATCTCTTTGCCTGCTAACCTGAGATAAATCACAAGCTTGGTAAGAGTAACTAGATATGTATGTCTAAAGAAAGTCTCCAGGTCTGGGGAGACTCCATATACGATCTCCATGTTCTTAGTCCATAGGTCAAGTTTAAGCTTAACATCTGAATCGCTCTCGACTTTATTCCACATCTTCCTAAAGGAATCAACAACAATGAAATGCAAGGGACTGCCAAGACCAAATTTTATGTTCATATCTATTGCAGTTGGCTCAACCTTACTCTTTGAAAAGATAAAAGAGTCAAGCCATGCAACCGCTTCAGTAGCCGAGCAATTCCTCACATCCAAGGAGTTTATTTCCTGAAGATTTACTACTTTATCATTCTCAAATAGCGGCATAAATGCTACGAACTTAATACCATCAGTAGCGATGCCAATTTGCTTCTTTGCTGGTCTAATCTCATGCAAAGCCTGAAGATATTTGATAAGCTGAGATTTTGCATCATCAATTTCTCTTTCAAAATGAGTTTTTATTTCAAGAACAACTTCAGAAAATACGAGATCAGCCTTTCCTCTCACCCCAATAATCCTGCTGCCAAGCTCCTTTTCAATACCTGGAGCTAGCTCTTCTATTGGAACGTCAAAAATCTCTTTCATGAGCTCAGACAAGTACATGAGTTTCAGCGAATGAACATCCGCAAGCTCTGCAAGATGAATGTATCTTTTCATGTACTCCTCAATTTGATGACTCAACACTCAACCCTGTATGAAATCTGCTGATCAGACATATAAATTGTGATCAACCCATGCACAATCTTTCTAACCAGCATTAGCTATTCAAGCACTTTCTCTAGGAAATCCACCAAATCCATAGTCTCAACTTCTGAACCACAGTGTTCACACGTACGTAGGGACTCCAAACTTGTGCTTTTCCCAATTTTCAGATTCCCACCACAATGAGGACACCGATAAACTGCAACGAGTCCGCTGTCTTTCACCTGCTGCAGTAATGCGTTCAGGTTAACGGAAATATCAGTCTTTTTGATGATTATGCGCCTGTCTTTCTCACGCAGCTCTCTTGCTTTATCATACAGTTTTAGTTCTTCAAACACTCTCGCTGCATCTAAGATACGTCCGCACCGTATTAGGTTCTGAGCTAGTGCAAGTTTTGCATTGTACTGGGATTTTTTGGCTTGCAATATGGGCATATTCGAAGAATCTCTCCAAGGGAAAGCCGCAAACCCTTGAGTATGAATTCGAACTGCTTGCTTAACTTTCTCAACTTCTCCCTTTGAATCTCTGAGCGCCGCAAGAATGGATTCATTCCAATACCTAATCCAGTTTTTGTTGAAATTACTAGTATCCGTTTCGATGAAATCTTCTGCTGGAAACGATAGCACTTTCTCCCAGAATTGATTGGAGCAGCTATTAGAACAGAAACCAACAGTCTCGTACACCGCGTCTACTCGTTGCTTGCCTTCAATCACAGCCTTAAACAAAAGAGCACTATACCAGTTAGGCATACAATTGCCGCAGACAATCTTGCCACACCAAATGCACTTCTTAGTCATTATTCCGAAAATAGATGTGGCTCCACAAGAGGGGCATTTCTTCACAGATGTGAATCTCCTGAGAGTATGCGTAAAAGACGTATTAGCTACTTTCAATATAAAACCTCCCACCAAACCCAAACTCCAACCCAAAAATAGCCCCATGCACCCAGTACGTAAGAGATATTGGTTATCTTCTTGTCATCCCACATGTTTAAGAGGCGTATTTCACGTGTTATTCTCTATTCTTTTCTCCATGAAAAATAGGGTTTTTCCCTTGCTCAGAAATGATGGCATACTCAAATTTGTCATATTATCAACATTCGTGTCTTACAGTATCTCTATCGTCAAACCTCTACCCAGCCATCTGAGAAATTCTTGTCCAGTATCTTTCGCATGTACCGTTTGTCCACAGTATCATCGTTTGGCTTCTCTTTCGGTTCTTCCTCTTTTACTGTCTTCTCCATTGGGTCTATAAACTCTTTTTTGAACCGCTCCACTCCTATCAGAATGCAGCGTTCAATTACCTGCGACCTCTTACAACCAAGCTTGTCTGCCCACTCGTCCATTTGACTAATCACTGACTGTTCCGAAGTAAACGTCACAGCAGGCTTTCTCCTCTGCCTATCTTGACCAGTCCGAGAATCTTTGACTTTAACGCTTATTCCACCTTCACCCCCATGCTCATGATAGAGTTCCTGAAGTGCACGCGATACACCTTCCCCAAGTCACTCACCTAATCATTTTCAGTAAAAATAAGGTCCTCCATTTCCGAATCTAACATCCTAGTCTTGCCCCCCACAGACAATCAGCCCAATATTGTTTTTACGCAGTGCTGCCAACTGTTCTGAATTTACGTTTTCTCGATAAGAAACATAAAGCCTTTTCCTAACATCAGGGAACTGGTTAAACCAATTCAACGAGTTAATGTATCGCTGAAGTTTCTCATTCTTAATGTACTCCCACGTTTCTCTATAATTTGTTACTTCAGCAGCCTCGACTATCCTCCCAGTCCGTTTTTCAATTGCAATCATGTCAACACCAGAACTGAAATTGACATTAACCAAAACGGCAAAGCCTCTCTCCTCAAACTCTCGCTTCAGTCTATCAATCCTTCTCTGGGCAATCTCCAAATTCCCCTTAAGCGCAAAGAGATTACCTTCAGACCAGTCGATTTCCAACTTGCCGAAACTGTTCTTAATTGTGCTCTCGACAGATTCCATTTGACGCACACCTACCTTAATTAATTAATATTGAGGTTTTCGTTTCTTCCATTGACTGTGATAAATCCATACCACCTCTTCTTTGCCTCTGAACCGTCTCGCTATCTCTCTGATCGACATGCCCGCATCTAACAAAGCGAAGACTTGCTGTCTTAGACTTTCATTTCGGGGCGGGCGCCCAGCTCTACCTATTTCGTTCCCTTTAACGCCACTATAAATTGCCTCTGTAACTGTGGAGACGGCTTCTGCTTTCGGTTCGCTGTTAGCTGTCCAGTTTATCCAATCTGTGGCGTTGCGCCCTTCTACCACCCGATACAAGTAAATGCCCTCTCTTACATCCATTTCAACCGTTAACGCCGTTGGGAGCTTCTGCGGTTGTTGCGACGTTACTATTGTGAAAATTCGGTTCCCACGGGACAAGGCGGTTACAAGGCTTTGTAATGCACCCGCTCTGTACATAGACCGCATCTGTAAGGGGGCATCCTCAATTACCACTATATGATTTTTCAACTTTCTCAAATTCCCATAAGTGATTCCTTTCCAATGAACATAATTAGAACAGTTCTGGTCATACCAATGTAAGGTCGAATCCACCTTGTCTTGCATACAACAGATGGTCAACTGGACATTTTCCCTCTTAGAAATCTCTGCAGCAACTATCGAAGCTAACCTGCTTTTTCCAACTCCCTGAACCCCACGAAAACTAATAGTCCAGTGATGCTCTGGAATTCCCGAGGCTACATTAGATTTATAGGTAGAACCTTCGCCGCTGGCTATGTCATTACTTTTCATTCTCCTCACCGACTTGTCTCAGTGCATCATGCACGAACCCTTTCCTCGGTTTAGCCAGTTCATCTTCGAGTTTCTCCCTCACTGCATTGCGGATGAATTCAGATTTGGTCTTGAAGCTATCCAGCTTTAGGTATTCTTTAAGCATGCGATCCAAGTGTTCAGTCACTACTACGTGCCAAACAATTCTCCTTTTCAACATTTTTACATCACCTAGCCAACATAATCACAACAAAACATATATACGTTTACTTCGTACCTATTATTATGAAGTCGCTACCATATTTCAAACGTCAAATAATTGTAGACCAACTAATCGAAGAACTAGCTGAAGAAGGGTGCAAAAGACCGACAGAAATTAAAGCCCTTAAGAACTATGGAAGCAAGCAAGACAAATACAATCTGTTGAAGGAACTGGTTACAGAAGGTATTCTAGAGAAGAAACCTCGCTCACACAAAAATGTAGAATACTGTATTGATGGGAATGCTAGCATTCTTGTTAAAGAAATAAAAAGAACTCAAGAAATACATCTTGACTTAGTGAGGGAAATATCATCTCTCAAACTGAATAAAAATGAAGCACTGTCCTACCGTATCGCAACTTTTCTATATCAATTAGAGAGCCTCCTTCAGGCAGTCTCAGCAACAGCATATTACCCATTGACAACAGTTTCCCAACGCATCTATAAACCCAAAACTAGACCGATAGTGCTTGACCTCATACAGAAAATGATAGAGAGAATCAACGATACGGTAGAAGCCCTAACAAGGAATAACGCCGAAGCTACAGGTCAAGCATTGAAATTGGTTTCTCAACTTTTGCATGAAAACGCACTAAAAGCAGAACGAATGGTGACCAAAAATAAGGTATAAGATTCATAGTTCGCAATTGGCATACAAGACTGTAAGTCTTCATTTTCATATAGACTCAGTGTAATCAGATTGCCATCAAAAATGTTATTATTAGCTCTACCACTACTGCCTCAAAATTCTTAATTGCTTCGCTCCGTAATTAGCGATTTCTGGGTTTCTTTCGCTAGCTAAATGACGGGTACTCTAAATGTCTCAACTGAATATGAGCGAATACAAATACATTAGACACTCTTTACATGGATACTTGGAAAGCATTTTTCATCTACGGGATGGAATCAAGCAGTTCTCTGAAAGCGGAAACAAACAGCTCTATTTCATCTTCAGAAAGCTCTCCTTCACGTGTGCTCATACCTGGTTCTTTCTGGGCATCGTACTTGTCCTTCAAGTTTCGAATTCGCACCATATTTTCCTGAAATTTCAAAGCCGCTTCAGGTGATATTTTGTCGCCTTCATGTATGTTATATTTCAAGATGGTTATGCTAGCTGGCCACAACGTAAGAAGACAGAACTTTGAGCCTTTAGAAAAAGCATAATATGAGAAAGCCTGTGTCTTTGGCTTCAATTCGTGCCCTTTTTCGTTTGCAAGTTCCTCCAACAGTTTAAAGAGCCTTCGACCTGGGGCATCGCATTTTTTGAGAAACTCTTCCTTTGTTATCGGAAACACACTACCTGACGGAGGAGGCAACGATTCAGGATGAAGATGCGGAATAAGAATCTCCATATTATCATGCACAAAACGCAACACCTCAAAAGCATACAATGAATATTCAGAACTCACACATTCATTGAAATACTGGATTGTACGCTTCAACTCTTCATTAATTTCATCCACGACAATCACGAGAGTGAATCTTCCCTTTTCAAGTGAATCCCTAACCCTAGAACGAAACGTCTCTTCCTCAAAATCTTCCTTAGCTTTTCTCCTAACTAGCTCTACTAGGCTGCTACCCTCAATCTCTTTCAAGTATTCGTCCTTGACAAAGCTTCCCCAATTAGTATTTCTGACTCGACTGTCCAATTCGTCATAACCCATCTTCCACAAGTACGCCGCATATTCCAGTATTTGACCAATTACCTCCCTCTTGACCTCAGGATTGTCGCCACGCTTGCATTCTATAATCGCAATATCACCACTTGCACTAATTGCCAAAATGTCGGCTGCTCCTGCGCCAATCGATAATTCAGGAATCCCAACAACAAAAGAAACCCCTAAATCCTCAACAGGTAAGAGTTCAGGTGACTTTACAAACAGCTTCTGCAGATCAATCTCAGGACCTTTAACAGGTTCTATCGCTTTCCACTCCCTAGAGTCACTAACGCGAATCAAAATCTTCATTCAACCTCTCCTAAACCTTCTCTTGCTTCTTTGTTTTCTAAGGAACTCTGACGCCTAGTACATATCCTGTACAGGTCTTCGATTAGACTAATACTTGTCTTCTTTTTATATGGTTTTCTCAGTATTTCCATGACCAAAAAGTACAAGAACGTAAGTATACCTGAAGAATTGTACGAGAAGCTAGAGGAACTCGTCGAATCAAAGAGAGCTGGCTACGTTAGCGTCTCAGACGCAGTAAAAGATGCCATTAGAGAACTTCTAAGAAAGCATGAATTGTTGCCATAAACTCACAAGCGTTACCTTCGACGGCTACCTCATGATTCTCATATTTCCCCTAAGCATCATATGACCCAGTTTCTGACATAAACACATCTTCAGACCCTGCGTTTTTCCATTTCAAACCAGACTCGTCTCTCAGTTTTCAAACAAAAGAGCCCGCCCCATGAACTTAGCCAAATTCGCCAACGTTGTCATCACATTGCGTTCACCGTGCACCCCTTCCAACTCAGCTAGCCGTCCGCTAAAGAGAGGCTCACCGTACCTTCGAGGGTAGCTCACCATATCAAGACGGCTTAGTGTAATCAGATGCTTCCAACCAAGCCTTTTTCATATTCTATCATTCTGCGCTACTATTCTCAAGCCAACAATTTTTCTTCATACGGTCTCAGTATCCTCCGCACCTTTTCAAAATATGCGCCCAACTCAGGTCTCCAGTAACTTCTCAGAAACACGTTCCGCGGCAATCTTCCACATAGCAAATCGCACATTTCTTGTTCTATTCCACCTTCTCTTAGTGTTGTGTTGAACCATTTTCTCGCATCATAAAACCTTACATCAATTCCTCTTCTCTCTAATCTCTTCCTCAGTTTCGTGTACGTTGTATTTTCATGCCAGTCCTCTAACTCATGAGCCAATCTCTCAGTAAGCGCAGACACAAAACATTTTTTCGTGCGTCTAAGAAACAACGGCTTTCCATCATTTCCCTTCACTTTAAAATGCTCCATCAGTCGCCAATCTGAATTCAGAGGATATGCGCCCAGCCCAAACTTGCCGATAAGATTCAACACGTCAATCGCTTCTTGCGTTCGCAACCCTGTCAACATCATAAAGCCTACTGGAAACGAAATTTCCCTTTCGAATTTTTCCTTAACCTCCGCTACCCACTCTAGAATGCCCTCAACCTCTTGCCCTCCATAGATTTGCATGAAAGCCTCTTCTCCAGTCTCCGTGCTCCACTTCAATCCAGCGTTCTCCTTCAGCTCCTTAAACATACTATAGCAGCCCAAGAATTTGGAAAGATTCGACAAGCCCTTCAACGCATGCTCATCATCAACCTCTCTCAGAGACCCAGATAAAAGATGACGCGCATACCTCTTCGCATAAATCAAGACATTCTTACGATAACTCCACGTAAAGCCCTTGTCCACTAGCCACTGCTCAAACCGACCCCAATCCACCGCACTACCCGATAAGGAGGCTCGACCATCAACAGCACCAGAACGTAACGGCTCACTAAAAGCAGAACGAACATTGGACAAACAATCACCAGTAACAATAGAAACATTGAACAATTGCATAGTAAACGTAACAGTATACATCGGCGGTAAAGAATTGTTAAAACCTGAACAATTGCTCGCTCCATCCTTATCTAGGGAAGTTTTAAAGAAACCGTTAGGTATCTTTATTGGTAAGGTGGCGGTCGCGGGTCCAAATCCCGCCCGAGGCTCCAATTCCAAAAAAAAGCAAGCACACAAAACTTCTTTCAAACTGAAGTTCAAACTACGTTTCGGTCTTTATATAAGGAAGGAGTA
>Ga0315282_10014775_pt1 | contig 11589 bp, 10 predicted proteins | sample YL17G07_20_MG_FD_203693 | JGI IMG/M metagenome (GOLD analysis project Ga0315282, IMG submission 203693) | Sediment microbial communities from Yellowstone Lake, YNP, Wyoming, USA - YL17G07_20 | ecosystem: Environmental > Aquatic > Freshwater > Lake > Sediment | place: USA: Wyoming | collected...
GTGAAATAAATTCCGCCCCCCAGTACCCGTCCATAAAGCTTGTAAGCATTAAGATACTCATCCAGGACCGGATAGAGAGGGTCGGAATAAAACCGGTCCGCCTTTTGCAGAGGAAGGAACGGGATGAATATTCTGGAGAAGCTGGTGATGGTGTCGCAATTCTGGGCCTGGCCCTCCAGGGTAATGGTCCAAAGCCGGGACACGGGATAAAATTCCGAGGGGTTGATTCCGGCCACAAACTGCCCCTGCTCCCAGCAGGCGCCCTCCTGGCCGGCAAAAGTCCCGATTAGCGCGGAGCTCTCCTGAAGCGCTCCTCCAAAAGAGCCGAAATATCCTCCCTTGACCCCGTCATTGATGTTGAAGCTCACTCCCTCTGCGTTCACCCCGCCGAATCCTCCGAGGAAGCTGGCAAGCTGGTTGCCGGCGCCGGCCAGGATGGACCCGGAGACAGCCATGGTTCTTCCGCCTATGGCCCGGAAGCTGTAAGTTCCGGCCAGTGGCGATACGGCGCTGATGCCGGCCTGTCCCTGCATGTTGGCCGGAGCGCGGACCTGCCAGCGGAAGCCTCCGGGCGCGAGGTCGTTCTTCAAGGCGCCGGTTTCAAAATCGTCGGAGAAGACGAGATTGTGGTTCACGGTTTCGCTGACCGAGTCGAGCCAGACTATGTCATTCAGGTCCGCGAGGCTTATGATGAAGTCCACTCTCGCGTCCACGGCCTGGGCCTGGAAGCGGTAGCAGCTAGATTGCAAAGCGCTGGTCAGATTGGGGGTGTTGAGATTTTCGACCTGCTCGTATCTGTTGGAGTTGACCAGGCGCACGCGGAAGAAGCTCACGCCCTGCTCGTCGCTTGCGGTCTGGCGCTGGTAGCACAGCTCCACCGAATCCCCCTGGTGAATTCCAACCAGGAAGAGCGAGAGGGTCCTCTGTTCGGCAATGGTTCCGGTGAAATTGGCGTCAGTCTGGGTTATCTCAATCTGGTCCAGGTCGAACTCGTCAGTGGCGAAGGCTTTTTGGATGTCCCAGGGCAGAGGCTCTCCGCTCCGGTACATGCCCGAGGCGCAGGGCGCGACCAGGCAGGTGTAGGTTCCCGAGGTCATCACCCTGGCCAGCGAGCTGTTGTTGGGACCAGGCTCGATGAGGGACACGGTTCCGTTGGCCACGCTTATGCTCCAGTTGTCTCCGTTCACGAGCTTTAGCGGGTTTGCGAGCGTATCCGCGAAGATGACATTCAGGCCGCAGGCGCCCAGCGGAATGGGAATGAGCGCGTTCACCCGGCTCGGCCCGGAGTTGTCGCCCCGGTCATTCAGGACCTGGACCCAGGCCGAGCCGCTGCCTCCGGCAGCGGTGACTTCAACCAGGTAGGTGGTCATATTGGGGTTCTGCTGAAAGAAGGCGAAGTCCCATTGACCCCCGGCATCCGGCGTGTGCGATTTTCTTTCCGGCGCCTTGCAAGAGCCGAGCCCGGCGATGAGCAAAAGCGCCAAACCGGCAATAACCATTCTGGTTTTCATGGCAGGTTAATCCCCAAACTCTTGAGCATGTTCAAATCCACCCCCGGGGGAAGCATGCCGGAGAGCGATGACAGGTTCAGGCCGGAAAGCCCGCTGCCGAGCGAGCCGAGGTTCAGGCCGCTGATCGGGGGGAGGCTCACTCCGGCCAGGCTGATTCCCGCAAGCCCACCGGTCTCCAGGTATCCCTGTTCCGCGCGCCTGACTCTGCCTGCGGCCTTGTTGTATTCGATGAGCGCGGACAGCTCGCTGATTTCGGCCTGGCGGAGCTGGTTTTCCTGGTCCAGCAGGTTGTAGGGGGTGCTCATTCCCAGGGAAAATTTTTTCTGTTCAATCTGGTAGCTTTTTTCCGCCAGTTCGCGCGCGAGCCTGGCGGCCTGCCAGCTTTTGTAGGCCGAGTCCAGGTCGGTGATGAGGCTTTCCAGGCTGAAGCGCACGCTGTGCTTCTGGCGGGCCATGTCCATCTGGATTTTTTGCAGGTTATATTTTGAGATTTCATATTGACCGCGCGCCTGGCGGTTGCCGAGATAGATTTTGAAATTCAATCCGGCCTGCCAGCTCAAATAATCGCCGCGGAGCATGGTGTCAACCGCTTCATTCCAGTCTCCCTCCAGCTCGTTGGTCGACCCGGGGCTGGTGGTGAATTCCAGGATGTATGGCTCGGGACTGCCGAAGGGATTGGGAACGACAAACCCGGTGGGCATAAGCTGGGACGACTGGTCCGCGCGTCCGGCCAGGCCGCTCAAGGATATGCCGGCGTTGAAATCGAGCTGGGGAAGGAGCTGGTTCTTGGTCTGGCTGGCGTCAATTTTCTGGTTTTCCAGGTTAAGCTCCAGGCTTTCCAGGGTGTAGTTTTTGGCCATGGAGGTTTCCAGAAAAAGCCGCGGCACCAGCTTGTATTCCTGGACCATGGGCAGGTCCGAGGGGATGATGACCGTGGCTGCCAGCTCTTCCTCGGAAGCAAAATACAAAAGCTCCTTCAGGCTGTTCTCCGCGCGCGCCAGCTCGCCGTCGCTTTTGAGCAGTTGCACCCGCGCGCTTTCCACATTGGCCTGGGCCTGGAGCAGGGAAAGCTCCGCGGCCAGCCCGGCCTTGACCTGGGCCTGGGTCATCTGGTACTGGGACTCGGCGCGGTCCAGGCTTTTCTGCGCGAGCTCGTGATTCATCCGGCTGCGCACGAGGGACCAGTAGGCGTCATCCACGCGCGAGGCTATCTCCAGGGCCTTGGATTTCAAGCCGAGTTCCGCGCGGCGGTAATCGTTGGTCTTTTGCTTGAACTGGTTGCCGGCCCAGTCCAGGCCGTTCTTGAGCAGGGGCTGGGAGGCGTTGAAGGAAAGGTCGGAGCTGAAGCTCGGGTTAAGGGAGATGAAGCTGGAGTTGGACTCGGACTTGGAATTGGACCAGGTCAGCGAAATGTTTCCTCCCGAAGGCGTGGCCATGCCGGTGCTTAAGTTGGCCGCGTCGGACTTGTTCTCGTTGCCGAACGCGGGCGTGCTGGTCGGGCGGTTGGAGCGGGAGAAATTGGTTCCGACCGACAAGTAGGGGTCGTATTGGGCCTTGGCCTGCTCGATTTGCAGCCGGGCGATTTCCAGGTCCAGGCGCGCGCTTTTCAGCTCGGGATTGTTCAGGAACGCCAGCTCCATGGCCTGGGCCAGGCTCAAGCGAAGCTCGGAGGCAAGGAGCGGCGCTTGGAGCAGAAACAAGGCGGCCAGGGCGGTGGCGGCTTTTTTCATCATCATTTTTGATAGCACCTCAAAGCGGCGATGTCAATGGCGGAAGATTTTTCAGAGCGCGCAGAGCTTATAGCCTTCAAGCTCAATTTCGCGAACACAGGCTTGCGATAGATTCCTGATGATGGAGTCAGCCTGCGGCGATTGGAGCGGCTGGAAAAGCTTGCCGTCCTTCAATTGGAAAATGACCAGGCCCTTGTTTTGCCTGGCCAGTTCCGCGGCTTTGGCAAGCTCGCCCAAATTGGTGGTCTCGTAAAAGAAAAAGGGCGCGCGGGAAAGCGAGACTCGCTCGGCCAGGAAATAAATCAAGAGCTGGTTGGGATAAACCAGGATTGGGTCTTGGACCCGGGAGTTGTTTTGAATGAACGAGACCACGGCTTCCAGCTCGCGCTTCTGCCTGGGCGAGGTGTAAATTCCTCGCGCCGAGTTAAGCGAAAGCCGCGCCGTGCAGCGATGGAGCGGCTCAACCTGTCCCCATAACTCCCAGCGCCAGACCAGCATGGTGGCGAGTCCGGCGAGCAAAATTAAAAGCAAAAACGGGAGCGAGGCGCTTTCCTGCAATATCTTCCTTCGGCCGGAGCGGACAAGCCGCTCGCTTAAAAATCCGAACCAGGGAATCAGCAGGAGGCATGAACTCAAGTTGTGTCCGATGTCGTATCCTCCCAGGAGGCCGACCAGGAGCAGGAAGGCGCCTACTCCGAAAATCAAGAGCTGGCGCCTGGTCTTTTGCCCTTGGGACAGAAAAGCAAAGGCCAGGGCAAAAAGCGCCGCGGGAACAATCCAGGAGAGCATGTTGGAGACGATAAAGAAATGGCTTCCGGCCCGAACCAGCGCAAAGACCAGGAACAATATGAAAAGGCCCTGGCTTATCCCGGCCAGAATCAGCTTGTTGCGCGGTTTTTGAAAAGGGATTTTAGCCGGCGCGATATTCAAGAAACAGATGATGATTATGGCCGGGAGAAGGTATCTGAAAGAAACATCGAACACATGCTTCTTGCGGTTGCCCAGAACCAGGAGCGAGAAGGATTCCTGGAGCAGCCTCTCCCGGGCAAGATAGATAAAAACCGCGAGCGCTATGACCGCAAACCCGGCGCAAAAAATCAGGCCCGGAACGAGCCATCCCCGGATTTTGTTCCGGTCCTTGAGCCAAAGGCCCAAGACCAGCTCCGCGGCCGCGACCGCGGCCAGGCTCTGGTAGGAAAAGCTGGCCATGCCGGCGCAAAGTCCGGAGGCAAAAAAAGCCGGCAGGCTTCCGGATTCAAACCAGACCAGGGCCAAGGCCAGGCTGAAGACCATATAATATTTGCTCATCACCGCGTGCTGCGCGAAATTGAACAGGTTGTTGGAAAAGATGATGCAGAGTCCGGCGCCCAAGAGCCAGTATCTGCCGGGAACGGTTTTCCGCGAGATATAGGCGATGCTGAAAAAACCGGCGAGGCTGACGAGCGCGGCGTAGATTCGGGAGACGATGAGTTTCACGCCGAAGATTTTAAGCAGGAGGGCCTGGAGCATATAATTGAACGGGGCCACGGTCAGGAAAAAGTCCTTGTAGATTCTCTGGCCTTTGGTTATGAGCCAGGAATAATAAAGCTGGTACCCCTCATCGCTTAAAAACAAGCCGCGGTTGAAAGTCAGGGCCGCGACTCCGAGGTAAAGCAAAAATATGACCCACAGCCCAGGGTCCTTGAGCCAGCTTTTTTCCTGCGCCAAACGCGTTCCTCCCGGATTATTTTGCGCTGAATATCTCCGGCAGGCAAGCCGCAGATTTTTCAGGGCTGGCCCTGGAACGCCTCGAGCTCCCCCAGCCATCTGGCCAGAGGGTCAAGCTCATCGAGCAGGGCGGGAAAAATGTTCTTGAGTTCAGATGAACTGGCCGGAGGTTTTTGCGCCGGCAAAACGCGGCCGAGAACCATTGCGCGAAGATTCTCCCCCAAAAGCTTCTTCATATCCTCGGCCAATTGCCTGACCAGCACTGACATTTTTTCATCCATTCGCAACCTGCTGAAATTGAATCGGCCCGAGGCTGGCCTTGTCCAGCGGCTCAATCCCGGCAAGCGCGGCCACGGTGCTCGCAACTTCGAGATGGCTGCGCACGCCCAGCTTGATTCCGGCCGGCACGCTTGCGCCATAAAAATAAAGAATAGCCTTCATCTGCTCCGAGTCCGGCCAGTAGTGATGCTGGCCGCCGCGAAAATCCGGGTCCAGAATTTTTCCTTCAACCTCCTCCTGGAGGGTTATACCGAATCGGGGCATCAGGTAAATCTCTCCGAGCCGGGGAATTTCCGGGTTGCGGGAGGTCAATTCGATTTTATCCAGGAGCTTCCCCTGGAACGGCGCGAACGCCTCTGCCACTTTTCCCGTGAGCATATCCGCGTCTTGGTCCGGCACGATTCCGCCGCGGCTTTTCAGATTGAGCACGATATATCCGGCGTTGCTGCGGTTGTAAACCGCGCGGCTTTGCGACAAATCAGGCAGTTGCTTTTTTTCGTCCCAGGATAGGAACCCGGCATGGGCCAGGACCTGGTTGGGATAAAAAATCGCCTCAATCGGGGCCATGCCGTGGTCGGAGAAGACCAGGAGCAGGTCCTCGGGCCGAAGGCTCTCGAGCAGGAGTCCGACCATTTTATCCGCCCAATTCATCAGCCGGCAGAGCACCGGCCAGAGCGCATTGAAGATTTCCGGATGCTCTTTCGCGAACCCGGGTTCGATATAGGTGAGCCAGAGATGCAGGCAGAGGTCAAGGCCGTTGAAGTAATAGAAGCCGGCCTCCGGGTCAACTTTTTGAAGCATGAATTTTATGGCGCTGAAGACATGGTCGGCCAGCAGGTCCAGGCTTTGCGCGAGCCGCTTCTCCGCAATGCCGCTGCCTCCCTTGTAAATCCGCTGGCCGAGCCTGTCCTTGCCGTAAGAATAAGTCGCGCCGCTGGCCGGGAACGGGCCGACTTGGTTCAGGTATGCGAGGCCGAGTTCCGGCGGATGGGAGCTGAGCGCGGAGAAGGGGGTGAGGAAATGGATATCCGGCTCGCCTGAAATTTCAGCCGGAAACCGCAGCCTCCAAAGCCCTGCCTGACGGTCATTGAAGACCGCCGGCTCCATGGTTTTGGGGGCGCGCCGAGGCAGCAGAATTTTTCCGCGGTCGGAAAGTTTGAGCCGGAAATTGTCGTCGGTGTTGACATCCTTCCTCACAATCTCCGGGGTCAGGCGCCGGCCATAGCCTTCGATGATGAAGAGCCGGTCGGAAAAATCGCGGCCGTATTTTTTTGAAGTGGTGAGCGGCTCAATGGGAGTGGAGAGCGGGAAATGGAGGAGCGCGACTTTTTTCCCGGCTTTGAGGAACCCGACCCAGAGCGGCTCGGCCTTGAGCCGGCCGGCATGGAAGCCGGAGGTTTTTTCCCAGGGAGAGACTATCCCGTTTGAGACGAGCGGCTCTTCAAAGCTGTAGATTCCGTGTTCAACGGCGTTGCAGCCGCAAAGCAGCGCGGCGTGGGCCGGAGGCGTAGTGGCATCAGGTCCGGGCGGGACCAATCCCTGGGCCGAGGCGCCGAGCTTTTCGAGTCTCTGAAAATTCGGCAGTTCCCCTTGGGCGAGAAATTGCCGGAGCAGGAAATATGGCAGGGCATCAATGCACAGGATATGGGTTTTGCCGGCCGGCATATCCATAGCTTAACAATTGGCGGGCGGATGTAAAGAATGAGGAGCGGATTCGGGACTGACTTGTCCGCGGTAGTCCTCCCGCTCGGACGCGGGACAGCGTGATGCGCTGAATTTCAAATTGAAAATTTCATAGCTCATAAAAAATCTTCTTTGCGTTCTTTGCGCCTTTGCGGTGAAATGAATCGGGACTGACTTGTCCTGCGTAGTCCCGCTTCCGGCGGGACGAAGCAGGAATTCCCTCGCACATTAAAGAGGATTGGCGGGAAAAGATTTTTTCAGTTTTTGTGGTCGTGATGGTCGTCTTCGATGAAGAGCTGGTCGATTTCATCTTTAGGCTCGCCGTTTTCCGCGCGGGGATTTCCGGCGCAATCGTCGCAGGGCATTTTTTCCGCGTCCTTCATCTCGACTTCGGTGGGCAGATCGTCAAAGACAACTTCGAGCGGCTCGCTGCAGGAGGGGCAGGAAGTTTCCAGCACCCAACAAATTCGGTCAAGTTTTATCTCCGGGTCAAACACGACCTTTTTGCTAAGGCGCCTGGTGGTTTTTTCCTCCATCTTTTCTCCTTATTTGAAATCATAGCTCTTGGCCCCTGGCTGTCAAATCACCAGCCCTGAATTCAGCATAAAAACTTTCCGCTCCCAACCGCCAGGGAGATGGGTCTCTGATTTCAGATTTTGGAAATGGCCGGGGGCGGACTCCGCCATGCGGCTTCGGGAACTATCGGTTGGGATAGTCCTTTCCGGTGATTTTTTTCCAAAGCTCCCGGGCGTCTCTTTGCGAGACCTTGTTGCGGGTGATTTCGCTGGGCATGATGGTATTGGGGTCCTGCTTCAGCTCGTAATCCAGGAGTTCCAACGCGGTTTTATCATCTTTGAAATAAACATGATAGAACCGGGCCTTGTAAAGGTAGTTGTCAAGGTAGCCGGGCGCGGCCTTGATGGCGTCATTGATCTGGTTGACCGCATCCATAACATCCCAGCGCACCATCTCCACCACCACTTTGGGCACGCGGGAAAGAATCTCGGACCAGAGCCTTCCGGGCGCGCCGTAGAAATAGTTGGGGTCCCGGTCGGTGACCCAGTCGGAATTTCTCTTGAGGGGGATAAAAGCCGCGGCCTGGGCGAAAATGGAGCTGAACTCCAGGCTGGAGGCTTTATTGGTGCACCACCAGTATTTTCCGGGCACGGCCTCCTTTATCTTGACCGACTGTTCCGCATAAGCCTGGCCCTTGGCATAAACATTCACCACCAGGAATTTCTGCTGCTCCTTGGTGGCTTTGGGCATCTTGTCCCCGTATTCCCAGTAGTAGCGGGCCAGGTCGGAGAGAATGGCAATATTATCGGGGTCCAGCTTGTTGGCCTGCTCCATCAGCTCGCAGCATTTTTTGAAGATTTCCGCAGTAGAGTCTATTTTTTCCAGGTCCCAGGCCTGGTCAATGAGTTTCTGGGCCTCGGCATTTTTGGACACGGGTTTTTCCAGCGGACCTGCCCAAGCCTGGCTGGAAACGAAAAGAGCCATCCCAAGACCAAAGATTCCCGCACGCAACAGTCTTTTCATTTTTTCCCCCTTTTCCATTTAATAGACGATTTATCCGATTATATTCGATGCTGGAAAGGGATTGCAAGTTTGCAGAGCCCGGGCGGGAAGGGCGACTCTGTCAGGTGCCATCATCCAGGATGCTTTTGCTTCCCTCCGGCCTGCCCAGCTCCTCAAGCTGGAATTCCGAGGCGATTTCGCGGACCAGCTCGTTGAACTCATCCTCAAAATCAGGCGCCAGCAGCACTTCGATGATGCCGCGCTCGCGGTCCACGGTCCGGACAATGCCCATGCCCTCGTATCCGGCGAGGAGGTAATTGAACTCCACGATCTTGCTGCGCGGCAGCTTGAAAAAGCGGAGCGTGTCCTTCATCAATCAGAGCCAGCCGAAATCGGTGAGCACTTTTTTCACCCAGGCGGATTTTTTCTCGTCCGCCCTCTGATACGGCAGCCGGACATTATTGGTTATGGGGATGCCCTTGAGCCTTAACGCCTCCTTCACCAACTGATGAGCGGCCCGGGTGTGGCTTGTGACCTCGGAATGGAACGGCGCGTTGCAGATGGCCATGAACCCGTTTTTCATGCTCTCGTAATCAGCCTCCACTCCGGCGAAAAGCGCCACGCCTCCCAGCCGGATTTTTTCCTGAAGTTCAAACGCCTCCCGCCATTTCTTCTCCGAGATGAAATTGAACATGGCCCGGAAATCGTCCGGCGCAATCAGGCACATGGGGCAGAACGGGCCTTTGGCGTCCAGCTTCATGGCCTCATACGCGAGCAGGCCGGTGCCGATGAAGAACTGACAGTTAAGCCCCCAGCAAAGCTCGATGGTCTTGCTGATGAACTCCCGGTTCATGACCGTGAGCTTAATCGAGTCCACGCCCGGAATCGAGACGACCTCCGCGACCTGCTCCGGCCGGAGCACCAGGCCGCTGCAAGCCGGCACATGGTAAAAAGTTATCTCGATGCCCGCGTGCTCCGCCAGGTAGGCGTAATGGCGCTTGACATCCTCGAAGTCAAGGTTGAAATAAACCGGAAGCGCTGTGAGCAGGGAGTCAAAGCCCGCGGCTTTGGCCAGCCCCGCGTATTCCAGGGCCTCCCGCGTGCCCACGGTTATGGCGCCTGCGACCAGGGCAATCCTGCCCTTGCACACTTCCCCGGCCCGCTTTATCACCGCGGCCTTTTCCGCCGCGGTGAGAAATGGCCCTTCGCCGTTGGACCCGAGCACGACCGCTCCGTGCAGTTTCTTGGCAATGGCGTATTCGAGTTCCGCGGACAGCCCTTTGAGGTCCAGCTCTCCGTCATTGCTGAAAGGAGTCAGGATGATTCCGTAATTCCCGGCCGGCAATTTGCTCATTTAACTCCCCCCTGCTGCAATCTGGCTTGAAATTTCTGAAGGCATTGCTCGCAGCAAAAATAATGCGTGACGCCGTTGGCCTCTATCGATAGGGCTTTGCGCGGGTCGATATAGACTCCGCACTCGGGGTCTTGGGCCATTTCCGTGTCCGGCTCGGAATTCTTTTTCCGGAACACCGGGTCCCTGGCCGGCTTCTTGATGGGCAGGAAAAGGCTGCGGAGGGAAAAATAAAAAATCATCAGAAGCAGGGCGAAGAGGAACAATCTTCCCATCAGCGCTCTTGCTCCTTCGCCGAAATCCGCGGCGAACATTTGGGCCGGCTCAAAGTTTTTCCCCAAGCCTTTTCACCTTTGCGTTATCAGTCAGTTCTTTCAACAGCTGCTCCATGCTTTTTTTAAGAACCGGATGGAGCGCCAGGGCCGCGAGCTCGGCCAGCGGCTCCAGCACAAATCTCCGCTCTGCCATCCGCAGATGCGGGATAACCAGTTCCGGCCGCGCCATTATTATAGCATCGGCCATCAGGATGTCCAGGTCAATGGTTCTGGGCAGAGTGCGGGATTTTTCGCCTGGCTGTCGGCCCAGTTCGGATTCGATTTTTTGCAGCTCGCCGAGCATGGCTTCGGGCGCGAGGCTGCTTTCGATTTCAACGACCGCGTTGAGGAACCAATCCCGGCTTTCGATTCCGACCGGCTCGGTCAGATAGAGGCTGGACTTGCGCATAATTTTTCCCAAGTTCCGCTCCTCAATCAGCTTGAGCGCCTTTCGGAAACAGGAGCGGGTGTCTCCGAGATTTCCTCCCAGGCCGAGCCAGTATTTCATAGCTCCAAGCCCTTGAGCCTTTTGACCGCAAGCCGGAGCCGCTTTTCCGGAACCACGAGCGCGAACCGGACATAGCCCTCCCCTTCCGGGCCGTAGCCCGAGCCGGGCGAGGATATGATGCCGGCCTTGTCCAGCAGCAGTCCTGAAAACTCCTCCGAGCTCATCCCCTTGGGAGCCTTGACCCAGAAATAAAAAGTGGCTCTGGGCTTTTGATATTTCAGGCCGACTTGGTCCAGGCCCTTGCTGAACAGGTCGCGCCTGGCCTGGTAAACCGTACACATCTCCTCGATAGCCTTGTCCCCGTTTTCCAGCCCGGCAAGGCCCGCGCATTGAATGGCCTGGAACGCCCCGGAATCGATGTTGCTCTTGACTTGGGCCAGAATTTCCACCGCTTCCTTGGCGCCAGCCGCAAAGCCGAGCCTCCAGCCGGTCATATTGAAGGTTTTGGAAAGCGAATGGAATTCGATGGCGCAGTCCATCGCGCCCTTGACCTGGAAGATGCTGGGAGCTTTATACCCGTCAAAGCAGACCTCGGCATAGGCCGCGTCATAAGCAATCCAGAGCTTGTGCTTGAGCGCGTAATAAACCGCGCGCTCGAGAAACTCCGGGCCGCAAACCGCTCCGGTCGGGTTGTTGGGGTAGTTTAAGAAAATAATTTTCGCCTTGTCCCAAACCGCACAGGGAACCGATTCCAGGTCCGGCAAAAAGCCCAGCTCCTCCTTCAAGGGCATCAGATAAGGCTCGCCTCCGGCAAAAATCGTCCCGGCCTTGTAAACCGGATAAGCCGGACTCGGCACCAGGGCCAGGTCCCCGGGGTTGAGAACCGCAAGCGGAAAATGAGCGATGCCTTCCTTGGAGCCGATCAGGGTGACAATCTGCCTGGGGCCTAGGTTCACGCCGTATCTGCGCTCCAGGAACCTGCTTGCGGCCTCGCGGAACGCCGGCATGCCGGCGCTGGTGGGATAGCGGTGGTTCTCCGGGTCTGCCA
>Ga0315282_10014776_pt1 | contig 11588 bp, 1 predicted proteins | sample YL17G07_20_MG_FD_203693 | JGI IMG/M metagenome (GOLD analysis project Ga0315282, IMG submission 203693) | Sediment microbial communities from Yellowstone Lake, YNP, Wyoming, USA - YL17G07_20 | ecosystem: Environmental > Aquatic > Freshwater > Lake > Sediment | place: USA: Wyoming | collected...
AGGCCCGCCGACCGGAACTCAAGGAGGAGCCTCGGCAGCGTGAACTGCTCGGGGGCCACGTCGATGTAGGCCCAGGCGGCGTCGGCCGCGGCCAGGCAGACGCAGGCGAGGACCGCCAGGGCGGCCGCGCGGGTTGCCTGGGCCACTCGGCACGAACTCACGGGCGGACTCCTCCCTCGGGGGTTCCGGCTGGCGGCGTTCCCCACGCCAGGCAGCGGCGTCGGACTCCGGCACGTATTGAACCGGCCCGCCGGCCGCAGGTATCGCGCCGTCTTCGCGCTTGAGGGCCATGACCGGACCGGGGCCGGCATGTCCTGCCATCGGTAGAATCTATATCCAAACCTGAAATGTTCTAGACGCCCAGCGGCCATTCGAGGGCCGGCAGGGCCATGAGGTCGATGGTCTCGTCGTCGGGCGAGTCCGCAGCCTCGGTTGAGGCCGCGGCGTCCGACGCGAACGCGACAGGCGCCGGCCCGGTCGAAACCGTGAGGAGGCCGCGGTCCGAAATCGCTCCCGTCGGCGCCGTGTCGGCGGACACCGCAACAGGCGCAGCCGCGGCGGCTGATGACCCGCTGTCGACGGGTGCCGCCGTCGCCTCAGCGGCGCCGCTGCCTGCCGGCGCGGCGGCCGTCAGGAGACTGAGTTCGGCCGCGGCGACCGGTTCGTCGGCCGGCACGGGCGCGGCACCGCCCTGCGAGAGCGGCGCGCCCGCACCCGTGACCTGCGGCGCGGCGACGCCGAGCGTCACCGGCGCCGGGGCGTCGCCCGCGGATAGGGGACCGCCCTCCGGCCCCGGATTCGGCAAGGCGCTGAGGCGGCAGCCCTGGTTCTGCGGAGAGTTGTAGTAGGCGATAAAGGCGTCGATGTCGGCCGGCGTGAGGAGGCCGTCGGGCGCCGTCGCGCCGAAGGCCGCGCCGCGGAAGTCCGCGGCCGGATCGCCGCCGGCGAACGCCGCCAGGAACCCGTCGACGTCCGCGTCGGTGATCGCGCCGTCGGCCATCCCGCCGGGGCCTCCGAAGTCGCCGCGCAGGCTGCCGACGTAGAAGACCGCGTCGCCGCCGGTCACGCCGTTGCCGCTCGGCAGGTCGCCGGCGCTGAAGATGTACGTGCGTCCGCTCCCGCCGCCGGTCTCGCCGTCGAGGCGCCGGCCGCCCGACGGGTTCACCAGCGTCCCGCTCCCCTTCAGCGTCACCTTGACCCAGCCGTCGGTCACCGGCGACGGGAACGTCACGTTCATCACGTTGCCCGCCAGGGCCATCGTGACGGCGGGCGTGCCGGTGACCGTCTCGGAGTTGCCATTGAAGTCCACCGTCTGCACCACCAGGTCGCTCGGATTGGCCGCGATGGTATGGTCAAACGCAATCGCCACCGTCCGCACGCCGGCCGGACCCGGGTCGATGCCGCCCGGGCCGCGGAGGGTGCTGGCGTTGAGGGCCACGCCCTGCACTCGCGGGGGGCTGACGCTGTTGGCGGCGCCGGCCGTCCCGCCCAGCGGGCTGGCCACCCAGTTGGCGACGTCGTTGCCGTACAGCCCCGCCTCGATGCGCTCCAGAGACGTGCCGTGCCCGTCGGGCGACGTCGGCCACGGGAACGAGTTGCCGTACGAGACCTGGTCCTCGATGATGTAAGGGGTGCGGGTGTCGGGCGGGGGCGTCGGGTTTGGTTCGGGGTCGCCCGGCCGCGCGAGCGTGATCGTCTCGCCGGAGTTTTCGAGCGAGCCAGAATACGGGCCGAAGATCTGGACCGAGGCGGGGATGCCGTACTTGGCGCGGAAGGTCGCAGGGGCAATCGGCACCACCAGGAGGCGGCCGCCCGCCGGCAGCACCTGCCCCGTCGGGAACACGTAATCCACGCCGTTGGTGAACTTCCAGGTGTTGAGCGGCTGCTCGACGGCGTCGTACAGCGGCACGTCGACGCCGGAGATGTTGAGCAGTTCGATGTACGCGTCGCCGCCGATGAGCGGGTGATAATTCACCTCGTTGATGACCACGGGGCCGACCTTTGGATAATCGTTCAGGTACCCCATGGTGGGGGTCCGGAGGTTGGGGAACTGGACCTCGCCGCGGCTGTTGACGTACCGGCCGACCGACGCGTCGGGGGCCGTGGGGCCGAAACTGAAAACGTCGAAAGTCTGGAAGACCCCGGTCTGGGGATTCGTGCCCGACAGGTACAGCGTTTCGCCCCACTCGCTGAGGTCGAAGGCCTCTCCGAAGTGGTCGCGATGGTTGAGCGCCACGTAGTCGCCGGCCTGGACCACCGTGTTGTCGAGGATGCGGTACTTCTTGAGCGTCGCCTCGCTGGTGCCGTCGTCGCTGAGGTACCAGCCGCCGATGTCGACGGCGTCGCCGGTGGTGTTCTTGAGTTCGATCCAATCGCCGGCGTCCGGGTCCTGGGAGTGGGCCATGACCTCGTTGAAGACAACGGAGCCCGGCGGAACGGTAGGCTCCTCGGCCCCCGGGGAGCCGGCCGGGCCGAGGCTGGCCCGCCAGGACCAGCGGCTGTCCCAGGTGTCGGCCGGCGCCGTGGGGTTGACGATGACCAGCGACCGGCCCAGGCCGTTGGTCGACGGGACCCAGTCGGCCCGGTACTCGAACCGCATGAACGACGAATCGTACGGCGCCGGGTATCGCGCCACGACCAGTTCGCCGTTGTCGCTCAACTTGCCGGTGTACTGCCCGGCGACCTTGGAGTCGAGGGCGGTGCCGTAGCGCGACCGGAACTTGGCGGTGTCGGCCACCACGAGGACGTAGTCGTTCGGGGCCAGGGTCCGGGCGGGGAAGGTGAAGTCGACCGCGTCGGTCAGCCGCACGCCCGTCAGGTCGAGCGCCTGCGCGCCGACGTTCTTGAGTTCGATGTATTCGTAACTGCTGCCTCCCGACGCGTTGTACATCAGTTCCGTGACACGCAGGCCGTTCCGCAGGGCCAAGACGTTGGCGGGGACTACGACCTCACGCACGGGGACGTTGCCGGTCGTTATGTTGGCGTCGAGCGTGCAGCCCCAGACGATGTCGGTGCTGCCGCTGTTGCACTGGTGGACTTCGGCCGAAAGAACGTTGTCGCCGTTCCTCAGGGCGGCCTTGAGCGGCGCGGTCATCGTGATGGACCAGGTCTCAACGCTGGTGGCATCGCCGCCGGGCGGAGTGGCGCCGCTCGTAGTGAACGAGCCGTAGGTAACGCCGCTGGTCGGCATGCGGACGCCGTAGAGTGGCACCCCATTCAGGTACAGGACGGCCCCGTCGTCCACCAACGTCCGCAGCGTCAGATCGGTGACGGCGTTCGGATCGCCGCTGAACGTGAAGTGCGTGCGGAAGTAGTAGGTCCGGTATGGGCTGGTTGGCCCGTTGGATGGAAGCGGGGTGTTCCTGGGCGAGACGTTCGTGTTGGTCTCCAGGTATAGCAGGCCCGGCCCCGAAAGCCATGTGGCGCCAGCCGGGTAATCGTACTGGTACCACGCGGTGCCCAGCCCCGGGTCCGTCGCCGAGGCCAGGTAACTCCAGGTCTGCGTCATGCTGGTGATGAGGTGGGTCGTGGTCGTCGTGCCGCCGCCCGAGCCCGTCGCCAGGCCGAAGTTCTCGATGCCCGGCGTGGGGACGGCCTGCCAGGTAAAGGTGGAGTCGCCCAGGGGGTTGCGGCCTTCGGAGATGTCCTTGGTCTGCGGACCATAGAAGACGAGGTCGATGCGGTTCTGCCCTGTCGCATCCGCCAGGCCGATCCAGCCGCGGTAGGCCGACAGGGCGAAGTCGGCGTGGTTGGCCCCCGCGCCGGTGTCGTTGTCGGCGGTGAAGACAGCGTAGGCGCCGATCTTCAGGCCGCCCTCGACGACGCCGCCGGCGACGAAACTCAGCGGCGCGATCGACCAGGGGGCCTTCACCAGCAGGGGCATCTGCTGGTTCAGCATCAGCCGATGCGGCAGCGCATTGGGGTTGTCGGTCAGGTACAGGCCGCCAAGGTCCACCGGCAGCGGGTCAGGGTTGTAGAGTTCCACGAAATCGCTGCCGCGCGACACCTCCTCGTTGGCCAGCCACTCGTTGATCTTGAGGGCGGCCGGGTTCCCGGTGCGCAAGGGGCTGTTCGGGGCGCCCACGTTGACGCCGCTCGCGTTGACCGCGCCGAACGTCGGCGTTGCGAGCGACCAGGAGCCGTCGGCCAGGCGGGCGATGGACTTGTCGGCCAACTGCACGCCGAAGACGACCGAATCCGCCATCCCGCCGCCCTGGGCCACGCTCTTAAAGAGGTACAGGTCGTCGCCGTCGGCCTTCAGGCCGAACCCGGTGTGGATGCCCGTGCCGGTGCTGCTGTCGGCGTAGACCACCAGGTACCCGCCCTGCGGAATGGTCGTGCCCGCCGGGAAGACGTACTTCCGCGGCGTGCCCAGCGAGTCCGTCAGGCTCCAGTCGGCGAGGTTGACCGTCCCTTGTCCGTCATTGTATAGTTCGATCAGGTCCGGGTAGATGACGGGGCTGGTGTCGTGCGGCACGGCGGAAACGTTGTCGGCCAGGACCTCGCTCAAGCGGACGTGCGGCCCCATGGCCGTATCGACGGTCCAGGATTTCGAGGCCGCCGCGGAGACGTCCTGCCAGACGCCGGCGTAGTTGAGGCCGATGACGTCGAGCGTGTAATCGCCGCTCGCCAGGCCCGCCAGCGCGATGGGCGTCGCGACCGGCTGCTCGGCGCCCCACGCGCCGCCGTTCAGGCGGTACTTATACGATACGATGCCCGGGCCGCCGATGGTGAAGGAGGCGGAAGTCACGAACGTCCTGGCGGGCACGGTGGCGCCGATGCGGGCGCCCGCGGGGACCATCGACCCCATGTCGAGGCCGAGAGGCCCGGCACCGACGGCCGGCGATCCGCGGCCCAGGTGGAAGTCGCCGCCCGCCGGATTCACCAGGCGCGGGTCCTCGTCGATGTTGCCGGTGCCGTAGGTGAAGTACGCCGCCGGCACGATCGACCGGTTGATAGTCACCGTGGTCGAGGGCCCGATGTCGGCGAGGATCGTCGCCGTGCCGGCGAAGATGTCGCCGTCGAGAACCGCGCCGCGGCCGTAATCGGTGCTCGTTCCCGGCTTCAGGAAATAGATCGCCGCCCCCGTGCAGTTGGCGACGGTACTGTTCACCATCGTCAGGAAGGCGTTCTGCTTGACCTGGACCAAGTGGTCCACGTCGTAGACGGAGTTGCGGACGAAGACGTAGTCGTGGCCCACGAGGTGGGCGTCGCCGGCGGAGAGCACGTTCGCGTTGCCGGCGCTGGTGTTCCACTGGTCCTTGTGGAAGTGCATGAAGACGTTGCCCTCGATGTAGGCGTTGCCTTCGAGGTCCATGGCGTCGTCGCCGCCGCCAAGGAACACGTTGTTGAGGATCTGGATGACGGTGCCCGTGTTGTTGCCGTCGATGTCCATGGCGTCGTTGTGGCCAGTGGTGGTGCCGAAGACGTTGTTCTCGATGAGGAACGTCCCGGTGGCGGGGGCCACGCCCCAGATGTGTTCGCACACGTTGTCGCCGGTCGGCGCCGTGCCCAGGTCGAAGATGTTGGTGAATGTCGAGTTCCGGACGACGAGCGCCGAGTGCTCGGTGCGTATGCGCCGCCGGTCCGTGTGGTCGAACGTGGCGTGGTCGATGACGAGGTTGGAGTTCGTCAGGCCCACCATGCCGTCGTCGGTCCGCGCGTATTCGAGCACCGCGTAACTGATGCGGTTATCGCGCACCGTGTCGGTGAACTGGAGGCCCAGCCAGTTGCCCGCGCTGCCCGGGGTGCGGGTGAAACGAATGAGTTCCAGCGGCGTGCCCTCGGCGATCAGGCGGCCGGCAATGGTGATCTTGGTGTTGGCATCGAAGTAGACGGTCGTCCCCGGCTGAATGGTCAGCGTGATGCCGAACGGCACCGTCAGCGTGCCCGTGACGCGGTACGGGCCGCCCTCCGGCGTCCAGACCGTGTCTTCGGTCAGGGACCCGGCCGGCAGGACGGGCGCGCCCTGGTCGTAGTAGAAGACGCCCAGGTCGGTGCGGGTGAGATCGGGATCGGCCGCTGCGGCCGGGTCGCCGGCGTCGATGGCCGGCGAGGAGGCCTGGAGATGGTAATCGTGGTTCACCGGGGCGACGAACTGCGGGTTGGCGTTCAGGTTGCCGGTGCCGTTGCGGGTCCAGGTCTCGCCGAACGTGTCCGTGTAGTCGATGCGGATGTCGGCATGGGCGTCGTCGTAGTCCGACTGGACCGGGTCGTAGGCCTGAATGATCGAGTCCGTCACGTCGTACCGGAAAAACACGTTGGCCACGCCGTACTTGTTGCGGCACTGGATGCCGATGCCGGTAGAGTAGTCGTTGTAGACGGTCACGTGGTCCAGGTGCATCTTGACGAGGGCGCCGTCGGTGCCCTTCATCGAGAGGGCGGCCTGCGAGCCGTCCTCGGGCTGCCGGGCGTTGTCGACGGCCAGGACGCGCCGGAGTGTCACCTCGCCGTTGTACTGGCTCAGGCCCTTGTCCTTGGAGTCGCGCAGGATGTAGTCCTCGACGAGCATGGTGGCGCCCAGTTGGTCGAGGTCGTCGTCGTCGGTTCCGGCGATGACGCCGCCGCGCATCGTAATGTCCTGGCCGGCCTGCTGGTCGTGGATATAGATGCCGTCGGCATCGTCGGGGTTGCGCATCTCGAGGATCCAGGTGCTTTCCATCAGGAGGGCCGTGCCGGAGATTTCAGGTCCCATGATGGAGCGCGCCATGATGGAGTCGCGGAACGTCAGGCTCGAGGTGGCGCTGGACTGCATGACCTTGCCGACGTTGTCGCTGATGCTGGCGTGGTCGAAGGTGATCGTGGCGCCCGCCACGTTGAGCGCGGGACCGCTGCCCGTATGCCCCTGCCCCGGCGAGCGCCCCGCCCGCGTGATATCGGTATAACTGTAGAGCGACGCGCCGGTGCAATTCTGGTGGTGGATCTCACCCCACGCCAGGGCCGGAGTGTAGGCGGTGATCGACACCGGGTGGTCGGCCGTCCCCTGGGACTGGATCGCCCCCTCCACGTTTAAGTCCTTGCCCTCGGTGCCCGAGTCCACGCCGTCCAGAAGCACCAGCGTGCCGGGCAGGATCGTCAGCGTGCTTCCCGCCGGCACCAGCACGTCGCCCGTGACGTGGACGACGCCGCTCCAGGTGAGCGCGGCGCCGCTCAAGGTCCCGGAGACCGCCGTCATCGACGTGCCCGTAAGGTCCGCCAGCGTGCGGGTGGCGGTGTTGCCGCCGACGTCGGCCGACAGCGTGAAGCCCCCGCTGCCGGTGATGGTCACCAGGGCGCTGCCGACGCCGTTGCGGAGGGTGACCTGGCTGGTGGAGAGCGTGATGCCGGGGTTGCCGGTGACCGTGAGGGTCGCGGTGGCGTCCCACAGGTCGCGGTTGTAGGCGCCGTCCTTGAGGGCGTTGACGCGAACGAGGACGGGCGTGCCCGGCAGGTACGAGTCGCGGACCAGAAGTTCGGCGGTATAGACGGGCGGCGGGGGGGGATCGCCACCGCCGCCGCCGGTGTCCTTCGGGTAGTTGTTGGTCGTGCCGGTGTCGTAGTGGATGTCGATGGTCTTGGTCGAGAGCAGGCTGCCGGTGCCGTCGGGGCCGTCGAACGCCTGCACGGTGACGCGGTTGATGCCGGGCTCGAGCACCCCCGGCCCGGCGACGATGGCCGTGCCCTCCAGCCGCAGGTTGAACGTGATGTCGCCGCTGGTGGCGGAGTACTGGTGGATCTCGGCCGCCAGGACGTTCGTGCCGTCGTGCAGCAGCGATGGGTCGACCGAGAACTCCAGCCATGTGTTCCCATCGTCCGCGCAATTCGAGTCGGCCCACGTATTGTAGGCCGGGTTGGCGATGATATTGTCGCGGGCCACGGGGGTGGAGTCGCCGTTCAGGTACACGACCACGCCGTCGTCGCGTTTGACGAAGAGCGTCAGGGTCGAGTACTTCGACGCGTCGGCCACGTCGAACGCGAGCCGGAAGTAGGTGGTGGCGTTCTTCTGGACGCCCGCGGTGTTCGGGTCGGTGTCGATGTAGTCGACGGCGGGGATTGACTGATCGGTCTCGCCATATCCCAGTTCCGGCACGCCGGTCTCCCAGTGGGCGTCCATCTGGAAGGCGGGGTCGCGCCACGCGGTGCCCTGGTTCGTGCCGTTGTCGAGGTACGACCACAGCACGTCGTGGTCGGGAACGATCACGTCGGTTGTGCCTTGCGCGGCGCTGTTGAAGGTCCAGGCGCCGGTGCGGGCGTTCCACGTGGCCGCCAGGCCATCGACCAGGACCGAGTGCGTCTTCGTGGCGTCGCCGGCGCCCGAGAGGGCGAGTTGGCTGACGGTCGTCCTCGGGTAGCCGTTGACGACCGGCAGGGCGCTCGACGCCGTCAGGTCGCCGCTCGGAATCTGGGACCGGACGCTGGCGATGCGGCTGACCATGTAACTCTTGAGGCCGTCGATGGTGGCCTGCGGCACCCAGCCGCCCAGCGTGCGGTCCACGAGCGTGTTGAACGTGGCCGGCGCGAAGACCGTGTTAATCAGGTCCGTCAACTCGGCGTAGTACATCCCCACGGTTTGCTGGTTAGTGAGCAGGCGGTTGAGGGAGGTTATGCCGACATATCCATCGAAGATGCTCTGGGTGGCGGCCCGGCCCCCGAACGTCATCAGGGTATCCATATCCCAGGGAACCAGCACGAACCGCGTGTCGATCATGCCGCGGTACAGGCCGTAGTCGTCGCCGAAGCCGGTGCACAGGCCGCCCTCGAGGTTGCCCAGGAGCGAGTCGGCCGCAATGTAGCGCAGCCACTGCTTCAGGTCCAGGACCCGGCCGACGTCCTCGGCAAATGTGGCGTCCGGCGCGTACGTCAGGACGTACACCAGGTTCATGATGTCGGAGAAGTCGTCGTCCGAAGCATTGGTCTGCTTGATGTAGTTGTACCGGTAGGAGTTCGGGTTGGTGTCCTTGTACCTGAGGTTCGCCTGGTCTCCTGCGGCATCGTGCATGACGTAGAGGTTGCCCGAAGAGTCGTCCGGGAAATGGTTCCGGGCAAAGTCGCTGTCGTACCCCTCTTTGGCGACGTACGAGCCGTACATCATGCTGCCGGAGACGGCGAGGTTGGCGCCGTTGACCCGCACTTGCACGGGCGTCTCTTCGGGAGCGGCCAGGCCGGCCACCTGGAACAGCGTGCTGCCGATCGCCTGCGAGGCGGTGTTGTTGTAGTTGATGGCCAGCGCCGACAGGCCCTGCCAGGAGGTGTCGTTCGGAAAACTGACGTGGTAGTTCTGTGCCGTGCCGCTGCCCGACCGGGTGCCGCCGCCACGGTTCCGGTACCCCACGCGGTACCGCACCGTCACGCCCGTGCCGTCAAGGCTGATGAACGTGCCGTTCATCTGGGCGTTGGATTCCTGGCTGCCGCTGCCGGGGATGCCGTCGAGTTCCTGGTTCTCTGCCGCCGTCATGATCAGCCGATAGACCGGCTGGGCGCCGGGGGTCCATGCGGCGGTGGGATTGTAGTTGTTGTCCACTTGGTAAAGGGCGTTGGCGCCCTGTGTGCCCGCGCCGTCGGTGGGGCCGGGCCAGGTGCGGCCCTTGCCGCCGGTGTCGGCGGCCCCGACGTAGAACTCGACGACCGTCCTGTCATCCTTTGGGTCGATCGTAGCGCTGTAGACGCCGTCGCCCGCCAGGCCGTCGCCGTGCAAGCCGTCGTCGAACATCGGCGACTCGGTGAACGGACTGGTCTGCGGGTTGGCGTCGATGCGCCAGTACAGCGTCACGGAGGCGGGGGCGGGCATTTCGTCGACGATGGTGGCCGTCACCGTCACGGCGTCGATGGACCGCGGGATCGCCGGCGAGTGTTTCACGTCGAGGATCATGGGGGCGATGTCGGCGGCGCGGATGGAGTTGGCGGCCCCCGGCGTGCCGTCGCGGACCGTGCTCGGCCCCCAGTTCTGACCGTACGTGTTCGAGAGGGCGACGTTTATGAGTTCGAGGCTCTTGCCGCCGGCGCCGTCGGCCTCGGCGGACCACGTCCATCCGTAATGCCCCAGATCGTTCGGGCCGCGCACACGCTGCGACCAGTCGCCCTCGTCCGAGTAATGGACGAAGTCCATCCGCTGGCCCAGCGAGTCTTCGAGTTCCAGGTCCTGGCCGGAGTTGCCCAGGCGGCCCGACCATCCGCCCCAACTGGCAACCAGTTCCGGCAGGATGAGCATGTCGGGGTCGGCGGCGCTGACGTTCAACCCCTGGATGGCCAGGATGTTCGTCCCCGCGACGAGTGCGCTGCGGAAATCGCCGATGTCGATGCTCTCGTACACGACGGCCTGCGCATCGGGATGCTGGCCGGTCGCGGCAGAGTTCCACGCCGGCGATGCCGGGGCGTTGCGCCGCGCCACCTCCACGCCGTTCACGTACGCCACGAACCCGTCGTCGTACTTCATGTGAAGGTCAAGGTTGCTGAAGGCCGCCGGATCGGTCACGTTAAACGGAAGGCGGATGTAGACCGAGGCATTGGTGTTATACATCGACGGCATATTGAGGCCGATGAGGCCCCCATAGCCCGTCTCTCGCTCGTAGCCGACGCCCGTCGTCCCGGCGGTCCACGACGCGTCGCTGAACGCCCTCGTCGTCCAGGTCAGCCCGAGGGACCCGTTGGCGGGAACCATCGCCTTGGCCGGCGCCCCGGCCGCCAAGAGCGTCGTCGAGCCGCCGATATAGTTCGCCACCGTCGGGTACTTGGCGTGAAAGGCCGCGGGGTCTGCGGTCGCCACCAGGTAGCCTGCGGCGGGGATCGACACGCTGGGGAACGTGAATGAGACGCCCTGCGTAAACTCCCAGCCATTCAGGTTGACCGGGGCCGTTCCCTTGTTGTACAACTCGACGTACTCGAGGCGGATGTCCTCCGCCACAAAGTCCGCCTGGCCCGGCTCGCTGAAGCCGGGATGGTACATGATCTCGTTGATGACCACGTTGCTGTTATCAAGGAAGAGCCGCGGCTCCATCGGCTCGAAGAGCGGCGCCGGGCCGCCTGCCCCGCCCGGCCACGGAGAGGAAGCCGTCCGGTTCCCTCCGGAGAGCCTCCCACCCAGCCGCCCCTTGGACAACTGCCGCGTCAACTTGCCGGTACGGCGTTTCTGGTGCGACACGTCTCCACACTTCCTTTCCGCAGCGCTGCCCACCCCGCAGCAGGGGCGCCATCGTGCCCCCCCATGCTCACTTATACGATTGCCGGCCTCCAATGCATACCAACTGCCCGGTCGCCTCGCCAGGCCGCCCGGATCCGGCGCGCATTGCGTGCCAGGGCGGCTGGCGCATTCGGTCGTTCCTGCACTACGTCCCCGACGGCTCGCCACGGCGCACGAGCCGCCCCCCCACGCTCTCACGGCGGGTTCTTCTCAGCGGGAAAACGAAAACCCAGGGAATTATACACCATATACCCCGTCAATGCCTGTTCCGAAACAAGGAAAAAAGGGGAATTCTCGTAAGGCCTCAGTACCTCGCCCCAGAAGTTGGGGGCGGAATTACTGGTTAAGCCCATCGCCTCTGGCCGACCTTGCTGGTAACGGACCAGCAAGGAGACGGCGATGCGAGGGCGAAAGACGGCTTTGATCGTACGGA